>Ga0214923_10000093_pt1 | contig 128309 bp, 139 predicted proteins | sample LL1510_MetaG_FD_177993 | JGI IMG/M metagenome (GOLD analysis project Ga0214923, IMG submission 177993) | Freshwater microbial communities from Lake Lanier, Atlanta, Georgia, United States - LL-1510 | ecosystem: Environmental > Aquatic > Freshwater > Lake | place: USA: Georgia | collected... | reverse complement strand
AAAAAATGGGACTCACAAGGCACCGCCTTTTGTAAACACGTCGGCTTGAAGCGCGATGCCGTTGACTGTTCGGGCCGTGCCAGTCATTTTTATTTGAATATCTTTCGGGTCCGAAGCGTCAAACGTCAGTGTTTTAAAGGTAACTGATTTAAGAGTAGCGGCTTCAAGCATACGAAAAAATCCTGAGATTGCGAGGTGCGCTCCCAAGATGCTGTCGCTTGCGTGCATGCGATCGTCGAGTCGCGCGAGATCCTGGACGAGCGCCGGCTCAAACGCTTTTTTCGCGCGTTCAATCTGTTCGGTTTTCGACTGCAAACTCGTGCCAAGGTACTGGTGGTATAGAAACACACCAACCGCAAGCGTACCTGACGCGACTAAAAGTACGGATGAGAGCAGTAAAAACAAATCAAAGAGCGCTGGCTCAGCGCTCCTCGAGCTGGTCATGTTGCCCGCATCTGACGGAATGAACGATGAAGTGATGTTTGATTCCATAGGTTAGCCGCGTTTGAGCTTACGGAGTGCAAGCCCCACTGCAACTGCGAATCCGGGACCAATTTGTCGCAGAGCATCAGCAAGAAATGCGGGAGCTTCCGTGCGAGAAAATGGTTGGGCAATTTCAACTTCGGCGTTGAGCGATGCTTGTGCGGTATCAAGGAGTCCCGGTAATGACGCTCCTCCTCCCGCAAAAACAACATGAGAGATATTCTTATTGTATCGTTGCCCGTAGCTCAATAATACTCTATCAACCTCAGTAAACACGCGAGTCAGTGTTGATAACAATGCGCTCTTAATGCGATCGTTCTCATCGGTAGAGAATGCACCTGAATCAACGAGACCGCGTTCACGCTTGATACGCTCCGCCTTATCAAACTCCCACGTCATCGCGCGCGCGAGATACTCAGACATATGCTGACCCCCAACCGTAAGCAAGTGCGTGAGCCTCACCACTCCGCGCTCCACCACATACATCTTGGTCGTCGAGGCACCAATATCAACAATCATAACCGGCGCAAGGCCGTGGCCTAACGATGAACGTACCGCACTAAAAATTTCGACTTCATAAAACGATGCGCTTATCGATGCGTTTTGCATAATCTCCTGGTAGGAGCGCAAAATATCATTATGAACGGCAACCAACAGCACTTCTTCACCCTTTGGGTGTGCAGTTTGCGCTGTTTCGAGATGGTCAAACGTATCACTTTCAGTATCTTTTGGTATCACAAACCAATCAAGCGCAACTTCAGATACTGGAACGGGAATATACTTACGCGCCTCAATCGGCACCATACGCTTGAGCTGGTCCTCCCCCACTTGTGGTAAATCAATCACCGTAACGAGGCTCGCTGAAAATGGAATAGAGACCCCCGCTTTATTGCTGGTTACATTTGCTTCTTTGACAAGATCGGTGATTGCTTTTGCTAATTGTTCGGGAGTAAGTTTTATCGCCTTTCCTACTGGCTGTTTTGCATACGGGGCAAGCGCAATTTCGCCATACGTCTCCAAAACCGCAGCACCGTGACTATTGCGCAGCTGTACGACCTTGATTGAAGAGGCGCCAATGTCAATACCGAGAACACTCTCCCCAGACCCCGCACCTGAGACAGCGGTAATTTTTCCAAAAAGATCAGAAAACGAAAAACCCATGTGGCAATTATACCACTTAGAACTACAAGCACTGCGGCACGTGTGCCGAGTATCGTGGAGTACGATGTTCCAATAACGAGAGCATCGTTGATTGTATACTACCTACGTCGAAATGGCCTGCGACGCTGAGACCGACCGCGAAACGGCTCGTCCATTGTTGTTTGAGATACGGCACGTGCTGGTGGCAATACAGGCATTTTTGAAATCTGTACATGCTTACGGATCAAGCGTTCGACACCGTTCAATACCCGGCGCTCCTCGGGAAGCACGAATGAAATCGCTTTCCCTTCCGTTCCTGCGCGGGCAGTTCGTCCGATGCGATGCACGTAGTCTTCGAGCTTCATTGGCATGTCATAGTTCACTACCAATTCAACGCCTTTAACATCAATACCTCGCGCCGCTATATCCGTTGCAACCAACACCTTAATTTTTCCTGATCGGAAACCTTCAATCGCTTGCGTGCGCTGCCCCAGCGTACGGTTGCCGTGAATCTCTGCCGCGGTATATCCCATATCTCGCACCAAGCGAGCAATTTTTTTCGTCGTGTGTTTCGTACGCAAAAAAACAATAGTCGAACCTGAGCCCTCAAGCACTTTTTCCAAAAGCTGTGGTTTCTCTTGTTTTCGCACAAAGAAAAATTCCTGCGTTACTTTTTCGGCAGTTGTTCCCGGAGGCGCTACCTCGATAGAGGTCGGCGTTTTCATATACTTGCGAGCCAGATCAACAATTTCGCGCGAGAGCGTCGCCGAAAAGAGCATCGTTTGTCGTTCGCTCGTGAGTGCGTTCATAATTTCTTTTACCTGAGGCCAAAAACCCATATCGAGCATACGGTCCGCCTCATCAAGTACCAACATAGAAACAGTATCGAGTCGAATGGTGCCTTGTCGCATATGATCAAGGAGGCGTCCCGGGGTTGCGATGATAATGCGCGGCTTGCGGCGAAGGTCCGATACCTGCGGCCCCATCGCAGCGCCGCCAATAAGAACAGTGCCTGAGAGATGGAGCGGTTTTCCGAAGCGCGCGAGTGTTTCTGCAACCTGCAGCGCAAGCTCGCGCGTTGGCACGAGGATAAGCCCGGTTGATTGATTTCCGAGGAGACGCTGCACGAGCGGCAGCCCAAAGGCGAGTGTTTTGCCGGTACCCGTTTGCGCAACACCAATAACATCGGTACCAACAACCGCATGCGGTATTGCACGCTCTTGAATCGGAGTTGGAGTCGTAAAATGCGCGGAATCAAGCACGTCCAAAAGCGCCGGTGCAAGACCCATGCCGCGAAAAGATCCCGAAACGGGATTCGTTGTATGTGGTTCCATGACAATTAGTATTGAGGGCGTACCTTCAATTTTTCTATTATACAATATAAAAAGAAAAAAAGCAAGTTTTTGATAAGAGACAGAGCGCCGGTTTCCCGGCGCTCTCTAGTTCTCAGTGCAACATCCGAATCTCAAGGTCACCGCCCATTGCATACCCGATTGCAGCTTGTTTCGTGTCGGTAAGCGCGAGCGGTGTTCCATCTGCTCCGTGGAGGACAAAGAGATCGATATCTTTCGGCATTTTTTCGATGCTCGGAAACTCTTCACGTGCTTTTTCGGCTGAAACTTGTCTGATGTATGACAGCTCACCGTTGCCAAGAGCTGCAAGATCAATTTGTTTCGGAATCTGCCGCGCTTTGCGACGAGTTTTGGATTGTACCGAGCTTCTCATGATCACCTCCTGAGGTTCGACCAATGCCCTTCCTTCTTCACGCTAACAACCTTTTAAAAAAATGCAAGGACGGTCTTAGCGCAACTCGCGTTCAACAAGTGCTTCGAGCTCACCTTCTCCAGAGGGGCCGTGCTGATGGGCAATGATCTGCCCTTTTCTCGAAATAAAAAGCGTTTCGGGCATAGCATACCCGCCAATTTTTTTGAACACGCTATCATCTGCGTCATTGAGAAATACAATACCATTTGATCGAAACGGGGCGGTAAATGAATGAATAACTTCGAGCGACTCTCCGCGATTAAGGGCGATAACTTCAACAGCACTGCCATAGCGCTTTTTTACCTTTTGAAGCTGCTGAAACTCATCGGCGCAATAGGGACACCACGACGCCCACCAGTAGAGAATAGTGATGCGTGCATGGCGCTGGAGCATGCGCGCCTTAGTTCCATCTTCTCGTTGCACCGTTTCTGAAAAGAGAGCTACCGTATCACCGTGAAGCGGGAGCGATAGGGCGCGGTACGCCCACACACTGCCTGCAAAAGACATGCCAATTGCAACAAAAAAAGGGCTCTGTTAGCTTTCACATATTCGAGTATGAACATACGTTATCCAGTCCAATTGAAGAGAAGAATACTGACATCGGCAAGATTGACCATACCATCGTCATTGACATCCGCATCGACGCCCCTCTTCCCCCACCCTGAGAGCATAATCGAAAAGTCGACAAGATTCATCTTGCCGTCACGGTTTAAGTCAACTCGAAGACTGCTCTCCCCTGCTACTACCCCTTCGCCGACAAAAAGCGTCGTGTAGGTACTTCGCACCGCATCCGAAGAAGAAGTTCGTGCGCGGAACCGATACGATCCCTTTGCAAGCTGCGACGAAGGAATAGTGATACTCCAGGTAACGGGCGCATCAAGAGGAGCTTGGGTGGTCGTCGCGACGAAAACCTCTGTGAGATCGGTGTCAAATGATTCTTGCGGTAGAACCTCAAGCTCAATAGAACTACCTGGGAGGCTTTCGCCTGAAACACGTACCGACTCGCCAATTGTGAGCGGATTTTTTTGTATCGCCATTATTGGCGGCAGGATGACACCTTCGATGCTGTTGCGCGTACCTTGTCCGAGTGTCAGGGTTGACGAGTATGTGCCTGATTTTTGACCCGCGGCATTTACTGCATAGGCGCCGAACGTATAAATACCGCACTCTAAGTTTGTGATCGTATAGGTAAATGAACCATCTCGCTTTGCTGCAATCGTTCCCGCTTGCTTGCCATCTTTTAAAAGACGACTGTTGCATTCGGGCTGCTGCGCCCGCCTATCGTGACTTGTGCCTGCTAGAGCGAGGGACTACCGTATGGAATCGCGCCCGCGCCGCCCGAACCATCAGCACCCGGTTTCCCGAGAATCGATGAATCACTATCGGGAGTTGGCAAGAGTTTGAACGAAATATCATAGTCATCATCGTTTTTTATGCCATTGGTGTCCATGCAGCGCACATAATAATGATAGGTCGTGTCATCTTGGTGCCCGGTTATAACGCGATAAAACGAGGTACCGACGGTGGGAGAAAATTGATAGGTCATATCGTCGTACAAAACGCCTGAAGTCGTTGCACATCGGCACGTGGCAAAGCGATTCGTATTGAGTGATACCTCGATAACGTTGTTTCCTGCCGGGATAAGTCCTGAAGGCAGGCCATTAAAGCGAACTGGCATGGTGGGTATTATTTCGGTACTCATCCCGACGGACACACGGATGAGCGTGTAAATGCAGTATATGCGGACCCAAGAAGCGATCGCGATGGATTATCGTAATTATCAAACGCATTAATGCTGAGTGCCGCGAGCCCCATCGCGCCGACCATTACCACAAACAACCGCAGGGTTTTCATTCACCTGAGTATACCGTATTTTGCAGCGCCTACCCTTTGCGGCGAAGATCGACGGCAAGCGCTGGAGGCGCTTGCAGTATTCTACGGCGATCATATATAAGATGCGTCACCAAAAGCACAAACAAAAACAAACTCATACCGAGACTGATGCTTGCTATGGTGGTTGCGAGTGATTCTGACGAAGTCGATTGCATGCGCGAGGAAAGCTCTGCTTCGCGCTCTGCCAGCTCCTTTTCTTTTGCGGCAAACTGTGCGGCGAGCATGTTATCACTATTGGGTATGACACCCGCGGAGAGCCCAACTACTTGCGCAAGCATCGTGCGAGAAGACGACGCGAGATGCGCTGGAGTTGAAAGAAGGAGTGCGACAAGGAGAAACAGTGATGCCGCACACAAAAGCGCCGCCTGCATCAGAGTGAGTCGCTTCGCGATAGTCATACTAATAACAGTATCTCCCCCGCCCACATTAGGCAAACCGTTACGCGAACAAGAGAAAGAGTAAGACGAGAATCAGAACGCATACAAAGAAGACTGAGAGCGCGACACCGACGAGCCGCGAAGCAGTCTGAGAGCTGCGGCGCAAATGGTACTCAGAACTGCGGCCACTGAGCTCCATTTCGCGGAATTTGCGGCGCAAATACATACGCACAAAGAAGTACAAGAGGAGCAAGAACCCCAGGAGCGTGCCGCAGGCTATAAGAATCGGCTGCGCTGGCAAGACCCAAAATGATGACGTACTTGAGATTGTTTTGCGCGCCTCATCACCAAAGACAAGACTCACTACTGCTTGGTAGCGACCAAAGGTAAATCGCTGATAGTTCCATTCAGTCGCATAAATTTTTTGTGTCTTTGGAAATACCGAGGCGCCTGCATCATTGACGGGAATGTTTGCAACCTGCTTTCCAAACATGTCAGTAATCTCGATAAGTCCCTGTGGTCGAAGCAGCACATTACCAAGATTCTCCACTTTCGAATTAAAGGTGATCTTGGGTGAACTATATACCGTGTGCTCAGTTGAAAATTCCCGCATGCGAGCCTCTTCGATAATATCTCCTGAGATACGCAAACTAATCAGTGTTCCCACTTTTACACTAATACCTGATCCGGATGTGCGCAAACGCGGTGCACGAGCATCGAGAAAAATGCCTCCGACGTGCGCGCCCGGGGCCGCATCCTTAGGAACCCGTACTTCAAAGGAAATCACCTTTGTCTTGTTTGGTTTCAAAACCACCACATCATCTGAAATAACTACCCATGAACTGAGTTCATAACCGGTCGGTACGCCCTCTTGCACGAACCGCGGCAAACCTTTTTCATTGACACCTTCAATATTTTGGGGACTCAAATAGAGCGTACGCTCCTCAGAAGAGAGATTGGTTACTTTTATTGAGTACGTTGCAGAATCTCCCGGATTGATTTTTCCCTCGATGATTGCGGGCTTCATCTGTAGGCCCTCTGATACTTGTGCAAACACAGTTGTACCCCCAAACAGAATAGCTGTGAGAAAAAGAGAAGCAACTGCGAGAGTAAGTGGTCTCATACCTGTTCGTCTGTGTTCCATAGTTGTACCACATCACCCTCGTTTAAAAAACTTACACGAGAGAGTGCACCTGTGGTTTAGAAAACAGGAGTTGCAACGTACGTAATGCGGTTAATGTAGTCATTCGCAGCTTCCTGGAGGGATGCGATCTCAATCTTGTAGCCGACGCGAGTAGCACCGATGTTTGCGGTTGAACCGTTTGCGGGGCCGTTGTGATAAAAAACCTGACGCGTCGTTGATCCGAAGTTACCCGCATAGAGCGAGGTACCGAACTCATCACCTGCGGTAAGCGTAGCGTCTTCACTTGAGATACCAAGGTGGCTGTACGTCTTTTCTTGACCGAGTGTGTTTGTTGGTGATGTCCATGTCGTTGGTGCTACATTTTCGTTTCCGTCTTTGAAAAGATCAATGTCTGCACCATTTGCCGAGGTAAGGTTTTGGTCTTCCTGAACGGTCACCGAGAAACCGTTTACTGCGTTTGTGGTGACCGTGAGATCTTGGGCAGCAATCACGGGAACAGTCGGAACAAGAGTACCGAAGCCGATTGCGGTTGCGGTTGTTGTTGAAGTAGTATCACCATTTACTGATGCACCACTTGCCACACCAGCAACCGTGAATGTGAACGAGGTGTCGACAGAAGCAGTAACTGTGACGTTACTCAAGATAGCAACGCGAGTCTCACCTGAGTTGTCTTGTGTACCCCCGATCAAGATGCGATAGGAACCGGAACTTGAAGGGTTCGTGATGAGCTTGGTTGCAGCACCGATGGTGATGGTTTTGGCGCCAGAGGAAACAGTGTCGCCAGTACAGACCGTAAAGGTGAGGTTCTCGTCGGAACCGTTGTTGTAGTTTCCAACGACTGTGGTTCACTGCGCGAGCTTGAGCGAGAAACGAATACTGTCGAATTCTTTGAGGAGTGCGGTGCGGTCGTATTCACGAGTGCTCGTCGCTGCAGGACCCAGGTCGAGAAGCGTGATTCGGTACCGCAGTGCGGTGCAGGGCTTACTTGCAGTGAGTGTGTATACCATTTCTTCAACGACTGCTCCGCCTACTTCGCGCGTCGTGGTCGCGAGAGAATATTCAACACCATTTTCATTCACGGTTTGCGCTTTCACGTTCTCTTTGAGGTAAATATCGCCAGAGCATTTTTGTGCGCGTGGAAGCTGCTCTACCGAAACCCCGGTATCGCTCATAGCAAGATTCGTACCAGTTGCCATCGACTCTGAAATAGTGAACTGCACGCCATGAATCAATTTTTTTGGACCAAACGCATCGTTCACATAGTTCTCATTTTTTATAAACTCGTTTGGATAGACGATTGAATATGACGATGATGCGTAGGTACTCGTCGATGCCACAAACGGTTGCGGCTGCTCGATTACAGGAACCGGTGCAGATGCGATGGCATTTTTATTTTGAAGGTAATATCCCCCACCCACTGCAAGTATGATAAGAATAATTCCACTGATGATGTATTTAGCCATGCCTCTATAGTACCCAATTTTTCAAGGATGCAAAAGTGATTGCCACTTACTGTGCCTGGGGCACCTTGTTCCTAACTAACTGACGTCATTGCTTATTTCAGTATCAAAAGCAAACGTGATGCCTTCTGAGACGGTAGTCCTCCAGACACCTTGTTCAATACCAAATTCTGCCCAACAGCAGTCCTCTGTCGTCGTGAGATCTCCCCATTTCAAATAATCGCGAAAGAGGACACGCATCGGACCGCCGTGCCAGACAACAGCTACGATCTGAAGATTCTCTTGCTCAGATTTCGCGAGCACGGTTTCTATCCCACTAACCACATGGTTACGAAAGTTCTCGTATGATTCCGCGCCTTGTATAATATTCATGCGATCTTTCAGATTCTCAACAAGCTCAGGATACCGCTCTTGCGCCTCTTCTTTTTTTATTCCAGCCAAAATACCGTACTGGTTTCGTTCTTTCAAATCGTCAACAGTTTCAACCGAGCAGTCAATCGAGTCCGCAAGAATAGTTGCTGTTTCTCGTGCGCGAATAAGTGGACTAGAGAATATTTTCTGTATTCCTTTCTGCGACATCTTTGCTGCAAGAGGTCGAACTTGTTTTATACCTTCTTCTGAGAGATGGTCGTCATATGTGCCAGCCAAGTTGGTTCATCTGCTATTTTAAGTAGCCAATTAAATGGTTTTGTTATTGTAAAATATGGAGTTTTTCCATCTACTTGGTAGTTCTGAACAAGATATTTAATAATTTGCTGTTTTTCCTTTGGTTCAGAACTTTCAAACAAGGTCTTTGCGTTCTTTGCCAGATTTATTACTGATATTAAAGTGTTTTTATAGTCTGTGTCTGCTGTAATATGCTCTTTGTATTCCATTTGTAATCTTTCAAGTGTGTTTCCATATTCTTTACTTTTTCTGTCGTAAATTTCAGTAGTAATTCACTTTCCGCGCGAGTGGGCAGAAGAGTTAGATCGTATGGCTACGAAAGACGCGGCTAACGCCGTTCAAACGGCGGCGTCCGTTCAAGCGATGCGGGCAAAGATTGATGATTTGGACGGCAAAATCGCCCGAATCACCGACCTCTTTGTGGAGCAAGATCTTGAGAGAGAAGAATATCTATCTCGCAAGCGCGAGTTGATGTCTCAAAAGAGGTCGGCACAAGAGAATATCTTGCGCTTGGAACGGAACGCCGCCGCGTGGCTCGAACCTATGCGGAAATGGATAAAAGACGCTTTGTTATTGGACGAAGCGGCACAATCTAATGACCTCCCCTCCAAAAAAGCAGCCCTCCAAAAAATCTTCGGCTCGAACCTCACCCTCGTCGCGCGCGAAGCGCGCGGCGTGCCCGAAAATCCGTGGTTTTTTCTGCCCGCCACCGCAGAAAAAACCACCGAAACCGATTTGGTCTCTCATTTTGTGTCGGGGGAGAGACTCGAACTCTCGACCTAGCGCTTATGAAACGCTCGCTCTAACCGGCTGAGCTACCCCGACAGTACCAAGAAATGTACTCTATTTTCCAGCCTCTATCAATCCACGAATACGCTCACAAAATGCGCGATCTTTTGGATGCGTGATGAGTGCAAGCGCTTCATCGACGCTAACCCAGCGCGCCTCGGGGTTCCACTCATCGTTCGGCGCAAGTACCATTTCGTCGGTACGAAACAGAAACATGTGAATTTCTTTGAGCTCGCTCGTGTCATCTCCCCCGCCTTTTGTTCCGCGAAATCGCTCATAGAAACCAAGCTCGCGCACAAACGTAAGGTGCGTGAGTCCTGTCTCCTCTTCTATTTCTCGCTGCGCCGCTCCCCTCACGTCCTCACCAGCATCAACATGCCCTTTCGGGAAACCCCAGAACGCATCGTCCTTCGGACCACTCATAACAAGTGCGAGCTTGCCTTCGGTATTAAGGACGATGCCACCTGCACAGAGCATCCGCTCGGTCATATCTAAATCTTTATCGTGCCTTTTTTGATTTGATCGACAAGCTGGTTCGCTTGTTGAGCAATGTCTGGCAACTGCTGCGCAGCCTCTTGCAGTGTCTTTATTGCTGTTTGTTTATCGCCTGCCAGATAGTATGCCGCTGCCAGCGTGAAACGGGCCTGCGGATCATAGGGTTTCAACTTGATGTGATTTTGAACAATCGCAATCACTTCTTTGTAATACTTCCCTGCCGCATAGGCATTCATGACACGCGACTGGTACAGTTTGTCGCTTGCCATGAGCGGCACAGTAAGCTCTTTTGCAAGATCAAGTTTACCGACTTGAATTGCCATCGCGACGTAGAGCGTGCGAGCATCATCATTGTTCGGCACCAGCTCATACGCTTGTTTGAAGTACGCAAGCGCTTGGTCATTCTTCTTTGCGTTCAAGGCGTTCGCGCCAGCTTGGAACAAGATATCAATTTTCTTTGGAGAGATTGCGAGCGCTTTCTGGTACTCTTGCCCACTCAAATCAAACTGGCCATACGCAGTGTAGACCATGCCCAAAAAGAGCGGGAAGCGCGCCTCAAGCGGCACCTGCTTTTGCATAGTAAGCATCTCGCCGGTTGCCAAATCATAGAACTTCTTCTTGACGTCCTCAGAGACACTTTGTGCGTTTGCAAGCTGCGCCGTGCCCTGTGCGAGGTGCTCACGAATTTCTTGCATTCCGAGAGCGTTATACGAGAGCGCTTTGGTAAAGTGATCGTAGTTTACGATAACGCCTCCGCGCTGCGGCGTGACCGCTTGAATTAATTCGCGATTAGCGAGATACGCAGGACCATTGAGGTACCAAATGCTTGCGACCGTGGCAACCGATACAACAACCGCCACCATAGGAAGCGACTGCAGTGGCATACCGCCGGAAGTAAATACGACGCGCGATTGTTGTGCAAGCGCCGCACGCACTGCAATAAATGCAAGGAGAGAGACAAACAACACCCAACTCGTTATATTGTCGAACGTAAACACGAGATAGAAAAAGTATCCCGCAAGAAGACCAGTGAGAATACTTTTCTCAACCGAGTCAAACGCGCCACTGCGCCACAGACAGTATAGTGCCGCGAGATACAGCGAGAGGTATGCAAGAAGTCCTACCATACCGCCCGCGATAAGCTGATCAAGTACGACTTCATGGACTCGATCAAACCACGGCTCTTGCCCATACATGCGCGGATCAAAGTATTTGTTAAAGACGAGGCCGTAGTTTTCTTGACCCCAACCGAGAATCGGACGTTCCTTAACGCCATTCCATGCCATACTCCAGTTCACCAAACGACCCGTAAAGCTGCTATCAGAAATCGACATGGTAGCAAGTCGCTGGAGTGGCTCGATATTTCGTACAAACGTCGATTCACGGCCGAGATAAAACATTCCAACAAGCGCAAGAGCTGCGATAACTGCAACACCAGTTCGCCATGCCATTCGCGAGCAGGGCTCAAGCACAACATAGGTAATCGCCGCGAGAAACGCTCCACCTGCAAGACCCACCATTGCACCACGGGTCGCGGTGAAAAATAGAATGGTCGCTGCAAGAGCGATAAGTGCTGAGAGTGCATACGATCGTCTCAAAGTCAGTACTAGCAAAAAACCAAAACCAGCGAGAAGAAATTGGACAAAGAATGGTTTACCAATTGAAAGTTGACCTTGAAGGAGGCTCAAGACCGAGAGCAGCCAAAGAAGCGCAGCTCCACCGACAACCGCTTTTTCGGTCGTATTCCAGTACTCACCACCTTCTCGAACGAGATAGAGCACGGCAATGAAGATGTGAAAGAGCATGTATACGCCAAGATAGGTCGCATTACCAAGAGTCGCATCGAGACGAATACCCCCCTGGTTGATGGTAAGAGCTCCCATGAGCTGCAATACCCCAAAGAGACCGATGCCGATAGACGCGAGCATTGAGACCATCCACCAATTGCGCCACAAACGCTCGCTCGTCATGACCGACAAACAAACGGTAAGATACGCAACCAGGTGTGCAATCGTTATCCACCCCTCCATGCGTTCGTAATTACTCCAGATACTGCGAACCGGATTGAAGCTAAAGAGTGCAGAAAGGAGGAGTGCGGCTGCATAAAACACGAACGCACCTAATACAAACGAGCGGCGCGGTCGATACTGCGGATGTACAAAAGCGAGCGCAAGCCACGCTCCTACTGCAATCTCAACAAATAAACGAAATGCAAAATTCTTACCGGTAATAAACGGGAAGAAGAGGTTTGATGAGACAATAAAAGGAATAAAAGGGAGCGCAAAGACTCCAGTTAAGACCACAGCGCGCAATACTTTTTCAAGTGACATGCACTGTATGCTATCAGACCCCCCGCCCTGCCGCTAGAGTTGACCACTAGCCTTTCCTGTTTCTTGCTGCGTTCTCGATTGCAGCATTTACCAGCCAGGAGGATGACTGCACCTTACCTCCCTTGCCGATGTTGTAGACCATCTTAATACCGAGCTTACTGCAGAGCTCAACTTCGGGAACCGGATCACCATCTGGCTTTCGATCCCCACCATTGGCAAATACTGCTGGCTTTAATTTAGCAAGCTCACGACACACACTACGATCTGAGTCGTTTTTTATATGTGAAGTAATCACCACCTTGTCGACTTCTGGAAATGCACTGATGAGTTCGGCGCGTTCTTTTTCATTCATGAATGCATATCCTTTTTTCGCCTCTAGCCAATTATCGTTATTTAAAATCACAACAAGTTTATCGCCATATTTGCGCGCTTGTTGAAACATGCGGACGTGCCCGATATGGATGGGGTCAAAACCACCCGAAACCGCAACCCACTTTGGTTTTGCATTTTTTGCCACTGTTTTTTTATTTTTTTTCTTCATATCTTTTCAACAAAGATAACATATCGGTAGATAAAGAAACTCCATACTGCAACAATTGTACCAGCGAGCGCTTGCGCAAACAAGGGCCAGAGAGACCACCGTTCAACAAGAATCGCAACAATGCCCGCGTTAATCCCAACATTCACCAACGCGGTTACAAAATACATCAGTGCATGTCGATGGAAGTCATCACTCCCGGTGTATTCGAACGTCCAGAATCGCTGCAATAGAAAGCCAACAACGAAGGCTAATAAAAATGCAAAGACAGATGCCGTTATGTACCATACATCCCATATCTGCTCGAGCACATAAAACGTTGAGAGATTTACCACAGCACCTGTCGACCCGGCAATTAAGAATCGAGCTGTCTGCGGAATTTGCATGCTCTATGCTACCAAGTCTACTTTTTTCGCGCTACCATGCCGGTATGGATAAGTTGCGTGCCTCTACTTACAGTATCCTGCGCTGGAGCGAGCGCTATACCAAAACCGACATGGTGTATTTGGCTTCCGGCGGGTTTTGGCTCGTACTTGAACAAGCGGTTGGCATCGCGCTCTCAATGAGCCTCGCTATTGCGTTTGGGCATTTTGCAAGCAAAGACATGTACGGTAACTATAAATACGTGTTATCGCTCGCCGCCATGTTCGGGGCCATTTCGCTCTCGGGACTTGGCGATGCCATGTCGCAATCAGTCGCACGAGGACTCGACGGGACACTCGTGCAGTCATTTAAACTGCAAATCAAATGGAGCCTGCCTTTTGTCTTACTCTCCTTAGGTGCCAGCGCCTATTATGGATTTCTTGGTAACGGATATCTGGCGAGCGCCTTGATTATTGTCGCCTTTCTCCAACCGCTATTGTCAGCACTCTCACCCTTTGCTGGTTTTTTCTTCGCCCAAAAAGACTTTGCCCGCGGCTCTCTTTCTCTCATTGGAACAAATACGTTTACCTTCATTGCCATGATTGCCGCACTTTTTTTGGGCGAACGAGCGATTATTTTGGTCGGCACTTATTTTCTTGCAAAAACAATTGCTTCAGGATACTTTTTTTGGAAGGCACGCACGCACGCACGCAACACCATCACCGACCCTGAACTACTCCACTACAGTTCTCATCTCAGTGTGATGAATATTTTGGCGGCAATTGCTGACAAGTTCGACAGTATAATTATCTTTTCACTTCTTGGTCCTGTACAATTGGCAACCTATGCATTCGCAGGCGCCGCTCCTGAACAACTCAAAGGTGTGCTCAAAAATTTCTATGGCCTCTCATTACCAAAACTTACCGGTCGACCACTCGAAGAACTGCGCGTTACACTCTGGCGAAAAATACTCCTCCTCTCGTTGTTTACGTTTGCCTGTATTGGTCTTTATATCCTGATTGCTCCACTGTTGTTTCGAGTATTCTTTCCTGTGTACCTCGATTCTGTGCAGTATTCACAATGGTATGCACTTTCTATTGTCTTTTCTGCAATTCCGCCCATGCTTCTTGCTTCTTTGACGGCACACAAAAAAACACGTGCCCTCTACATCGTCACCAATGGCCCTTCGATTATTTTAATTGCATCCATCCTTATCCTCGTTCCGCTCTATGGGATTATGGGCGCTGTCATTGCACAAATCATATATCGCGCCGGAAACGCTGCGATAGTTTCGTGGCAGTTCATGAAGTCGTAACGGGTACTCGGTAGATGGTGTACGGACCAATCACAACCTGAACCTGAAGGGGGAGGTTTGATTTTGGTAGTTTTATTGAGTCCAAAATAACATACCGTACATTCCATGTTCGCAGTGTTTTAGAGGGTGACCGCTGTATGTCTTGGAAACGATTGAGCAGAGACCTAAAATATGCTTCCCCTCTCCACGAGAACTCTGTTGCATATACTCCACAATCCGATTGCTGCAACCATCGACACAGTGTTACTTCACGATTATGAGTTTTGTACTGATGCAAGGAATTGCCCGCACCCGCATATAATCGAAAATCGCGTTCAATATCCGACAAAGTAAGTGAGTCAAAAACATGCGAAGCGAGGTAGCGGTCTTCTACCTCGCGGTCTGACATCAAAAAAAGCTCCGCGTTCGGATGATAGAGAACAAACTGGGTTGTCATAATCGGCATGTACCGACCAATATCATACGGCGAGAGAACGACATCTCCCGTTTGCGCATGTTCGTTTAGCCATGTAAACAACGGCGCATACTGCTCTCCCGTGCGAGGGTCAGAAGATAAGACTGCCGAGAAACGATACACGTCATGAAGTTGGTATACTCCTACCACCACAACACAGATTAGAGCAGCGTATATGCTTATGGTTTTCTTATTTTCAAGAGAAAAAAGCACCGCAACACTGGCACTTACGGCGTATACCATGACAAAGCGCATCATGTGAACTGCAGTTTCAAGATCTTTTCCTGAAATGACATTACTCCACGCTGCTACCCACAACGAGATCGCAACAATCACCCAAAACGAATCGAGTGAAGATCGATAAGAAAACCATAGCGCAAAAAGTGGAACTACAATAAACAGCGCCGCGAGAACTCCTGAAAAACCGAACGTATGCGTTGCGACAAATCCGATTCGTGTGACTGTTTCCCAATACAACGGGAGTGAAAGCTGATGCAGCGTGTAGAGTGCCATCGGCAGAGCGCCAATACCAACCGCGCAGTCAACCCAAAAGAGCGGCATACGGTACTGTGCTTTTTTCCACGCAATTAGATGCAGAATCGCAAACGCCACAACTACAATCTGCCAAAAGTACGTATAGAGATAAAAAGGAATAATCGAAAATAGTGCAAGGAGTACTGAACGACGATGGCTATGAGGCTCATCCAACCAGCCTTTGAGTGCGGCAAGAAATGCGAGAAAGAGCGGAAAGACAATCTGCATTGCAACCGGTCGTAACAGCATAGGAAGTGCGGACACCGTAACGACACTTACTAAAAATAAATACTGCCGGGACGACCACGCAAAAGAACGTGCAAAATACCACAGCGAGAGCGCTGATGCAGCACTCCAAAATACAATATTCCAAAGCTCTGCGCCGACCACAGAAAAACCCAAAAACAGTGGTATGGCGCCAAGCCAATCAGCGCCAAAAAATGCAATGGCGGGATCATTCGCATGTTCGGCGATATATGGATTCCCGATAAGCGGGTATCCATGAGAAACCGCGACCATGCGCGCGAGATAGTAATGAGAATCGTCGACTAATTCAATCGGGACCGAATACGTTCCCCAAGCCATCAGCACGTACGCGTACGGAGCAAGCAAAAAAAACCATGTGATGCACACACCAAGTAGAATGGAGCGCATCTCTTTACTTTGCGCGAGCAATGATAAATACGTTGTCATAGAGATTAATCGGGATGCCGATTCGCGCAAACACGCCGCGCTCAGTCATGTGCGAAAGTGACGCAAAAATCGAAAGCCCAAGCCACTTATAGAGTGTGGTGAAAATATAAGGCAGAGTAAATTTTTTGCCAATTGTGGTCATTTCAACGATTTCAAAATCCGCTCGGTCAAGCATCTCCCGCAAAACTGGTCGCGTGTAGTAATACAAATGCTCTGGTGGAACAATAAGATGCCAGCCTTTCCCCAGCATACGCGCATACCATGATCTAAAATCGGGAGTATTGATAATAAGCACACCTCCCGCTCCCATCATATCTCGAGCACGTTTCAGCAGTGCTTGTGGATCGGTGACATGTTCGAGAAGATCGAGCATCGTTATTACATCAAACTGTTTAATTGAACGAAACGTCTCAAGTGTTCCTGTATGCATCACAATCCCTTTTTCGCGTGCACGCTCAGCCGCAAACATAGAAATCTCAACTCCTTCAATCTGAAACCCTTCCATACGCGCGATGTTGAGAAAAAAGCCTGTTGCAGCACCAATGTCGAGTAGACAGCCCGTTGGCTTAAGTACTTTAATGCGGCGAATGTATTCACGAAACGTTGGCACCATCACCTCCTTATCACGATCGTAGTCCGCATAGCCAAACCCTTCATGGGCGCCCGAGAAGTAATCAGTACTGTACACCTCACTCGGATTCGGCAACGGATGTACAAAACCTAAACCACAAGAACAACGATAGAGATGGTATGAATTTTTGCTAAACCAGTAGACTACTTGCCGCAAGCAATGCGGACAAGCCGCTATTTTTTGAACCGGAGAAGCCATGGGGCAATAATACCCTCTCGAATGATATGACGCGAGATTTTCGATTCTCCCTCTCGACGATTTTTGAAATGAATGGGCACTTCGCGAATACGTGCACCCGCCTGAAAGAGACGATATTTCAGTTCAATTTGAAACGCGTATCCAGATGATCCGAGCCTCTTTAAATCAAGTTTCCGCAGGAGCGAGGCGCGAATCAGACAAAATCCAGCCGTCATATCACGTACCGGCATTTGCGTTATCAGACCAGCGTAAAGATTTCCATACTTACTCAATGCCTTGCGCCATCTCTCCCATCCTTCAGTTGCACCGCCCGCACAGTATCGAGAACCAATAACCACATCTGCATCGGTGAGTGCTTCGCGCATCTGACTAATATATTCTGGATCGTGTGAAAAATCAGCGTCCATCATTAGCACTGATTCCGTACGTGCGTCTCGCAGCACTTCAGTAAATGCATGCAAATATGCTTTTCCCAGCCCCTCTTTTTTTTCACGATGCAAAAGTTCTATCTGTGGATTTTTGAGGGCAAGACCTTTCACAATAGTACCGGTGCCGTCAGGGGAATTATCATCTACCACTAACAATTTTGCATCGGGCGCTACACGAGAAAGTTCAGAAAGAAAATCCGCAATATTCCCCGCCTCGTTATACGTTGGAATGAGTACCGTGAGCTGCATAATTAGAGATGAGCAAAAAAGGTGTGCAAGGCTCTTGCACGTTCTAGCCAGCTGTAGGATTGTACATCACGTCGAGCCTGCTCTGCACGTTTTTGTGCTTCGTCGGAGTGAGAGAAAACTTCTTGCAAAACTGACGAGAGCCTCACAGCATCACCTGGTTGCACAAAGTACGCATTCGAATCATTTAATACTTCACGAATCGTTGGTAAGTCAGAAGCAATAATGGGGCGCCCTGATGCCATGTACTCAAACATCTTTATCGGAGACATTGCATTGCGATAGTGTGGTTTGTCAGGAAAAGGCATGAGGAGAATATCCGCTGCGCGCTGATACAGCGCGAGATTCGCCTGTGATTCTCTCCCCCGAATAATAACGCGATCCTGTACATTATGTTTCCGAGCTTCAGAAGTATAATGCTCAAAGTCCTCTGGATACGCCCCCACAGCCACAAAAGTTCCTTGGGGCATGTGTGCGAGTGCACGAAATACGTCGAGTATGCCCTTGTCCTCACCCATTGTCGTAAAATTACCCGTATAGAGAAAGAGTGGGCCTTGCGGTAATTCGAGCGTGGCGCGCGCCTCGTTTTGTTCGGTATTAATTTGAAAGGTGGCCAAATCCACACCGCTCGGTAACACGCATATTTTTTTTGACGAAACACCACCACTTTCGAATGCTCGTTTTAACGGTTGCGAAATGGTTACAATTCCTGAAAGAAAGCGTGCACACCACAGATACCAACCTCGCCTCGCAGGAAGTGCGTGACTTTCAAGCACCACCGCAATACCAAACAAGCGCAGTGGCACAAATGCTAATTCACGTGTAAAAACCACATCCGCCCGTAGCAATGTGGGAAGCTGGATCGTATACATCGATAACAAGAAGGTGAGAAGATCAGTCCAATACCCCCAACGCCCTACCAGGACGCCATTAAGAAGGTCAGTTCCCCATGCATGAGTATGAACAAAGGTGCGCCTAATAGCATGAAACTCAAAAGAATCTTTTGGCTGATGGGGACTTTTTTTCGGTGAAATCAGAGTGACTTCAACTCCAGTCTCTGCAAAAGCCTCACACATCTTCATGATGGCCTGTCCATAGGCACGCTCAGTAGGAATGCGTGAACTCGTGACGTAAACCAATTTCATCTGCTCATACTAGCGCGAAGTGCAAAGCGTCACAATCGAGGCTATTTCTGACGATAATGTGCCTCGATTGCATCGAGCCCGCGTTCCTCTTCTGCCGTGTTACTTTTCTCGGTGCGATGAATGAAACCACGTTCTCCCTCGAGGCAGTAGATACTCATGCGGTAGTACCTCGAAAGCGCCTTCACTCGAGAAGTAAGTCCATGCGAATCGACAAAATCCTTAATCGCTCGATCGTTTTCATTCCATTCTGAAATTTCCCGAAAATCAGCTGGTGAGCCGAACTGCCCGACACGCGTTACATTCGTACGAGACAAATCAAAAGAACCACCCAATAAATCCATCATCTCTCGGGTGAAAAATTCAAAAGAGCCACGCGCAGAAAATGGCTTCGGGAGATAGAGCCATTCTCTGAGTCTTCGCTGAGCACTTCCCGTCGAATTGGTCATAATCAGCCAATCATCTTGTGGAAGAATCTTTTCAAAAATACTCTCGGTAAAAAGATAGTTATCATCGTGCGTAAACAAAAACTTGTCGTACTGCTTGTAATCATGCTTTTCAAGCCATTGATTAATACACCCCCAATCGCCCATAGTGTTTGGCTCGAGAACATAGTTCCACCCCAATCGTTCAATGTCAGCAACTGTCGCCACCGCGCGGTACATAATGCGATCGAAAAGTTCACGTCTTCCGTACCCGAGTGTCTTCAAGGCTTCTTTTTTTTCTGCAGCTGAATAAGAAGGATCACGATGAGAAACAACAAACAAATCCACCTCCCACCCCTCAGGCTTCTTTTGCGCCGCCATTTGTTCGTAAAACGAGAGTGGGAAATGCCAACCACTTGCAACTACCGCGAGTCGTTTCATACGCGTTCGATAACTGATAATGAAGGAAAATTCTCGTTCACAACACGATACGGCACTCCCGATTCGCTTATTTTTTTCAATCCGTGTTTCTCCATCCACACCAACGAATCTCGTTCGGCACTCCCCCCTTCAAAGTAAACGTGCGAGCCTGCTTGTACAAAAGGCTTTACGGCTTCATAGAGCGCGCGCAAAGTATCTCCGTTGTTTGCGACATCAAAGTGCATCATGTCGAACGGCTCAGGATTTTTAATCCAGTCTTTAAAATTCATTTTCTTGAGAGTCACAAAGTTTGACACTCCATATTTCTCCAAATTAGTGCGCACTTGTCTGCGCGAAATCATGTTCCTACTTGGATGAAGCCACATAGGTATGTCCATAATGAACGCCTCAAGATAGTAGCGAAGGCCTCCTTTTTTAAGAGATTCTTGACTCGTGTGTTTGTGCGCTGAATGCGTGTACATATAGGACTCAAACAGGTCATACACACAGATGCTTCCTTCCCCTAATTCATGCAGTGCGAGCGCCATCGCAACTGTTGAGTACCCGTACAAAGAACCAAATTCAATAATTTTTTTTGGCTTGTGTTCGAGCACCGCATCGTACAAATCTTTTCCCAGATTGTTTTCGCGATATGAACTATCGAGATCAGGATTAGTGTATTTCATGAAATGATTTTATGAGGCTACAAATACGGCGCACATCATTCACGTTCATTCCGTGATGTAGCGGCAAAAGAAGGTATTGATTTTCAATTTCATCCATAATCTTAAAGGGCTTTCTGCCTCCAAAGAGCGTATACGCATCGTTGCGATAGTGGTGTATACCCGTATGAATACCGCTCTCTTTCAAAAATGCCATGAGTTCTTTGCGTCGAGGGCTGAGATAATGCGCAAACCATATCGAAGCAGGAATACCCTGGCGACGATATTCTTCCATCAGTGTTTTACGATGTGCGATCATTTTCGGAAGCGAAATAAGATTTCCACGACCAATTGCTGCCGTTATATCATTCATATGATATTTGTATCCTGCTTCAACAAGGTCAGTATCACCTTCTTTCTGTTTCTTTTCACGATCATACCCAAACCAACGCAACCTCCTTCCCTTTTTATCGTGCTCGTCATCTTTACACAAAAGCGCCCCACCATCACCGGTCGTGAATGTTTTAATAGCCTGGAATGAAAGACAGGTAAAATCTGCCTGCCCCCAAAAATCCGAGCCAATTGCCTGTGCGGCGTCTTCAATAATAATGATATTTTTCTGGGCACCAATCTCGAGCAGTTCTTTGAGTCCACGATTATTGCCTCCAAAATGCACGAACACGATCGCTTTGGTCTTTGGTGTAATTTTTCGCTTTACATCCTCAATATCAACATTGAGATCACGGTCGGTATCAGCAAAGACAATATGCGCTCCGCGGTGCACCAAACAGGAGTTTGTGCCAGAGAAGGTAAGAACAGGACTTATAACCTCATCTCCAGGACCAATCCCTGCAAGCTCGTACGAAAGCTCAAGCGCTGATGTTCCTGAATTAAGCACGGAGACATTTTTGACACCGAACATCTGTCCGAATTCTTGTTCGAGAGCTTTTACCTGCGGACCCTCGCCGAGATAGGTGCCGTAATTTGATTTAATGAGAAGCGTTGAAACATTCCAGACTGAACGCCAGGAGATATACGTCTTAAAGAGTGGAATGTGCATCATGGAGTATCGTGAGGTGCCTCACACACTCATTCTACTCAACAATTTGGAAATCAGGGAGTGGGATGACGAACTTTGCCTTTACCCCTTTTGCACGCCAATTTTTGATGATGTAGTCAGCGTAGTGCCACGCAAGAATGATGATGTAGTCAGGCTTGTCCTTCAAGATGATTTCGTTACTGACGATTGGATTGTGGGTTCCCGGCATATACTTGCCCACCTTTTCCGTGCCAGGAATTTGAGAGACATACGGTAAGAGCTCACGGTCGAGTCCGTAGTAATTCGTAAGGACCACGCCACGTGTCGGACATGAATCTGCAACAAACTTCAATCCCTTGCGACGAGCTTCATGCGCAAGATCCAAAAACTGATCCCGACTCTTTTTAACTCGAGCACGGAATCCTTCCCATCCCTTTTCAGTAAACATGCCAGAATCCTCTTCAGTCTTCAAAATCTTTGCTACCTCATCAGTCACTTTATGCTTACCCTTCCAGCCCGCATAAATACGGATACTACCCTCACGAGTGTGTACTCGTTTTGCATCGAATACTTCCATGCCATAGAGCGAGAAGAGCTTCACAAGCGATTTGAGGCTGTAAATGCGGACGTGGTCATGATAGATTTCGTCAAACTGATTTCCGAGAAACACATCGAGAAGATACTGACTCTCAGACATGAAGACTCCGTCGTTGTCCAAAAGGCTCGTAATGCCGCGCATGACCTCACCAAGTGGCGCCATGTGTGCAAAGACATTGGTGAACGTAATCACCTTTGCCTTTCCTTCTTTTTTTACAATTTGTTTTGCAACTACTTCAGTAAAGAAACTCTGAATGGTGTTTATCTTGTTTTCTTTGCGTGCTACTTTTGCCATGTTTGTTGGCTCAACACCAAGAGTCTTCATGCCGCGCGCCTTAAAGAAAGAGAGCAGTGTTCCATCGTTTGAACCCACGTCAACACAGAGTGACTTTGGAGGAATGCCTGCCGTTGCGACGGTTTCTCCACTGATTGCATTCAAGTGGTCACGAAGTGGCGCCGAAATACCAGGACGATACGGATACTCTGTGGGGAACAAAATTTTTCCATCCACCACGTAGTCAAGCTGTCCTAAACCTGAGTCAGGGCAAATCATGAGGCGCAGCGGGTAGAAGGTTTCTGGTTCGCGAATCGTCTTTTGGTTTGGCAATACACTGCACGGCGGCTGGTGTCCCAAATCAATTCCTTCAAACAGATTCTTTGAGTTTGTAATCTGACAGCGGTTCAAGATTCCTAGTTTCGCATCGTGATGTTTGAAGATTTTTGCCATAGTGTCGGTATTTTACTTAGTTAGGGTGATAATCGCAAATAAGAGGAATCATCCGCGGTACCAATATCTGATTGTTCTGCTGCCCAGAGCACGGTACGTGCAAGTGAAGCAGGCGTGCCCGCGTCAGACCAAAAACCGTCGAAAATAATATCGTTACACTTACCCTCCTGGACATACATCTGATTCACGTCGGTGATTTCGAGTTCTCCACGTGCGGACGGTTTTAGTTTCTTAACCTTCTTGAATACGTCGCCTGGGTAGAGATAGAGACCCGTTACTGCATACGAAGAATCTGGCTTTTGCGGCTTTTCAGTGATTTTTACTATCTTACCTTTTTGATTTAAAGTGGGCACACCAAATCGTTCTGCATCGGGAACTTCTTTCAAAAAAAGTGTTGCATTGTTACTTTTTTTGAGATTCTTGCTTGATTTTTTGAGCGCCTTTGCATCAAAAATATTGTCTCCCAAAATCACAGCGATTGACTCACCTTGTGCAAAGTTTTCAGCAAGGGCAAGGGCTTGGGCGATACCTCCCGCTTGCGTTTGTACACGATATGTGAGTTCAACCCCATATTCTGATCCATCACCCAAAAACTCAGCGAATCCTCCAATATGATCACCTCCAGAAACAATTAAAATGTCCTTAATTCCGAACACGTCTCGAAGTGTCTCAATCGGATAGAGCACCATTGGTTTATTCAGAATAGGAATCAGGTGTTTATTCATCACCAACGTCGCCGGACGAAGTCGTGTTCCTTTTCCTCCTGCGAGAATGATTCCTTTCATAGAATTAAATCCACTCTGGGTGCTCGAGTGCGAAATCTATGGTTTGCTTGAGTGATGTTTCAAAATCTACCAACGGCTTCCAGCCGAGTTCCTTCAATTTTGTTCCATCAAGTGCATAGCGCCTATCATGACCAGGACGCATTTTGTGGAAGTCTACAAATTTATACTTGAGTGGCTTTCCGACAAACTGTGCAACTTTCTGTGCAATTTCAAGATTAGTTAACTCATCAAAACCAATGATGTTGTATGCCTCACCTGCCTTTCCTTTCTGTAAAAGGAAATGAACCGCAGAGGCGGTGTTGCGTGCATGGAGCCAGAACCTGCTTCCCACACCCTGCAATTTCCCTTTTGAATTGAGCTCTGCAAAAATCGGCATCGTCTCGCCCTTAATCACCGAACGGATAGTGCGCGGAATCAACTTTTCAGGGTGCTGCCGTTCACCGAAATTATTCATCGTGTACGTGGTAATGACTGGCACGCCATACGTAATGAAAAAAGCGATACCCATTGATGCCGCACCTGCTTTGGATGCAGAGTACGGGTTTGAAGGAATATACGGCGCATCTTCTTTATGAGAAACGCCCACTGGCGCAGGACCAAACACCTCATCAGTTGAGAAGTTAATGAACGCTTTCAGATTCTTGAGTGTGCGTGCGTACTGCAGCATGTTCGTCGTACCAACGACATTATCTTCCACAAAGAGCATCGGATCAGAAATCGAGCGGTCGACATGCGTCGAAGCTGCAAGGTGCAAGATGTAGTTCACCTCACCCAAGCGAGTGGTGACATATTCATTGAGTGGCGCACGAAAATCGTGGTACACAAATTTCACACGACTCTTTTGTGCTTCCCAGTTCGGCAAATCAGTCAAACGATTCAAGGTGCCTGAAACATCGAGGCGATCCAAAATAACAATGTCCCAATTCGTTTCCTCAAGAAAATACTGCACAATGTGGTGGCCAATAAACCCTGCGCCACCAGTGATTAACAGCTTCTCGACCGCTTTGGTTCCTACTACTTTTTTAGTCTGTTTTGCCATGGCGGCAGTCTAGCACAGAGGGCAAACGAGCGCACTAGAGCTGAATTTTCGGTGCTTTTCGACAATCGTATACTTTCGCCGTCATGGCACGTGATGTGTCACTATAAACCACCTGGCACGTTGCAAAATACTTGGCGAAAAAAGAGTTTGGATCAACAGGTGGAGCATCAATAACCAGATAGTGTCCTGAAAATGCATTCATCGTTTTTGCTTTGTCATTCCAATTAAAATCAGGCGATGTATACAATCGTTTCTCATACTTCCCTATTGCCTGTACTTCCGCGCCACCGTTGTCGTTGTAGACGACGACACGCTGAATGTCGGGGTTCTGTGCAATAAACGAAACAGAACGCTCGACAAGTCCCGGTGCAAACCCATTCACTGCTCCGGCAAGATACTCTTCGGTAAACATGCCATTATAGACGAGTGCGAGTGGCACCAAGAAACTTACTGCGGCGACACGCCACTCAGTTTTCCACCGTGCGAGCACAACTGCAGCCACGCTCACGCACCATATAAGGGCGATAAAGAGGAATGACATGTAAAACGTGAGCGGGCCCGATCCCCCTGAAAACGGATACAACATAGCCCAATGGAAATGGGTGATCCGTCCAATCCAGTCAGCCTTAGGGTAAAGTGACGGGACGCTGTGAGGAAAAAACTGAACGTAGAGCAGCACCACGGCAACGACAACACCTGCGCCACACGCGGCACGCAAAAATCTACCTTCCCACCGTATGCGGGCGACAATAAGCACTGCCCATACCACGAGCGGAATGACCAGAAACTGCAGGTATCGATCGAGCGCTCCGACCGAGAAGTCAAACAAGATAAGATAGAAAAACAGACCGAGTCCAACAAAAAAGAAAAGGGGGCGCGTGCGGCATACAATGTCGCGAGTCACCAAAACTGGCATAAGCACGAGAAATGGCGAGAGGTAAAAACACGCCTTCACTACCTGAATTGCCGTCTGAAACCAATTGTGATGTAAGGATGCGAAATGCTCCCAATACGACAGTGACGCGCGGAGATTAAAGAATGGGAATGCTTTTTGTGCCAGTATAAGGAGAAGCAGGAGCGCGACTACCGCACATGCCGCATAGAGTGCATACCATGCGAGCGTGCGCAGTGGTAAGCGCGTGCGGCGCTCCCAGAGAAAATCAAGCATGAGCGCACCGATGACTAACACGAAGCTCGTTTTCACAAAAAAGCCCGCAACACATGCCGCTACCAAAACAAACGACCACCACTTTGCGCGCGTATTCCACTCTTGCGCTCGTTCATACGCGATCAAGGCGATAAGCAAGAAAAACGGCAGTATCTGTCCATCCGTGTCGACCATCAAGGACGCGAGCACGCTGTAAAATGAAAGCGCGAAAAAGAGTGCACCGAGGAGTGCTTCTCGTGGACCAAATCGATGGCGCATCCAGTACCAAAGCAAAAAAAGGTTTATGAGCCCAAATGTAAGCGGTACAAAACGCAGATGAACATCGTACCCTGTTACCTTCCCTGCCAGAGCATAAATAAACTGAGAAAGTGGCGGATGTGGAATTTCGGTTTCGCTTACGTATGCTGGATTTACAATTTGCGGCCATTTATATTCGTCTTGATGGAGCGGCAATTCAACGCCTGGCAAGCGCAGTACCAGAAAAAGTGCTGCAATCATTGCAAGGAGTAGATATTCACGTTTCATACTATTTTTTCACTGACACAAACAACATCTGTCCCGCAAACGGCTTCACAGGAGAATGGAGGTACGCACGTACGATAAGCGGATGTGCAGGAATAATTGATGGACGCGATCGCAACGAAAACGGTAAGAACCGTGGCATCTTACACACAACATCCATCTCATGCGATACTAGAAAACTCTCAAGCGCTGCATCACTAAAAACTTTCTTGTGAGTTGGATCGTCAAAATATGTCTTGTATGCAAGTCGGTAATTCGGCTGCATAAGGATGAGCTTGCCTCCCTTTTTCAAGACTCGTTTTACTTCAGCCATAACTCGTGCCAATTCATCATCTGAAAAATGTTCAAACAAGTTACTCGCATGGATAACGTCAACCGAGTCTGAAGATATTTTGGAAAGATCCCATGCTACTGCTTGAATTGCTTCGACAGAAGCATGAGCGTAATTGGGTAATTCGGGAGAAGAATCAACTGCGTATTTCTTTTTTCCTCTCACGAGATTGATGAAGTCACAATACCCTGCCCCCAAATCAACAACTGTTGCATTTTCGGGGATAAATCGTTTGTGGTAACGAACTATTTCTGACCATACCGCGCTTCTGTTGGGGTCAGGAGTAAATCGTGATGCGTAATAAGCGTCTTTCATATTTTTTTAAATCGGTACCAGATGATAAGTGGTATCATGAAAAAACCCAAACGCGCCGCCTTCCACACTGAGCCGGTATACATGCTCTGACCAACGCGCTCTTTATACATGACCGGAATCTCAATACAGCGCAGGTTTGAGCGGAAAAGCCATATCATCATTTCAGGCGAGAATCTTCCTCCGCCGTCAGAGAATGGGAATAGTGGTTTTATCTTCTCGAGAGCTGAGCGGGACAAGAGACGAAACGTGCATCCTACATCAGTTATAACAGTTCCGTTATGAAGAAATTCCAAAAATTTCGCCATGCCCCAGTTACCGATTCGCACTGATTCGGGCATGAAAGCATTACCAAGTACTGTAGACCGGGATGTACGTGAACCAAAGACCACATCAAAATTCCGAGAATAGATCAAAAATTTTTCGGTATCTCGAGGGTCAAACGTTCCATCGCCTTCGCAAACAATAATTAGATCACCTGTCGATTCTATAAGACCGCGCATGATAGCATGGCCATAACCCTGCTTTTCTGTCTCTCGCACATGTACCGCGCGTGTTTTCTGTATTTCTTGTGCGGTGTTACCGCGAGCATTGTTGTCGACGACGACGACTTCATCTACAAAGCCTGTCGCAAAAAAACCATCAATTGCGGCACGAATACTGTGCTCCTCATTATACGTGGGTATGACAACACTTACTTTTTTACGTTCGAACATACGGCGAGTATACGATTAATGAGTAAGTTAAGCGAGTGTTCAGAAACCACATATACGCGCAAGCGATCTTGAAGCGCTTTTCGACGCTCATCGTTTAGTGAAAGCGCGTGAATAAGAGCACCGTCGACATGAGTTCCCGCGTGCAGCTCTCCAGGCACTATCGCATGTAAAACATTGTTTTCTACGACAGGAATACACCCAGAAGCAGCTGCCTCAAGTATTGTCTTATCGAAACTTCCCGAAGGAGTCAGGTTTACATACACTGCATGTGATTGAAAAAGCTGTGGCGCCTGCGCCTGCGGTATACTCGGGCGGAATATCAGCGAGCCATCCTCGACAAGTTTTTTTCCAAACGAACGCACTTCTTCGCCATATGACTCGCTACCGATACTCGGATCACCGCAAATCGTGGCACAAAACATGACGCCGCGCGCTTTGAGACGCACCAACGCTTCGACAAAAATATGTACACGTTTTACCGGGTCAAGCCGCCCGAAAAAAAGGATAGTATTTTTTTCGGGCGGCTTCCCCGGTACAAAAAAATCAGTGTCAATCCCGACCGGCATCAACACTGTTTTCGAAAAACGCTTTGTATACGAATCCGGCGATGTGCAGGTAACCGCATGAGAAAGCGCGACAGCAATGCGGGTCAGAATGCTTCCCTTTTTGTGATTACGCCACAATACAATCCTTTTTCCGAGAAGTCGCCACAAAAGTCCACCAATGAGAACGTACTCCTGGTTCATATGAACAAATACCGCATCATAGTTATTCCGCTCGCTCCAAAGATACAAAAAGAAGCGTGTGACGTACGTGAACTTCCCCACCCCCTCCTCTTTCCCAAGGGAGAGCACACGTACATTACTGGGCAGTGTGTAGGTACCCTTTTTCAGACACACAACAACGACGCTGTCGCATTTTTGCGCGAGCGCTTGGATCCAGCGGTGCATGAACCCTAAGATCGGATTGGTGCGGTCAACTGCTTGCGTAAGTATGAGAAGTTTCACCTTCCTATTCTAGCGCTTTTTTGCCTTCTTCGCTTTTTGGGTTTTCTTAGGCGCACTCAAAACTTTTCTACCGTACACACCTTGTAACAGATCAAGATCTTTATTGGTGCCGAGAAGAAGCGCGATGTTATGACGCTCTGCGGCCTGCAAAAAGGCGTGTGCATGCTTATTCTTCAGGACTGAGCGATAGTGGTGCGAAAACGCTGCCATGTCTTTGATAAAGCATCCACCGCCAGCGCCGCGACCGCTCTTGTGTACAGGAGAAGCATATCTCGTTGGTATGTACGGATCAGCTTTGAGCGCTTTTTCTATCTGGTTCCAATCCGCTTTGTGATGCAACGCCAAATCATACATCAAGTTGAACGCAAGAATCTGGGTGTAGCCGTTAATATTGTGAGCATATTTATAGATTTCCGCTTCTTCGCTCGTGCACGTGAGATGGAGCGGAGCCTTTGGCAAAATTTCGTGCATCATCGCAGCAGCCTTCCGGTGCTTCTCGTCATCGACCGGTATCCCAATCACGCATACAAACGGAGCATCGGTATCTTTGCGCGCAGTCGCAACTGAAAGAAATTCCGGGCTAAACATGAATATGAGATGCGGAAATTTTTTCTGTAGTTTTCGAGTAGTGCCGGGCAACACTGTCGATTTTATAACCACGGCCGCACCCTTCTTTATCAACTTGAGTGCCCCTTCAACGATCGATACATCAAAACCTTTTGGGTTGGTCGGCGTAGGAACGGCTACAAAAACAATGTCACATTCTTTCACTTTATCCTTATTGTGCACGTGGGGTTCTTCAAGTGAGTACCGAACGACTGAAAAACCGCGGTCTGTCAAATTATCTGCGTAATTTTTACCGACATATCCATGGCCGATAAATCCGATGGTTGGTTTTGACATGGTGAATACTCTATCACGCACCCCACAATGCAAGTAATTGACTTTTTTTTATGATGTTTTATTATTCTAAAAGAGTTACCCTGCCAGAAAAAGGAGATTAGGATGGCCGAGTATTCTCACGCCTATGGACTTGCGTTCGACGTGGAAAAAGACCTTGGACGACGTAGTGGTTTCAAACCCGCACTCACGGACCTCGGTTCTCGGAAGTATCTCTTTGGAGAACTTCGGCTCGCTGGGTTTGCATCCCTGCTCCGCCTCGGGTATGCAGAGCACCTCGTACTCGTCGGCGGCAACGAAGGTCGCTACAAAAGCGAAGAGCCAGTCGTGAACAGGGCGCACGCAATCAAAGAAATGCTGGTGCATGATCATGAAATCAGTCCCTCAAAACTATCCGCGGTAGCTTCTAACTCGAACACTGGTGGCAACATTGCCATCATTCGTGACCAACAAGCATTGGAACCGCGTGATGCTTTTGTGGTAACAAACCACTATCATCTGCCGCGGGCCGCAATGGATATTTCTGCAGCAGGCCTCATGCTCCCCCTCTTTTCGGCAGAATCCTTTCTCCTTCTCGCCGAGAAGTGGAGCAAAGAGCAACTCATCGACGCTTTCGGGCAAGGTACTTTGGCAGAGCGTGTTGCAGAGGAAATCCAAGGCATTGCGGACAAGCTTCGGGGAACATACAAACCCCGAACTGATGTGGTGCCTTCATGATGACGTGGGGACCAATCTTTCGATTGGTCCCCGATTCTTATTGTTGAACAACTTCGGTTATTCCTTGCGCCCACGCATCGACGTATTCGTCAAAAGAATGTATTAGTGGGAGTTTTAAGTCAGCGGTGCGTGGACCATGTTCGACCCACGCAAGCACTGATTGTGTAAAGTCGGATTCAGCAATGATAGCGCCTGCTTCTCGGGCGACACCAACATCAGCCGCAATGACAGGCACATGTGCTGCGAGTGCTTCAACTATAACGACACCGTACCCTTCATACAAAGAAGGGACCAGCAGAGCATCAGCCTCGCTCAGAAACGAACTCACATCTGCTCGCCAACCGCAGAAAATGACATGCTGCTCGAGTCCATTTCCACGAGCGAATTCTCTGAGCACGTGATCTTCTCTTCCCGAGCCAACAATAGTGAGCCCTGCGTCATGTCCGCGTGAGCGCACCAGCTTAAGCGCCTGCAACGCTTGCATACAACCCTTTTCTGACTCCAGCCTTCCAATAAACAACAACGCAATTTTGAAGCGGGGGTGTTTTAAACGCGGCAGCGATTCAAAGCGTGCAATGTCCGTATACAACGGTAAAACGCTCATTGGTGCTTGTGTGTACCGCTCCACTGACTCAGCGACTCGCTCAGACACAACACGCACCGCACTCGCACGCTTGAGCACAAACCGTGCAATGATGGTACGGATACGATTTATGAAAGAATGACGCTTAAAGCTTGAACTAAAAGGATCAGTATGAACTTGTACATGGAGCGGTATTCGTTTGCTCCAGGCAATACACCATGCGACAAGCCCCGTTTCAAACGGATCTTGTGCCGTAACGATATCAGCATCAATAGCAGCTGCCCTGCGCAGTGCACCAAAACCATATGTAAGAGGCATGAGCGAGTTAGTACTCATGATTTTCAGCGACCCTTCTGTAACCTCAGGATGTCGTGCCGTTGAAAAAACAATGATTATGAACGCATCAAACCGTGCAGCAAATGCTCTCTGACGTACCCGAACAGCGCTTTCCTTATCAAACAGCGTTCGATCGGTACCAATCGAGAGCACTCTGAGCGCTTCAGAAACTTTTCGTGGAGATACGTTCATAGTAATTGTAAAAAATCCTCGGCAACGGCATCATACGTGCGAATTGATGCGAAGTGCTCTGCTTTTGCTTTGGCTTCTTCATACCCCTCGTCAGTCGCAAGCATACAAAATACATCTGCCATGCGGTTCACGTTGGTCGGATCAACGAGCGTGCCGTAGGGTTCCAGTAATTCTGCTTGCCCGCACTCAGCGGTAACTATAAACGGCTTTTTGAATCGAAGTCCATCAAAAATATAGTTGGGACTAATTTCTGAAAGCGATGGCAAGATGACTGCATAGCATGCTGCCATACGCTTCAGTAATTCTTCTTTGGTGACGTGTCCGGTATCCAGCTCAATATCGGGGTGCACTTTTTGTGCGAGTGCAAACGCCTCTTTAACGCGTGGTCCATTTTTAACCCCCACGTCTCGTACATACCATAAAAAGTTTTTTCGTGTTGGTGGATAGGATGGAAGCTGAGACTCAATTGCATTTGCAATAATATGCGTCGGCTTTTCAATACGATACGCATCAATCCAGAGGTCGCGCTGATACGCAGTACTAAATACCATAGTCGCTCTGCGGACTACCAAACGAGTAATTGACCATATGAGTCGCTCTTTAAATGTAAACTCATGATCAGTCGCATAAAATTCTGACAGACCTATTGGTTCGTTCGTACGGTTTACAAATGATTCCCATAAGAAATCACCGCCGGTGCGGATAATAATTGGGACGCCGGTAAGTATGCTTGCAACAAAACCTGGAAATCCCACGCTAAACGTATCGAGAGCGATTATCGCTCGAGCATCACGAGCTGCACGCACTACATGCCAAAAGTACGTAATATGTCGAATACCGCTCGGGTAGCGCCTGAACGCACTGAACGTGCAGACGGTGATATCGTGACCCGTGCGCGTGAGGGCTTCCGCGAGCTCTTTGGCGTAGTACGAAGGCCCGCCAATTTCAGGCGGATAAATGCCAGTTGCAATCACGAGTTTCATACAATAACTGTAACGGAAATATGGAAAAAGACGAATCGAGGGGCGCTGTGTAACACAGCGCCCCCTCAAACTCTTCTGGCATCGAAGGATTCAAATCTCTCGATGCCCTGCGCTCAGGCCTTACGCTCGTGGAGGCCATTTACGCGGGTATGAAAAATTGTGAAGGGCTCCCTTCACGAAAGACCAGGTCGACCACGAAGAAACTACACTCACACTCATTCGCTGCGAGCGGTAATTCATGACGAATCCTTTCACTTTATAGGCTGGTGGAACAACCACCATCACCTATTTCAACAATAGCTGTGTTGGTACAGAGTGCAAGGAGTTATCCACGTATGCCCAAAAGCGGCTCAAAGACTTTCGTTTTCATATCGCGCGCAATAATGTCCCAGTCGTATTTTTCAATGACCATTTGTTTTGCGGTCGCAGTAACCGCGCGCACTTTTTCAGGACGAGACATAATTTCTCGCACGGCTTCTGCAATCTGCTTTGGCGAATCTGTGTCAACTGCCCATCCCGTAATTGGCTTATCAGGATTACGTTTCTCATCGAATAAAAAGTCAGCGATACCGCCTTCTTGTGTAGCAATCACCGGAAGCCCCGCAGCCATCGCTTCCACAAACGAATTTCCCATTCCCTCCGAACGAGATGCGCGGATAAAAATGTCTGACGCTTTCAAATACAGCGGCATCTCTTTATGGCCTACTTGTCCCACAAAATGGACACGCTCCTGCACCCTCAAATCAGATGCGAGTTTTTTGAGCATCACTTCATCAGGACCCGTACCCAGAACAATAAACGAGACATTCTCAGGAAGTAGTGGTAGTGCACGAATCATGTCATCAACAGCATTTTTATGCACCAAACGTGACGTGGTGATCACAAACACATCCCCCATTTTTTTATTGAGCGCAGTTTTAACATCATCAATTATTTTCAAAGGAAATTCCTGAGCAAAATGTGCTGTATTTACGGCATTCGGTACAACTTCTAACTGCCCGGTAAAGTGCCGTGCTCGCGCCCATGTTCCGAGAAACGTCGATATCGCTTGCACCATGTCTGCTCGCGTAAATGCGCGGATAAAGAGCGGCCACAGTGGTCGCATTTTGCGCTCAATGTACGGAATCGAGTCACCTTCTTGCAGTGTCAAAAGATAGGGCACTGACGGATTACACATTTTAAACAGCGCCGCAGGAACACCACAACTGTGTGCCATCATTGCCCACGTCGCGTCATAGTGGTACTGCCTGTGCAATCTCCACCCTTTCCACGCAGCAAGAAACTGAAAAAGAGGCTTATTCAGATTGAGCGGAAACTTTTTTAAGTCGGCCATGCTCGGGTTTTTTGTCGTGATGCCGATGCGATGCACTAATACATTCCCAACCTGTTCCACTGCGGGCAGAGTCGAATCAAATCGATTCGTTACCATATGAAATTCATAGTCAGGTAACCGATCAGTGATTTCTTGTATTGCCACCTCTGCACCGCCAACGTGCTTGGGAAAATACGCGAGCGAAAAAATGAGAACTCTTTTTTTCATATTTGTGTTTTGTTCAAAAGCCCTTGAATCTTAGCAAGTATGTCCGTTGCCTGTTCTCCATTAGATTGTGCAAGTAGCTCTTTTACTAACTGGTGCAACGGGTACGAGTTTCGATCGGGTCTGTGTGGTGGTTCAACGATGACCACATCCTCTGCCGTAGTGCCCGCATAGCAGGTGTCAGATGGAATTGCGCAGAGTCCGTGTGCATACGGATATGCATGCGGATCAGAAGCGCATAGTGTGAGCGCTGTGAGAAGTGCGCGAGGAAGATGTGTTGGGCCCGACACTAGAACAATGCGTTCCATTCCTCTCTCTTGGGCAATTTTCATACACGTTCCGATTTCTGTCACTGTTGTTGTTGAAGTGAGCTCAAGTACCGCACGCTTTGTGAGCCAATCGTGCGCTTCATCCTCTGTCCACAGGTTACATTCTGGAATATCTCGAAAGCGCTCCTGTGTAATGTTAAATGCCCACTGCCCCTCCTTGAGCCCCTGTTTTTCTGAGCCTCCCGTCGGAAAAAATAATATATCGGCATTAAAACGAATTGCTTCACGAACGCCAGCAGGTGCGCGCCCATAAACTCCACTTTTGGGATCTCCCCACACTACCTCTTCCCAATTGGAAGTTCCCAAATGATGACCGTGAATGAGAACTGCTGTTTTCATGGTTTATTTTTTATTGCTGCAATATAGTCGACAACATCACGCCGTGCCTTCCAGCCAAGCGCGTGTGATGTCGTGAGGTCAATCGAAGCATCAGCGCGGTTGCCTCCGCGCTCGGGGAGCCATTCAATCTCTCCCCCAAAAAAGTGAGCAATATCAAGAACTGAATACTTCGTTTCGGCACCGAGGCCGTACTCGTCATTCTCCCCCTTTTCTGCGACACACAAAAGCCCATCAACAATATCTTCAACGTGCGTGAAGATTCGCTTTTGCGAACCAGGCTTTCGCACCGTGAGTGGCTCACCCTGTAGCATTTTCTGTCGGAAAATCTCAATGAGGGTCCCGTACTTCCCTGCGCGCTCGCCCGGACCAAACACGTTGTAGAAATACGTAGTGGCAAACGGAAGTCCGTACCACTCGTGGTACCGCCGTACGGTCTCACTGTTGAGCGACTTTGACCATGCGTACGGACTTTGCGCTTTCCCCGCACCTCCATCGGCGAATTTTGTCGATGAGCCCGCATATATAAGTTTGCATCCGTGTTTGCGCCAAAACTCAAACACACCAAGTGATCCGGCGATATTTAAGTCCCATACAACATATGGCTCAAGCAGACTTTCTTCGGTGCGCGAATACTCGCCGAGGTGAAAGATAAGGTCAGGTTTTTCGGGGACAAGCGCATCAATATTTTTGGTATGACCTTCACGGTATTCTGCACCTTCGATTTTTACGCCCGCTCCCATGAAATAATTATCAACGACAATCACACGGTGCCCTCCTTCAACAAGCCGTTGCACTACATGAGACCCAACAAACCCCGCGCCACCAGTCACCACAATCGTCTTTGTTGTATTCATATAGAGAAAGCCTATCGTCTTCATGTGATTTCCTCAATATCCCACTCTTCCCTTTTTATGCGGCGTGCGGCAAACACCGCGCCACCAGCAAGAAGCGAGAGCGTAGCGGCGCCGCCCGCCCAGCTCCACGAAGGTACCGTTGCTGATGCCACAAGAGACTCCGTAGTGCTCGAGCTATATTCAGGTAACTCGCTTTCGTTTCGAGACTTTGTGTTGGAGGGCGTTCTAGATTCGGTACGCTGTTTAAATGTCAAGATTTTTTTCGATACTGTGCGAGATTCTGGTGCACTGGTCCGGGCCGTGAGGGGCTCTACACGTTTCTGAACAACTGCTCGCATCGCCTCACCCGGTGTTGGTGACGTAGCGATAAAAGCACTACCGTTCCACTGCAAGCTATTTCCATCGCCCCGCGCGCCCGCATTCTTTGTATACGTTACTGCATCAACGACCGACCCGCTTCCATCAATGAGCTTCACGATGTCTCCCTCGTTCCCCAGCGAAAGGGATGAATCAATGACCGAAACCGTGACCGTATGCTGTGAAAGAAATTGTGCAGCGTTTGCCGCAACAATGAGGTATGAATTGGGCGCGAGCGAAAGCGATCCGACTCCCCCGTTTTTGGGCGGGATGGCGAGCGTATGATTTGAACCGTCAAAAATTTTCCATCCCTTCAGATCAACTGTTTCTGAACTATTGTTATAGAGTTCAATCCATTCTTGTTTTGCATCCGTGCCTGGCGCATTGTACATGATCTCTGTGACGATGACGCTCGCATAGGTGCTCTGCGGCACCAAAAGCATCAAGAAAAGCATCCTACTCATAGATCACCTCCCTTGAGTAAGCGTTGTAGAAACTCATTAGGAATATCATCACGTGGACCCTCTGGCGCTCGAGTGGGCTCCTCTGAGCGTGTCTTTGCAGATTGTGGTGATGTATTGTAGGGACGAGACGTCTCCCGGTTGCCGGCTTCAATTTCCTGCTCGCGTACTTTTGTTTTGAGTTTTGATCGCAAAAGATCGGCGGGAGACTCTTTCGGTGCGGCAGTACTCTGGTACTGATTGAGCGCATCCCGCAATTCATTTTTTTGTGCTGCAAACGCAGAAACGGGCTGTTGAGGGCGGACTTCGAATGGACGTACTGGTTTTGGCGCAGGGCGCTCTTGGACCACAGTCGGGTGTGCGACATGCGGCTGCTGAATAAATCGTGGCGCATGTTCAACAGAGACTCGTGGTTCTGGAAATCTCTGTACTTCTTGCGGCGGACGCACATCACGTGGTTTTTCTTTTCGTTCTTCCCGAAGTGGTCTTTCTGGCGGGGGTTTCGGAGCAGAAGCTTGTGATCGAGGCGGCTGAGTATTCTTAGACGGTGCGTTTGACCATGAGTTTGCCTTCTTTTGCGGAGGCGGCGGTAAAAATTCTTGTAGTCGCTCAGTGATACTTCTCTCAATATCAGCGCGAGGACGAGAATAGTTTTCGCGCGAAGAAATCACGACATCATTTCGGTACGAGATGTTCGGCGCTTCGATCGGCGGAATCGTTTCTGCAGAAAACGGCGGTGACCCAACACCATCAATCATGAGCGTGAGGTAGATTTGTCCTAAACCGAGCTCAACCAAATCCTCTGCAAAAAAAGTCGGCTCAAACACTGTCTTTAACACTTCTGCGTCAAACGGGCCAACACGAAATGTAATGAGGGTACCAACGTTACCAAAGACCGCATCACGAACCTTCTCTTCCATCTGCTCGATATATTGGTTTGCAAGCGTTAACGCGAGTTTATATTTGCGGGCTTCAGACAAAATATCAGCAAAGGCATCGTTCATCATCGACTGAAATTCGTCGACAAAGAGGAAGAAGCGCGGTAGCTTCTGCATACGCACATACGGTTCATCAGCGCGACTCATCGCCGCGAGATAAATCTTTACCACCAGCATCGAACCTAAGAGTGATGCATTCTGTTCACCCATGCGCCCCTTTGAAAGATTGATGATGAGAATTTTTCTTTCATCCATCATTTTTCGAACATCAAACGACGATTTTGGTTGTCCAACTATGTTGCGAATAAGTGGGTTTGCGGTAAACGCACCGATTTTGTTTTGAATCGCCGGCGTTGCCTCTTGCGTATAGCGGTCAGTATAAGTTGCAAACTCGACGGTCCAGAAATCGCGCACGACTGGATCGGTTATTTTCTCAATCACCGCAGCACGAAAATTTTTGTTGGTGAGCATGCGGTTCACATCAAGGAGTGTCGCGCCCGGATATTCCAAAAGCGCGAGCATGGTGTTACTCAAGATGTATTCCATGCGCGCACTCCACGCATCAACCCAAATACGCTTGAATGCACCCATCAGGCCTGACACGACGAGGTGTCGCTTGTCATACCCCACGTCCTCCATCACATTAAACCCAATTGGATTATCGACATCAAATGGTGCTAAATAGAGGACATCTTTGATGCGGTCATGCGGGACAAAGTCGAGCAGCTTTTCTGCAGTCGAACCGTGTGGATCGATAAATGCCAGCCCTTCCCCATTTTGTATGTCTTGAATCGCAAGATTTTCAAGCATGGTTGATTTACCCATACCGGTTTTCCCGATGACATACATGTGCTTGCCACGATCATCAGCGCGGATGCCAAACATCTCACGTTTGCCGCGGGTATGCGTGGAGGCAAAATAGGTTATTCGCCGAGGATCGTCGACGTATTCAGACATGGGGTTATTGTAACAAATTCCCGCACCAATAGTGGCGCAAGCGTTGTGTACGTGAGTGTTACGAGATCTCTTGTTTCGTATCGGATGGCGGGGGGACAGATTCGACAAATGTGCGCGGCACGCTACGCGGTATGCGTCGACGAACTGCAATACCGAGCGCAAAGACAAATACACCTGCAATAAAGAACATCACACGGTCCCAGCTTGCCGGGAATCCTAAAAAAGGCAAAACTGCCACAAACGCGCCCGCAAACATGATGAGAGTGTCAAGTGACATACTCCGACAGTATACCTATTTTTTAACGGTTATTGAAGGTTCAACAATAACAGCAAATTCTCCGCGTTCTTTTTTCCCCTTTTTGAGAAGCGTACCAAGTTCGGAAGGGGTACCAACAAGCACTTCTTCGAACATTTTTGTGAGCTCACGACCAATAGTGACTCGGGCAAACATGTCATACACTGCAAGCTCTTCAAGAAACTTCACAATGCGGTGTGGTGATTCGTAGAGAATCGTCGGTCGAGCACAAGAGACCATCTCTTTTATTGCGGTTTGGCGGCCTTTTTTGTGCGGCAAAAAGCCAACGAACACAAATTCGTCAGATGAAAGACCTGCAATAGACAGAAGCGCCGTGAGCGCCGACGGACCTGGAATTGCTTCGATGGTTACTCCTGCCTCTCGCGCACCTGCCACCAGCCGTGCTCCGGGATCAGAAATTCCTGGCGTACCCGCATCGGAAACATACACAACCTTCTCCCCCGTATTAATGCGCTCAATTACTTCTTCGATTCGTTTTCCTTCCAAGGCAGCATCGAGCCTTTGCAATGGTTTTTCAATTTCATACTTTGCGAGAAGTTTGGTAATCACACGGGTGTCTTCGGCATAAATCACATCGCTCTCTTTGAGAGTCCGTAGAGCACGCAGCGTGATGTCTTCAAGATTTCCTATCGGTGTCGCAACGATTGAGAGTTTTCCCATACCTATTCTTCTGTTAGTTGTTCTGCGACTTTGTAGATATCTCCCGCACCCATAGTCAACAGCACAGTATCATCGTTCCAATTCGCATCGACACAGTAGTCGTACATGTTATGTAAGGTTGTAAATGCTTTTGCAGAAGTACCGAGAGCAACAATCTTTTCTGCGAGTACCTCGCTGGTTATTCCTTCAATTGGTTTCTCACGCGCAGGGAAAATCGGAGCAAGGAGTATTTCATTGGCTCCTGAAAGCGCTTGTGCAAACTCGTCCATAAAATCACGAGTGCGCGAAAAGAGGTGCGGATGAAATGCAACCACCACTTTTTTGCCAGGGAATTTCTCGCGAGCAGCAGCGATGGTTTTTTCAACCGCAGTGGGATGGTGTGCATAATCGTCATACACTTGCACGCCACTTTTCATCTCTCCTTTATATTCAAAGCGTCTCCATGAACCTTTAAATTGTGAGAGCGAGTGAACGCCGGCTTCAAGCGAAAGCTTTGGGGCAACAATGTGCGCCGCAGCAAGCGCTGCACGTGCGTTCTCTCGATTAAACTCTCCCGGCAATAAAAGACTCCCTACTGCCATTTGTGTGTAATCAACAATGCGCGCTTGTGCGTGTTCAAGAACGGGCTTTATGTGGGGGTCGTTTTGATTTGTCACAATAGCGCCAGTTCGTGGCACTTTCTCTACTGCAGTACGAAACGTGTTTTGAAGCGCAGAGAGTGAGGGGAAAAAATCAGTATGATCAAGTTCGATGTTGGTAATCACCAATACTTCAGGACTGAGTTCGAGGAGATGATCACGATATTCGCACGCTTCCACGACGCATATATCTGACTTTCCTTTTACAAAGTTCGAGCCTAAAACAGATTTGCTTTGCAAATTTGTTCGGCCGATCTCACCTTTGGGCAAGTGTGGATCGAAATCACGCACAATAGAACCGACGATTACCGTCGGAGACACACCTGCATCAATCAAAATCTTGGCGAGCATGCCGGTCGTAGTTGTCTTGCCGTGTGTACCTGCAACTGCAACAGTGCGCATGCCTACCGTTGCGCGAGCAAGTCCTTCAAAATACGAAATTTGTGGAATCTTCATCTCCACTGCACGCATTCGCTCTGGATTATCCGGCCACACCGCATCGCTATAAATAACCATTTCAGTATTTGCCGGAATGAGACATCCATCATGCCCAATTGATACCACGATTCCCTTTCGAGAAAGGAGTTCGGTTGTTGGTGATTCAGACCTATCTGACCCAGTTATAGAAACACCACGCGAGACAAGAAGCTGGGCAAGCGCGGACATGCCAACGCCACCAATCCCTACCATATGTATGTGGACCGGTAGACTTGACTTTTGTGTTGTTAGGTGTATCATACAAATGCAAATGGCTTCGGCCTCCCCTTCAGGATAACCTGAAGGCAACAATACCGAAAATCGGTCAGAGTAAATCTCTGACCGATTTTCGTATAACTTCAAACTCTTTTACTGGCATAGTAGCAATCTTTTCTACAAGACGTTTTGTATCAATCAATCGGATTTGAGAAATAATGGCGGCAGCTGACTTGCCAGCAACTACACCAGCATCAACATAAAACATATTTCTTTTTTCCGACGTCGTAAGCGGAATAATAATGCACACATTCCGACTCAACCCACGAAGAATAAGTACCGGGCGTTTATAATATTCTCCCATACCGTCTTGTTCAAAACCAACATTGAGTCCAAGATGCACCCACCATACCTCGCGCGTGTGGTACAAAAGCACATTAGTTCGTTCATCAATTTTTGTTTTTTACGATTCCAATCATCAAACTGTTTTGCCATCTTTGTCAGTATACTCCGTCGTACCCAGAAATACGAAGCGCTATCCTGTGCCCGTTGCCATGCCTTAAGAGACCACGGTATGAGATAACAGAGGGGTCATCTACGCTTTTATTAGCACAGAACTTGATAAGCCTGCGTCTGGTGGGACTTCTCAGTACTCGATGATCGGGAAAATGTACCCATCCCAGGAAATCAACACCTGAGGCAAGAGTGCGAATTGAAACCTTGTTTTGATGAAGCAGTAGTTTAAGTCTTTCTTTTAGAAAATATTCCAAGGGGTGCAGTAGCATTTCGAGTTCGGTACGGTTACGGGAAAGAATAACAAAATCATTTACATATCGAAAATCGCACCCATTCTGTTTGTGCAGATACTGGATTGAGGCAGAATGAAATCGTAATCTCATTCATAATCGCCTACTACCGTTTGTAAGTGTAACAAAATCCCCCACCGATAGTTTGGTGGGGGCAAAGTTCAAAGCATCCAAGTGCAGTGCTGAGGGTTTTAGCTCTCAGTGCTAACCTGCACACGCAGAGACGTAGCTCGCGTTACGGCTGTCGCCGAGCCAGTCGAAGCTCCAGTCCCACCGTCCACCGTGCCAGTTGAGGCACAACGAGTACCGATCGTCGTCCGGACCGCGCAGCTCATCTCCGTCGAAGAAGATGATCTTGTCTTTCAGCTCTGCGGGAATCTGCTCTTGATTGTTCCAGCAGAGCCAGAAGGCTTCCACGCCGAGGAGGCTGGTGCCTTCGAGGCGTTTCTTCCATTCGTTCCCGTTGAGGTACGACTCGCACTTTTTGAGGGGGCAGACTGTCTTGAGTAAAGAGGGGTTCCATCCTTCGGGGAGGGATTTATGCTCGCCGATGATGTCCCAGTTTTTACCGATGAAGGTGGCGGGGTTGAAGGTGCCCGCGGTTTGTGGGGCAAAGGGGTCTTCGCGCCGCAAAAAACGCTTTGCTTCTTCTGGCGTAATTGCTCCTGTGCGCAATTTCGTCGTGAAATCCGCAACGATTCCGAGCATGTCCTGTCACATGGTCAGCTCCTTTTCAAGGCTCTTGGCGGGATGCCAAGGCTCGCCAAATTATGTCACATCTTTCATTATTTGCAAGAATCGGTCATTCCTCTCGTATTCATTTTTAAACATGCCAAACGATGCAAACGCCGGGCTGAAAAGAACCACATCCCCTGGCTGCGCCGCGCGTACTGCTTCATGTACTGCAGCTTCGAGTGAATCAAAAATTGAGTAGTCTTGCATAAACGGCACAACGCGGTCGGTACCCTTCCCCGCAAGCAAAATCACGCGTTTACAGGTGTGTGCGATTTCGTATAAGAGCGCGCTCATATCGAGCCCTTTATCAGACCCGCCAGCAATCAAAATGATATTTTTCTTTTCATGGTCGAGTGCCTTGAGCGCCGCGATTGTTGCTTCTGGTGTTGTGGAATTATTGTCGTTATAGATTTTGATGCCGCGAATTTCTTTTACAAACTGAAGCCTTCCTTCCACTCCTTCAAATGACTCGAGACCCTTCTGTATCTCCTCTTCTGATACACCAAGCGCGCGGAGCGCTTCTACAGCAAAAGCCGCATTTTCACGATTGTGCATGCCCGGTACCCGTACTACCCATGAATCAGGAAGTGGCGCAGGGATACGAGGCACGACCGGTGGATGAGCCGCTTTTACCTTTTCGAATATCCCCCTAGCGCAGATAAAAATGTCGCTTGATTTTTGATGTGAAAATATTTTTGCTTTATCTTCAAAATATACGTCGAGATTTAGGTAATAGTTTTGATGATCGGGCATCAAATTAGTAAATACTGACACATCAGGACTTATCTTCAAGTCGCCAAAGCCTTGCAGCTGCCATGAATCAAGCTCAAGAACGAGAATATCTCCCTTCTTGAGCTGCGGTAACAGCGCGAGCGTTGAAACACCGCGCACATTTCCTCCTACATGTGCACGATGACCTGATTGTTTGAGAACATGAACAATCATCTGAGTCACCGTACTTTTTCCGCGCGTGCCCGTCACGCCAACAATCTTCACGCCCATTTCTCGCGCAAATTGTGCCGCAAGAGCAGTAGACATGTATACCGGTATGCCAGCGCGTTTTGCATCGGTAATGTAGGTAGAGTTGAGAGGAACCCCCGCCCCTTTTATCACCATATCGGTATCAATAAAATCGAGGGTGTCATGCCCACCAAGACGAAACGATACGTTTTTTTCTCCCTCAAGTTGAGCCAATGATTCACTCAATTCTGATTCTGTTTTTGTGTCAGTCACCAAAACTTCCGCTCCTTGCTCAAGTAAAAACTGAGCATCCCCTACTCCACGCCCAAGAAGCCCCAAACCCATGAGGGTTACTTTTTTGCCTGAAAAAAAATCGTGGTAGTTCATAATCATCTATACACATCATCGTGTGAGCCGATATCGAAAAAGAGAATTTCATCATCTTCAACACTGAAGAGTATACGTACATCATACTCTACTGAGAGCGCAAAAGCTCCCGCAAGTTTGCCCTGTAATTTATGAACTTTGAGCGAACGATCTTTAGGATTTTTCTCAAATATTTCAACTAGTTTCAAGACTTTTTTCTGCTCTTTCACGCTCATCTTCTTCACTAAACGCAAAAAACGAGTCGTGAATACAATTCCCATAGTGCAACTATTCAGTTGGAAATACTTTTAGGATGTCACGCAGATTGCCACGTACTGTCTTTCCCGCTCGACGCTCTTCCTGTGCCTGACGCCATACGGTAACAAGCTCATTCTCGCGGTGCTGCGCGATAATGCGACGAATCAGCCCTGCGCGTGTATCTGCCTGATGAGATGCCACCTGTTCATCGAGGTATGCAAGCAGGTCTTTTGGGAGCGGAATGGTTACGTTGCGCATAGTATGCACGTATTACAATATAATACATACATAGTATAATATACTATTTTTGTGTCAAGACACTACCTCTACAGCATACTTCCTTGCGCCAAAAAGGCGACGAACCAATCGCTGGAACGGTGCGCTCTCTTTTGAAATATAGAAGGTGGTCTTCCCGCCCCCAGCGATTGGGAAACGTTCCACCACTTCCTCAGCTACCGCATCAGCGGGATCAAGAACCGGAATATGCCCCCATCGCGCATCGACCTCATTCTGGATAACGTCACGAACCAACGGATAGTGAGTACAGGCAAGCAAGACCGCATCAAACTTTTTACGCGCCACGATGTCAAAAAGAGTCGAGACAATGCGGCTTATTTCGGCATTATCTTCCCCATTTTCAATAGAACTAGCAAGCAGTGCTGCAGGGAGTGGCGTCAGCGAAACGATCGGATCGAGTGCATCATTATAAATACCCGATTTCACCGTGGCTTCAGTCGCTAAGAGAAGCACGCGCGCCCCTGCGAGAAGTCGCATCGCGCGTGCGGTCGGTCGCGTCATTTCCACAAATCGCCCGCGCGTCGCACCTTCCAAAAATGAGGTGGAGGCACTGTTGCAAGCACTCACCACGTCCTTCGCACCAAAAGACTGCAATACTTGTATGCCATTTTTGGTTAATCGTTCGAGTTCTTTCTGTGATTTAGAACCATAAGGGGCATTTCGTATGTCGCCGAAATACACAATATCTACTTGAGGAGCACGTGCGCGAATAGCACGCAACACAGTGAGCCCACCGCAGCCCGAATCGAAGAGACCAATCATGAACTCATTCAAGCATATATTTGACTCGAGTGCTTGCGGGTGTATGATGCTCACACTTCTTTGTGGAAGTGAGGTGTCCTAACTGTTTTCAACGGACAGGTGATTCCTCCACTGTGCCGCAACGGTAATGCCACCTTACGTGGACAAGTCCGGTCTTCAAAGAAGAAAAATTCCCGAGCAGGATCTTGTGCTAGTACGGCACTTCTCAAGACTCTGCACCAGCAGAGCTTTTTATATGAACCAAAAAATACTTCTCATTGTTCTTGTACTTTTTATCGTCGGCATCGGCTCTGGCGCACTTTCATCGCAGCAACCCTATCAATACACTCAAGATGCCTATCTCGCCCCTGCGCTCCAGAAAAAAGAAACAATTACCTCGACCGAGAACCAACCACGCATCGCGCCATCGCCACTTCCTACTCGAATTACCTCGCCTCAAAAAGAAGTAACACAGGCCTCAGAGCTACCAACTATCGTGCGAATGGTCGCTAAAAAGAACCAGACCGTACTCGAGACCATGCAATACGAGCGTAGTATCGGTAAAATAAACTTCACTTCTCGTGCGTACCCATCATTAGGAGACTTCGTCGACTCTGTTGCGGGTCGAAAAAATGAAAACGGCATGTATTGGTTCCTGTACGTCAATGGAACCTCATCAGATCTTGGTGCTTCACAAAAAATGGTCGCTCCTGGCGACAGCATCGAGTGGAGGTACGAAACACAGAAATAATTATTCATTATTAACGTCATTACTATCATGAAAAAAATACTACTGAGTGTCCTTATTGTCCTTCCCTTTTTATACTCACCATCAGCGCATGCCCTTCCAGTACCGACCCCAGACACAACCGCACCGACCATAACAGCGCCTGCTGACCAGACCTTCGCCACCAGCACCTTTCCTGCTTCGCCACTTTTAGTACCTGCAACTGCAACCGATGATACTGACCCAAATCCAACAGTTACCTACTCACCTACTACTTTCCCTGTTGGTACCACTACCGTTACTTGGACCGCAACAGACGTATCTGGTAACAGCACTACTACATCCTCACTCGTTATCATTGTCGACAACACACCACCTGTGCCTACACCAGAGACTGTCACATTGACCATCCGTGGCAGCTCTCAGACGGTAGGGCCAGTGACTCTTACACTTCCAGGGACTACCACACCAGATGTATCTATCACTCCAACAGGAACTACGACCACATACAACGTACCTGCGCGCAGTGTGTTGGCGCTTCTCTCATCACTCGATACCACTGACAGCAGTTTCGCGGTGAGCGATCTTCAGTACTACCCATCTTTTAGTTCGTTTCTCCTCAACTGTATTACTTTTACCGCAACCACTTCACCTGATTGCAACAACTGGACGTATGCGGTAAACAACACATTTCCATCTGTTGGTATTGACTCGTACACCGTTTCTGGTAATGACACCGTCTATCTCATTTTTGGATCACCGTGGCAAGTCACCACCTCGGTTTCAAGCATACAAACCGGACAGTCAGTCACTATCACCGCTAAACGGTACGATCCTGCAACTGGCACGTACGTTCCTGCACCGAATGAAGTCGTGGGTGTAGTGCAGTTCGATAGCAATTTTATCGCCACCGAGTTCGCAACCTCAACAACTGATACAAACGGCGTGGCAACCGTTATCGTGAATATTGCTGGCACCTATGCCGCCGGTATTCAAAATACTGGCTACTTTCCCAATACTCCTCTCATGGTGTCTCAGGCAACAGGCGGCGGTGGAACACCTGCTGGAACAAGTGGGCCCAAGGTATTTGATGTACCAGGTGCACTTGCCTTTCTTTCAAGCAAGCAAAAGCAAAACGGTTCGTTTGGATCACTACTATATTCAGATTGGGCGGCAATCGGTATTGCGGCAAACAGAGGCCCAACTGATGCAATCAAAGCATTTATGCTCAATCCGCAACCCGATAGTGATTTTGGGAGTGTGACAGACTATATGCGTCATGCGATGGCACTTATGGCACTCGGTATTGACCCCTACAAAGGGTCTACGCGCAACGTTATAAAACCAATCATTGCTGCATTTGATGGTACACAAATCGGCGATCCATCACTCGTGAACGACGATATTTTCGGACTCATCGTGCTCGAACACGCAGGTTACACTCAAAACGACGACATTATTCAAAAAGTTGCAGCGTTCGTACTCTCAAAGCAAAGTCCGAACGGCTCATGGGAAAATAGTCCCGACGTTACTGCGGCGGCGACACAGGCGCTTGGCGCTCTTTTTGCGGTGCCGGGAGTAAACAGAGGACTCGGGAAATCGATTGGTTACCTTAAATCAGTACAAAACAGTGATGGCGGCTGGGGGAACATCGATTCAACGAGCTGGGTCATGACCGCTTTGAACTCCTTTAGCGAAGCGCACGCGTCGCCCGAAAGCGCCTGGAAAACTTCTACCGGTGCATTGCCGAAAGACGCACTTGCTGCTGCGCAACAACCTGATGGCGGGGTTCGTCCTACAACTGACAGCGTTGATAATCGTCTCTGGAGTACGAGTTATGCCTTGACCGCAGCATCGGGCCGTAGCTGGATCACCGTATTGCAGACGTTTCCGATTCCTGTAGCTGTAGGGGGTGGCGGAACACCAGTATCGAGTACCTCACCAGTCATAACCATGGCGACCAGCACTACCACGTCAACGATTGTCACAGCAAATCTGGCAATCGCAACTACGTCACCAGAAGATGCAACAAGCACTCCTCTCGTAGGAGCGGCATCAAGCACCTCGTCCGTAGCGTCATCAACGAATCTGGTTATTCCTAAAAAAATTGGAAAGAAACTTGCCGTACAGAAAAAATTAAAAGTGGTTCAAACACAACCTGTCGCATCTCCAGAAACACCACCCCTCGAACAGACAGCAACTGCGGTAAATGCCGTACCTGATTCATTCCTCTCGCGTATTACCCAATGGATTCGCTCCTGGTTCTCGCGCTAAATACTGAGATTCGAAATATCGCTATACGTCGAGAGAAGTGACGGGATAGCAAGGAGGAGCCCGACAAGCGGTAGAAGAAACGCTATCGCAGTTACTATGAGCGTACCGAGAAAGTATCTGCGTGTTTTTTCGACCGATACATAAATTGCATCAATTTTTTGTTCAAGTTCTGCAAGTTTCTGCTGAGTTTGTGAGTCCATTACAGAATCATATCATTTTCCAAAACGGGTAAAATAGATACAATACTCTCTGCTGCGGGCGCGTGGCGAAATTGGTAACCGTTCACGTCTCAGAAGCGTGTGCCGAAAGGCTTGGGAGTTCGAGTCTCCCCGCGCCCACCGTTTGAGATTTTGAGGGTGTAAAGCGCATCGAATGGCGCAGAAAGCGTTGATTTTGCTACGTTTTTTCCCTCGATTGTAAAGTTCGTGTAGATTTTGCGGATCAGGAAATCCATCTCCTGCATATTCTGCATAGAACGTAGGATTTTAGGCATTTTTTCCATGAGTTCGAGGAAGTTTTCGTATGTCAGAATCGCGGCCTTTTGACGTGCTACGACGGTCTGCGCTTTCTCGATCTCGCCCTTGAGTTCTTTGATCCGGGCCTCGTAGCGAAGCACATCACTCTTGTATGATTTTTTGATCGTTTCGTCCTTTTCTTCGATCAAGTACTCTTTCGTTGTGATCAAGTGATCCTCAATCCGGCCTCTTTCGAGGCGGAGTGTCTGTGAGAGTTGTTGAGCAGTACGATTGCGCTCGGCAGCCACACGCTCCATCTCTTTTGCATAATGTTCGTACGCTTCCTTCGTGGAGAACGGATGCGTGTCGAGAAAATCGAATATGTGAGCGAGCACGACTTTTGCGCGAATCGATCGTGGTTTTCGTTCGCAATCCTCTGATTCGCAGCGGTAGTAGAAATAGCGCGTAACGCCGTGTGGTGTTTTCTTGGGCGTGATACTTGCGGTCATGGCCTCGCCGCACCCGTCGCAGATCACCATGCCGCGCATGAGATCGGCTTTCACGTCTTCACCCTTGCGATACTTTCGAGCAAGTTTGAAAAGTTGTTTTTCATGTGTAAGTTTGTTGATTTGCATGAACTCCGACACCGAGATCATCGGTTGGAATCCGTACGCATCGATTAGATTCACGAATGCTACCCGATGGGATTTTCCGTACATGACGATTCCGGTGTATGAGGGATCTTTGAGTGTCTTTTCAATCGTCTGTGGATTCCACTTGAATATCGCGCGAGGTTTGCTTGTGTGCCATTTCATGTAGTGATTTGTGTTCAAAAACTCCGATATTTCTTTCATCGTCTTACCCTCGACGCGCATACGGAACGCTTGCTTGATCAAAAGGAAGTTTTCGCCGTCGGGCTGCATGTGCTGATTCGCGTCCTTGAAATAGCCATGTTTGTTTTTGTTGATGTATTTGCCTTCCTCGATGCTCCGCTTGTTCCCGCGTGATACGTCGTCGGAAAGTTTGTCGCTGTACTCTTTGGACATAACGAACATGATGCCGAGGAGCATTTTGCCCGCGGTTGTTTTCTCAAACGAAAAACTCACGAACTTGAGATCCTTGATCGTGCCCTTGTCGAGAAGGTCGATGATTTCTCCCGCATCTTTCATGTTGCGGGCCAAGCGATCGGGATGCCATGCGAGGATGCCGTCGTATTTACCCTTCTCTTGGATGTCTTTGATCATCTTGCGGAACTTGGGTCGGATATCCGGCTCTTTCGCAGATTCTGCTTCTTGCACGATGTCTTCGTCGCGGATCGTGATACCTACGCGCTCGGCATATTCTTTGCATTCGAGTATCTGGTCGGCCAGTGAGCGCACCTGTTTTTCCTCTTGATCCGTGGATTTTCGGATGTAAACAACGTAGCGATATTCCTTGATCGAGGCTTGGTCATTGATGGGAGTGTGGAGATCTTTGAGTGCCGCGAGGAGGTCGGCAGGGGTGTTGAGTTGCATATAGTGATCATAGCGGAAATCAGCGACGAAGTGGAGTAAATCGCAAAAATCCTGTACGATGTAAGAACAACTAAATATCGGCCCGGAAGGGCGGCGACCTAAACCGAATCGAACAACGACTCGGCATGGTTGTGGGAGGCAGAACATGCATAAAGAACCCGTCATGAGGTCGCATGTTCTGCCGCACCGGGAAACTGGTGCGTACGGCGCAAGCCGTAGCCCGTGGCGGGCTTTTTGTGTGGAAAGAGTTCGCACGGTTGTTTAGCAATCAAGCGAACTTCTATGTACAACATCTTTGCGGCTCTCGCCTTACTTTCTCTTGCAGGACTTGTGATCGGTCTCATACGTCCCGCGTGGTTACGCACCCCATCTCGACTGCATGTAATGGCAATTTTCAGCACTGCGGCTCTCGCTTTCTTTTTCCTGTTTGCTGTTACCTCGCCCTCGTCGATAATGCCCTCACAAAGCCCGAATACTGGCCTCACGATCGTTGAAAGCACAAAAAGCGAGGCAATTTTCTCATCCGCGCCGAAAGCCCCAACAACGCCAAACACGGCAAACAAGACATCAGATTTCAATACCCTCAACGCAGACGATCGACGGCTAGCATTCACTCTTGCTCTTGCGAATGAACTAATCGCGCAAAACAATCTCCCGATTTTGCGATCGTGGGCAGTAGCGCACAACATCAAGGTTGCGGATTTTGAGAGTGCAACAACGCTCCGAGAAGAGATCCGGCGAGCGAGCCATGACTTTGCATTTTACAAAGACAAAGCGAACTTCGAGACGTTGTATGCTGCAGTGCTCGAGGCAGGAGGTGGGAGCAAGATCTTGGACAAAGTTTTGACGAGGTTTGAGTAAAAAGGTTCACGATTTTGTTTGACAGACATCCTGTAACGTGCTACAATTCTTGCAGCCGTGATTCCGGCTAGGATGTTGGAAACAGGAGCAAAATGATGCCAAGGAGTCCAGTATCGCCTACAGGCGAGCCGTGGCTTTCCGATGAGGAACGGGCCGAGATTCGTCGCCTTTATTCGAGAGAAGAAGGGTACCTGCCCGTATCTTCGCGCTTTTGCTGTGGCATTCTCCCTGTCGAGAATGCTGCAAACAAGAAGGCACTGCACATCCGCAGGGATGGCACACCTCTGTACGCCGAACGCTGGGAAGGTGTTGGGATGTTCGACGCGAAAACCAAACTCGCGTGGGTATATCTCGGCAAGGACGCCTTCCAGATCGACATGACTGGAAAGGTTGTCCGTGGCCCTGTTCCCGCTTTCGGTCGCGGAGCACCATTCACTCTGCACCTTGAGGCCTAGCGCCTCAGCCGCCCCCTTCAACAAGGGGCGGTTTTGTTTTACAACCGCACGAACGCTCTTTGTGGAATGCTTGGGATATTCGTCTCGCGACTCTCGATTTTCAATATCATAGGCTGAACAATTTCACCCGTAGTTTTTTCTACCCCAGGCACGGATGGTGATTGTTCCTCCGCAAAAAACATTGCCATATCCCACTTGAGGATTGTGTTTGCGGCGGCTACTCGATCCGCGTGTGCGGGATAGGAGATGTCGTGCATTCGTGAGATCGGTTTACCATCGAGAATGTCGGCAAGTTTTTGTGTGATCAGGCGGTGTCGTTCTTTGAGTGTCGCAATGCGTTCGGCTCGACTTTGATTCGTAAGTGTCTTGAGATTTTCCTTGCGGATCGCACGCATGAGTCGGGCAACATAGTGCCAGTCGAGCGGGCCTTCAAGGGCTTGGTATCCATACTTGAAAAGCGCGATGCGTACTTGCGCCACGGACTTGAGAGGGTGCAGCGCGATCTCATCGCGTATCGCTCGCTTGATCAGTTCCTCGATTTCTTTTGGCTTTCTCATGTTCGTGGTTATTCGTGCTTTTGCAGTCGCTCGATGGCTCTGTCAAACGCTTTTTCGACGGCACGCTTCGTTGCGTTCACTAACTCCATAAGTTCAAGAGGAATACCCTTGATCTCTTTTGCGGGATTTTCGGGCTTCTTGTTGCCGAGAGTCACGATTTCACCATAGGGATTCACGACTTGTTGGTCGACGGAAGGAGCGGGCGGTGCTGAAACATCGACATTTGGGAGTCGTTCAGTGAGATCGGTTAGGTTGTCTTTGCGCTTCCACATACCCTCATTCTACCGCGCCTACAGGAGCACGGGTAGCACTGCGGCCTTGCGATCTTGGCTCAAAAACTCGCGTATTGCATCATTCCACGCTTCCATGCTTTCGGTGTGGGATGCTATAGTGTCAAAAAGTTCGTGCGTAGAGTATAATCGTCCACTAAAACTCTTCAGACCGAAGCATGGCTTCGGGCGATTAGATTTTTTGGGCGCGGGGAGACGAGAAAGATTTTGCTGGGACCCGTTCAGTAGAACGGGATGCAAAATCGTGGTCAGGCGGAAGAAAAATGTGGCGGCATTTTTCTGAGTGCTTGACCGAGCTTCCGCGCCCACTAACCAAACTATTCTCTATGATTTTGAGAGTTTTTTGAATTTTAATAAATTTTCTCGGCAAAAATAAATCGTCCTTATTTTTATACATGTAGCGAGCCACTACACACGCCTCATTCTTTGCATACCGTAGTTGCAGATAATTTCTATCAGAGTAGCCACTGAGGTGCCCCTCTACACCTACCAAAAGGTTTATTTTATTTCTCAGCCAAAAAATAAATTGGGGACTGGCTGACATGAAAGAGAGGTAAAATCGAAAGCTTTTGTGAAACTTGGAATCGTAATACGAGGAAGTAGTTCCATCTCCATCAAAATACCCTCTCAAAAAGTGAGAAAAATACTTTTTTGGGACTCGTACATTTTGGATTGTTTTTGATTTCGAAGGCGTAATTCCAATATTGAGCAGAAACCTGTAGAAAAGCACATCTCCAAGTTGAATTCGATACGCTTCGTTATTAGCCCCAGCGTTTTTCTTACCTATTTTTACGGATACGTTTAATATTTTCTTCGAAAGCTTCACTTGCGAGTAATCTTTCGATGTAATATCGATGTGGCGACCATTTTTAGAAAGACAACCGTCAGAGGTAATCAACCCAACAACATAAGCAAGTCCTGGGGACCAATTTTTATTAACAGTTCCCTTTGGACGGGCTCCGCGTTTCATACATTAATTGTATTTACCTGAGATGATAGTGTATACCTATTAATCCATACAATACAAACCACCTTCTGACGTCGAGTTATACTTAGATACATGCTGGCCCTCGATCTCTTTCTTTTTATTTTTTCATGTGGACTTATTTTATGTATCATCGGTCTTCTCATACACATGAAACACAAGATGCGCGAACTCGCTGACCTCAAAATGGAATTTGTCGCGACGGCATCGCACGAACTGCGCTCACCACTTACTGCGGTGCGTTGGGCACTTTCAGAACTTCGTAATTCACCTTCCCTTTCGCAAGATGCCCGTACGATTGTGAACGAATTGTATGATCGAATTACTGCCATCATTACGCGCTCAAACACCTTCCTTGAAACCGCAGCAGCAGACTACACGCACATGAAGCGAAAGGATCTGAAAAACATTGACCTTGCTGCCATGGTCCGCGAGTCAGTTGCCCAAGCGCAATCTGTTGCGCAGATGAAACATACCTCAGTCCGGGTTGATCCTCTGTTTGAGGGAACAGCGCCTATACTGGCGGACCCCGTACGACTCCGACTTGTTTTTGATAACCTGCTCAGTAATGCAGTGAAGTACTCTCCTGAACACTCAGTGGTACGTGTCTCATGCACGCAGGATCGAACGCATAAAATTGTGAGTGTACAGGATCAAGGTATTGGAATCCCCAAAAATGAGCTACAGGCTGTTTTTAGTGGATACCACCGCGCCTCAAACGCGCAGCGCAGTGGCGCGCTCGGCAGCGGCTTCGGACTCTTTATGGCAAAGAAAATTATTGATTTCCACGGTGGAACTATCACTTGTGAGTCTGAAGAAGGCAAAGGCACCACCTTTAGTGTCTCGCTCCCCGCGGGGGTATAATAGCAGTATGGAACCACAAAACATTCTTGTCCTCGATGACAACACTACCTTATTGGATATTCTTGCTCACCACTTTGCAAAAACCGGTGCAAAAGTGCAGACCGCAACGTCATGCAACGAGGCAATTGAAAAAGTAAAAGCAACTCACTTTGATATTGCACTCGTCGATCTCCTCCTCCCCGACCATCCTGGATTTGATTTTGTAAAAGCGGTCAAAGCAATGCCTGAGCCACATCCGTTTTTTGCCATACTCACCGATTCGATTAATGCGTCACAGGTAGCCGATGCGATTGAAATTGGGGTTACAACGTACATTCAAAAAGCAGAGCACGATCCTGGTGAAATCGTGGGCATGGTCATGGATCGCTACCGAAATCAGAAAAAGGCTTAGTTGCCATATTTAGCTTTTTGTGCTCTAATTAACACATGGAGCGCACGAAGAAACGCAGTAAATTTTGGGACAAAGAATACCTAAAGGCGGAACGTCTTGCTATTGCTCGCACTCCGAGCGAGGACCTTCAGAAGTTCTGCCGCTTTTTAGAGCGTCACTATGGGCGGCAGTATTTGCACCAAAACTGTAAAGTACTTGATGCCGGCTGTGGTAATGGTCGCAACCTGATTTTTCTCGCACAAGAGTACGGCATGCACGGGCTCGGTATTGATTCATCACTCGAAGGAATCGAACAGGCGCGCAAACATGCAAAAGAAGTTGAAGTGAGTCACCTCGTTACTTTTCAAAAGGGCTCAATCTCAGATCCGCTTCCCCTCCCCGATCACACCACTACACTTGTCTTAGACATGATGGTCTCGCATGTTTTGAAATCATATGAGCGCGATAGTTTTTTGAAAGAAATTGTCCGTGTACTGCGTACCGATGGCTGGCTCTTTTTTAAAACATTCCTTTTGGATGAGGACCGCAACGCAAAAAGACTACTTCGTGACAACCCCGGTTCTGAAGAAGGATCATACATTCATCCTGATATTGGCGTTGAAGAGCACGTCTTTACCGAACACGAAATTGCAGAGCTGCTCGAGCCCTATTTCATTCTTCACAAAATCGCACCATCACACAAACACCTCAAGTACGGGCAGGCAAACAAACGCCGCTCGGTGAGCGTGTATGCGCAGGTGAAGTAGCCTTATTTGTCTTTTGTTTGCATCTGTCCCAAACGTCTGTTAGCGAAGCGAAGTAACAGCCATCCTGTTGGCACTTCTGCAAGTAAGACAAACCCTTCCACCCACGTGACTAGTGCTGACCTTAGTGTAGCGTTGGGACTGTCAGACAAAAAAGGAGAAAATCCTGCAAGCATCACCACAACTAGTACTACCCAGAGTACGGCAAGGATATCAAGAAAGATCTTAAAAACTTTCATGTGGATATTCTACCTCATTTCTAAACACTATTACCTAGTCGCTAGCACCTACCCCTCCACTGCCTCAACACTTGCCCCCAATTTCTGCAATCGTTCATGGAGATTTTCATATCCACGGTTAATTGGATACACGTTGCGAAGCATTGATTCCCCTTCTGCGGCGAGCATGGCAATCAAGATGAGTGTAGCGGGACGCAAGGCTGGCGGCGCATCAACGTCTCCATTACACAAAGCAGTAGGGCCATGTACGACGACACGGTGCGGGTCGAGCTGTTCTATGCGAGCACCGAGCTTGTTAAGCTCGAGATAATATTTTGCACGACCGTCATAGACCCAATCGTGAATCAGTGTCTTACCTTCTGCCTGTGTGGCAACCGGCACAAAAAACGGGAGGTTGTCCATATTGATTCCTGGGTACGGACGCGGTGCGATTTTCTCTGGTGGTGCTACGAGTTTTGATGGGTAAATGGTGACATCAGCGAGAACCGTTCTTCCATTTTCAGCGGTGTAGTGTTCACCAATATCGTACTTGAGTCCCATGTGACCGAGCGTAAACAGTTCAAGTTCAAGAAAATCAATTGGGCAGCGCGTGATAGTGAGTTGTGACTGTGTCGTTGCGGCTAGAGAAATGAAGAACATTGATTCGATGGGGTCTTCGCTCGGATATCCAGTCACCGCTTTATTAATATCAGAAACTCCGTGCACGATGAGTGTGGAGGTACCAATACCCTCAATTTTCACCCCACAGCTTTCAAGAAAAACACAGAGATCCTGCACCATGTAGTTTGCGCTCGCGAATTTAATGACGGTTTTTCCTGGCACCAGTGCTGCTGCCATAAGTACATTTTCGACACCGGTATCAGACGCTTCATACATAACGATGTCGGTCGGGTTCAAGGCACCCACTTCGACGCGATAGGCCTGGATTTCGGGTGCACCCGTAATCATGATACCAAGGCGAGCAAGAGCGTCGATATGGCTGCCGAGCGAGCGCTTGCCCAAATCGCATCCAGTCGGTGCGGGCAAATTAAACGAGCCGAGATGATGCGCCAGCGGCGCAATGAACATAAAAATACTGCGCGTCTTCGCTGCCGCCATTGTATCTATTGTTTCAATTGAAAATTTCTTCGGCGGAGTGATAACCATATCTCCCGTCTCTTCATTCCACTCAACTTTCACGCCGATAGATACCATAACTTCAACGAGGCGGCGCACTTCCTCAATACGCGCCACGCGCTTGAGCGTGGTGATGCCTTTATTCAAAAGCGACGCAGCCAAAAGGGCTACTGCCGCGTTTTTTGACGTGTTGGTCTGTACAGTGCCGGAGAGCTTTTTACCTCCGATGATGCGATAGTTCATGTACGCACTAGTATACGCGCCTGATAGAGTGTTGCCACTACCTGGACACAGCCCATAATGATGAACAGTGTGGCAAACGAATAGTGGGAAACAATGTATCCACCCAGAAGTATTGCTACCGCAACGACAATTCTCTGGGTACCACTCTCTAACGCCCAGGCATAGGTATCATGCTTTTTGACGTGTGAATTCTCGCTATAGAGTGCAAGCCATGTTGGAGCAGAGAGCGCAATTGCAAGACCTAATCCCCCTTGCACCAATAACAACTGCATCGGCGAAGATACGAGGAGATATCCAAACGTGCACAGAGCATTGAGCGCATAGCCGGCAATCAATATTTTTTCCCTTCCGCCATTCCGAACCATACTATCAGCAAATCTGCCGATGATAATAATAGAGATTCCTGTCACCAAGAGAAACACGCTCCACGCCCAGGTGATGTCGAGAATATTTCCTCCAATCTTTTGTGCAAAGACCGCAAAGAGTGGCCCCAGAAGACCCTCGCCAAAATACCAAATATTTGCCGCCCAGAGTAAGTTTTTTTCGCGAGGGGTCATTAGTGCGCGTTGTAGGGATCGAACCTACGACCTTCTACTTATCAGATAGATGCTCTACCACTGAGCTAAACGCGCATTTACTTTTGTTTACTGGGGTATAGTACCAAAAATGCTCAATATTTTCCACTCTTTTTAAATAGTGTACACTCAAGCATGACCGAATACTTTTCTTCACTCATTGCTCGTACTCCCAGCCTATTCACTCCCACCTTCCTACGATCTGGACACCAGTACTCATGGGAAGACTTTCACGCTGATTGTATTGCCGGCATGACGGTCGCTGTCATCCAAATCCCACAAAGCATGGCTCTTGCCATAATCGCCGGACTGCCTGCCGTGTACGGTCTCTATGCCTCTCTCCCTGGCTTTATTGCATCATTGTGGGGTTCTTCACGGCACCTTTCGACTGGGCCTGTCGCGATTGTGAGCTTTCTTACCCTTACATCGCTTCTCCCTTTTGCCGAGCCAGGCACAACCGAATACATCCAATATGCAACCATGCTCGCTCTCATGGTCGGTCTCATCTATCTCCTGCTTGGCGTTACACGGCTCGGTTTTATTGTGCACCTCGTACCACACTCGGTCATCGTTGGTTTTTCTTCTGCAGCGGCAAGTATTATCATCTTGACGCAAATTCCGACACTATTGGGTCTCCGTGTACAACAGCACGACCTCGTATTTCAAAATATTCTCGATACGTTTGTGCATATACCCGGCACCTCACTCATCACACTACTTGTCGGCATAAGCGCAATCGCATTCCTCGTTTTGGGCAAACGGTTGCCGCGCACGTTCCCCGCCGCACTCATTGTGCTCGTTAGCGGAATCATGGCAAGTTACTTTCTGCAACTCGAGTCGTGGGGCGTAGCGCTCGTCAAAACCATCCCTTCCGATTTACCCACCTTTACTATCCCCTGGTCAGGGGCTATCCCGTTCTTCGCCCTTCTCCCAAAAGCAGCAATCATCGCACTCGTTGGCTTTGTTGAAGCGTATGCAATATCAAAATCAGTCGCAGAAAAAACAAAGCAGAAGATTGACGTCAACCAAGAATTAGTTGGACAAGGTCTTGCGAATATCGCTGCCGGTTTCTTCCGCGGCTATCCGATGTCAGGTTCGTTCACACGAACAGCAGTGAATGTAGAAGCGGGAGCGCATACCGGTATCGCGTCACTCATTACCGCACTCATTACCGCGCTGATGATCCTATTCTTTACACCTCTTTTCTACTATCTACCACGCGCGGTGCTCGGCGCTATTATCGTCGTGTCTGTATTCTCACTCATCAACTTTTCACGACTTCGCTCGATGTACCACGTTTCCAAGTCAGATGGCATTGTCGCTTTCCTTACATTTACGATCGCATTCCTCTTCAAGCCTGATGACGCTATTTTTGTTGGCGTGTTAGTGGCATTGTTCTTTTTCATTCACCAAACGGTCTGGGGCATGAAGATCGTTGAAATGGGCGTTGATGAACGCTGGAATGTGCTCCGCGGTATCGCCGTCGAGCCCGATGCAAAAGTAGTTCCTGGCGTATGCATTACGAGAATAGGAACGTCCATTTACTATGCAAACGCGCAGCGTATCGCCGATGTCTGCGAAGAAGCTATCGGGGTACATGAAGAGCGTGAAAAAACCCGCGTCAAACACTTCGCTATTGACGCCTCAGGCATGAATTATATCGATATTACCGGACTCGAAATTCTCGCAGAGCTTCTGCGTGAATTAAAACACCGCCATATACAAGTATATGTACTCTATTTGCGTAAATCAGTTGAAGATACTTTGCGTCGATCGGGTAATTTTCCCGCATTTGTGATACTTAACAATATCGAAGAGATGCGGCGTCGGTGCAATGTGTAACCGCGGTCATTTCTGACCGCGGCGATACTGATGTGGAATAGTTACCTGCTTTGCCGAGGCAAAATCAGGCACTTCCCATTGCTTCAATTTGAGCACACTCACTACGCCGAGAACGACGATATCGTAATGCTTACCGCGCCACTGCCGCAGCCATTCATGAAAGGAGGTAGCAAACGTGTCTTTGCATTCAGTTGCTTGAATGAACTGCTTTACGTACACTCCACCATCCATTTCACCGTCAGGGCGAACTAGGCGATAACGGATCCGGTAGTAATAGGATTTGTTCATGGCACATACTCCAGTTTTGATGAACCTTGATTCTTTATATGTAAAAGGCTCTACCATTGCAATTTTGAAAAAACAAAATATGTGTTATAATGTTCCAAGAATTTAACACTCTGGAACAGAGGAGAGAAGCAGGTGTCATCACCATTGGAAGTTGTCCATCAAGATCTCTTGAAACTGCCGCGTCCAGTTATCAATATCTTTGGCGTAGTAGACCAAGATATGTACATCGCTGTTCGCGACTTCATGAGCACACTTATCTCTCGAGGAAGCCCTCCACTACAATTGAGAATTGACTCTGGCGGAGGTTCAGTTTCGGCAGGGCTTGATATCTATGACCTAATTCGTCTTTATGACAACGAGGTCGAGGGCATCGTTCTTGCGCGTGCAGCATCCATGGCTGCTGTAATTTTACAAGCCTGCACGAAACGCAAATGTGCAAGGCATGGGGCTGTGCTCATCCACCATGTTTCAAGTTCGAGTGTAAAACTCGATGTACTAAGAGAAAAGAAAGCTCGTGATGCGCTTATTGCCGATATGGAACGCGACCAACAGCGTCTCTATGCTATCTTGGCGAAAAAGACTGGACAAAAAATTACCAGAATAAAAGCTGCGTGCAAAGAAGAACGTTTCATGACCGCTGAAGAAGCTCTTGCTTTCAAACTGATTGATGAGATTGTTTGAGTGGCGCATTTCACTACAAACAGCGCGAAGCATTTCTGCTCCGCGCTGTTTTCTTTTCAATAAATCACAACACAGGAAACTTTTTACACTCTTTTGTTCCGTCCACGTGCCTCTTCTCAATAAGGATTGAGAGAGGGCTTTTGATTGTCTTTCCCTAAGTCCGCAAAGCGGACCGGGCGAACATTTTGCAGGGCAAAATGTTTTAGCCAATCTGTCCGACGTCTGTTAAAGAAGGACGTCTCTCTCTTGAGTGCTCGATCGAGACACTCAAATCGACCGGTGGACCTGACCCGACCCCGAAGGGTTTAGGGCGGCCTATCCGATTTTGGAATGATTCCACGACCAGCTTCCGCTAGCCGTGCCTTGTTACGACTTACTCTTTGTCATTGAGTTTGCCTTGATACATGACGAGCATGTGCTTCGGGCACTCCCAACTTCCCTGAGTTGACGGGCGGTGAGTACAAGACTTGAGAACGTATTCACCGTGGTGTGGCTGACCCACGATTACTAGCGATTCCGGCTTCATGAGGTCGGGTTGCAGACCTCAATCCGAACTGGCGCCGCTTTTAAGGATTTGCTCCGGGTTACCCCATTGCGCCCCTTTGTAACGGCGATTGTAGCGCGTGTGCAGCCCAGGATATCAGAGGGACACGCTGACTTGGCGTCATCCTCACCTTCCTCCCCCGTGAGGGGGCAGTCTCGCCTGACATATATAACAGGCAACGAGGGTTGCGTTCGTTACCCCACTGAAGGGAACGATTCAAACCACGAACTGACGACAGCCGTGCATCACCTGTCCTACACCTTCGAAAGCTTCCGAGCTTTCGCTCGGCGTGCAGTAGGATTTCTAACCCTGGTAAGGTTCTTCGGTTAGCGACGAATTAAGCCACACGCTCCACCGCTTGTGCAAGTCCCCGTCTATTCCTTTGAGTTTTAGCCTTGCGGCCGTACTACCCAGGCGGATCGCTTAACGCGTTAGCTTCGACTCGGAGAGGGTCGATACTCCCCAAATCCAGCGATCATAGTTTAGGGCGTGGACTACCCGGGTATCTAATCCGGTTCGCTACCCACGCTTTCGTGTTTCAGTGTCAGGAATGGGCCAGCCTACTGCCTTCGCATTCGGTGTTCCCCTAGATATCAACGGATTTCACCCCTACACCTAGAGTTCCGTAGACCTCTCCCATCCTCGAGTTGTACCGTTTCGCCTGCCTGTCCAGGGTTGAGCCCTGGGTTTTAACAAACGACTAATACAACCACCTACACACCCTTTACGCCCAGTAATTCCGGGTAATGCTTGGGGCCTCTGTATTACCGCTCCTGCTGGCACAGAGTTAGGAGCCCCTTATTCTTCAGGTACCGTCAATTACTTCGTCCCTGACAAAAGATGTTTACGTGCCGAGGCACTTCATCCATCACGCGGTATCGCTCGATCAGGCTTTCGCCCATTGTCGAATATTCTCGGCTGCGGCCCCCCGTAGGGGTATGAGCCGTGTCTCAGTCTCATCGGTGGGGGTCAGCCTCTCAGCTCCCCTAAACGTCATAGCCTTGGTGAGCCATTACCTCACCAACTAGCTGATATTACGCAGGCCGCTCCCAAAGCGATAAATCTTTCATCTTGCGACATATCGGGAATTATCCAATCTTTCGACTGGTTATGCCCGACTTTGGGGGACGTTCCTACGCGTTACTACCTCGTTTGCCGTGGGTCTAAACCCACTCGACTTGCATGCCTTATCCATACCGCCAGCATTCACCCTGAGCTAGGATCAAACTCTTAGCAAGAATAGAAACGAGTTCTATTCTGTTTTGCCCTAAACTCTTGCGAGTTCGGGCTCGTGTGAACGGAACAAAAGAATGTTGAACATTTCCTCCTAGGAAACGTTCTCTCTATTTGTTCCAGAATTGCTATTACTTACTTTTCTTGTGTTACTTGCATGTCCGCCACACATAAATGCGTGCGGACGTTGTGTGTGTTTATTGTGTGTATTCAGTTTTCAAAGAACCTCGTCGTGCAGTACCCCAGTTCTACTTTTGCATGCCACAGTACGTTTTCAATCCAAACGAACGCGACAAACAAGTTTTAGCTCGTCTTCGCTGTGCCCAGCAAAAGTAGAACGGGGTTCAGGAAAGTATAGTCGCTTTCGCTTCTTACTTTCCAGAAAAAAACCGCCACCGGCGAGTGGGGGCATGATAGACGGTTTCCTAATATTTGTCAAACGAATATGTGGCACAGAATGAGGGCCCCGGCGCTGTGCGCCGAGGCCCTCTCGTTCCCTCTTCAGATAGGGGTAAAGTGAATGGCTTTCTCCGGACAAATTTCCTGCAAAGTCCTCGCACTCACGAGCGACCAGCGCCGAGAATGCTCCGAGCCTTCGGGGTTACTGAATTCCTGGAACATGGGCACGTTGCGCCGATTGTACTTTTCGGTCCAACCCGCCACAATGCCCATCACCTCATTCGGTATCAGAAAAAAAACACACTCAATTTCATTCCCACTGAGGATGAGCTTGAGTGTCAAGTACCCGCCGTTCTGGACAAACAAGACGCAGCACAGCGTGTCGGGTCCAAGCTTAGCAAGCGCTTCCGTTAGAGCGTTCGCGTGGACATTATGAACAGCCATTTGTTTTCTCCTGGTTAGGGAACATTCACGTTCCTCGACCGATACTACCCTTGTCCTAACGTCGCTGTCAACAACGGTTAGACTTTACTGCTTTCAAAACTATTGTTACGATGCCTGCATGCAATCCCGTAATTATGTTTGGTTTTATTTTAGATTCCTCCCGCGGGAGAGGATTGTTGTGATGAAGTAAAACCACTCACACCAGCCCCCTCCTTCGGGAGGGATCTTGGTTTCCCAAATCAGCACATAAGGAGCTCGTGATGGCTGCTGCACAAAAAGACGCACTCGATACGTTGGCGGAAGAGTTGTTTGGTCCAGAGTATGCCAACCATCCTGACTTTCTCGCTCTGTTTGACTCACCCGCCCGTGACCGCGGCATGGTGAGGTTGGACCTGCTCGAGCGAAAACGGTTTCGTGAGGCGCAGATTAAAGACGTTCCGAGTTCGAGATCAGAGAGCATTGACGTGTGAGTTTCGGCCTCGGTTGCCTTCGCAACCGAGGCTCCCTTCTTTCTTTTTTAAAGAGTGCTCGTAAACGTTTGAATCATTTTTGTCACCTTACCGGCAGCATCAGAAAATCCATGATCGCTCGCATCTACTATTTCAACACCGCAAACAGTTTCTTGTGCTGCAAACCATGAAGCCAATTCTTCTGCCGGACGATCTGCATACTGGTCTTTTCGAGAAAAGACTGCAAGCAGTGGCACTTTTACCGTATTGAGTGTGCGTGGGATTTTTCCACTTGCGTATGTAAATATCTCTTCCTGACTTTCAAGAGTATATAAACTCAACCATCGCTGTGCATCACAAGGAATCGGCGAGAGAGTTTCAGGCAAAAGCGCATGTGGTTTTTTTGTATGTATCAGTGCTCGAGCGACCGCAACCGTTTTTTGGTACTGAACCAGCGAAATTTCTTTTCGCATTCCCGCATAGTCACTGAGAGGAGCGAGTAAGACCGCGCCGTAAACGAGAGAGTCAGGTTTGTGTGCTAAATACCATACGCTCTTTTGTGAACCGGTCGAATGACCAACAAGCACAACCCGCTTTGCATCGCGTAACTTTGCAAACGCAACCGCGCCAGCAATATCATGCTTTGATTCAGAAAAAACTTCGTGTGCCGCTCCCACCATCAGTGTTTTCACTTTTTTTCCTACTTGTTTTCTCACTTTTGAAACGTATCCATGGCCGCGGTTGTTAAACACCAAAACACCAACACCTTTCTTTTGAACCAAAAGTTCAGCAACTGCCATTTGAGAAAACAAGTTGCTGTAAAGACCGTGAATAAAAATATAGACATTTGATGCTTGCGCGGGGCCAAGCCATACACCTTGTAAAAGACATCGATCTGGAGTTTCGAAAGTGACGAGAGTTGAGAGCGCGCGCATACGAAGGTTATACAAGTTCGATATAAAAGGAGCAAGCCCCAGAGTAGCTCTGGGGCTTGTCTATACACAGACATCACGTAGATGTCGGTACTGTGCGCTCGCCATCATAGGGGCGTCTTTTCGTGCGTTTCTTCGTTGCGCGAATTGAGTACAGAACGTCTCCAAAATCCAATTGAAGATTGGCTTGGAGCACTTCAGAGACAACCAGAGCTAACTGTCCAATCTGTTGACAGTTCAAGGTGGGCTGTATCGAGGTTTTCTTGTGTGACATTGCTCATTCCTCTGCTGCGAGATAGGGGTTAGACGCGGACCATGGTTTGTGACCATGGTCCGCTAGTCATCAGCTACGAAGTCGTCCTGCCCGTTTTTCGTAGCCTAAACCAGGGTCGGAATCATATCCTTCTAGTTCGCCACACGGCGAGCGGAGATTTTCTGCCTGATCGCAAGAAGCGTCAGGTTTCGGCTTTCGCGGGGTATCATACCGCGTCGACGCAAGGGTCTCTTTTGTATCACCGATTCCAATCGGCTCTTTCCCGACTTCAACACCCTTCGACATGTTGTTTCTCCTAAAGAACTTGAAGCGCGAGCTTCACTGGAACCACCTGATTCCAGGAATGATGTTCTTTCACAAGAAGACCATTCCTGACACCCGGTAAATGAAAGACCCCTCTTGTGAGGGGTCTTTCGGTGTCTAGCGTGTTTGATGGCTAGCAACTCGAAAGACCCCTTCGAAGAAGGAGTGCAGTCGAGGTAATAAACACTGGACGAACCATGGGTCCATACTATTCTTCTCCCCAACGGCTGTCAAACCCAATCACCAATCAATTGTGGAAAATCCGTTTGCTTGCAAATACTCATTTGTTTTTGAAAAATGTTTGTTTCCAAAAAAACCAGGGTGGGCGGAGAAGGGTGACGGGTGAGCAGACTCGAGAACGAGGTGCTTGGTACGGTCAATGTGTACGCCTTTTTGTTTTGCATAATTCCCCCACAGGAGAAACACGAGGTGTTCTTTTTCGTCGTTGAGGGTCTTGACTACCACATCGGTAAACTGTTCCCACCCTTTTCCTTGATGAGACCCTGGCGAAGATGCTCGAACAGTCAGGGTTGCATTCAGAAGTAAAACACCTTGCTTGGCCCAGCGCTCCAAATCAGCATCGCGGTTAGGAGCAGCACCTAAGTCTGACTCGATTTCTTTGAAAATGTTTTGAAGCGAGGGCGGCGTTGCCACCCCCTGCCCCACCGCGAAACAGAGTCCATTTGCTTGTCCTGGCCCATGATACGGATCCTGCCCGAGAATAACTACTTTAACCTCATCAAAGGGGCAACTATCAAAAGCACGGAACATGTTTTTTGGTGCTGGGTACACAGTGGTTTTTTGATACTCTTCTCGGACAAATCTCGAAAGATCTTGAAAATACTCCTTTTCAAACTCACCTTTGAGGTGCTCTTTCCAACTATCTTCGATACGGACATTCATACAACGATTCTAGCAGGCAGCGCTGGCAGAAGAAACAGTAGAAAGTCCGGTGGCGATATGGGATTTTTACAGGGAGTTAGAGTAAGTCTCGAACAGACGTACTACCTTACTTTTGAGAAACCTAATGCCGCGCGCTACCGAGAGGTTAGTGCTGTTTGCGCTGTGCCCACCACACCAAAAGTGGTGTTGCGAGGAATATCGATGAATACGTGCCAGCAATGATACCTACGAGAAGGGTGAGTGCAAAATATTCTGTTGAAACTGGACCAAACCAGTAGAGTGCCGCAAGTGTAATGACGACGGTGAGGGAAGTATTGGTCGAGCGAATGAGCGTTTGTCCGAGAGACTTACCTGCCGTCTCGGCGAAATCTTCCTTGCGACCAGCCTCGTGATTACGGCGCAGATTTTCACGCACGCGATCAAAAACGACAATGGTGTCATGGATTGAGAATCCGAGCACGGTGAGTATTGCTGTTACAAACAGCGTATCGATTTGAGCGTTGCTATAGTGACCGAGAAGCGCATAGAAACCCGTCGGCACGACGACATCGTGCACCAAGGTGATGAGCGCAATCATGCCATACACCCATGAAGAGACCGGGTTTGAAACTTTACGAAAGACAAATGCGATAAACAAGAGAATACAGAGCAATACGAGACCAATTGCAGCGTATGACTTGTTGCGAAGCTCGGCGCCGATCGTGGGGCCAATCTGGCTCACTTCGGTTACTTGGCCTTGATACGCATTCCAGGTAGCAATAGCCTGCGTGACTTTCTGCTGCACATCCGCACCACTTTCCGCTACACGCACATCGTATCCTTGAGTACCTGCTTCGCGAGCAGAAAATTCTACCAATCCCTCTGCGGCAAGCTTTTCATTCATTTGTGTCACGGTGGGACGAGCACCTATGAATTGAACCTTAATATAGGTTCCTCCGGTAAAGTCGATACCAAACTTGAGCCCGAAATGAAAAACGGCAAAAAGAGAAGCAGCGACAATGAGTCCACTGAGCGCAAAGAATAGATTTTTATTGTTGACGATGAACATACTATTGCTGTTGTTTGAGCGAACCGCCGAATAAGAAGCGTGTGAAGCGATTAGAACGATCGATCCCGATAGCGAACAAAAGCGTACGAGAAATTGAAATTGCCGTGAGCATTGACACGAGAACACCGATTCCAAACACGAGAGCAAAACCTTTCACGAGCGAAGTGCCGAGCCAAAACAGAATAACGGCAGTAATCAGCGATGAAGTGTTTGAGTCACGAATTGAGTTCCATGCACGTGCAAAGCCATCATGCGTCGCCTCAGCCACACTCTTCCCTGCTGCAAGCTCTTCTTTTGTACGCTCAAAAATAAGAATATTTGCATCTACTGCCATACCGATCGAAAGAATAAACGCAGCGATACCCGCTGCGGTCAAGGTAACCGGAATGATTTGAAAGAGTGCGAGTACCGCAAACACATAGAACAAAAGAGCGAGAGATGCAACAAGTCCTGGCAAGCGATAAAAGAGGATCATAAAGACAATCACTGCACCGACACCCCAGAGACCCGATGCAATACCACGGTTTACCGCTTCACCTCCCAAAGTACCCGAAACACTTTCAGTTGAGAGCAGTTCAATCCCAACGGGCAATGCACCATAGTTTAAGTTGCGAGCAAGTTCTTTTGCGCCTGCAGGTGTAAAGTTTCCTGAAATCACCGCACTACCACCGGTAATTGCCTCACGAATGACCGGCACCGATATCGGCAGACCATCGAGGAAAATACCGAAACTGCGACCGACATTTTCGCGTGTAAGCTTTGCAAAAAGCTTCCCACCGGTTGCATCAAAATTCAGTACGACAACCGGCTCATTCGGTACACCGCCTACCTGCTGCTGAAATTGTAGCTGTGCACTCTTTAGATTTTTGCCTGACAGAACAGTGGGTTCAAAGTATTTGTCAGTTGTGGTTGCTGTCATTTCCGCAAGACTATTCTCCTTGTCTTTTTTAAGAAGACGAAATTCAAGTACAGGTGTTTGTCCGATGAGCTCGATTGCTTTTTGCGTATCCGTCACGCCCGGCAATTCCACAAGGAGACGCTGCTCAAGTGAGCCAGCAAACGTGCCACCTGTTTGCGTTTGCACAATTGGCTCGGAGACACCAAAAAGATTTACGCGACGTTCAATGGTGTCGCGCAGGGATGCCATTGCATCCGCCGTGTCGGTCGAAGAGAGGTTTTCTGTTTTTGCTCGATAGACGAGCTGCGTACCGCCCGAGAGATCAAGACCCAGACGAAACGGGCGCCACTCGTGCGTCTGTGCGCTGTATACAAAATACGCAAGGCCAGCGCCTACAAAAAATACCACCAGTGCATATGCTCGTTTTTCCCACATCGCGGGCAGTATATGCTTTTTTGCGCCTTCTGCGAACATTGACTTTCTACTGCTCTGTTGTATTTTTAATTCAGCGGGACTCAAAAAAGCGGAGGATATCATGTATGCGTTACTTCTAAAACTGCCACGAGCAGTTCTCGTAGCGGTTCTTTCGTTTTTCAATGCACTCATATGGGCGGGGCTCGCCTGCCTTGCAACAACGAACATGGCGCTACTCCTCGTGATCGGGGTTATCGCATTTGTACTGACCTTCTTGGCCTTGAGCCTGCTTGGAGAAACAAGACCATGAGACACCTCGTATATGCTGCGCTCCTGCTGTATGCAACCGTCGCTTCCCTGGTAAGTACTGAAATCATGGCGCTTAGGGTCGGCTATGCTCGAGAAAGCGCATACACTGTAGGACTCGTGACTGCATGTGCAGTCCTTACGATAGGAATCTGTATTCGGGTGCGAGCAGAACTGAAGCGCAGACAAAGGGGTGGAAAGCCGTAGGCTTTCCACCCTCTGCGTTTTCCACAGCATTATCCACACCATTCCCACATTTTGTTTCTACTGCATTCTGAGAGCTCTATTTTTGAGAATGTATAGTGCTCGCAGGTTCTTGAAAACAGAAGGAGCTGCTAATGAACCACGCACAGACACTCCATCACCTCACTGAGTCACTGCCTCACGACCCAATAGCGCACATGCAAAAACGCGGGTTTTTGGAATGTTCTATCACACCAACGTTTCTCGCATCTGCCATGCAGCACGTCACATGCGGCATGACCGGGATGACAGAAAATAACGATCTCGCAGCACTATTTCAATCAAGTAGTCTTGGGCCTGATGATGTCCCCGGATGGGAATACGATAGCGGTTTGTGGCGTCGAAACGTTCGAGAGCAAAAGTGGTTTTTCTATTATCTCGATCGTGGCGAAACCATGCGCAACCTCTTCAAGACCGATGCGCCGATTATCTTCTTTGAGAAGTTTCTGCGCACCCTTAACGATACATGCGCCGCAGCGCGAGCTGTTGTACAGCTATGGGCTGATGAGTTTGATCGCAAGCATCCTCTTGCATCTCCGAGCGGTGCTCTCGGTCCTCGCGTAAACACAGGTAAGTGTGTCACTCGAGTATTACGCTATCTGCCGCGAGCAGAAACTGCGGATGACGCAACGGTACACATTGATCGCTCAGCATGTACCGTGCACTGGAAATCGACTCGGCAGGGGCTTCGCATCTTCGATCCAAATCGCGAAGTGCACGAAGCAAAAGAAACAGCGGACGATACCATTGCCATCTTCCCCGGAAAAAAGTTTGCTGCGGTAACCCGCGGGGTTTTTGGCTTCGGGACACCGCATGGCGTGAAAGAACACGCTCGCATAGTACCCGGCGCAGAGGATCGATTCGCCTTGGTTTCGTTTGTGCACATCCCGCTCAGTATCAACGATGTTGCATGGTATCTCGCTCATCAGAACGAAACGGACGCTCTTGAAAAGCGATGCATCATGACATGAGTGTAAAGGCGCGCGGATAACTTCCGCGTGCCTTTTTTATTTCTACCGCACGCTCAAAAAATGCATGTTGCTATTAATTCACGGTCGTGAATAAATAGCAACACATTAGAAAGCTAGAAATTTTAAAATTACCTTTCTGCTAAAGTAGAGAGATTTTTGAAAATCATTGCGACAGCAACTGGACCCACGCCGCCTGGCACCGGCGTAAAGACCGAGCATTTTTTAGCACATGCAGGATCAGCATCCCCCGCTACTCTTCCTCCCTGCTCGCTTGTTCCTGCATCAATGAGAACAGCGCCTCCAGAAATCATCTCCGGCACCACAAGACCTGGCTCTCCTGCGCCAAGAACGATAATATCTGTGGCTCGTAATTCTTTGAGCGAGCCTCGCTCTTTTGTGAGCGTTGTTACGATAGCACCTTCTTTCCGCAACAATTCTGCAACTGGCCTTCCCACGAGCCTTCCGTCTCCCACAACCACCGCCTTTTTGCCTTGTATACTCACATGCGAATGTGCGAGTATCTGCGCAACCGCCCCCGCAACGGGCGCAAGCACATAAGGATGAGACGAGACGCCATCTACATCTTGGTGGGCGGGAATCATTTCAAGGACAGCACTCACATTCACCTGTTGAGGAAGAGGGAGCTGCACGATAACCCCATCACACTCTTTGAGAGACAGAAGGGCTTTGAGCACCTCTTTAGTCGTTGCACTTTCAGGTAGCACCGCGCGTTCGAGCCGGACACGAAGTCGTTGCGCCGTGCGCTCTTTAATTTTTACAAACGATTCGATGACTGGATCTGTACCACATACCACAATACCCAGCGTGAGAGAACGTGGAAGCACTAAAGAACGATAGATATCGTCCGCTATTTTTTTCCCATCGATAATCATGTAAATGACGCAACTGTTTTTTTCAAACCTTCTTCGAACGAAATTTTTGGTTGATAGCCGATGAGCTTACTTGCCTTACTTAAATCAGCCATGCTGTGAGGAATATCTCCTGCGCGAACAGGCCCATAGATGGGAGTAATCGCAGTACCAAGCACGGTATTGAGTGCGGTGACAAATTCATTGACCGTTGTACGGACTGCACCGCCAATATTCATCGCCTCCCCTACAGCCGATTCACTTTCTGCCGCGGCAAGATTTGCATCGACCACATCAGAAACATAGGTAAATGAGCGCGATGCTGATCCGTCGCCGTTTATCGTTGGCTGCTTTCCTGCTTTCATAGCTGCGATAAATTTTGGAATAAGAGCGGCATACTGAGAATTCGGATCTTGGCGCGGACCATACACGTTGAAATAGCGAAGTACTACCGTCTCGAGTCCGTAAAGCCGGTAAAACAAAAGCGTGTATTCCTCAGCCGCCTTTTTCTGGAGTGCATAGGGTGAGAGTACGGTGCCGAGATCCTCTTCTCGTTTGGGAAGAGTTGGATTGTTACCATAGACTGAGCTCGAGGAGGAATGCACAACACGCTTCGCTCCTGCCTGCTTCGCGGCCCAGAGTACATTTAAGGTACCGGTGATGTTCGCATCGTGAGATGGTTCAGGAGCATCCACCGAGCGCGGGACCGAGCCGATTGCTGCAAGGTGGAATACGATATCTACACCATTCATTACCCGCTTGAGAAGATCGCGATCAGTGATAGATCCGTTTATGTACTCAATCTTATCAATTGTATGTTTCAAGTTTTGCTTCTTTCCAGAGCTTTCATCATCAATCACACGCACACTATCGCCTCGCACAAGAAGCGCGTCGACGATATGCGAGCCAATAAACCCAGCTCCCCCCGTCACCAAAACGTTTCGTGTCATCTCTCTATACTACGCTCCCTTTGCGGTTACCACAATACGGATTGTCTGGAGGAGAATGAAGACGTCTAAAAGGAGTGACCGGTGTTTGAGGTAGTAAAGATCGTACGACAATTTTTCCTTGGTTTCCGCAACATCAGCGCCGTGGTGCGGATGGCGGTCATGCGTAATTTGCGCCCATCCCGTAAGGCCCGGCGGGATCAGAAATCGCGCGTTGTAGTACGGAATACGCGCACTGTAATGCGCAGAGAGTGCAGGAAGTTCTGGACGAGGACCAACGAGTGAGAGGTCGCCACGCACGACATTCCAAATCTGAGGGAGCTCATCAACACGCAAGACACGCAGCCATTTCCCTACCCGGGTAATTACATGCTTACTTTTCATAACCTCTTCACCTGTATCCGATCCCGACATGCTGCGGAATTTTCGGACAAAAATCGGTCGCTGAAATTTACCCGTGCGCTCTTGCGTTATAAATACCGGACCACCGTCATCGAGTTTGATAAGGAGCGCAACAAGTGGATAGATTGGTAAGGTCAGAAAACCAATAACAAGACCACCTACAAAATCCATGGCGCGCTTTGCACTATCGTATACCGGAGAAGAACTGACATGCGACAGTATCCATTCATAATGAACAAGTGAGAGTGGAGCTCTATCAAATACTTCTTGGTACAAATCTGCGAGGGATACGAGTGCAAACCTGTTTTTTCGAAATGTCGCATCATAAATAATGGGGAGCGCAGCAGATACCGCTTTGTCATAAAAGTCGGCAACGAGAAACTGTACATCTTCTTCTCCTGCGAGGCGGCACGCACGCTGTACAATTTCATGCGTTGGAGCGTGTGAGGTGTCGATCACGTGTGCAAACGTAAACGGATATCGGTGGTCACCCATAATTTCTTTGGCAAGCATTTCCGCGTCAGGACCAGACGCCAAAAGAACACCCTTAAGTGCTTTTCCTCTACGCGCGTTCGTATACACCAGACGTCTCCAGAAAAAAATGAGTACAAATGATACTGCGAGATATATTGCCAAAATAGTTTTGGGTGCCAGACCAAAAAACGGGATCAAAAAGAAAAAGAGCCCAGCAAGAGCGACGTTGATAACCTGGGTATAGAGTATGGTTGCTGACAGCCGCGAACGAAACAGCCGGGTATGTTTTCCATAAAGACCTGCCAGAAAAAAAACGATGATCCAGAGACAAAAGACAGGTATAAAAGCCCAGAAATGCTGGATAAAATCGGTAGTTGATGGAAGTGTCAAGTACCGCAAAGCCAATGTCGCGTAGAGTGAAATAACAAAGACGACGAGGTCTCCGGCAAGTAGGAGAAGGTACTCTCTTTTGGGAACCAGTATCATTGGTTGTATCATGACATTTACCGATGTATGAATCAAGAAAAGCCACGTCTTCTGTTCTGCATCACCAAGGGCACCTGGGGCGGGGCCCAGCGGTATGTCTATGACCTTGCGACCCGCGCTCACACTACGTGGGACGTAGGGGTTGTCGTGGGAAGCCAGGGGACACTAGCCAGTGCATGTGCCGCAGAAGGCATATCCGTTATCGAGTCTCCTTCTCTCGGAAGAGATGTCTCACTCTCTGATATTCCAGCATGGTACGAACTGTATCGCATCTTCCGTAGAGAACGCCCGACTGTTGTGCATCTCAATAGTTCAAAAGCCGGTGCGCTCGGCGCACTTGCGGCACGCGCTGCGCGCGTGCCGCGCATTATCTTCACCATCCACGGGTTGCCGCAAGACGAGGATCGCTCATGGTTTTCAAGACAAATCATAGCCTTCATTACCTACTTCACGTGCATGATATCTCATCGTGTCATCTGTGTTTCGCGAGAAAATTTTTATCGTGTGCAGGGGTGGTTTGGAATGAATCGCCGCGTGGTATTTATCTACAATGGAGTAGCAGAGTTCCCGCTCCTCGACCGCTCAGAAGCGCGTCGCGCACTCGGTATCCCCGAATCAGTGCAGTGCGTTGGTTCCATAGCAGAACTTCACCGCAACAAAGGACTCCAGTATCTCATTGACGCTCTGGCTCGCACTTCAATGCACTGTTACATTATTGGGGATGGTGAAGAAAAAGTGGCTTTGCAGGCACGAATAGATGCTGCGGGTGCGAGCGATCGCATTCACCTTCTTGGGGCACGAGAAAACGCACGAGCGTTTCTCAAAGCGTTCGATATCTTTTGCCTCCCTTCAATCAAAGAAGGCCTCCCCTATGCAGTCATTGAGGCGGCGCAGGCGCGCATTCCCATTCTTGCCTCCGACCTGCCTGGTATACGAGAAATTACTGGTTCGCATGCGGTGCTACTACCCCCCGCTGATAGTTCGGCTCTCGAGCACGCACTCACCCACCGTCCGTCTGCAGAGAGCGTGGAGACCTTATTTCAGCGGGTTAGAGCACTGTTTGATCCTGACGTCTCGTATCGAGAAACGGTATCTCTCTACCAGTAATCACACCGGGCCGACAAATTCGACGCGCTCGCGCAAAAGTGCAACCGGGCGCGTATCGCGACGCAATCCCATTAAAATACCGAGCATCAAGTATTCAACTAACAAATGTGATCCGCCATAACTCATAAACGGAACCGTGACCCCTGTTACGGGCAAGAGACCGATATTCATGCCAATGTGCACCGTAAAATGAGTGATAAACAGCACCGCAACCCCAGCACCAAAGAGCATTACAAACGTATCAGCTCCTTTGCTTGAAATGATTACCACTCTTGTTATTAAAATGCCGTATAGCCCAAAGAGAAACAAGACACCGATAAAACCCCACTCTTCAGCAAATGCTGCAAAGATAAAGTCTGTTTGGTATTCCGGAAGAAACTGGAGTTTGGACTGCGTTCCATACCCTATTCCCTTTCCCCATACACCGCCTGAACCGACTGCAACAGTAGACTGATAGGCGTTGTATCCTGTTCCCCGAATATCAGCAAGAGGATGTAAAAAGTTTATGATGCGCTGTTTTTGATATTCCTTAAATACAAACGTCCATAACCCGCCGCCGACCATCGCACCCAAAAAAAGGAGCGCAAACAAATGCCGCCATGAGAGCCCTGCAATCAAGACCATACCAAACCAAATGCTCGCAACAATCATTGCGGAACCAAAATCTGGCTGGAGAAAAATAAGGAGACACAATATGAGCGCATATCCGCCTGAAACAAGAATGTGTTTAAAATCTGCAATTTCAACGTGCCGACGAGCAAAATACTTTGCGAGCGTAATAATTAACACAAGCTTTGCAAGTTCGGCAGGCTGTAAACCTAAAAACCCAAATCGAAACCAGCTTTGTGCTCCTTTTGAGACAACCCCTACGGCAAAGACCGCAACAAGGAGAAGCGCGATCGCACCAAAGAGCGTCATCACAATAGGTGTTCTGCGCAGAAATCGATACTCGGGAATACTTGCACAGAAAAAAACAACACACCCGACAATAATCCAAACTACTTGCTTATCAAAAAAGGTATTTTCCACCGAAAACGAGCGCATCGTCACAAGACCCGCGAGCGAAATGCAGAGCGCAGAAAGGAATACAAACCAGTCGATGTGTGCGGTGAGACGCTTCATGCTAGCGCGTCCATTCAGGTTCTACCACGGGAAGAACATCAATTCTTCCGACGGTGAAAATCCAGGGCTGCGGCCAGGTAAAAGACACCTCTTTTCGTTCATCCGGTTGCATGATATCAAGTGCGGTGCGTGAACCTGCAAATGCATTTCCTGCGGTATCAAAAGCGACCGCAACGACTTTAACATCCGTGGTTGATACAGCGCGTACTGAGTGGACGGTTGCATCAATGCGCGGAGCAGTGGTTTCAGAAGACGGACGCACATTTTCAATCACCATCATACGCGCCCGATCTTCTGCTCGTTCCCATTGCGGCTGCGGTGTTACATCGAGAAACGCCCGGGTGACTACTCGGTTACCTGCTTCAATACGGGCTTCAAATATCGGATTTACCGATCCGGGCATGATAAAGGTCTTTCCAGCACGCACCGCGACGAGGACGTTACGCGAATCGTAGAGCTTCATTTCATACCGCAGCTCGCGCACTCCCGCACCCTCGTTTGCATTTTCTATATACGCCACGGCGTTGTACAAACCTTCTTGCGTTGGAAACGCACGCGCCCATTGCACTGCTAATGGAATTAGCGCATTCTCGTCAAGAACGGAGCACGGACCACCCTTATCTACCTGTGTCTCACCTTGATTCTGCTTCCCATCAAAGCATGTCGGTGGCTGCTTAAAATGGATATAGGTTGGAATGAGTGTAAGCGCACCAACAATTATGGCAAGACCAAGAAGATAAAGAAAACGCCGCCGTGCTGCCCAAGACATAGGGGTAAGTATATAGCGACTAGGGTTTAGGGTATAGGGGGAAAATTTGTACTCAAAGAACATCAAAGACCGCCTCTCGGTGGTCTTTGGCTGAATTAAAAACTTTGTTCTGGCGACTAGCTACTCTCGCCTTACGACTACCATCGCTTCAACTCGGCTTAACTTCCGTGTTTGGAATGAGTTGAGACGGGAATACTTGGACCGTTTCAAGGTCGGAAGCCTGTCGAGGCTGAGGCGGGGTCGCGCAAATTTTCAGCAGAAAATTATGTGTGACCGGGTGTAGAACTTTTTTAAAAACTTTGTTCTGGCGTCTACCTACTCTTGCCTTACGACTACCATCGGCTCAAGAGGGCTTAACTGCCGTGTTCGGAATGAGAACGGGTGTGACCCCTCCGATAAAACACCAGAACAAAATCTTTAAATTAACTGCAAAGCATCTGAAATGTGAGTCCAAAAAATTGTGGAGCGTCCGGGCGGATTTAAACCACCGACAACCAGGTTTGCAACCTGGTGCTCTACCCCTGAGCTACGGGCACCCACATTCCAAATGCTTTACAAAGAACAATTGCACCACGAGGGCACTTCCATTTTTCTATACTCTACGAGTATGAAAAATCGGTCGCAGCACTGTTCGCTGGCAACTGAAGAGCATGCCCGACCAAACTTTAAAAAAGTTTTGTTGGGCGACATATCCGACGAAAATGGTACACATTTTTGTCGGACTAATCGAAAGCACAAATTCAGGAAAAAATAGAACACGTATTCTCACAATCCAGAACGGGAGTTCTGTCGATTCATTAGTACACCTCGGCTGAACACATTACTGTGCGTACACCTAGTGCCTATCAACGTGATCATCTCTCACGAATCTATAACGATTCCTAATCTTGGAGTCGGCTTCCCGCTTAGATGCTTTCAGCGGTTATCCAATCCCGACATAGCTACGGGGCGGTGCTACTGGCGTAACAGCCCCCAGACCAGAGGTCAGTTCATTTCGGTCCTCTCGTACTAGAAACAAATCTCCTCAAGAATCAACGCCTACAGCAGATTAAGACCAACCTGTCTCACGACGGTTTGAACCCAGCTCACGTACCTCTTTAAATGGCGAACAGCCATACGCTTGGGACCTTCTCCAGCCCCGCGCTGAGATGAGCCGACATCGAGGTGCCGAACTTCGCCGTCGATTTGGACTCTTAGGCGAAACCAGCCTGTTATCCCCAGAGTAACTTTTATCCGTTAATCTTCAGTCGCATCTAATGCGAACTGTCGGTTCACTTTGATCCGCTTTCGCGCCTGCTTGTCACGTACGACTCGCAGTTAAGCCATCTTATGCCAATGCACTATCGCCACGGTTTCCATTCGCGGCTAGATGACCTTAATATGCTCCTCCGTTACTTTTTAGGAGGACAGCGCCCCACCGAAACTGCCCATCAAGTACTGTCTTTCTCAAGTTTCTCTTGAGAAGTTAGAAATTACAGAAACAAGGAGTGGTGTTGCATTGACGACTCCACAGAGGCCGAAACCTCTGCTTCAAAGTCTCCCACTTACGCTACGCGGTGCACCCGTAATCCCAATACCAAACTACAGTAAAGCTTCTGGGGTCTTTTCGTCTAGCTGCAGGAAGGCGGCATCTTCACCGCCCTTGTATTTTCACCGAGCAAGTCCTCGAGACAGTTCCCAAGTCATTATACCATTCGTGCGCGTCTGAACTTACCAGACACATTCTGTTACTTTAACTTTTGCTGGTGCAAAAGTTTGACTTCGCTAAAATGTTAGCAAAGCGGTGTGGCGCGAGCCACACTCTGTATGTCGCCATACAGATCAGACTATATCACTCACCACGTTTGTGGTGATTCTGCGTGTAGTCGTTGAGGAGCCGTTGAACTATTCGCAATCTCTCTTGTTGCCGCGCATGTTTGAGCGGATACTGTGTGAGAAATATTTTGCAAACTTTCTGAAGGATTTGTTTTCGATTGATTTCGTAATGGTGCACACCATCTTTTCTCTTTCGTACGTTGCCGTACTGAAGAAAATCTCTGCATAACTTGATAATCTTTCGATCTTTCATAGCTACTGCAAAGAATGGTTCTTGGTGAGTACCGCTCGTTTTGAATCCGAACGAACCCTCACCGTCGAGAATTCCAGCCAAGAAATGTCCAATCACATCTCTGTCAAGTTTCTCTAATGGGTACGAAGTATCAACTATGCCGATTTCTTTGATCAATCGTAGTTTCTTTCGTATTCCATCCATAACTTCAATCTTTTTCTGGTGCTCGCCTGCACCGCGATGTTCTTCGAGATAGCTGAATGCTTCTCTCAAAAGCGCAACGCGATTTTTTGCGAGATCACCAATGATAATCGGGTACCGTTGCAAGAAGTCGAGTACAACATGCACGCGATTTTTACCTCGCACACTTAGGTTATACGCTCCTTTCACCGAACTGATTATCCCTCCTCCTTTCATCACAACTTGGTTGACTTCCTGCAGCAATGCCTTATCAGCATTAGTCACAGTGATATCAACGGCAAAGTAGTAATGTCCTACCGGATTGTAATTTGCCGCTTTGATGACGGAACACGTCATCTCGGCTGCAAAGAATCCTGAATAGTAAAAGTTTTCATTCAACGTTTCCTGCGGATTATCCGGCTTCCGATTCAATTTTAGTTTGGTCGGAACCACTGGAAGCATTTTTACTCATGTACTTATTTTACCAGACAATGCTAAATTGGCATCGTTTGACTGTACATAAGTAGCTCCAGATACTACCGGACTTTCCCGCATATAGCAGAATTTGCTTGCACCCTTACAGGTACAAGTCCCAGTCTTCTAGGAATTTCGCTACCTTAGGACGATTATAGTTATCGCCGACATTGACCGGGGCTTATACAAGTCACCACCCAGCCCTAATTTCTCGAAACACCTACTCTCAACTTAATGTGATTAAGTGAGCTATTCAGTGCTTGACCAGCAAAACTGGTTCAAAAAATTAGAGCTGGGCAACGCCCGTATTTGACCTTCCGGCATTGGTCAGGCATCACCCCCTATACTTCCTCTTGCGAGTTTGCAGGGAGCTGTGTTTTTGGTAAACAGTTGCCTGGGAATCATTAACTGCGGCCTTTCTTGCGAAAGGCAGGCCTTATCCCGAAGTTACGGCCGCTTTTTTGCCGAGTTCCTTGAGGACCTCTCACTCGTTCGCCTTGGTCTACTCGACCTGATCACCTGTGTCGGTTTTGGTACGGATTGGTTATGGTTATGCTTAGAAGTTTTTCTTGGAAGCGTCTTCGCTCAAATTAAGTTCGGCCGAAGCCTCCCCGTCTTGCCTTGTACCAGATGTATGCTGCCCGGATTTGCCTAGGCAGCGTCTGTTACAAAGCAGCGCACATCCAATTGCACGCTTGAACTATTTCACTCCGTCACTCCATCGCACCATAATCAAGTCACGGAATATTAACCGTATATCCATCGCCTGCGGCTGTCGCCAATGGCTTAGGACCGACTAACCCTTCGCTGATCTCCAGTGCGAAGGAAACCTTGATCTTTCGGCGTGCATGAATCTCACATGCATTGCGGTTACTCGTGCCAACATTTTCACTTCCGATCGCTCCAGCATGGGTCACCCCTTTACCTTCATCGCAATCAAAACGCTCTCCTACCACTTGTACAGTAAAGTACAAATCCGCATCTTCGGTACTACGCTTAAGCCCCGATCATTTGTGGCGCAGAATCTCTAAGTCAGTGAGCTGTTACGCTTTCTTTGAATGGTGGCTGCTTCTAAGCCAACATCCTGACTGTCTATGAAATTCCACCTCCTTGTTTTGCACTGAGCGTAGATTTTGGGACCTTAAATGGCGGTCTGGGCTGTTTCCCTTTTGTCGAGTGGAGCTTCGCCCCCACCGACTAACTGCCGTACTGTGGCTGCAGGTATTCGGAGTTTGATAGAGGCAGTGGTCTTTCGACCTATCCGCTTCTTCCAGTGCTCTACCCCCTGCAGAAACATACGACGCAAGCCCGAAAGCTCTTTCGGAGAGAACCAGCTATTACTAGGTTCGATAAGCTTTTCACTCCAACCCACAGATCATCCCAAGATTTTGCACTATCTACGAGTTCGGCCCTCCCCTCCTATTTCTAGAAGGTTCAGCCTGTCCATGGGTAGCTCACCTAGCTTCGGGTCTAATACATACGATAAACGCGCTATTCACACTCGCTTTCGCTGCGGCTCGGGGGGATTACCCCTTAACCAAACCGTATGCATTAACTCGTTGGCTCATTCTTCAATAGGCACGCCGTCGAGGATTTGCACCCTCTTCGACTCCTTGTAGACATGCGGTTTCAGTTCTATTTCACTCCCCTTACCGGGGTTCTTTTCACCTTTCCCTCACGGTACTAGTTCACTATCGATCTGAAAAAGTATGTAGCCTTACCAGTTAGTTCTGGCGAATTCACCCGAGCTATTCGTGTCTCGAGTTACTCAAGAACTACAGCCATAGAGTTGCTTTGTTTTCGTGTACGGGGCTATTACCCGCTGGGGCTTGTCTTTCCAGACAATTCCACTAACTAAGCAATTTGTGACTCTACCTATTACTAGCGCTGTAGCCTTATAACCCCCATCCTCATAGACAGTGACTAGGTGTTAGGGTATAGAGATTAGTGGATGCATTGCTGCATTTCACTAGTCGCTAGTGGCTAACATTACTAGTCCCTCTCTATGTGGCTGAGTTTGGGCTCCTCCCGTTTCGCTCGCCGCTACTAAGGGAATAACATTTGTTTTCTTTTCCACTTGGTACTGAGATGTTTCACTTCCCAAGGTCTGCTCTACTCTTACGTTAATAAGAGAGTCATCAAGGGTTACTTGATGGGGTTTCCCCATTCAGAAATCTCCGGATCAAAGGTTGCTGAGCACCTCCCCGAAGCGTATCGCCGCCATGCCGCGTCTTTCATCGCCTTTTTCAGTCTAGGCATCCACCGCACGCCCTTTCTCAGACTCCCGTTACGGAATTCTGAGAACCGCGTGTTCATCCGCCTAAAATTTTGCAGAGCAAAATTTTGTGCGGATTCATATTGTCGGGTTTTACACCAACAACACTCATCTGCTACAAACAGATGAGACTTTTAATCCAGCAGGATTACCTACTGGGCTATTTTCACATAAGTGAAAATACATTTTACCCGTCCCATTTCTGGGATTAGGGTTTTTCCTGCACCGCATAAGGAAGACCATTCCTTATGCAATGTTTAATTGATTCTTTCGATTCCACATACCTGGTTTCAAGTATGTGGGTCGCTCTTCAGTTGTCAACGAACAGTCTCGCCTGACGCTTTTTCAAACATGAATAACTTGCGTCACTCTGTTTTCTTTTTCTCTTGTTCTTATCAGTTGCCCAATGAGTTCTTGAGAATAAAGAGTCAGGCTCGTACGGGTAGTAAAAAGGCCGCTTGGAAGCGGCGCGGGCAGTCGACAAAAAATCGGCTACTCTCGCCTGCTTTTAGTGCCTAAATTAGTAACCATACGTGGGCGTGAGTATAGACGAAGTATCTGGGTACTGTCAAGCTTTTCTTCCGGCCAGAACAGCTTCTGCCCTGGGGATATCCTGTGGGTCAGTAAGACGCACGATAGAATGCGCTTTGATCGGGTAAATGGGGACTATTTTTGATGCCTGGACTACCGTCTGAGGAAGCCCAAATTCAGTAGTACTTCCTGGACGATAGACTGGCTTGTAAGAAAATACGCGCACATCCAGTTTGAACATATTGGCAGTGTTTGCAAGCCCCGACCCGCCGCCATGGACTTCTTTTTCTTGTATATCTGCAATGGTACCACCTGCGTTTAGGACCACTTTTCCAGCACTTCCGACTTCGTCGACCTGTTGAACCAAAAGCGCCCAGTCGGGTGAAGCAGCACAGGCAGCAATATCACGCGCTTCACAAATATCGTCACCATTTAAAACAAGAAATGCTCCGGAGAGTATATCTTTACAGCACCAGAGCGCACCGCCGGTTCCATTAAGCTCATTCTGTTCAATATATATAATCTTTTTCCCATGCCACTCATTACCAAAGTGCATTCGAATTTTTTCTTGCAAATATCCCACCACAAAAATAATTTCAGTAATTGGTTCAGGCAAGGACTCGACCACGTATTCAAGGACTGGCTTCCCCGCCACTAAAAGCATGGGTTTTGGCGTCTCAGCGGTGAGCTCTTTCATTCTTGTTCCTTTACCTGCTGCCAAAATTATTGCTTGCATACGTGAATGCTAGCAAAGACAGCGGGCGGCGCAAAGCGCCGCCCGCTGCTTCGCCACTACACAAAACTCTAGTGATGAGCGATTTCTGATCGAACTTTTTCAATAAACCGAGCTGCCGCCTCTTTGCCACCGAGACCGAAAGCAAGACCGAACGCGAGAGAAAAACCGAAAACAACACCCAAAAAGAGCGTCTGCAGAAGAACTGCTGCGACCCCGAGCTGGGTCAAGGCTGCGCCAACACCAAAAATCCAGATAGCCCACTTTGCAACAGCGCCAGCAAAATTTGCAGCAGAGACCCCTGCTGCGCGTGCCGAACCCGCGACCACGTTGCGCACGATTTCCGCAACGATTGCAGCAACAATAATCATCAGCGTTGCCACGATAACCTGAGGAATGTACTGCAATACTGCGGTTTGCAAGAATGCGTTAACCTGCTGCAAACCGAGCACATCAAGTGCTGCAACGAGTGAACCAATGACCACAAACCACTTTACTAATTCTCCGAGGAAATAGCCGACATGGAGATTAAACCCAGCTGCCTTTACACCATCATGCAATCCGGTAGATTTGAGCGCTTCATCAATCTTGAGCGCATCGGTAACTTGTACCACAATACGAAACAATACAACGGCCACAATCCATCCAAGTACAAAAATAACTGCCGCTGCCAAAATAGCAGGAACATATGAGACCACGGTGAACCAGAGGTCTGAGAACGACGCCTGGAGTACACTCGCGGATTCTGAAACGATCATATAACAATAATTAAGGTTGTTAAAAACTGTTCGACCAGTTCTTTACCATAATCATACCGCACCACGACAACAGACCCTGCTCAAGAGGCACTCACGTGTGGATACTCGTTTTAGGCTAAAAGCCGCTTGCTATCGAGCAGCACTTGGTGCGGAAAATCAAGTACCTCCCGCAACAAACGATCTTGTACGGTGAGACGGTACCGGATTTCCTCAGGTGGAAAGACGGCATACCGGATCTCATGACCCCACTCCTCCTCAAGTTTTGTAACTGTCTTTTCAAGCTTATGCTCGTTAACCGCGTCCCCCGCAAGCACCATGTCAACGGGACGAGTTGTATCGCCCGTAAAAGCGCCTGAGAGAATGACGAGTGACACCTTGCCCGCCTTCTTGAGAACGGTGGCAACGTCATGATGCTGCGTTGGCGAAACGGAATTCATGAACTGCAGTAACGATGCGTAGTGGGCATGACTTTTGTTTACCATCCATACTTCACGATCACGCGTACCCGCCGATACAACTATTTTTTTCTTTTTTAAAAGTCGCAGTTCAGATCTGATTTTTTTTTGGGTACCGTGCGTCGTACGGGTAAGCGAAGTAACAGGAACGCCATCCTCTTTCGCTTTCATGAGTGACTGAAGCAATTGAATCTTTGTGGGAGAACCAAACACATCGAGCAGATAGTCGTGTTTCATAACAGAAAAACGAGGCGCTTTATCAGTAACAGATTCGCCTCGCTTTCCTAATACTAATCGACCAGCCCAAAACGTCCAGGCACCTACTTATACACAGAAGCGGGCAGCCCATGGGCCGCCCGCTTCGGGTTTATCACTTTGAAGATTACTTCAAAGTTACTTTTGCCCCCGCTTCCTCAAGCTTCTTCTTGAGAGCTTCTGCATCTTCCTTCTTCATGCCTTCCTTGATGAGCTTTGGAGCTGATTCAGTGAATGCCTTTGCTTCAGCGAGGCCCAAGGCAAGTGCTTCCTTGATCACCTTGATAACAGCTACCTTCTGCTCACCAGTTGCAGTGAGTTCAACACCGAACTCAGTCTTCTCTTCTGCAGCTGATGCAGGACCTGCCGCAACAGCAACTGCTGCAGCTGAGACTCCCCACTTCTCTTCGATTGCCTTGACGAGCGTGTTGAGCTCGAGCACGGTCATCTTTTCTACTGCCTCAATGATTTGATCGTTTGTCATAATAGTGTAACTACTAAGTTAATTAATTTTTTGTTTTCGCTACCTCACTCAACACCACCGCAAAGCGCTGGCGCGGAGAGTTGATAACTTGCGCAAACATACCGCGAAGTACGGGAAGGGCTGGGATGGTTGCAATTTCTTGCATCTCAGGACCGGTTTTAAGAAGTCCTTCAAAGATACCACCAACGATACTGAAGCGCTCAGCACCAAACGTTTTTCCAAACGCATGGATAGAACGAGCTGCAACAGATGCGTCTGCTCCACCAGTTACCACTGCAATTTCACCGTCGAGCTGCGCCTCAGAGAGGCCAGCACCAGTGAGAGCGCGCTGGATAAGGGTCTTACGTGCAACAGAGTATTTCACTCCTTCATCACGCAAACTCTTACGCATCACCGTCTCCTCTCCTACCGTGATTCCACGGAAGTGAACGAACACGGTTGAAGCCGCAGTCTTGAATGCGGTTTGCAATTGCTCAATAATCTGAGCTTTTTCTGCTTTTGTTTTCATGGACAAAGAGCCTGAAACTAATAATTGCCAGGCTCTCACAAGGAGATTAGATTCGACCTCGGCAAGAGAACTCAAAAGTTCATGAAAGCATGTAGAGTCTATTACAAAACCTCAATTTCGGCGCTGCGAGTCGCGATTTTTGGCTGCGACGCTTCGTCTCGACCTCAGAATACCTCGGGGTATTGTTCGGTCTCCGACTTGCGCCTCGCTCAAAAATGGCGACTTCTCGGCTCGAAAGCAGGTTTTGTAACAGACTCAGCGCTTCTCGCTGTCTGTGGCCTGACAGAGGGAGTATGCCACGCGCGATACAAAAAATCAATTTTTCTCAAGCATGGCTCGCGCGGCAGCGGCGGTATTCTCTGCCTGTGCCCGAGCAACAATCATGGATTGTGCGAGGTATGTAACACCAAAACTCACGCTAATAAACGTGAAAAATCCAGCAACGAAGCGAAAAAATGAGTTGACAGGTCCGTCCATCGTCTCTCTAGTGTATCATCACTTTTCGCTCCCCTCGTCTACAATTTGTTCATTTCTGCGGTAATTTGCACTACCGCATCGGTGTTGTTTTGTGCTTTTGCAGACTCTATTGCCTGTGCATAGAGCGCCTTTGCTTCTTTCGTTTTATCATTTGCGACAAGTTGCCGTGCAAGCAAGACGTACAGATCGAGCGCTTTCGGGACCGCCTTTATTCCAGTGCGAAGCGTGTTTTCCGCGTCAGCGGCGCGTGACGCATTCGTGTACCATTCCGCGAGCGTGCGGTAGTACTGCGGCATGATCGGATCGCGTGCAATCGCTTTTTTGTAGTTTGCCTCAGCTTTCACTGCATCTTTCAAGTATCCCGCATACAAGTTCCCAAGATTTTCATACGCTTGGGCAAATTGGGTTTTTTCTGCAACGAAAATCCATGCCTCTTTTGCACCCTCATAATCGCTGAGTATCTGGCGGTATGTTCCGAGTATCATCCAGCTTTCGGTATCATTCGGATTCTTTCCAAGCTTTTGGACCGTTTCTGAAAGAGAACGCAAAATCTTTGCATGCGCCTCATCTGACATACCGTTCGTTGAAGCAGGGAGCGCGCGGGTGAGCGAAGGATACGATGTCTCTACATTCTCCTGCACTCGCTCTATCGTGTAGCCGTCTACCGTTGTTGATGTTGCATTTGGATCAATCACAATTGGATTCTCTGGCACAGTTCCTTGCTCCGCTGGTGAGTTAGCAGGCATATACCCTCGATACCAAAAGGCAAAACCGGCAACAATAAGAATTGCTGCGAATGCGGGGAGTAGATAGTTTTTCATATTCCACTATTGTACCGAAAAAAATCAGTAACACAAAAACCCCCGCTTTCGCGGGGGTTTTTGCTCTCTTTCACTGAGAACTAAGTCCTTGCGGAATTAGTTGTTACGTGAGGTTGAGATACCAACAGCTGGGAGACCAGTGAGGCCGTAGCCGTTAGTCCAGTCGTTAGACAAGCCAACTGACGTTGAAGTCGAGTTTGGAGTCCATACCAAGTTACCAGAGACTGAACTTGAAGCAGCAAGAGCTGCAGCAGACGAGTCACCGTTAAGTGTGGTTGAGACTGAGTAGGTTGAAGCGGTGCCTGCTACTGTACCCTTCAAGAGGAAGTAGTAGGTTGAACCAGCTGGAACCTGTACGCCGTTAGTGTTGTTAGCAACTACTGTTACTACACCACCTGAAACCGGAGCAACTGCAGCAGCGTTAATCACGCCACCTGAGAAGCCTGGAACAGCGTTTGAGTACGCAGCATCAGTATAGCCGTAGAGCGATACTGCTGTGACGTTTGCTGATGAGGTTGCAAGAGTGAACTTGAACTGAGCGATGCCGATAGCACCAGCTGAGTTTGCAGTTGCCTTGAACTTCATGAGGTTACCGTCAGCAACACCCGTTGAAGAGAGTGCGCCAGCGTCGAGTGCGAGGGTTGGGTACGACTTCTGGTTTCGTACACCTGCAACTGAGGTCGAGCCTGAGCTGTAGATCGTGTTACCTGAAGAAGCGCCTGTGCCCTTCATGCGGTCGAGATCGATAGCGATAGTAGCACCCGGTGCAGCAGGCTGGTTAGAGCCGATAGCGCCGTAGGTTACTTTAACTGTGATGTCGGTGTCGACATCCTTCGTGATTGCAACAGGAGATGAGAGGGTCGTTGAAGCAACTGTTGCAGAACCCGTGAAGGTTACTGTACCGAGCTGCGTCGTACCCTTCAAAATCGTTGCAGAGAAGACATCCGCTGGGTTACCAGAGGTGAGCTTCAGAGCGATTTCTGTCATGTTCACGTCTTCGTTCGTAGCGCGGAGCTTGTAGACTGCCGACGTTACGTCCGTTGAACCACCAGCAACAACCATGTAAGAAGGTGTTGAAGGAGAGTTCGACATTGTGAGCGTACCACCTGAAGCAAGCGTCATGACCTGACCAGCATTTGTTGAGCCGGTTGGAGTGACTGAGTTCGATGAAGTTACGCCAGTTGCTGAAACAGCTGCAATTTGTGTACCAGTCATACCGACCTGGAGAGCACCAGTAGCACCTGAAGCAACATTACACTTGACTGTTGCTGTCTTAACAGTTCCCTTCGTGACAACGAGTGAGTTATCAAGAGTGAATGAACCGTTAGCAGCACCAGCAGATGTTGAGAGTGTAGGGTTCAAGGTGTTTGAGCCCGTGTTGAGAGCGGTAGCACCGTCGAATACCTGACATGATGAGAGGATGTTTGTACCACTCAAAGTAGCAGTCGTGTTGAACTGTACCGAGAATGATGAGAAACGAACGTCTTCACCTGACTGCGAAGCGTCAAACTGGATGTTGGCAAACGTCGTACCCTGGCCACCTGAAACGATAGTCTGAGCAGCTGGAGTAGGCGAGATAGCAACAGCAAGTTGCGCTGTGCGAACCGTCATTGTGTTCATCGTTACCGCCGATGAGAGCGTTGAGAGAGAAACAACGTTACCCGTTGTAGCACCCGTTACGTTCGTCCAGTCCGCTGAAGGAGTGGTTGAAGCAGTAATGGTCTGGTTGTTCGTAACCGTTGATGGGAGTTTACCCTTCAATGAGTAGACGTGTCGACCAGTCTTGTAGGTTACCGTGTCTGTGAATGTGACCTTCTGAGCAACACCACCAACGTTTACTGCATCTACCGGGCCAGCGACAACCGCACCATTCTCGTCAACCAATGAAACACTGGTGAGGAGGTTTGATGAAGCGCTGAGAGTTGAGTAGTTGAAGTAGAAGACCTGTGACTGAACTGAGAGGTTTTCACCCTTCAAGTCGAGCACATAGCCACCGAGTGGCTGGTTAGGAACGTTGACTGCGATGTTCTGAGCAGGAACTTCAGTCGCCTTAGCAATCGTCGTTACCGACGCGCCAGTGATCGTGAAGGTTGAACCCTGGAACCAAGGCTGTGAAGCCGTGATAGCAGAACCGTGGGTAGCAGCACTCGAAACTGAGCTTGCGCCAACAGCAGGAGCGATGCCGTAGCCATAGAGCTGACCAACAGCAAAGACGTCAGACGTCTTGTCGATGTCAAACTGAACGTTTCGGCCTGATACGTTGTTGCCAACGATATCACCCTGGATGTATGCATCCTTTGAGAAGCCCTTCTGGATCAAGACACCACCAGGGATGCTTGCGACGAAGTACTTACCATCTGATGACATCATTGTTGGGTACGAAACGCCATCTACTACTACAACCACGTTTGCGAGGTCACTGCCTGAAGCAGAACCAACCTGGCGGAAGCGGATTGAGTAGAGCTTAACGTCTTCAGCTGAACCAGCAGTCAAACGAACGCCAGTGAACTTCACTGCAGTGTCGCCAATGTTCTTTGACTGTGCTGCGTTCGGATCAAAGCTTGAGATGTTACCGGTGAGGGTACCAACCGCAAGAGTATCGTTCAACGTGTGCTGAGCACCTGAGATTGGAAGTGAACCGTTCACCGTTGCGGTGGTGTTCACGCCAACAACAGAGAGACCAACAACCTGACCAGTGTATGCCGTGAGTGATGCTGCCAAGTTACCCGCAACAGTGAGAGTCTTAGTCTCACCCGGGTTCAAGGTCATCGTGTCACCAACGATTGCCTGGTGGTTTGAGTTGAGTGTCTTTGCGTTGCCAATCTGTACGTTTGATGAGTCAACCAAGACGATACCAGCAAATGCTGCGTCCTGACCGAGACCCGTGCGCTGTACGGTGACACCATTGATGGTGACTGCTGCGCCCGAGTTGTTCGTCAAGGTGAAGGTCGTGAATGGAACGCGCACTGCGCCCTTAGGAGCGAGTGAGTTCGTCGGCTGTGCTGCAGCTGCGATGGTCACACCTGTGCCCATCGTAGTGCCGCCCGTTGTACCGCCAGTCGTGCCACCAGTTGTTCCTGAACCAGCACAAAGAGCATTTGCTTTTGCGCGAGTGAGAGGACCCCAATACCCAGAAGCAGGAGCGATGTCGTTGTCCTTTTGGAACTTTACAACAGCGGCCTTGGTCTTAGGACCGAAGTTGCCTGCAGCAGGAGTGATGTTGAGATATTCCTGAATCGATGCAATTTCACCACCCTTCTGACCCATCATGTGATTGCGGGTGAACGTGTGGCACATTGCTGACATTGAAGACGATGAACCGCCCTGCAATGCAGAGATTTGTGCGAGAAGTGCTTGAACCTGTGCTTGGAGCTCAGCTGCGGTCGCTGCCTTTGCTGGAGTAGCAACTGCAAACGAGAAGCCGAGAACCAAAGCAAGACCCAAGAGCACAGCCGCAACATTTTTTGTTGCTAATGCTTTACTCATATGAGTTATATGTAATGTTGTATCCCGAGGCAGAGATTAACTGCATCGAGACAACTAATAATCGTGGGCTTTAAACCCATGCTAACCCTTCCCTCGTTTACTAATAGATGAGGGCGCGGGAGTAGCAGCAAAAATCGGGACTGAATTTCTGTCATGCGGACAAATACGGAACAGATATCTGAATTTCAGAATTTTTAGAACGCTATTTAGTTTTCAAAGAACAGCAAGTGAAACACATTTCGACTTGCAAACGAGCACGCCTACAAAGAGGCGTCGCACGTACCATAAAGTATAGCAAGTAAGTGCGCAGCCTCCGTCCAGTTATTGGCTCATTTTGTGGATAACCTGTGGGCGCAAGCCTTGAGCAGATTACCAGAGAAAGATACCCCGACCACAGCCTATCAGTCAATTGACAGTACCTTGTGGCACATAGCCTAAGACGAATATGTCCGAAAAAACTTTCACACTATCGCGAGCTCTCTATAAGTTGTATGCAGTAGCTCGATACACTTCAGAACTGGCGTGCACTCCACCTAAACATTGCAGACAGCGGAGCATTCATCGATACAATCAAAGAACAGGACTACAATGAAAGAACGTAGCGGCTCCAGCGCTTTTCACCCACCTTACGCACGCGACCATCAGAGACAAGAAGCGCAAGCTCACGTTGTATCATTTTCTCACTGTATTGTGGTACACGAATGCGGATTTCCTTTATGCTCAAAAGCGCACCGTTTGAAAGACATGCAAGTATATTCTGAGCACGGTCAGACATGTCTTTTTTAGATTGTCCATAATTTGTACTTTTAATAACCTCATATTTCGTTACGTCCTTTTCTGTTTTTGATAGTACTGTTTTACTATCTTTTTGAGGCTCCCGCGACTGCATCAGCATTTCCTCGCGAGGAAAAAAATCAGATCTACCGAACGTATAATCTCCCGTTGATATCACTTGCGCCGATAGCGCAAGCTCATCGAGCGCCTCAACAAGTGCACGCGCATTCAAAGATGACACATATCCCGCGGTAAGGAGTAAACGGACAATCGTGATGAGGTACCGTATAGTCGCTATCAGACCTCGGGCATGATCTGATGCAACACTGTCACGCTGATTGTCTATAAGCAGGGCTTTTTGCATGAGCGTATTAGACGAATTTCGGACTAAATCACGAACAGTATCGGATAAAGGAATATTGTTCGTAACAAGACCAAGAGCAAGAATTATTCGCTCACATCTATTCATAAAACGCTCTTTCACTGGGTCCGAGCTAAACGGATTTGAACGGATACGGACATCGTCAATTATCGACTGTACGTCTGATATTCTTTGTGAATATGTCTTTATATTGTCCATTGTTTTTTAAGGACTTCTATTTTTGACTTTTGAAGTCCTTTATTACGTCTTTTGTTATATCCTTGTTTTTCACTTTATGCAAGTAACCTGTCCGTTAATCGTCCTTTGATTACCCCGCTTTTTTACGTTCATTGGGTGGTATGATTCGTCTGTGGCAAAACGAACTGTAAAACGACAAAAGCTTGATGAGGAAGAGCGTCTACGCAGCATTAGTTCTGATGCACTTCGCGGTGTTGCTGCCGTGTTCTCTCTTGCGATTGCCGGCTTTTTGGTGCTTGCAGATTTCCAGGGGGGCGGTAGTTTCGGAGTGCTTGTGTATGCGGGGGTTTCGTATCTTCTTGGTGTTGGCTACTTACTCCTCCCCATTTCATTGGTACTTCTTGCAATCGCTCTCATTCGTACCTTTGAACGGCACTTTGGGTGGGTGCAGGCATTGTGCATGCTGCTCTTTCTCCTCACATCACTCGGGCTCGTGGAGATAGCACTCCCGGGTCAAGGCGGACTCCTCGGATATCTCATCTCATCGACACTCGTACCGTTTGTTGACACCGCAGCAACCGTCATTTTTTTGGTGTCCTTTATCATCGCTTCACTTATCATCTCGTTTGATACGCATATAGGACATTTGTTCGGCCGACTCTACACCATGCTCTTTCCCGTACGCGAGGAAGAAGAGTTTGGTAAACGCGATGTTGAAGAGGCAACGGTGAACGTTCCTTTGGGTGAAACTGAGCCTGAAGAAAATGCAGAGAGCGTGCCGCCTCCCCAAGAAGATGAGGTAGGAGAAGAGCCGCTGCCGAAAGAGAAGAAGGCAAGGATTACGATGAATGACTCGGAAGAGTCTGCTGGCTTTCCAATTTTTGCGGCGAGTGCCGGCGAGTATGAAGCACCGCCCGTTTCCCTGCTTTCAAAAAATAAAGGCAAGCCCGAGGTTGGTGATGTAAAAGGTAATATGAACATCATCAAACGCACACTGCAAAATTTTGGCATCACGGTCGAGATGGATGAAGCATCAATTGGTCCTACCGTTACCCGCTATTCGATGAAACCAGCAGAGGGGGTGCGCCTTGCAAAAATCGTTGCCTTACAATCAAACCTTGAACTCGCCCTCGCTGCTTCTCCGGTACGCATCGAAGCACCCATTCCCGGCAAATCGCTTGTTGGTATCGAGGTACCAAATATCGCCCGCACCACGCTCGGCCTTGCTCCGATTTTTACTGACCCGCAGTTCACACAATCAGAGAAACCGCTTCTTATTGCTCTCGGTCGCTCCATCACGGGGACTCCTCACTTTGCCGATCTTGCAAAGATGCCTCACATGCTCGTTGCGGGTGCTACCGGCGCCGGTAAGTCCGTAACCATTCATGACTTTATTGTCTCTCTTCTCTATCGCTGTGGACCTGACAAACTTCGCTTTATCATGGTTGATCCTAAGCGCGTCGAGCTCACGCTCTATAACGCCATTCCCCACCTTCTTACCCCGGTTATAACGGATGCAAAGAAAGCAATCCTCGCGCTCAAGTGGCTCGCAAAAGAAATGGATAGACGGTATGGGATTCTTGAAACAGAAAAAGTGCGCGACATAGGTTCGTACCACGCTAACATCGTGAAGCCTGCTTTGGACACAGCAACCGGAGAAGAAGGAGAAAAGTTGCCGGAAGCCATGCCCTATATAGTGGTCATCATCGACGAGCTCGCCGACATCATGCAAGCATATCCGCGCGAACTGGAAGCAGGTATCGTTCGTCTCGCTCAAATGAGCCGTGCCGTTGGTATTCACTTGGTGCTCTCCACTCAGCGACCATCGGTCAAAGTCATCACTGGTCTCATTAAAGCCAACGTGCCCGCGCGAGTCGCGTTGCAGGTATCATCGCAAATAGACTCACGTACTATTCTTGATATGAGCGGCGCTGAAAAACTGTTGGGTGCCGGTGACATGCTCTTCCTCTCGGGTGACATGTCGAAGCCGGTGCGCATCCAGGCACCATACATTTCTGAATCAGAAGTAAAGAGGGTTGCCGCACACCTTGCTAAACTTGCCGAAGGGCAGCTACCGAGTGAGATTAATTTTGAAGAAGCAGGAAAAGTGGGCAGCGGTACCGACGCCATCTTCTCATCAATCGTGGATGACGATGAGGAAGATGAACTGTATGGAGAAGCAAGGGCGGCAGTTCTTGAGGCTGGTAAGGCATCGACATCCTACCTTCAGCGTAAATTAAAGGTGGGCTATTCACGTGCCGCACGCCTCATAGACATTCTTGAAGATCGGGGTGTCATTGGCCCCGGCGACGGAGCTAAGCCTCGTGAAGTGATTGGCGCCGGTAATGCTGATGAATTGGCGCAAGAATCGTCCGAAACAGACTCTGAAACAGAGAGCGAGGAGATCGCAAAAACGTAGCTATGCTCCCGTATCGAGAAACCCGATTTTCGACTGCGATACTTACCCTCTTTTTTATATGCCTTGTTGGATATGCCTATTTTGAGGCGCGTGCCCTCCTCTACGGGCCTTCGATTACCGTTCCCGCCAAACAAACCCTTGTTCACGATCCCCTTATTGTTGTCAAAGGAAAAGCCGAGAACATCGCATCTCTTTTTATGAATGGAAAGCAAATTTCAGTCGCAGAAGACGGATCGTTCCAATCTCCGTACGTGTTATATGTAGGATACAATCAAATTCTTCTTTCGGCAGTCGATAAATACGGTACCCGAACAGAAAAAATAATAGAGGTGCAGTATGAACCCCTGGTCATCGCCCCTATTTCATCGTCCACACCGCTACTTGCCCCCGCGCCGTAAGGACGTACACTGCTCCTATTAGCCTAACCTGAAATACATCATATGAAAGCAAAGAAAGAAAAGGCTCCTCCGAAAGAAGTAGGTACTGGTTCTGACAAGGACATCGAGCGAGCGCTCTCAGAAATTAAGACGAAGTTTGGAGACGATTCAATCATGAAGCTTGGTGAGACGCCAAAAGTCGATATTGACGCAATCCCAACCGGCTCTATCGGCATCGACTGGGCGCTCGGCATCGGCGGCTTACCCCGCGGACGCATCATTGAAATTTTTGGCCCCGAAAGTTCGGGTAAAACAACACTCTGTCTTCACGCTGTTGCCGAAGCACAAAAAAAGGGTGGCATCTGTGCATTTATCGACGCAGAGCACGCACTCGATCCTGAATATGCAAAGAAACTTGGCGTCGACATCAGTTCCCTTCTCGTTTCCCAACCAGATAACGGTGAACAAGCACTTGAGATTGTCGAATCACTCGTCCGCAGTGGAAAGATAGATGTCATCGTTGTTGACTCAGTTGCAGCGCTCACTCCCAAAGATGAAATCGAGGGCGATATGGGTTCACAGCATGTGGGCAAACAAGCACGGCTTATGTCGCAAGCACTCCGTAAGCTTACGGCAATTTGTGCAAAGACTAAAACCGTTGTCATCTTCATCAACCAAATCCGCATGCAAATTGGCGTGATGTTTGGTAACCCTGAAACCACTCCGGGTGGCAAGGCGCTCAAATTCTATACTTCAGTTCGTATCGATGTGCGTCGTATCGCCCAAATCAAGAAAGGTGACGAGGTTATGGGTGGTAGACACCGTGTGAAAGTCGTGAAGAATAAAGTCGCCGCCCCCTTCCGACAAGTAGAATTTGATATGCTTTACGGCGAAGGTATCTCAAAAGAAGGCGAGGTTTTGGCCCTCGGCGAAAAGATGGGACTGATCTCCAAATCCTCTGGCGGTGTGTATCAGTACGGTGAGCACAAGCTTGGTCGCGGATATGACGCTGCACGCACCTTCCTCCACGAAAACAAACCCATTCTCAACGAGCTCCTCAAACTTATCAGAAAGGGACTTAATGAAGGTGGACTTACTGCAAAAGGCGGCGGAGAGTCATCAGATGAATAAATATGGCACTTGATGAACAAAACCAGGGGGAGAATCCGAAGACAAATCTCCAAAAACAATTCGAGAACTGATTGCACATGCGAAAAATCCCGCAATCGTACAGGGAAACCTTGAGGAGATAACCAGACGTGCTGATAGTATCATTCGAGGAGAAATCGGGTCCACGTTTCCACTCAAAACAGCGCTCACACTATCAAAAACCCTTCTCGATGACGATGCGTTTCAAAAGTTAAAATCATCACTCAAGACATATTTGGGCGATTCGTGGACCGAAGACTTGGAGAAGATGTAGCTTACACGTGGTGGACAAATGACAAAATACGCCTACAATACGCCGCATGTTGAACTATAACGATGCAAAGCCAGGGGTAATTGTATTAGTCGAGGGTGAACCATATGTGGTGGTGTGGAACAATATCATGCAAAAACAGCAGCGCCGCCCCGTCAATCAAACCAAGCTTCGCCACCTCTTAAAAGGAAATACCATCGAGTACTCATTTCAACAATCTGACAAACTCGAAGAAGCTGATGTTGCTAAAAAAGAGGCGATCTACATATTTACAGGCAAAGGTGAAGTCTGGTTCCATTACGTTGGTGACAAATCATCGCGCTTTTCTCTTCCCCAAGACGTTGTCGGTGAGCAGCTCCAGTGGCTAAAGGCAAACACCCAGGTCACCATACTTACGTTTGAGGATAATCCTGTTGCCGTTCAACTCCCGGCAAAAGTCGAATTGAAAGTCGTTGAAGCACCACCGAATATTAAAGGTAATACCGCACAAGGTGGCAACAAAGTAGTCACGCTGGAGACTGGCGCCACGGTAAACACCCCCATGTTTGTAGAGATGGGCGACGTCGTTCGCATCAACACACAAACCGGTGAGTACGTTGAACGCGCGTAGCGTTGTGCTATACTCTGTATAGATTTAGTTACCCGCCGAGACGCCTAGCTGGTGGCCTGTCTTGGACGGGTGTGGCGCGAGGCCATCAGCACTTTTCTCAAGAGACTCTTCAGAGCCTCTTTTGATTTAGAAAGAACAGTGCACCGCTTTGCGAAACGCAGTTATGGTCCTGCTATCAGTAGGCCGCCGAGGATACGTTCGGTTCGAAAGAATCACGCATGCTTTTTGTTGCGCGCGGTCAATAAGAATACTCGTACCGGTAAAACCAGTTTTCCCAATAGCGTTGGTGTAATTACCCATCCATTCTTGATGTAATTCCCATCCTAATCCGGTCGAAGACCCGAGATGTTCAATCTGATTTTTTTGGAGCACAGATATAATTCCGTTCGATACGATTTCGCCTTTCATAAAAGCTTCAGCAAACGTAAGGAGGTCATCTGCGGTAGAAAAAAGTCCGGCGTGTCCCACCGCCCTCCTTTCGCGAGCAAACATACGAGCACTCTCGTCATGCACAACTCCGCACACTTCAGTACTGTCAACAATCTCAGCCGGGGCGCATGAATACGATGTTGAAATCATGGAGCTTTGTTTCATATCGTATGGTTTAAAGATACAAGTACGGGCAGAATCAAGAAGCGACTTTCCGAGCACCCTCTCTAGTAGGAGACCGAGGAGAAGTGAGGAAACATTACCGTACGCATATCGCTCCCCCGGTCGCCACGCAAAATCCGTCGTCATCACGAGCTGCTCTATTTCTTTTGCACTCTTTTCCTTCCACTGCGACAGTGCGTAGCCACCTACCGTATGCGTGAGTAAGTGCCACACCGTGATTTCATCGCGCCATCGTGCGGCATACTCCGGCACGTGTTCAATGAGCCTGGTATCAAGACTAATTCTTCCTTCGTCCAATAACTGATGCGCCAGTGTAGCTGTCACGACCGATTTCGTAATTGATGCGCAATCATACACCGTGTTGGGCTGTACCTCCTCTGTATCCTGACAAAGCGACCCGAACGCTTCTACTTCTCGTACCCCATTACACAGAGAGCCAATGACACATCCGGGAAAAATGTTTCGAGCGATAGCCTCTTTGGCACGTGGCAGTACTTTAGGCCGCAATCGCATGAACCAGTGTGATAAGCGCAGCAATTCCAATATAATTAGTCACAAACGCAATAGGAACAAGAAGAGAGGTTTTCATTCGAGAGATACCCATCATCGCAAGACCAATCTCATCAGGAAGCGGTGATGCCACTATGAGCGCACCGAGAAACGCCATGAGGTAGCGTAAGTGTTTGCGACGCAACAGCGCTCGCCACCGTTTTCCTTGCGGAATCAAGATAAAGTGCATCACATCCTCTACCAATCGATCGCGAATAAAAAGAAAAATAGTAAGGTCTCCAATAACAGCGCCGAGTGCTCCAAAAAATGAGATTTCGAGAGTCGAAGCATGAGGCGCAAGTTCCGCAAACGCAACAGAAGCTGGGGCAATCGTTATAAACGAGGTGAAAAATATACCCGCAACAAAGCTCCCCACATACAATTGCAACGTATCAAGCGCTCCAAGGTGCTCACCAAAATCAGAACTTCCGATAAAAAAAGCACATGCTATTCCCACTACAATGAGGGTGGCATCGAGAAAAAGTCGTGATTTTCGGTTCATATATTTTATGCGTGTGGGTACAGAGCACGAATCTCAGCAGCAAGAAATGGATTCCACATCGCACCTGTCGCGCTCATCACAACATCTGCGCCACGCTTGCGATATTCTTTAAAATCAGCAGGCACCGTAACCCCTCCACAGCCAATCACGGCAAATTTTGCACCGAGCGCATCGCGCGCTTGGATCAACTTCTCGGTCATTTCAAGACCCGCCCACTTTATGGTCGCACCACAGACACCACTTTTAGCGCGCATCTTTCCCGGAAGGGCCTGATTCCCTTTTTCATCTACAATCGTTGCTTGAATAGTATTGATTAAAGAAATACCATCGGCGTATTCGTTTGTGATTGCAGCAAGCTCACGCACCTGAGCACCATCTCGATAATATCCCACCTTCAAAATAAGCGGTATCGAACCGATTGTATCGCGTATCGCTTTCGCTACTTTTGCTGTCATGTCAAGGTTGTAACAGACCAGTCCTTCATTTCCAATATTTGGACACGAAAGATTTGTCTCGAGTATTTTTGCACCGGTCTCGAGTGATTGTTTTGCAGCTTCTCCATAATCAGCAACGAACTGATCTGGTGTCTGTCCTTCCTGAACCGTACCCATAAAACTCATCACCATAACCTGGCCTTTTCGTGCAGCGTTAACAGCCTTTTTTGCATCAGCTTTCCACTCATCTGTCGGACGTGACGGTACACCAAAAGAGTTAGTGATTGAAAGAGGTTCGCCATAATTTGCATCCGCGACAAGTGGTGTCGTCGCTTTTTCTAAAGTAAGATCTCCGTCAACGCGTACTGACAACACATTTGGAAACGAGTGACAGGGAAATTCTCGTGAACGTACTGTTTTATACACTGGCACATCAAAGCCCTTTTGAAACGCTGCCGAGACAAATTTGCTGTCGAGAAGTGGCCCTGCAGGAATCCCGAGCGGGTACGAAATCTTTTGACCGCAAAAATCAAATCGAGGCTCCCCTATCTCAACTATGTCGGTGTCAGCAAACGCACCAAATGGACCATGGTGCAGATTATCGTAGTAAGTCTTTGTCGGGTCGTAAAATGGCGTATGCAGCATAAGTTTATCCTAACACAAGAGGCGGCCGTCGCCGCCTCTTCCATTCCTCACGCCGCGGCATGAGTTCAGGCAGTTACTTTGCAGGGCCTCCCTTCTGGGGACCACCCTTCTGAGGCGGATTGAACATAGTAGTGTTCGTTTAAACTAATAACACTATAATCGTGTGCTTTTGGCATTTTCATGCAAGTCACAAAAACATGATCCTCAGCCGCTAAGGGAGATTAAGCCAAAAAATAGGGGTGGGTAAAATATCAGCTCACGAAACTATTATTTTGCAAGAGCTTGGGGGTGTTGGGCACTCCACGCATATAACACTGCAGCGGCAGAGGCAGAGGCGTTCAAAGATTCGCACTGCGGATGCATCGGTATGGAAAGCACGATATCACAGTGCTCTTGGGTTTTTTCGCGTAATCCCTCCCCTTCGTTCCCAATCACAAACACTGCCGGAGCGTCGAATCTCTCGGCGGGCAAAGGATTACGTCCCTCACCGGCAAGGCCATAGATCCAAAAACCATGTTTCTTTAAGGCGCCGAGTGTTTGATTAATGTTTCCGATTGCAATCGTGGGGACCGCAAATACCATGCCCGCTGATACTTTGGCGACAGTTCCCGTTATTGGCGACTGTCTTCGCTCAGGAATAAGAATACCAGAGACGCCAAAAGCCGCTGCACTACGGATGATTGCACCCACATTGTGCGGGTCTTGGATTTCAGCGAGAAGAACGAGCGCAGTATGTGCGGTAATTTCTCGGTCATGAAGAAAAGCTTCGAGAGTAAGTGGAGCGGGTACTTCTACCAGAGCAACAACATGTTGGTGATTCACGTCCTCAAAATTTGAAAGCGCGCGCATATCGAGTGATTCGATACGGACATTTTTCTTACGCGCAAGCCCTATGATTTCTTTTTCATGTGGTCCGACATACACACACTCGATACGATGCGGGTGCATCTTGATTGCTTCCTCTACGGTGTGCTTGCCATAAATATAGGTCGTGTCATTCATAGCATCATCATACTTCGTGAGACGGTTGAGCGAAAGGCTGAATGATAGTAAGGTGGTGCACATGTCAGTAAGCTTTAGACTACTCAAGCAATCAAAAAAGTCCCGGGCGCGTCTTGGTATTTTGAAAACACCCCATGGTGAAGTGGAGACGCCGGCGTTTATTCCGGTCGCGACGCGCGCCTCAGTGCGCATGCTCGACACGCGCGAAATAGAAGCACTCGGGAGTCAAATGCTCATTTCAAACACCTTCCACCTCCACCTCACCCCGGGCGAGAAAATCGTAAAAAAGGCAGGCGGTGTGCACGGCTATATGGACTGGAAAAAACCCGTAATGACTGATAGTGGTGGCTTTCAAGTATTTTCATTTGGTTTTGGACGCGACCATGGCGTCGGTAAAATTTTGAAAGAAGAAAAAGAAAAAAGCATCGAAACTAAACAGCAACCATCACAGATTAAAATCGGTGAAGATGGTGTCGAGTTTCGCTCTCCTATTAATGGCGACAAACTGTTCTTGAGCCCCCGAGAATCAATAAAAATCCAGGAAGCAATCGGCGCTGATATCATGTTTGCTTTTGACGAGTGTCCGTCACCACTTGCAAACGAGGAGTACATGAAGCAGTCGCTCGAAAAGACACACCGCTGGGCACAAATGTGCCTCGACGCAAAAAAGACCAAGCAAGGTCTCTACGGAATCGTACAGGGTGGAGGTTTTACTCACCTGCGCCTTGAGAGTGCACGCATTATTGGCGGTATGGGCTTTGATGGCTTTGGCATCGGAGGCGAATTCGGCTATGACAAAAAAGCGATGGAAAAAGTAGTCGGCGCAGTCACTGATGCGCTGCCAAAAAATTTGCCGCGCCACCTTCTCGGCGTCGGGCATCCAGAAGATTTTGCCTACACTGCGCGCGCTGGCATCGATACCTTTGACTGTATCGCTCCGACGCACTATGCGCGCCACGGCACTGCCTTCACCAGTAAAGGCAAACTCGACCTTAAAAAAGCGATGATGACACAAGATTTCAAACCAATTGACCCGAAGTGCTCATGCCCGGTCTGTAAAACGTATACTCGTTCTTATATTTCAAACCTGTTGCGCACACATGAACTCACGGGAATGAAACTTGCCACCATGCATAATCTGTATTATTTCAATGCGCTTGCGAAGCATATCCGAAAACAGATCAAGAACGGGGAGTTGTAGATGATCGGCGGACCGGGGCGGTTCACCTACCCATCCTGCTGCCCGCACCATCATTTCGATAGCGCGTTCGAGATTGAGTTCGTTAGCGCATACTGCTGCACGCTTCAACGCAGCCGGGAACGACTCGGAGATTCCTTGGTAATCCACTCTCCGAATGTCGACTTCGTACGCCCCGTCGATTAATTTCGTCTTGTAGAAAAGCCAAGTGCGCATGACCTGTTCCTCTCAAGTTGAGCGACATTTTCAATTAATATTATAATGTGTATACTGAATATTGTCAATACAATACTTTATTTTGAGTTTGCTACAGTACCTTGCGATGAACCTCGAAGAAACCCTTTCTCTCTATGGTTTCCTTCTCCCCAAGGAGGATATTGCTGAAGTGCCCGCATCGCCAAGGGACAGCGCAAAGCTTTTGGTGTATGACCGGGAAAGTGGTGAAGTCGTAACCGACACCTTTCTTCATCTCGAAAAATATCTCCCCGAAAAATCACTTCTCATCTTTAATGACACTAAAGTCATTCCAGCTCGCCTCTCGGTTTTTCTCCCTACTGGTGGCAAGGTAGAAATCCTCTGCCTTTCCTATGACAAGAAAACCAAAACTCTCACTGCTCTTTCCCCGCGCAACCTTGAAGTAGGACAAACACTTGCCGCCACAAAACACGCAGGTGTAACTGTCATCAAAAAAGAAGATTCTATCTACACACTTTCTTTTTCCGGTCATTCGTTTGAAAACCTTCTATCGCACCATGGCTCTACCCCGATTCCGCCGTACCTCAAACACACAACGCTCACCGAGCATGAACTACGAGAGAAATATCAAACAATTTTTGCAAAACGGGCAGGATCGGTGGCCGCACCAACTGCATCGCTCCACTTCACCAGGCGTCTTATGAAAAAACTGCGTGCTGCGGGTCATGACATCGGATACATCACCCTCCATGTAGGACTCGGAACGTTTGCCCCACTCACTGAAGAACATCTCAAAACTGGAACCCTCCATACCGAGTGGTATGAGATCCCAAAGGAAACCCAGAAGAAAATTGCTCGGGCAAAGCGTGAAGGCTGGCCTGTAATCACCGTGGGCACCACCGCAACACGCACCCTTGAATCCGCATACCAGAAAAGAGCGGTGAAAGCTGTCGGAACCACCAACCTGTTTATCCGCGAAGGATACACCTGGCGCATCATCGACGGTATGATCACTAACTTTCATGTACCAAAATCATCACTCCTTATGCTCGTTTCAGCACTCATCGGACGTGAAAAGCTCCTCGCACTCTACGCGTTTGCAAAACAAAAAGGCTTTAAATTTTTCTCATTCGGCGACGGGATGCTTCTCAAATAAGTGCATCAATTTTCGACGCGAGAACAAAGTCGTTCGTAGAAAGCCCCTTAATCGCATGGGTAGTGAGTGCGATTTCTACCTTTCCCCAACTCAAAGTTATGTCAGGATGATGGCCTTCTGACTCTGCAATGTCACCCACTTTGTTTACAAACGAGAGGGCGCTTTTAAAGTCAGGAAACTTGAATTGCTTTGAGATTACAGTGTTAGTACTGGAAAGTTCCCAATCTGATACTTGCGAAATGAGCTTTGACACTTCCTCTGTATTCAGAGGTTCTACCCCACCCTCGCACGGAACACAGTGTTGTTGCGATAAACTCATGCGACAATTCTATCATGTGGAACTACGTCGAGACACTCCTCGACTTTATTCTTCCCCGCAAAGAGCATGCGGCACGTACACAATCACGCAGTGTCGACGATTTTCTGTTAACCCCTGAGAAACATACACTTCTCGGCTCTACTATCACCACGCTTTTCTCCTACAAGTCGCCTGCTGTTGATGACTGCATTCGAGCCCTTAAGTATGAACAATCAGACCACGCAGCGAGACTCCTCGCCCAGATGCTGGGCGAATATCTGCGTGAAGAAATTACTACACTGCGATTTTTTTCAAAAAAGCCTATCTTGCTCGTGCCCCTCCCCCTCCACCGTAACCGTATACAATCACGTGGATTTAATCAGATAGAAAAAGTGCTGAAACAGCTGTCACAAGAATTTCAAAATGGCACCTACTCAACTCTTGCCACAGAGGTCCTTCATCGCTCTCGTGATACAAAGCAGCAAACAAAACTCTCGCGACAAGAAAGACTTTCTAACGTTGCTGGTGCTTTTGATGTTACCAGTCCTGAGGTAGTGAAAGGGGCTCAGATAATTCTCATCGACGATGTCACAACCACGGGCGCCACTCTCGTAAACGCAGCGACGCCGCTCAAAAAAGCAGGTGCGGAAGTTACTTTGATTGCCCTTGCGAGGGCCTAGATTCCTGACTCCTTAAAAAATCCAATCAAATTGTTGACGTGCTCGTCAATCGTCACACCTAACTTCTCGCAGCCATAGTGAATATCTCCCCTACTTATCTTTGGAGCGAAGTTTACTTCGCGAATACGCTTCAAAATCGAAGATGCTTTCATGTCGCCGTATTTGCATGGATTTACTTTTGAGTACGCGTAGAAGATGCCGCAAACCTCATCACACGCAATAATCGCAGCATCGAGTTTGCTCTGTGGCTCGGTCGTAAAACCATTGTACCCAAGTGCATGCACTTCAACTGCTTGAATAAGTTCTACTGGGTACCCCCATTCCTTAAACCACTGCAATGACCGCGCTGGATGCTCTGTTGGATGCTCTTCAAAATCAATATCGTGCAAATAACCGGTCATAAACCAGAGATCTGCATTTTCGCCAAACTTTTTTCCATACTCACCAAGTGCGGTACCTACCATGAGCGCGTGGTGACGCTGATATTCGTCTTTCACGTGTTCAAACAAAAGCTTCTGCGCCTCTTCTCGTGTCGGTATCATCTCATGAATATAGCATACCCTTCATTCCTCACACACCTAAACTATGTACCATAGTATGTCCGGTCGGACATGCTATGGTACAGTTAGAACAATAGAGCAAAATACGAAAAGTATGATAAATCCTCTCACAAATAACCTATGAAAGGTTAAAATGTTCACGTAACTTCTTGTCTCCTTCTATTCCATCGGCAATCATATACAGAGCACCCTTTCCAAGTCGCAAATGCGTGCGAATAAATGCAATAACCTCTTCGCAATCGTAGGGGTACACCCAAACACTATCTTGCACCAGAACAAATCCTATCTTCTTCAACATGTTTCTAAATTGTCTTCTTACTTCCCTTCGGCGTTCCCAGATGTCGAAAATCACCACACGCCACCTTCCATCCCACCTTTTTGGTATAGGGATATGCAGTGACTCTGCTTCAGCAAGCCGCTCGGCATACCTCTTTCCCTTCTCGGTCAAAACAAAGCGAGTCGTACCGTTTTCTTCTATTCCTACAACCAACCCTCGCCCTTCTAGTCTTTTCATCGCCTGACGAACGCGCGTTCCGGGGTTTCGTTTGCGCCCCAGATCCGGATCAAACTTTTTGAGCAATCGGAGTGCATTTGGTGCAGTAAACATAAGTCCTATCGCAGTCATCCCCAACAGTACCGCCATTATTCCATCTTGAATCTTTCTACGCCTCACTTTCTTAGCTGTTCTTTTTTCTAAACCTTCCATATTCTTAGTGTACCATGTGATGTCCGGTCGGACATATTATGGTACATAGTGTATTCACTATTGAGGGACTCGATAAAGCTAGACTGCCTACTCCTTAAAAAAAAGTCTGGCGAGACGAAGGTCGTCAAATGAATAGCGTTCACCTAAAAATGCACGGGCGGGCGAGAGTGGCATGTTTCCAGATTCATCGGCAGTAGCGAGCAATGCTTCCTGCATCTTTTCGAGGTGTTTTGGTTTAGTAAGGTGCGCACAATCACGAGCCATATCAAGCCTTCTCAAATCTTTGAGCTGTTCTAGATGGTCAATAATGGTAGCTACTTTCAGTTCTCGCTCTTTGGCGATTTCTGCAATACCATTCCCTGCTTTAATTAATTTGAGAGTGATTTCGAGCGAGGAACCGGGCTGCTGCTTTTCTTTCACATTCCTTCCCGCACCGAACTTGCCACCACAAGCGCGAATAAAATTTGCGTGCAGAGTTTCTATTTCTGCCACGGACACGCTTTGAAAATGCTTTTGTACTTTTTCTGACTTTTCGCGAAACTTCTCATCTTCTTGCAACACATCAGGATGGACTTCGGTTGCACGTTGATTGAGTCCGGCAATCGAAAGACCTGCGAGCGTGCGCGCACGCGAAAGCGCCACATATCCTTGTCCGTATTCAAACGTGCTCGAGAGGTCCATATGTACTGCATCGAGTGACATTCCCTGACTTTTATGTACCGTTATTGCCCATGCGAGACGAAGGGGTACCTGCATAATCCGCGCTATGATGCGCCCTCCATCTTCCACGTGCCATTCATCTGGTTCTGCAATCACCGTCCCCGCTCGAGTCTCTACCACAGGAAAACCACTATCGGCAAAGCCTGTCACAGTACCGAGAGTTCCATTTACATATTTTTGTGGGGCGAGATCGTTTTTAGTAAACATGACGCGCGCCCCGACTTTGAGAAGCAGCTTTTCGGGCGACAAACAACTGCGCCTCAAAGAGTTAACTACCTTCTCGGGGCCTTTCCCGTGCATACCAAATTCAACCACCTTTCCCGACAGCTTCTCGAGTTCTTTCATGTTTATCACGTCCACATTCGCATTGTGCGCGTACAATTGCGTGACTCCCTCTGGCGCTACGCGCGCATAGCGTGTGCGCAAAATCTTTTTCTGATCTTCGCCGAAAGTCGCACGACGAAGCGTTGAGAGGATTTCAAGAAACGGACCATCTACTTGGCGATGCTGCTCTGACAAATAGCAGACCAGCGGATTAAGGTCTGCCCACGCACGCGATTCGTAGGCAAACTTTTCTCGTCTTTCTTCAGCTATCCGTATCTGTCCTTCGTCGTCCGCTTCTGCGCGCGAGACCGGTGGCAATTGGAAAAAATCTCCTACCAGAATGACTTGAAGGCCGCCAAACGGGCTCTGATTCCCGCGTACTTCCCTGCAGACCGTATCTACCATATCAAGTGTCCGTGCGGAAAGCATAGAAATTTCATCAATAATGAGTATCTGCGCATGTCGGACCCGGCTGTGGACATTTTTATTGCCCGCAATCGCGTCAAGGTCGTATGCAGATAAATCCTTGCGTACCCCAATGCCACTCCACGCATGAATAGTCATGCCACCAACATGCGTTGCAGCAATCCCTGTCGAAGCGGTAATCGAAGGCTCGATGCCACAGGAGCGCGCATACTCGACATATGCATTGATCGTATGTGTCTTGCCACTCCCTGGTTCACCGGTGAGAAAAACGTTGACTCCTGTTTTTAATACCGAAAGCGCCTCCGATTGAAGCATACAGCTACCAAAGCGTAATAAGAATTAGCGTAGCGAGAATGATGCGATACCACCCAAACCACGCAAGGGAAATAGTGGGAAGATATTTGCGCAGCACTATGAGGGTTACGAACGCAGTAATAGCAGCAATCAGAAACCCGAGCAGAAGCTCATTCCATGATGCGATATTCGAGAGCATGTCGAGCGATTTATATCCGTCATACAACACCGCCGCCCCAAGCGTCGGAAGTGCGAGCAAAAACGTATATTCGACAATGACTGCCTTGCGGATATTCATAAAAATTCCTGCAATAATTGTCGCTCCCGAACGAGACACGCCCGGCACCATTGCAAATGCTTGTGCACACCCGATCAAAAAAGCATCCTTGATAGTGATAGTGTCACGGCCGTAGTCCTCAATTGCTGCACGCTGTGCAATGAGCTTTTCAATAGAGATAAGGAGTACGCCGCCAAGTACGAGTGCCACTGCCATGAGAATGAGATTACCTTCAAGTAGGTGCTTAAATAGCTTGTAGAGCGTAAAACCAATCACCGCGGTCGGGAGAAAACTCGCACTAATATTCACGATCAAACTTTTGTCGGTAAGGATGCGTTTGCTAAACAGCATCACTCCGGCAACGAGCGCTCCCAACTGAATAAACAGAATATAAAACTTGACGTACGGGTCTGTTAGATTAACCGTGGCAATTTTCCCTATCAAAATCAGGTGTGCTGTTGAAGAAACTGGCAGAAACTCGGTGAGGCCCTCTGCAATCGCGATAAGAAGCAAAGAAATGCTCATACCGCGAGTGTACCGTACTTATGCACCCGAAGCGACTTTCATAACAACACCCCTAGTCTTTTCTTGTAATTCTCCGAAGGTTGTGGGAAAAACTGAGTGTGGCGTTCCTGCGGCGGCCCATATTTCGGGGTACTGCTCTAAATCAGCATCAATAACTACGTACGCGGGGCGCTCATATCCCCATGGCGCGACACCGCCGATAGAAAAGCCAGTTTTTGCTTTCACAAAATCAGCATCTGCTTTGCCAAGTGTCACCCCAAGTTCTTTGCCCACACGCTCCGTATCAACGCGATTCGTACCACTCGTAATTATTAAAATCATATCGTCCCCACTTCGAAAAATAAGTGACTTACCGATAGCGCCAAGCGCGCAGCCTATTTGATCCGCCGCCTCTTGTGCGGTGCGAGTAGAGGCAGAGAAGGTTTTGATGTTGGGAAACATCTAATTATTGTAGCGTACAATGACCTGCTATACTTTCCTCATATCAAATAATCATATTTCTATGGCAGACCAGCAGAACATCGCCGCACTCGTTCGCGACGCAATTATCAACACCGCAAAAAAAGCAGACGCACTCAAAGTGGCTGCAAAAGACGCGGCAGTAAAGACCAAGAAGAAAGCTGCTGATGCGTGGAACGATAGTAAGCCTGCGCAAGCAAAGGCAAAAGAAGAATTGCGCCTTGCCAAACTCGGCATGAAAAAACTTGCGGATGAACTCTCAGTTTTTAGTAAGCAAGTTGCAAAAGGTGTTAAAGACGGGATTTCAGAAGTAAAGAAAATGCACGGACAGAAGTAAAAAATATATACAAAAACCACTCCTTTGCGGAGTGGTTTTTGTACGTATGTTCTATCTAAACGTGGGGAGCGGTCGCGTATCGGGGGGATATGTATCGAGTGGCACCACGTTGCGTTGCCACGCCTCCACCACCAAATCAGTAAACTTCCACATTGCTTTAATTTCATCAGGGCCGACAAAGAGCGCACGGTCCCCCACCATCGCTGCATTCAGTATCTTTGAATACTCTTCAACATACTGGACTTTCGTTTCTTTTTCGTACAAAAAGAATGAGAATGCGCGTTCTTCGAGCACACGTTCAAATCCGGGCTTTTTTGTCCAAAACTTTATGACAATCTCATCGTTTGGCTCGAGACGAAAGGTAATTGTATTTGCTCCATGTGAACCTACCGTACACAAGAGACATTTTTTGGGATGACGCAGCGTTATCACCATTTCTTTGAGCGGTTCTCCTGTGCGCTTTCCCGCCTCGAGGAAGATTGGAACACCATTCCATTGCGGAAGCTGTAATTCAGTTTTGAGTGCAACATATGTTTCTGTCGTTGAACCCGGTTCGACGCCCTTTATTGATTGATACCCTTGGTACTGTGCTCGATAAGTGGATTGTGCGATACTCTCATCGGTCCACGGCGCAAGCGCGCTCAGTGCCTTTGCACGCTCGCCCTGTATTTCTTCAACACCACTTCCTGCTGGATACTGCGCAGTAATCGCAGCGAGCATGGCGAGAAGATGATTTTGTCCCACATCACGAAAGGCACCGACTTTGTCATAAAATGCTCCACGCGATTCCACGCCGATTGATTCAAGAAGTCGAATGTCTATTTGAGCCACTGTGTCGTTCCCCCATCGATTCTCAAACAGATTGTTTGAGAAACGAAAATGCTCTATACCTTGCACTATTTCCTTAAAGAGATAGTGGTCGATACGGTAGAGTTGGTCTTCGGTAAAATAGGTGCTCAGAAGCGTTTGAAGTTCGTGGGCAGTTTTTCCGTCAGAACCAAACGGCTTCTCGATGAGCACTCGACTCCACCCCAGCTTGCCACCACAAGGAATATTTAATTTCGTATGTGCAAGATTTTGAAAAATAGGCGGATACGATTCGGGTGGCACTGAGAGATAGAAAAGCTTGTTTCCGCACTGTCCCCAGGCTTTTTCCTTGCTTTCAATGGTCTGTGCCAGTGACTCAAATGCTGTCGCTTCGTCAAACGTGCCACGATGGTATGAGAAGAGTGAGAGAAACGCATCGATATTTTCTGGCATATTCATCTTACCTACGAGGGACTCTTTCACCATGGTACGAAAATCCTCGTTGGGGAGCTCTCGGCGCGAATACCCGATGATTGCCGCACGCTCTGGCAAACGCCCCTGTTGATACAAGTAAAAAAGCGAAGGAAATATTTTTCTCGAAGAGAGGTCCCCCGTTGCGCCAAATATGACCAGAGTGGTCGGCTCGTCATAAGGCGAGTTCATAGTGTCAGTATAGTATGAAAGACATCAATCACATCGAGGGGGAGCGTTACCCTGGTGTCAGTACACGCTGATATGGACTAACTCTTCGGCGAGCCTAAGGGTATACTAGGGGGCGCGTATGTCACTACGGCACATCTCTCTACTCACTTTTTTTACAGCAGGTACTATCCTGCTTACTGCGCTCGTTTACCTGACTCTGTCTCGTCAAGTTTTGTACTGTGCTCACAAAACGCCTGAAAGCGCCCCCAAACAAGTTCCCCAGCTCGATAAGCTTGCCTATGACCGCAAAATGCTCGCGCTTGCGCACGTATCGACAACGACTATTTCAAAACTAGTTCTCGCACCCACCCCTGGTGATCGTACCCTTTCTTCTTTTACTGAGAGCTCTCTTGCGAGCAGCACCATACGACAATGGCCAACACGCTCTACCTATCCAAATGCGGGAGCGCTACTCCCTTTTAACCGTATTGTCGCGTATTACGGCAACTTTTATTCGAAAGGTATGGGCATTTTAGGCGAAGCAGATGCATCAAGTACGCTTGCTAAGTTACAAAAAGCTGCGGCAGAGTGGTCAGAGGCCGACCCGTCCACGCCTGTTATTCACGCGATTGACTATATTGCCGTCGCTGCCCAAGACAGGCCTGGCAAAGATGGAAAATATCGTATTCAAATGCCTGACAACCAAATCGACAAAGCGCTTGAGATGGCGCGGCAGGTAAACGGGATTGTCATATTAGAAATGCAGATAGGATTTAGCACTCTCCAACGAGACTTACCTTCGCTCGAAAAATACTTGTCGATGCCACAGGTCCACCTTGCTCTCGACCCTGAATTCTCAATGAAACACAAAGGAGCACCGGGAGATGAAATTGGCACATTTAGTTCCGCCGACATCAACTACGCTGCACAGTATTTGCAAGGATTAGTTCAGAAACATAATCTGCCGCCAAAAATTCTTATCGTTCACCGCTTTACCGAGGAGATGGTCACCGGATACCGCAACATCAAACCATTGCCTGAAGTGCAGATAGTAATGGATATGGATGGGTGGGGCTATGGCGCACGAAAAGTCGGTACCTACGAGCGCGTTATTATGGACGAGCCTGTGCAGTTCACCGGGTTTAAAATTTTCTACAAGAATGACATGAAGCCACCATCAACACGCCTCATGACTCCAAAAGAAGTGCTCGAGCTTACTCCAGCACCGTCGTTTATTCAGTATCAGTAGGGTGCATAAAGCCAGAAAATATCCCGTGACCTTCAGAACTGCACGCTGAACGCAGAAAAGCTAACGTTTTCAATGCGTTCTCCCTTCAATGTGATGTTCCAAAACTCACATCATCTAACTGTGCGGAGAGAGTGAGATTCGGTCAGGAATATTTTTCTTGTCGTCACAAGAAAAATTTCACGACCCTAGCTCGTCCGTTTTTGTTTCTACAAAAACATGACTCCGCTTTTCGAATCCGCACAAAACGTGCGCAGGCACGTTTTTTCTCTCCGCAGTTTTCACTGCGTTCAAACTGCGGAGAGAGCGAGATTCGAACTCGCGGCTCAAGTTAATGAGCGACGGTTTAGTAAACCGCTGGTTTAAACCACTCACCCATCTCTCCATTTTGAATCTATCCTACAGCATGCAGGACTCACCCACACTGCGTGAGAGCGAGTGTAACACACCGTGTTCCTTGCTTCTCGAGCAGCATATACTCGGGTATATTCATTGTATGAAAGGCAGTGGAAGCAACTTTCGGCGAAAGTGGTACATAAAAATCCGTGGTACACCGTGCGACACGACAGAGTGACCACCCCAGAGCAAACCGAGGGCGAGTATTTTGTTGTTGATACACCTCCGTGTGTGGTCATTATTGCGCTCGACAAACAACGGCGCGTTACGTTGGTGCGAGTGCACCGATATGCTACTGACAGAATGTCGCTCGAAGTGCCTGGCGGGAGCGTTGATACTGGAGAAAATCCCTTGCAAGCTGCTAAACGCGAGCTCTGGGAAGAGACAGGGCTAAGCGCAAAAAAGTGGAAAAAGCTCGGAACAATTCAATCTGCAAACGGACTTTTGAGTGAAGTTACCCACATATTCCTTGCAACAGGACTCACCCAGACTGGAAAAAACAAACAGGAAGCCGATGGGATTACAGAAATGAAGATTCTACCACTTTCAAAAACAAGTGACATGATTCTGAAGGGTGCTATTACTGATTCGCAGGCAATCTCTGCACTGACACTCGCTTCGCTCAATCTCAGAAAGAGGCGCTGAGTGCCTGTTTTGAAAAGAAGACAAAATAAAGTACTCTTCTGCCTACGGAGAGGTGCGTGAGTGGTTGAAACGAGCGCTCTCGAAAAGCGCCATGTCGCAAGGCATCGAGGGTTCGAATCCCTCCCTCTCCGCCAGGACAACTTTTTATCGGCATGACCCGAGTGATAGCGAGCAAGCTGTGACCCGAGTGCCCAAAAAGTTGTAACAAAAAAGAACGATTTCGGTCGTTCTTTTTTGTTTGCTCTACTCCTCCATCATCGTTATCTTTTTGTCCTTGTAGTTCAGTCTGCTTCGTAGGTTCGCGAGCAGTTCTCTCTTGTCTGATGTACTTCCTTCTTTGAGAAGGTATTTTGCGTATTGTCTGATGTTCACATCATCTTCTTCCACCAATCCGTGTCCACTTCTCCCATTTACTATCTTTTGTAGTTTATTGAATCGTCGTATCTCATCTTCCAGCTTTTGCCTCATGCCCAGCTCGTTTATGTTTACCACGTCAATTATTTTCAGTAGCTCGTCTATCAGTTCTTCCTCACGTATGTATTTGTTCTTGCAGTTTCTGTCTCTCGCTCGACTGCATCCGTAGTAAATGTAGTGTGCTGATGTTCCATCTTTGAGTGGTTTCCACTTTTCTTCGGCTGATATACCGCTCTGGCAGTATCCGCAGGTGAATAATTTGGTGAAGGCGAACTCCTTGTTCTCCCTCACTATCTGGTCACGCTTCAGTTGTGCTTGTGCTTTCTCAAATAATTCTTGAGTGATAAGCGGCGTGTGTTTGCCCTGATACCAGTTGCCACTTTCTCTCGGATACTCGAATGGTCCGTAGTAGAACGGATTGTCGAGCATGCGATACACACCACTTAGCGTCAGTGGTTTGTTTCCGCGCGTATGAAAGTTCAGTTCAAACTTCAGCCAGTTGTAAATCTTTCTGCCCGAGTAATGTTCGTATGCAACTTTTTCGAACATTTTCTTAACTATTGGAGCACGTGCTGTATCAACGGCAATCTGACACTTCTTGTCCATCAGTTTTTGATTCAGATATCCAAGCGGTGCCACTCCAGGCCATAGCCCCATCTCCACTCTAGTTCGCAGTCCACGCTTCACGTTGATACCTCGGTTATCGTTCTCAAGCTTCGCCTGACTTCCGAGAATCATCAACAGGAATTTCTCACTTGGGCTATTGGTGAATCTTTGTCCGAATGTGCGAATCTCGACGAGAAGCTTTGCATCCATCAGGTCCACTATCTTTCCGAGGTCTCCAGCATTTCTGCTGATGCGATCTGGTGCCCACGTCAGTATTCCTGTGAATTTTCCTTGCCGTATCTCTTCGATAATTTCGTTGAAGACAGGTCTTTGTCCTGTCTCTTTTGCGGAGTGTGACTCTCGCTTGATTTCGACTATCTCAAGACCCTCGCGTTCTGCGAGTTGAATCATCTCTTTAATCTGACTATCGATAGAGAGGATTTGTCGTTCCTCGCTTTCAGTCGACTTTCTTGCGTAGAGGCAGTATTTAATTACAGGAGCTGGCTCAACCTGCCTCACGCCGAGGTTAGTCCTTGATGTTGTTGTTTTTTCCATACAACACAAGGAATGACGCAACCCTCCCTAGGAGTCCAGAGCGCCCCAAATGCCCGAGTGTTGGTAACTCGGAAGCGAGTACTTTACACGTATACCCCCTAGGGGGTATAGTATCTATATATGAAATACATGGAAGATAAAAGTAAGGGTCGAATCATTCGACGACTCAAGCTTCTTGAGGGTCAGGTGCGCGGGCTTCAAAAGATGGTCGAAAACGATACTTATTGCATCGATGTAATTACGCAAACCTCAGCTGTCAAGCAGGGTCTTTCAAACGTTGAGGATCTTCTGCTCGAAAACCATCTCGGCGGCTGCATTTTGAATCAAATAAAATCCGGGCAGACCAGTAAGGCAAAGGAAGAAATTCTTAAGGTGTATAAGCTGAAAAGAAAATAGTATGCACACACAAACGTACAGAGTAAAAGGAATGCACTGCGCTTCATGTTCCTCAATGATCGAAAAGACCTTTAAGAAAACGGATGGCGTTCATTCAGCTGAAGTGAACTATGGTACTGAAACCGCAAAAGTATCTTTTGATGAGCAAAAAACGAATCCCCATGAGCTCTCAAAGAAAATTGAGACGCTCGGTTACTCTCTCATCCTTCCCACTGTAGATCATTCCACAATGTCCGCAGCAGAAATGGGCATGTCACCTGATGAACATGCCGCTCATCTCGGATTGAAGCAATCAAAGGAAGTAAAACTGAAAGAAGTTGAGGAAATGAAGACAAAGGTACTCTCCGTGATTCCACTCACTATTTTCAGTATTTTCGTGATGGGTTGGGATATGCTCGCCCAATTTGAGGTACTCCCGGCCGTGCCGTACGTTTGGTCTGAATTTTTCCATCATCTCCTGCCACTCATGGCGACCTACGTGCTCTTTGTCGTTGGTAAGCCCTATCTCATGGGCATGTATCGTTTCTTCCGCTACGGGAAAGCAAATATGGATACACTCATTGGCATCGGTACGACCGCCGCGTATGTTTACAGCATCGCGGTCACCGCACTTGAGGAGCCACTACGCCAATTTATCAATGTTGAGTACACCTACTACGATGTGACGATAGTGGTTATTGCTTTCATTACGTTCGGTAAATATTTAGAGGCACGATCAAAGATAAAAACGGGAGATGCTATTGAAAAGCTTCTCAACCTTCAAGCAAAAACAGCTTTAGTTATTCGTGACGGAAAAGAGCAAGAAATTCCAGTGAATCAAGTGGTGCATGGCGATCTGATTCTAGTAAAGCCAGCCGGGAAAATTCCTGTCGATGGGGTGCTTACGGAAGGGTCGTCCTTTGTAGATGAAGCCATGATAAGTGGTGAGCCGATTCCTATTGAGAAAAATACTGGAGACACTGTCGTTGCGGGAACCATCAACACAACTGGCGCATTCACGTTCAGGGCGACAAAAGTTGGCTCTGAGACTATGCTCTCTCAAATCGTTAAGATGGTGGAAGAAGCCCAAGGGAGTAGAGCTCCCATCCAAGCGCTTGCAGACAAGATTTCAAGTGTTTTTGTTCCGACGGTTCTCGTTCTTGCGGTGGTCACGCTTGGCGCATGGCTTGTTCTTGGGACTGGATACTTCGGCTTTGCACAGGCCTTGTCATTCGGGCTTGTCTCATTCGTTGGGATACTCGTGATTGCGTGCCCATGTGCTCTTGGGCTCGCCACCCCAGTCGCAATCATTGTGGGTGTAGGTAAGGGCGCAAAAGAAGGCATTCTCATTAAAGATGCCGCGACGCTCGAAAAGCTCCACAAAGTGAATGTTGTCGTAGTTGATAAGACCGGGACGATCACCAAAGGAAAGCCGGAATTGATCTCAATCCAAAACTATACAGATATGAAAGAGGACGAAATAGCTTCAATTCTCGCGACGCTCGAAAACAAATCAGAGCACCCCATTGCTCACGCTATTGTGGCGTATGCGAAAGAGAAGAAACTGACGATACAAAGCGCGCAACGCTTCGAGATCATCAAAGGCAAAGGACTTAGAGGAGTAATAGATGGTGTTGAGTATTTTGCAGGAAATCTTGCTCTAGCAAGAGACTTGCAGCTGTCTTTTGATGCCGCCTCGCTTGAAACAGAAACGAAAAACGGGAGGACGCCCGTCATTCTTGCAACTAAAGAAAGGATACTCGCGGCAGTTCTCGTTTCAGACGCGATTAAGCCTGAAGCGATTGAAGCCGTACGGAATCTGCACAAGCTCGGCATCAGAACCGTCATGCTGACGGGGGATGACAAAAATACTGCCGCTTATATCGCACAGCAGGTCGGCATCGACGAGGTAGTCGCTCAGGTACTGCCCGAAGACAAACTAAAGAAAATTAAAGAACTGCAATCGCAAGGCAAGATAGTCGCAATGGCAGGTGATGGTGTAAATGATGCACCAGCACTTGCACAGGCAGATGTGGGTATCGCAATGGCGACAGGCACTGATGTTGCGATTGAGTCGGCGGGTATCACACTCCTCCATGGAGATATCTCGAAGCTTGTTAAGGCTATCAAACTCTCAAAGATGACTATGCGAGGAATAAAGCAAAATCTATTCTTTGCATTCGTCTACAACATTGTGGGGATTCCGCTCGCTGCAGGACTCTTCTATCCGATATTCGGTTGGCTCTTATCTCCTGTATTCGCCGGACTCGCAATGGCACTTTCAAGCGTTTCAGTGGTCGGGAATGCGCTTCGTCTTAAGGCAATGAAAATATAACTATGATATCGAAAAAAATAAAATACATATTTGCGCTCTCAATTCCGTTTTTTATTGCGCACGGGATTGAAGAGATATTCACGGGGTTTTATGAAATGGACGCATGGGATGCATATCTTTTTCAGCCGTTCGCACAGCTCTCACTGCACGGTGTCATGTTTGTAACCTTCCAACTCATGTTCTGGTTGCTGCTCCTTGTCTCGCTAGTGCTTCTATTAGGCGAACGGTGGCGATTTTATTTGTTGGGGGTTATAGGAGTTGTGTATATCTTTGAGCTTCACCACATCGTCAAAGCAGTTCTTGCTGGCGGATATTATCCAGGGCTCATAACATCTCTCGCATTTCCGGTTATTGCTTATTTTTTCTGGAAAGAATGGGGTCGTCTTAGAACAATAACAAAAGACTTATGAAAACCTACACATTCCACGTTTCAGGTACCCATTGTCCTTCATGTAAAATCTTCATCGAGGATACTCTAAGTGAGCAGATTGGTATCGATCGTATAAGTGTTGATCTGAAGCAAGAAACAGTAACTATCGATACTACTCTTGATGAGAGTCAACATAAACTTGCGGAAATATTAACTGAGAAAATTAAGCACAATGGGTACACTCTTTCTGTAGAGCGAAAAACGAAAGAGAAAAAGGATAATGGAGTATTCTTTCAAGCACTTCCTATCGGACTTGCCTTTCTCGCTCTTTTCTTCTTTATTCAAAAGTCAGGGGTATTGAACTTTGGTTTAGGAGGAACCGTAACGCCAGTTACAAGTTTTATCATTGGTTTGGTAGCATCTGTCTCAAGTTGTCTTGCGGTTGTTGGAGGACTTGTCCTTTCTCTTTCTGCAACAGTGTCTCAGGACAAAATAAGCGACGTCAAACCCATGATGCTTTTCCACGGTGGAAGACTAATCAGTTTTGCAATACTTGGCGGTGTTCTCGGTGCTATCGGTAGTGCAATTGGTATAAGTTTTACCGTTACCGCAATACTCGGAATTATTGCGTCAATCGTGATGATTGTACTTGGGCTTAACCTGGTGGGAGTTTTTGAGAAAAATATGATTGCTCTACCTTCGGGAGTTTTCAGTTTCTTCCGCAAGGTGGAGCACAAGACAATAGCCCCATTCTTGGTTGGTGTCGGCACATTTTTTCTGCCGTGCGGATTTACTCAAGCGATGCAGGTTGCGGCACTTTCAAGTGGCTCATTTCTATCAGGATTTCTGATTATGACAGCCTTTGCATTAGGTACACTGCCAATGCTCGCATTACTATCGTTCGGTTCTGCATCATTCGCTCAATCAAAGCACGCTTCGCTTTTCTTTAAATCTGCTGGGGTTTTAGTGATTGGTCTTGGAGCCTTTGCACTTCTAGCGGGACTAGCGGGACTCGGCATTATCGACCCTTTATTTAACATATAATCTTATTAGTTAATCTATGCAAAAAAACACAATCATATCCATTATCATCAGCGTTGCCCTCATTGGAGGGACTCTATATTTTATTTCTGATAGGTCGGCATCCCCTAATGGTGAAGTTGCGCAATCGCAGAATGTAGAAATTAGAGATGGCGTACAGTACGTGACTATTACCGCAAAAGGTGGCTACTCCCCGCGCATTACTCAAATCAAGGGTGGATTACCCACCAAGTTGGTTGTGAAGACAGATGATACATATGATTGTACGGCGTCACTTGTAATCCGCTCTGTTGGTTTCCAAAAAATACTGCAACCAACAGGTGAAGAAATAATTGACTTAGGCACTCCAAAATCTGGAGACAAAGTGCAGGGGGTGTGCGGAATGGGAATGTATAACTTTCAAATTAAGGTTAGCTAAAACTAAAAAATATATGAAACTATCAAAATTAATGCATGTTGCGAGTGTAATCACGGGTTTTATAGGAGTCTCCGTTTTCCTCATTGCTGTATTCGGGAGCGCGGACTCCACCTTCAGCATTACAAAAGTCGATGCACTCGCTTGCAGCGCCATTCTAGTCCTCATAGCTATATGGACTCAAGTGGCGACTATTCACCACATGATACTTGAGAAAAGCGGCGAGATTATTTAATAGACTACTGCGGTTAAGATAAAACACCATGAATAATAAACGACTATACATCGGGGGCGCGATCGTGGTGGTTCTTGCCGCTATTGTAACTATCGCCTCGGTTAAGCCAGGGCCAGAGATACCGCCTGTCGCGCAAAGCAAAATTGTTGAACTCAAAAACGGCGATACCTATGATCTCGTAGCTTCTCCAGTTAAAAAAGAAATTGGTGGAAAGACATATACCATGCTTGCCTATAACGGTTCAATTCCGGGACCGCTAATCAAGATCGCGCAGGGCGCAGAGGTGACAATAAATTTCACTAACGACACGGGCATGAAAACACTACTCCATTCGCATGGTGTGCGCATGGACAATGCGTTCGACGGTTCACAGACAACACAAGAAGAAATGGGGCCGGGCGAGGCATTCTCGTATAAGCTGAAATTCCCCGACGCCGGCGTGTACTGGTATCATCCGCATGTCCGCGAAGACCTCCAACAAGAATTAGGGCTGTACGGCAATTACTTTGTTGTTCCAGAGAGTGGAGACTATTGGTCGCCGGTGAACCGTGAGATCACCTTGTTTCTCGACGATATATTGATCGAGAATGGACAGATCAATCTAAGTACAAAAGGGGTCGACCGGACGCTCATGGGCCGGTTCGGCAATGTGATGCTCGTGAATGGCGAAGATGACTACAAGCTCGATACCAAGAAAGGTGAGGCCATTCGGCTCTACGTGACCAACGCGGCCAATACGCGTCCGTTCAACTTCCGTGTAGAGGGCGCGCGAATGAAGCTCGTGGGTGCGGACGGGGGCGCATACGAAAAAGAGAGTTGGGCAGATAGTGTCGTATTGGGGCCCTCGGAGCGAGCGATTATTGAAATTCTTTTTGAATCCCCAGGGACTTATGTGATGCAGAATCAAACACCCGAGAAAATCTCCAAGCTTGGAAAGATCGTCGTTTCGGACGAACAAATCTCACAATCATACGCGACAGACTTCGAGATACTTCGTTTGCACAAAGAGACAATCACAAGCATCGACCCTCTCAGGTCTATATTCAGCAAACCCCCCGACAAACGCATCAATCTCACCGTCGATATGATGGGAGGCATGATGAGTAACGCAGGCGGTCATATGATGCCGGGTGGACAAATGATGAGCGGGGGGGAAAGTATACCGGCGGGCGGCATTGAGTGGGACGACGCTGATATGCAAATGATGAATCAGATGTCGAATGTCGATATGGTTGATTGGAATATTGTTGACCAAGATACCGGTAAGAAAAATATGGACATCGATTGGACGTTCAAGCTCGGCGAGCCGGTCAAAATCCGAATCTTCAACGATCCGAAGTCGGCGCATCCGATGCAACACCCCATCCACTTCCATGGTCAGCGATTCTTAGTAGTTACTCGCGATGGCGTGCCACAGACAAACCTTGTATGGAAAGACACGGTGTTAGTGAAAGCTGGGGAAACAGTTGATATTGTGCTCGATACATCCAACCCGGGTGTCTGGATGGCACACTGCCACATTGCAGAACATTTGGAGGCTGGAATGATGATGAAGTTTGAGGTAAAGTAGAAATTCAGAGATGAATTCCCCACAGAGCAACCATGCTAAATAAACAAAAAAAGAGAGTAGGAATACTGATGCTGTCGTTGCTCGCTTTTTCGGCGATGCATATGAATGTTGTGCTTGCTGCTTCAAATTTTGGCGACGCTCAGATTCCAATAGACCATCACGCTCAGTCGCACGAGAGTCAGCAGAGTGATCATTTTTCATGTGCGGATGAAATGCATAAAACGTTCAGTCATCGTACTGATACTGAGTATCATGACAACCTGCTTGATTGCCCCATAGCGCAAGTCTTCGTACCTATTTTAGAATTTTCTCAAACATTCGTTTCGCTACACACAGACAAAGGGTTTTCAAGAAAACCAATAACACTCACGCATAATATTACTCTCCAGGTCTAGACCATAGAAGTTTGTTTTTTACTGCTTCCTTTGGGGCAGTTTATTTATTGTAACTAATCAACTTCTATGAACAAAACACTCTTAGTACTTATTGCAGGGATAGTAATTATAGCTGGAATCATTGGATACATGGTTCTTGGCGGTTCAAAAAATGACGCGGCTCATACTGTCGGAGATGGGCACACAGAGGCACAACACGCAGAAGCATTACCACATGACGACACAGGAAAAGCGCCGCATGGAAATGAGGTTGCGCCCCACGATGATACTGGGACAGCTCCTCACCAGGATTAATCATATTCTCAGATATGAAAACCTTTATACCCAATGCCCTCACGGGCATGTGGAGTCTGTTTCTCAAGCAGGAACTGGCTGTCCGTATCGCCTCTGTGGTATTCATAATATTACTCGGCACTCTTGGAACAATCGCGTTACTACCAAAGCAAAAAGTTGAAACGACTTCGCAAGTTCAGACTACAATCAGCTTCGCCACACAGACAGTGGGCGCAGAAAGCGAGGCGTTTTCGACTGCCGCATCGTGGCCTGGCGAAATCATTTCACCAAATGATGCGGACGTTCAGCCTCCACGAGAGGGCGCAATTATCTCTTGGGATGTTTCCATTGGTGATTACGTGAACGCAGGACAAGTCCTTGGTCGTTTGTCTGCCACTGCTCTCACTCCTGAGTTAGCGACTACGCTTGCCGAACAGGCAGCAGCCCTCGCTCAGGCAAGGGCACGTGCCGCTTCAACGGATGCCTATGTTGGACAAACAAAAACGCAATTAAGTACGTTCACGACTAGCGATACCGCTCTCCAATCTATTGAGGAAGCGAAGCAATCTGTTATTGCGACAAAGGAGAGTATTCGATCCACATTGCGACAATCTATTGTTTCAGAATACTCCACGTTTTCAGGAAACAATCGAGATATTTTATCGTCGACGAATAATCTCTACACCTCTAGTCTCCCATGGTGGTTCGGTGCCATAAACTCCAGCCTCAGAGATAAGTATCTTACCGCTACAATGGCCGCGCTCGATGCGCTCGAAAAAGATGCTGTCCCTCAACAGGTCGGTGTGAGCTACTTCTTGGCAGCGACTCAACTTGCTTCCGCTAGTATTGCGAGCGGAGAATCATTCACCCAAACAAACCTAAACGATTTACGCAAGGATATTGCGGATGACCAAACTTCCTTCAACGAAGCTGTAGAGAAATATCGCGATGCAGTACTCAATGTGTCTGAAAAAGAAAAGGAATACGCTGAACGTTCTCGCGACACCTCTCAAAAATCGACCGAACTTGATCGAGAGAAAATAATTGCACAAGGAGAACTTGAAGCAGCCGAAGCGTCCTATCGAGCAGTCTCAGGTGCTATCACTGGTGGCAGTGCAATCATCGCACCAAAAAGCGGCTATGTATCGGCAATCGTCAGCCAGATTGGTGAATTCGTAGCCCCCGGTAGAGCCGTTGCATCTATCAGCTCAGGAGTAAAGACTAATAAAATCGTTCGCTTCCGTATTCCAAGCAATGTTGAAGTACCTAAGAAAGGTGATGTGGTGAAGATTGTCCGTCCGGGTTTTGCTAAAGACGTGAGAACTGCAACGATTTCCGGAGTTGGCACTGCACTCGATGGCAATGGCGCGTTCATGGCTGACGCTCGAATTGATGGAAGTATTGACTGGCCAGCACACCTTTCTGTTCGGGTTATTCCAAACGCGAAAACTACTCAAACAATCGCCGTTCCTTTCGACGCTGTATTTTGGGATGAAGAGAACCATCCGCATGTATGGACTGTCACTGCAGAAGGCACTGTGCAATCGCGCGAAGTCACTACGGGACGCACGTTTGGAGACGCAGTAGAAATTCTTAGAGGTCTTGCAATCGGAGACATCTACCTACTTCAAGCAACTGAATCTATTACTGAAGGCATGCAAGTCGAGCAACCTAGCACACCCGCGAGTGAATCTGCACCCGAAGGAGATGGGCACGGACACGCTCACGACGAATAATATATGTTGAACAGAATCATATCTTTTTCGCTGAAACATCAGTGGAGGATCGTTGCAGTATTTATCGCCATCAGTGGACTCGGCATCTGGAGCTTCCTCACGATGAAAGTGGATGTGTTGCCCGACATCAATAAACCAACCGTTGCTGTGTTTACCGAAGCTGAGGGTCTGGCTCCGGAGGAGGTCGAGCGACTTGTGCTCGCTCCAGTTGAGAATGCGGTTGCCGGGGCACCAGGTGTTACGCGTGTGCGGGGCACGGCATCATTCGGACTCGCCATCGTACAGGCAGAGTTTGATTGGGGTTCGGATATTTACCGCAACAGGCAAATTATTCAAGAGCGAATCTCTCGTCTTGATCTCCCAGAGAATGTTCGACCGGTACTCGGTCCTGTGAGTTCAATCATGGGAGAAATTATGTGGGTCGGGCTCACCTCAGAAGAAACCACGCTCGACGGCAAAGAATTACGCACGCTCGCAGACTGGACGGTCCGCCCTGCTCTTCTGCGAATTCCTGGAGTAAGCGACATTATCGTGCTCGGTGGTGACGTCAAGGAATGGCAGGTCAATCTCAATCCCGAAGCAATGCGACGCTATGATCTTACTATTGCTGACGTAGAGGAAAAACTATCATCAGTACTTACGAATAAAAGCGGCGGGCTCTTGGTGCAGGGAGGAAAAGAATATCCTCTGCGTATATTGGTAGCGCCACAAGATATTACTGAAATAGAAGAAGTTGGGATTACCACCTGGAATGGTCGTGGCGTGCGGCTGGCTGACATCGGCACGGTTGTTGCGGGTGTGAGCCCTGTTCGTGGAGGTGCCACGATAGATGGGAAGCCAGGAGTCATTCTGCGTATTGCCAAGCAGCCGGAAGCAGAGACTCTAACGGTTACTGCTACCGTCGACGGAGCGCTTGAAAGCATCCGCCAATCCCTTCCAGATGGAGTCACTCTCAAGAACGATCTTTTTCGTCAAGAGTGGTTTATCGACGCTGGTCTCAACAACGTATACAGAGCTCTTCTTGAGGGTATCGTAGTGGTTGCAATCATTCTCGCATTATTCCTCATGCATCGGAGAGTCACGTTCATCACGCTGGTATCAATTCCGCTCAGCATCGTGGTAACCGCAATTGTATTTAAGCTCCTCGGATTTTCAGTGAATGTGATGACCTTGGGTGGTATTGCAGTAGCTGTGGGCGAGCTGGTGGATAACGCCATAGTGGGTGTTGAAAACGTGTTCAGGAGATTACGAGAATGGAAAGCTTCTGGCTCATTAGAGCCAATACACACCGTAGTGTTTGAAGGCACGCGGGAGGTATTGAACTCCATCGTCATTGCGACCATTCTCGTCATGATTGTCTTCTTACCAGTCTTCTTTATCCCCGGAGTAGAGGGACGACTCCTCGCGTCGCTTGGAAGTGCTTACCTCATAGCTCTCTTGTCATCACTCGTAGTGTCAGTCACCATAATCCCAGTTTTGTGTGCACTCCTTCTGTCACCAAAGCACCTTACCGGGCATGAGGGTGATACAAAATTCGTGCGCTTCGTGAAAACCAAAATGACCCCCGCAATTATGTGGGGCATTGAGCATGTAAAGCCCCTGATGATTGCCACAGTTGTTGGCATTGTCATCACTGTGGGCATGTACGTCTTTGCAGGAAAAGAAGGCATACCACCCTTCAACGAAGGGTCGGCCACCATTTCTGCGATTCTCCCAGTGGGGACAGATCTCGGTACTTCGAATGCCTTTGCCTCCCGAGTGGAAAAAGAGATAGGAAAAATTGAAGGGGTTGTGCGTGTAGGACACATTACTGGCCGAGCCGGAGCCGACCCTCACGACAGTGGAGCAAACACGAGCGAGATTCAAGTTACTTTCGAGCAAGGACTCGAAGGTGAGCGCGAACGACTGTTTGCAGAAATACAGAAAGTGGTTGAACGTTTCCCAGCAGCAGACTTCTCCATCGGGCAGCCGATAACTCACCGTGTGGAAGAGTTGCTGTCTGGTATACGAGCGCCTATCGTCATTAAAGTGTACGGGGATGACCTTTCAGGTCTCAAACAGACGGCAGAGAGAATTCGCGCGGAACTGGCAAAGCAAGAGGGCGTTAAAAATCCTCAAGTTCAAAAAGAAGTTTTGCTTCCCGAGTTACGCATCTACCCTGACCGTAACCGCCTTGCGGATTATGGATTATCAAGCGGACAAGTTGCTGAAGAGCTCGAAGAGGGCTTGCTCGGCGTGCGTATAGGGCAAGTTCAGGAAGGGTCAGCACGAACTGCTGTAGTGCTGCGATACGACCCTTCGTGGCGTGGTAATAGCGACGGCATACGAGATCTGTCTCTTCCGTTTGAGAATGTAGAAGCTCTCGGCAATGCAGCAGATCTGCGTCTCGACGCAGGTCGCAACAAGTTCAGTCACGAAGGGGGTAAGCGCGTCTTGGTTGTGAGTGCAAACTACGATGGCGGAAATATCGTGGGTGCGGTGGAAGCAGTTAAACAAACCATGGACAAAGAAAAATTGCCGTCGGGGCAGTCTATCTCGTACGAAGGCACCTATAAAAGTCAGAAAGAAAATAGCCAGCGTCTCGGCATATTGTTTGCCGTAGGACTTATTCTGATCTTGTGGGTGTTGTACCAGACCTTCAAATCAATTCCCATCGCGCTACAGATCATGCTGAACATTCCTTCGGCTATATTCGGTGGCATGGTCGCCGTGTGGCTTACTGGCGGAGAGATAAACCTTGCACACTTGGTTGGTTTTATCTCACTTGCGGGAATTGTTTCAAGAAATGGAATCATTCTTATCAGTCATACACTGGACTTGGTTGGAAAAGAAAATGGTAACGGCATCTCGAAGGAAGTTGTGCTACGAGCTACGCTTGATCGTGTTGTGCCGGTTCTCATGACATCACTTGTGACGGCACTTGCGCTCGTACCACTTCTCATTGGCGCAGAAGAACCTGGGAAGGAGTTGCTGCACCCACTCGCGGTTGTTATCTTTGGTGGCTTGATAAGCTCGACCATCGTCTCGCTTATTTTCACGCCGTCAGTGTTCTACCATTTCCGACATCACGATATGCCAAAATTGGAAAAATGGTTGAAGCGAGTGCAGAAAGTAACAGATCAGTAACACACCTCAGGCGTATAGTAAGCGTCCTGCGCTTCAAAATAACAAAAGCCGCGAGATTATCGCGGCTTTTGTATTTAGAGGAAGTAGCTGACTTTCTTTCCGTAGAGTTTGGCGATCCGATTCAACTCGACAACATCTACACGACGTTCGCCACTCTCGATCTTAGAAATATAGGACTGGTGATGACCGAGCTTGTCGGCGACCTGCACCTGCGTGAGCCCCGCTTCCATACGCGCTCTCTTCAAACGCTGTAAAACTACTCTGTATTCATTGGAGTGGATGGACTTGTCCATCCCTTAAGCCTCTATCCTAAATCAGGATATCCCAAAATGGGATATTTGTGATATCCTATGGGTGCCCATAAAAGGGCCCTGTTGGTAACCCCCCTTCGCAAGACCCGATAACTAAGTTAGGAACACAAGGGTCCGTTTATTAGACCCTTAAAAGTATGGACACAACACGATGGGTAGTAGTAGGAATTGTAGCAGTTGTTTTCATTTGCGGAGGTGCGTATTGGTGGCTCAGCAACTCTTATACCAATCAGATCACTGACGCCAATGGATCTGAAATTCCCGCGAGTGGGGCCAGAAGTGGCGATACTTCGGCTTCTCGCGAGAGCTTACAGACAGGCGAGCTAACTGCCGCTGAGCAATCGTCCGCTTCCGCATTTGCCACAAAAGTAGAGCGGTACACGCAGCAGCGCGATTTCGCAAAACTGTACGATCTTGTTTGTTCACAAGACAGGTCTGGAGCAACAAAAACTGAATATGTAAAAGCGCTCACAAATGTATGGGGTGCAACACGCCTAACGAGCTTTGAAATTAAAAGCGTTCTGGAAGAAGATAACGGTGCGACCGTTCAGCTGGTAGAAAATACTTCGGACGGAAAAAGTGAGGCCCAGCTTATGACGCTTGAAAAATCAGGCTCCGGCTGGTGCTTCCGTTCGAACATTACCAACGTCATCTCACAGATAAAGAACTTTCAGAACATTTCTCTCACCGTCACTAACTTCAAGCGGCCATACGTAGAGCAATATCAAACCTCGGTAGAGGAGGGTCACGAGCGAGTCCGTATCAATGTCTCAATCACCAACAACGGTGACAAACCACTAGCATGTCATGCGCTAGATGGCGGAGAAACTCAGTGCAGTGAATTCTTCTTCTCTCTCAAAGATGGTGCCGGAGCCATGTATACGTGGTCGTCTATAAGCGACGCAAAGATGCCCCAATTCACCCTTGCTCCCCATTCTACTGTTTCTGGTGATCTGGTCTATGAAATACCCATTGGCTCTAGCGGCTACACGCTCATATTCAAAGATCTTGGGTACGGTACGGATATCTCATCAGCGACTACCGGCTTCTAGGTTTTCGGTTTTTTGCTCTTCCGAAACGGTAACGATGGTTGATTGTGGCTCTTTGTGGATCCTTTCTCAATCTTTCGCAGCAACTGTATACAAACACCTAGCAGTTTCTGCACGTATTTAAGATTCTCAATATCGTCCGATCTCATAACCTCACTGATGACACAAAGTCGTGATATCGCCGAGTGGGCAACTCAAAAGCGTGTATTCCAGTTTAATGGGTACCAACCCTCTCCATCGTCCCATCGATCGGGCCCAAGATTGATGACTAGAAACTGCGGAGCTCCGTGATCAAACTGAATTGCATGATGTGCAACGATGGTAAATGCATCGACAAGGTCGTCGTGCCGTTCGACGCCAAACCCGACAATTTGCTGAATGAGTGCCTCGGCACCATGCCTAGGGAACTTAATCTTGCCACTTTGAATCATCGCCGAAATCGATATGAGGCGTGATCGTTTATCGGAGGAAATCTTCACACCCTCGACATCCAAAGAATCATGCGTCAACTGGTCGATAACGGCTTTTTGATAGCCAACCTCCTCGACAAGAATGTGTGATGAATACAACTTCTTGTTTGCATCGCTCACTGCCTTTATCTGCTTAATCGTGTCGGGAAAATTCATGCGCCTGTTGATAATGTTAGGAAGAATGTACACACAGAAACTCTCTTCATGGCTAATGAGCGCACTCACCATGGCGGTATAGTCAGCCGTTTCCTTTTGAGAAATGGCGAGATCGACTCCCATGAATACACCGTGGTACGTATCTCTCCGTTTGGGGAGTGCGTCGTAATACTGAATCCACGATAAATGAATTACCTGATCTTCGTCGGGAACGATACGCAGGAGGTACTCTCGTTGCCACGCGTATTCATTACCACTTTTCATTTTCTCTTCAGCAATTGTCTCCTGCGTTGGATACTTACCCGGCCAGGCAACCGTTCCTCCACTCGTTAGTAACGGGAACATTTTGAAGATCCCCTTACGCTGCCCCTCGTCGATGTCCCGCCTTAACCGCATGACTAATGAATCTTCGTGGAGTAAATTGCCGACAACAACAAATCGAGTATTGCGATCACCAAGCGGCATCACCTCGCCACAAAGCCAGTTATAAATCTTTTGTCGATTCTCATATGTTTTGACGGATGCCATATCCTCTAGGTCGTCGCAAATAATGAGATCCGGACGATGTTGGTTGTGGCGAAGTCCTCGAATGCTCTGCTCGCTCGAAACGGCCATGATTTTTGCTTTGAGTTGTGGAAATACCAAGGCCGATGCACCCCATTCACCGCTCTCTTCCTGAAAGGGTCCAAGATCGTTACGCAACAGAGAGTTGCTCTCCAACTCGCGCTTCAGATTAATGAGATATTGTTTTGCTTGTGTCTGTGTCTGACCGATAATGAGAACAAATTTCTTTTGATGCACGCCGAGCATTGCCCAGAGAGAATACGAAAATGTAACAAGTGTTGATTTGCCCGATCCACGAAAAGCAACGATAACCGCAAGCGGATTGCTCTGATCCTCGGTGATGCGGAAGATGTCCTTTTGGAATTCTGCGATCTCGTATGTTACGTAGTGCGAGAAGTACACATAGAAGAACATGAGATGACTCTCACGGGTAATTGCTCGTCGCACGGTGCGATCTTTCGTTATCTTTTCAAACAGTTCTTTATCCTGTACTAAGTTTTCCATGGTTGTTGAGGGTAAACTTTGCCAGCTCAAGTGCCCTAAGCACTAACTTTTTTTGCTCTGAATCCATTTCTTCGATTATTTCCAGTTCGCCCTCGATTTGAATTTTGGTTCTGTATGAGGGGTGATGGTGCTTGAGCCAATACATAATTGCGGCAAAGTTACGATCTTTAACTGCACCAATCAGCTGACTTTCCGCTAAATCGTTCACCAGCAATCGGCCGTCAAAAATGGCTTCGTCCACTTTCTTGGCAAACTCTGCATCCTCCTTTTTCCATCGGTAGAAAGTCCAGCGGCTGATGCCAAGCTTTTCGCACGCAATCTGCACAATGGGTGTCTTCTTCAACTGCTCCAAGAGAGCCTCTTTTGTTTGATCTGTCTTTTTCATATTCGTTTTGCTTTGTGCCCCGTCATCTTTTCCCAGCGTTTGATGATGGTCTGGCAGTATTCAGGGTCGAGTTCGATACCCAAGCAACGACGCTTTGTCTGCTCACACGCTAGGAGCGTCGTGCCGCTCCCCAAGAAACCGTCAAATACAACGTCACCCATATTCGTGCTGTTGAAGACAAGACGGCGCACCAGTCCGATGGGCTTGGTCGTTGGATGCAGCTTGCTCTTGTTGGGGCGCGGGTAGAACAGTACCGACTTGTCCTTGGAGCGCCTGAAGTGATGCGTACCGTGCCAGCCGTACACGATGAGTTCGTGCTGCGGGGCGTAGTCGAGGCGGCCAATGACCGATTGCTGCTTCACCCAGACCAAGAGCTGCGCGATCTTGAATCCCGAGTCCGCCATCCCATTGCGCAGAGACCACACCATCTTGTCGGCGTTGAAAATGTACGCGCTGTTTTTCTTTGCGAGATATGGCACGAGTGCCTCCAGCCATTCTTTGCTGAACTGTCGATACTCGCCATCTGACTGCAACTGGTCACCAACGATATCTTTGTCTTTGGTGAGCGTGCGGAAGTTGCGCTTGGACTCAGCGACCGCAACACCGTACGGAGGATCTGTGCAGAGCACTTTGATGCGCTCGTCGCCAAGGAGCTTCTTGAGAAGCTTTGCATCACGGCAATCGCCTTGTGCGAGCCGGTGATCTCCAAGCTGCAGATACTAG
>Ga0214923_10000092_pt1 | contig 128856 bp, 124 predicted proteins | sample LL1510_MetaG_FD_177993 | JGI IMG/M metagenome (GOLD analysis project Ga0214923, IMG submission 177993) | Freshwater microbial communities from Lake Lanier, Atlanta, Georgia, United States - LL-1510 | ecosystem: Environmental > Aquatic > Freshwater > Lake | place: USA: Georgia | collected... | reverse complement strand
CTCGCCTCATCCCTTGCTTCATCCCTTGCTCCTCTTCTTGCTCCCCTTCTTGCTCCTCTCCTTGCTCCTCTTCTTGCTCCCCAATCTACCAAGCATAGCAGTCACGGAACACACGCTAAACCCAGCACACTAATTACTCCTAATGCTACTTCTGTTCCTGTTGTTGCAAATAGCAAACCCAAACCAAAAGTGACTGTTACTCACGCTCCTCTGAAACCTAGTGTTGCTAAACCAGATGCTAAACCAGATGCTAAACCAGATGCTAAACCAGTGTTTAAACCAAGCACTAAGCCAAGCACTAAACCAAGTGCTAAGCCAGTTGTAGCACCAAATGCTAAACCTGTTGTTAGACCATCACGCGTATCAGACTCTCGTAGAAATAATGTTTCTGCTCCTGGAAGACTTGTTATCGCTAATAGCAAATCAGCACAATCCAAACCAAGCAAGCATCAACAAACTGTTGCTCCAGTTCAACCCCCAGTTCAACCCCAAGCACCAACTGATAAGCAAGAATAAATTATTTTGTAAAATAAATTAAAATAATCTTTTAGTTGGAACAATATATTTATTATCTTTAATATTTTTGATAGAACTTATTAATGATTTTTCATTTTCATCATCAAAATTAATATCTTCATTAAGATTAATAGTCTTTGTATTTTCAGCATCTTTGAGAATAACTGTTTCAAAATCACTTGGTGTTAATTTATTTACGTGAAAAATACTTAACAAGTCTGTATTTTTATAAGTTTCATACACTGGCAATAAATTATTTTGATTTAATTCATTCTGAATTTCATTAAAATCATTAATTTGATTGTGTAAAAATATATTTGGGTCGTGTAATTTCAAATTAGTATTTTCCCCATCATATTCTTCTCTAATAACAAACTTATTATTTTTCGCATAATAATTACTTATTTTATATTTACAAGTTTTGTAATATATTTGTCTATCATCTCTCCATTTTGTGAAACAATCTAAATCATCACTAATGTCTATAATTAATGGTCGCACACTTCCGGATACTAATGTCTTTCTCATAATTCTGCCAGTTGACTGCATAACATCTTTTTGGGGTGATGCTAATATTAAAGTATTAAGATGTGCTATATCAATTCCAACACCCATCATTTGATAAGTGCCAAAAATAATGTCTCCATCTGTTTCAGCACTTAGTCTTTGATTTGCCGGTGTGTCTCCATTGTATAAATATGTTTTAATATCATCTTCATCAATAATATTATTCTCAACATCTTGTTTGATTAATCTATCTACTTCTTTTTTTAACATAATAGAATGTTGTTTTAATTTATTCAAAACTAATATTTTTCTTTCTGGATAATATTTTCTAATAAAATTAATAATATTGATTATTAATATATTTCTGTCATTTATTTTTGCCAGATTGCTTCCCATTTTAATTGTATCTGATCTTTGTTCTCCCTGAAACCATCTTTTTTTAGACACAAATAAATTTTTATTAGTTGACTTATAATTTATAACTTTTACAACAACATTTTTATTCATTTTAAGTCTTTCTCTGTATATTGTTCCTCCACAAAACCAATACATTATTTTTATTAATCCATCTCCTCTGTATGGGGTAGCTGTCATTGATAATGTATATTTTGCTCCAATTTGTAATAATGCTTTTGAGTATGATTTACAACACAAAAAATGTGCTTCATCAAATATTACTAATCCAAATTGTTTATAAAATTCTGTCAATTCTCTTCTTGCCATTGTAGCCAACATACCAACAACAATATCTTTATTGTCTATTCTAATTATTTGTTGTCTAATAATTCCAATATTTTTCTCATCAATATTCATAAATTCTTTTATTCTGTCAACCCATTGTTTTAATAAACTGCTTCTATTCACAACAATTAATGTTTTGTATCCTAATTTTGAAGCAATATATAAAGCGCATACAGTTTTGCCAAAACCACACGGAACAGATAATAAACCTCCTCCATTCGTTTTCATATATTTTATACATTTATCAATCACTTCTTTTTGTGTTTCTTTTAGTTCTTTCTTAAATTCTAACACTGTTTCTTCTGGTTCAAATGTAATATTATCTGGTATTCCATAACGTTGTATTCCATAATATCTAGGAACAATAATTTGTGTTCTATCATCACTATATTTATATATTTCAAATGTTGCTTCTTTTATTTGTTTTTCTGTCAAATCTTTATTCATAGGATGAACTGTTAAATCACTTATGATTTGTGTAAATTTATCATTTGATATTGAGTTAATGTCAATATGATATCCATAATGCGTCAAATATGTTTGTGCCATTTGTTTAGTATTATTTTGCTTGTATGGTTAATATTATAAAGTTCAATTTTTAGTAATAATAAATAAACCTATAAATTTCTATTGTGTAGCATTCCATTAATCATAATTGGTTCATCATAAGAACAATTACAACCAGGCAAACTATTATCAGACAAATCACAATCAATGCTATATGTACAATATTTACAAGGTGGTCTTATGTTATTATTTATTTTTTGTATATTATATGGGTCATTCCAATCATTGCGATAATATATATCAGCGTTCATGTATTTTTCACACGTTATATTTTCATACAAACAATAAAATATCACAATTATGATAACAAATATTATTACTAACATATTATAATAATATCAAATAAATAAAAATTATGTTTTGCTAATTTTTTTAACATCATCATTTTTAGAAAAATTATATATTATATCTTTTTTCTTTAACGATAATTCTCTCATAAACCATTTTTCTTTCTTTCTATTTGGCAAAGTTCTAATTACAATAACTGGCATCATTTTACTTTCAAGTTCAAGTTGTGCTATAATTTGTGGGTCTAAATGAGATACTCCCTTAATCATTGGTTTTGCTCCTTGTGTTATTTGAGATGTTCTTATTCCAAGCAATCTAACACGTTCATAATTAGTTAGTATATTTGTTGAAACTCTATTTTCAGGCAATACAAATTCATCAGGTGCGTTTCTTAAAAACGCTTCATTATCATCACTATTGTCAGCATCATCGTCATCTTTTGTAATTATATTACTATTATTTTTTCTTTTTCGTGTATTCTCATATTCACAATCATCTCCGTCATTGCCTGATAGATTGCCATCAGACACTATTTCAACATCTTCTTCTAATTCTTCTGACAAAATATTTTCTTCATCTATTTCTTCGACTTCTTCTATTTCTTCTATTTCTTCTATATTTTCTACTTCATTAACATTTTCCCCCTCATAATTGCTCTCATCACTGTCATCGCTGTCAGTCTCAGTTTTAGTTTTAGGTTTAACTACTTTTTTAGGTGGCATTATATTTATATATTTTATTTTTATATGCCTAAATGTTTATAAATCAATTTTTTACTAGTATTTTATTGTTAAACAAACTTTACACACGTGTATCAGTTTATAACTGTCTTTATTTTCTCTGAAAAATATTGCTTCTGTTGGTTTCTTTCCAGTATTGCTATCACATTTATCATTGGGACACACAAAATTTCTAGTGACTGGCATAGTATTTGAGAAAACTTTATTTTTGTATAAAGTAGGGTCTGTATATTCATTATGAATGTTATAAGTATTTGTGTTTGCTGAATGTTTTGTTAAAATCTTAGTCTCATTTTCTATCTTTTTAGAAAAACAACAATTATTACAATAAAAATACGCATTTATATTCTCGTCAGTATTTCCCATTTCTTCTATCATATTCAATATCATTTTTTTTACTTCTCCTTTCTTTGCCAATGATTTGTAATGTTTATTCTCAAATAAATCTTTTAAATCAATAGATTTTAATTCTTCGTGTGTCAATTTTTCATTATTTGAAACTTTATCTAATATTGTTTTGTAATCAATATTTTGTTCAGTTTCTGTTATCTCATTTGTTTCAATAATTTCACTTGCTAATGTCTCTGTAGGTTTCAATATATTTTTGCGAACATCCATAATGTTATCGCAATTATCACAAAAATAAATAGTTTCAGAAAGGGACATTTATTAGTTTATTAGATTATATATTTTAATATGTTAAAATTTCAATTTTTAGATAAAAAATATTTATGCTTTCTTTATATACGTTTTTTTTGGTTTAGTATTCTTACATATTTCTTTGATTTTATCAATAGTTATATTTTTAATGTCAATATCTTCAGGGCAACTAATAAATGTTGGTTTATCTTGTGTTTTTTTCGTATTCTTAACCATAATATATTTTTGTCCCTTATCATTTTCACGAATACTGTATTCTACATTGCCAACTTTCTTGTTAAATAAATGAGTTTTTTCTTTTTTCTCATTAATGCTAATTTTATCTTGTAATATTTTAATTGCTTTTTCCAGACTTAATTCTTTCATATCATCTTCTTTTAATGGAGCAGTTATTTTGTTATGGTCTAAATAAAATCCGTATAAACCCTTTTTAATATACACATTATGTTCATCATATATGCCCAATGTTTTTGGATATTCAAATAATTTTATTGCTTGTTCTGGTGTTATTGTTTCAAGTGTTAATGGTTTTTGAATGGTAGCTTTAAAATCACCCATTTTTAGATAACCTCCATATTGTGAGAATAATCCTATAATTTCTTGTTTTGTTTCTGGATGAACGCAAATAATATTCTTTGGTTTCTCAATATTATTTTCTATAATTATTGCGTTTATCAATGGTTCTAATTTATTCCAAAATTTTGACAAGCATTCTGTTAATTTTATTTTACCTTCCACAATATTATCTAAATCTTTTTCCATTTCTGCAGTAAATTCATATTTCATAATATCTGGAAAATGTTTTAGCATCAATTCATTTACTTTTGTTCCTAATTCAGTCGAACAAAATTTATTTTTTTCTTTTCCAATACTAATATTTTTAGTCTCTTCTTGTATTTCTTCTTCTGGTTTCCATTTTATTATTCTTGATTTTTTCTCCAATCCTTCTATATCTTTTATTGTCACATATTTTTCTTGGATTGTGCTAATTGTTTGAGCATAAGTTGCAGGTCTCCCAATTGACAGACTTTCCATTTTTTTTACTAATCCCGCTTCTGTATATCTTGATGGGGGATTTTTGTATGTCTCATTGCCAGATGCGTCTATTATATCAACTTTTGTATTTTTTTTGAGTTTTGTAAATTTGTCTTCTGGTATTTTATGTGTCATCAACAAAAAGAAACCCATTTTAGTTACTTCTTCTAATTTTGTATAAAATTTATATTTTTTGTTCTTGCTAATACTTATATAAATATTATACACATTGACTTCAGCATTTGTCATTTGGGATGCCACTGTTCTTTTCCAAACAAGATTATACATTTTTATTTCATCTTCATTAATTTTTCCATTTTTTTCAACACTTTCTTTTTCTATTTTTACTGGTCTAATTGCTTCGTGCGCTTCTTGGGCATTCTCATTTTTTGATTTATATTCTATTTTATTATAATTTTCTTTTCCCCATTTTTCTATAATGTATTCTTTACATTGTTTAATAGCATCACTTGACAATGTTGGTGAGTCTGTTCTCATGTATGTAATATATCCCGCTTCATACAAATTTTGTAAAGCAGTCATTGTTCTCTTCACATTAAAATTTAATAAAGATGACGCTTCTTGTTGTATTGATGATGTTATGTATGGCACTTGTGGTTTTCTTATTGATTGTGTTATTATTATATCATCAATTTTAAAACTTGATTCTGATATATCTTTTATTATCTTGCTTGCTGTCTTGTAATCAATATTTTCTTCTTGCTTTTCTTCTTTGTCTTTATCACTACTAGAATTATCATTTATATTATTAGCATTATTAGAAATCAAATTACACGCTAATTTTAATTCATCTATTTTCATATTAGAATTTATTTTGAAAAATGATGAGTTAGGTTTTTTGAAAAATTCTTCTATTTCTTTTTCTTTGTCGCATATTAATTCAACAACAACTGATTGAACTCTTCCTGCTGACAATCCAAATACACCAATACTTTTAGATATAATTGGACTTATTTTATAACCAACTATACGGTCAAGCATTCTTCTTGCTTTTTGTGAATCAACTTTTAGTTCATTAATTTTGTGAGGTTTGGCAATTGCTTTCATAACTTCTTCTTTTGTGATTGAATTAAATGTAATTCTGTCATATTGCTTTTCGCCAAGTTCTAAAACTTTCTTATAACTCCAAGCAATCATTTCACCTTCTCTATCATCATCTGCTGCTAAAATAATTTTTGAAGCGTTCTTATACATTTTTTTTAAATTTTCAACAACATTTGTTTTGTCATTAAAACCTTCTCCTTTGATAATATCATAAGTTGGAGTAAAATTATTTTGTATATCAATATTTAGTGCTTTCTTTGGCAAATCAATAATATGTCCATATGATGCTATAACTTTGTATTGCGAACCAAGAAAACTTTCTAATTTCTTTATTTTTCCAGGAGACTCAACAATAACAAGAGTATAACGAGAATTTTGAGATTTAGACATTGTATAATATTATTATAATATATGCTTATCGTCAAATATTATAACTTTCAATTTTTTAACTAGACACATATATTACACCATTTCTCATTATTTCCATATCTTTCTCGCACACTAATAATTTATCAAAATTATATAATTTTTTGAAAGTTCCTGTTCTAACAATTTTTATGATATATGGTTTTTCTATATTTTTTATATCTATATTATTGCTATCAAAAACCTCAATATATATAATTATCTGTTTGTCTTGTTTTCTATAACAATAATCTAATGGCGAATATTTTATTATTAAACTTTCTATTTCTAATATTTCTTGATAATTATTTGAACTACAAATGTGTATTATTTTTGGCACATTATTATAGAAATCAATTACTTTGACAATATTATTTGATATACATCTTATCACATTTGATTGCGTTGATGAGATAATAATATTATACAAATTATTTTTCTTAATATTTCTCATTCCATATATTTTGTTATTTATTATGTCTTTGAACTCAAAATATGCCTTTCTTGTATCCATAATATATGAACCATCATTAAATATATCATACCCAATAATACACAAATTATTCGCATAAACTGGTGTATAAATTTTTACTTGTTTGCTAATAAATATTTTTACATAATTTGCGATAATATTTTCGTTATTTTGATAGAACATACACGTATCCAGATTTTTCCATATCTTAACAAGTATATTTTTTTTATTTATTATTATATTTTTGAGTTCAACACTTCGAATGTTGTCAATAATGCTAATATCTTCTATTAATATATCTTTATTATCAAAAATAAAATCAACAATATATACCAATTGTTTAGGATTAATCAAAAATAATTTCTTCAAGTTTTTATTTAATAATCCAATTTTTAGTGTCTCATAATAAAATTCATTCGTGTTTTTCATAAACATATTTTTAATTGGTGTTAGACTGATTTTTTTTATTATATCTATGCCACTCAAATTTTTTGTTAGATTATTAATAAAAAATGTTATCTCATTTGATACACTAATATTATTAAATATTTTGCTTTCTGTTATATGTATCATAAATAATGTTTTTTTTTCACCAAGAATATTTCGCAATATCTCTAAAAATATATCATCATTTTCATTTTCGTATTGTGGATACAAATTATTATGTGTTATTATATACCATTCTGGTTTTACTATATTTGTAAATTTATAATTTTTAATTTTGCTCTCTATTATATTTGTCTCGTGTATTATATTTAATTTATGAATATGATTTTCATACATATTTTCCCATTGTTTTTCAGTTGAACTTAAAAATATTTGTATAAAATCATTCATAATAAATAATAATATATTTTTTTACTCACTTAAAAACTCTATCTTTTCTTCTAATTTTAATATATCATTTTTAGTAGCCAAATCTTCTATTGTTTGTTTTAATTCTCTTATTTCATCTCGTTGCTCTTCAATCATTTTTATGAGTTTTGATATCAATTTATTTTGTTCTTTGTTTTCAAAACAAGATGGATCAAGTGAGTATATTTTTTTGGGTTTCTTTTTCTTGTCATTTATAAAGTCAAAATCTTTTAAGTTTAAACCTTCCATTGTATTTTATTATAATTATGGTTATAATTAATAGTAGATATAAATTTCAATTTTTTGAAAATTTATTAAATAAATAAATTTACATTTAAAAATAATTATTAATTTACAACATACCCCTCATCAAACACTGTCAGTTCTTCATTCATTCTTTCATAATCGTCAATCATTCTTGACTTTTCATAATATAAATTCTTGTAAAATTCAAGACTTTTTCTCAACATAACATTTTCTTGTTCTAACTCTTTTAAATTTGTTTCTAAACATATATGAACACTCTCAGCAATTTCCCTAAAATTATTATTTTTTATCTCATTATTATTATTATCTCTGTCATAAAAATCAAGAAATCCCATAAAATTACCCATAATATTACTTTATAATTACTTTTTGTTGTATTATTATTTAGGTAATAAAAAAAATTAATTTTTAAACTAAATCATATAATATTATCTCATAATAAATGGGAGATTTACAAATATTTTATAAAAAATTATTGGGCAAAGGTTCATTCTCAAATGTTTATGAAGGTTTGTATAAAACATATAATATTGCCGCAAAAATAATAAATACAGAAAATCTTGATGGCAAAATAAGACAGCAAATGCAGAGAGAAATAGATGTTATAAATATATTGAAACAAAACAAAAATAAAAATATTGTTGAATACTTTGATATTTTAGAAAAAGAAGATGAATTAATAATATTAATGGAATTATGTAATGGTGGTGAATTAACAACAGAAATCAAAATAGGATTGGATTTTGACACAGTCTATAATTATTATTGTCAAATTCTAAATGGTTATTCTCATTTATTAAATTTAGATATTATCCATAGAGATATTAAATCAGCAAATATATTATTATCAAATGACAAAAAAACAGTAAAAATAGGTGATTTTGGATTGTCTAAAATTCTTAGTGATAATCTAAATAATACTATTTGTGGCAGTCCATTATGGATGTCTCCAGAATTATTAAATCAACAGAACTATGACACAAAATCTGATATTTGGTCTATTGGTGTTTTATTATATGAGATGGTTTATGGTTCAACCCCATTTTCAAAAAGTAATGGTTTAAAAATTTTGAAACATAATATATTCACTCAAGATATTACTTATTTGAAAAATTCATATTTGAATAAATATATTGTATCAGATAATTTAATAAATTATATGAAAAAAATGTTAGAAATAAATCAATATAAAAGAATAGAATGGCAACATTTACATGATATTACTTGGTATGATATAGATGATTGTCCGGAAATTAACCAAGACAAAATAAAAGAAACCAGTCATATTACTGATACAATAAATTCTATTTTACATTCCCAACCATTAGACATAAAACAAAGTATAACAGAAAAAGATATTAGGGATGATGTTAGTTTAAGCAATAGTTTAAATTATATCAAAAAAAATAATTATGGTAAGTCAGCACCAACAACATTTTCAGGTATGTTTAAAAATGTAAAAAACATTGTTAAAAATATTATCTCATTATAAAGAATATTATAAATATTATAAATATGATTATCTATTATCTTATTTATATCTTGTATAATATTTTTTGTTTATTATTATTATTACTCAAATATTTATAATGATGAATTTGATGATTTTGGTATTATGCAAGAAAGTGATAAAACTATACCCAAAATAATCTTTCAAACTTATCACGATAAATCAAAAATCCCACAAAAAGTTTATGATAATATTAAAAAATACGCTCCAGATTAGAAACATATAATTTATGATGATCAAGAAATTATACAATTTTTATCTGCTAATTTTCATAATGATGTTGTGAAAAAATTCGAGACACTTGATGGAGCGCATAAAGCAGACTTATTTCGTTATTGTGTTTTGTATATTTATGGGGGTGTGTATTTAGACATCAAAACAGAATTAATCAAACCATTAAATTTAATATTCAATAAAAAAGATGTTGATTTATACACAGTTATGTCAATAATTCCAAAAACTATCTATCAGGGTATTATTGCTACTCATCCAAAAAATAGTATTTTTATAAAACTTATTCAATTTATGTTAGATACTCCTTATATTTCTAGTAAAAATTATTATCATATATTTGTTGCTGATTTTTATCATTATATTTCTAATGATACACAACAATCATTGGTATCAGATACAATAAAGGAAAAAACATAAGTATTATTTAATGACTGAAAAATGTTCTGAGAACAAAGGTGATTGTTATGATGGTTTAGATCGTTATGGTAAGTGTTGTTTTGTTAATGATAATAATGAAAATGTAATTAAAACACGATATGCTGATTATCCCTGGTAATTATTATTAATCAAATAAATTAAAATTTGCTTATTATTTTATTAATAGCATACATAGAAATGTCTAAATCATTGCTATCTCCTAATAATGGATTGAATTCAACAATATCTAATGATTTTAATTTGTCAAAATGTGTTATAGTTATTAGTGTATCTTGTAATGACATACCATTATTTACAGGTGTTCCAGTGCAAGGTATGATTAAAGGGTCTATTGCATCAACATCTAAACTAATATGTATCTCATCATCTTTTACTTTATTTTTTATTTCTTTTAGTATTGGTTTAATTCCATAATTTATTACATCAGTTGATGTGTAATAATTTATTCCCAATTGTTTCAAAAATCTAAATTCTTTCATTTCAACATCTCTTAAACCAATATAGTGTATTTGTGATGGTTCTATAAAATTATCAAATTTTAGATGAGGAAAAGAGCACAATCCCAATAAAAAAGCAACTGGCATACCGTGAATGTTTCCAGTATTTGATGTATTGTATGTGTTAATATCAGCGTGCGCATCAATCCATATAACAGATAATTTTTTATTATTTTTAATACAATTGTCATTAATAGCACTAACAGTACTAACACCAATACTATGGTCTCCTCCAAATGTCAAAATTTTGTCATTATTAGAAATACTTAGATATTTTATTGTGTTGTATAAAGATTGATATTTATGATAACTATCAAATGTTATATTATGTGTTGTATTAACATAAGTAGGAGCATAATAAACCCCTCTTTGTGTTTGTCCTAAACAACATTTTGCCCCAATTATATGTCGCATTTTAGTATTATTATTGTAATATAAATTAAATGTTAATTCATCAATTTTGATAATTTAGAAAATCGCAAAGAGGCAATTTCCAATTCTCCTTTACGAGAAGACATACTGCCAAGTCGTGAGTATTTTTTGCATCCCAAAAATCTTGAGGATATTTTTTGCGAAGCATATGTTCAATCTCAGCATATGCTTTGATGAGTTTTTGTCTTTCTTTGTGTGCTGTTAAATTACTATCCAGCACACATTTGAGAGAATTGATGAGGCGTTTCATAATATACTCAGATGGTATTTTTTTGCTAAGATATAATGGAACGTAAGACGGACCCAGTGTCAATGGTTTAAAATGTATATCATACTTTGCGTCATCATTAGGTGAAGTATAGAAACTCATCTCTATTGCTTGATTTGTTTGATTTAAGTATATAACTATAAATTGCCAATATTATGATTTTTTCAATTTTTATGCTAATATATTACATAATCGTTTCGTAAATTTTTCATAACTAAGTCTCTTATTATAATCTATAACAAGACTATCAATAATATTATTAATCACTTTTTCATTACTTACTTCTACAATTTTGTCACAAAGATTATTTATATTAAAATATGCTGAACCATACATCGCATTAGTATTATCAGTCATTTCTTTAAAATAACAGTCAATAACCCAACCATTAATGTTATCTTTTATGATTTCATTATGTGGTGGTGTATTTAATGTAATAACAGGTGTTCCATAACTAATACTCTCATAAAATCCCAATCCTAATCCTTCGTGTTTAGACACTTGTATGCTAATATGATGTTCTATATATAATTCATTTATTTCTTTGTCTGATAATTCTCGCTCAATAATATTAATATAATTATTATTTCTATATTCATTTAATTTTTCTGATAAATTATATTCCAAATCATTTATTTTTTGTATAGTAATTGTCAGTCTAATATTATTATTTAAGTTATATGCCATTTTAAAAGAAGCACAAATATCCAATATATTTTTACGTGAAAAAGCATTCATACCCCCAATAAAAAGAAATTTAATAATATTATTACTGAATATTTTTGGTTTAATATTATTATTATTTATGCTATAACCAATATATTTCACATTGAAATTCTTTTTTGAGAAAATATTATGACATAAATAATTATTTGCTAATAATTTGTAAAATATATTATGTTTATGTAATTCATCTTTTCTTACAATCTCTATATTTGGAATTCCGTAGCATTTCACTCCTATGTTTCTTAATAATGATGCTATTTCAAATACTCTAAACCAACAAGTTTCAGGAATTATAAATTTGCCAATATTATATTTTTCACAAAAATTTATAATTTCAATGTCTTTAACATTTTCTCTATTATTTTCAGAATAATAAATATTGTCTATTTGCCATTCTTTGTTATTATTGTTATTAATATTCATATATGATTTGTATGAAAATATAAATACATTAAAATTAGTCTTGAGAATATTATAATAATTGCGTGATTGAATTCCTAAACCTTGGGGGCACCAGGGGCAAAATATCCCAATATTATTATTTTTACTATTTTTTAGTGCTTTTTTCATTACATCAATGAATTGCTGAATTGCTATTTTCTCAGAATGGATTTTATATTGTTCTAACATTAATTTAGAATAAGTGTCATAAATATTTGGATTATCTAACAATATTCTTATTTGTGTTTCCCATTTTTTAGCATTATCAAGAGACATTATTGGTGTTGTATCTCCAACTAAATATTTTATGTTTCCGGCGTGTGTTGTTAATACTGGAATACCATTTAGCATACTCTCATTAACCACTCTACAAAATGTTTCATCTACAATAGAAGGACATAACATAATTTTTGTTTTCTTGTAAATTTCTATTGGATTATCAGTTCTCTCTAAATACAAACTGTTTTGGCGAGAATTTATTATGTTTTTAATTTTTTTGTCTAAATCTTCTGAACCATTTTCAGTAATTACACATAAAAAACTTATGTCAGGGCAATTACTTAATAAATTTAGAAATAACTCTCCTCCTTTAAATTTATGGATGTTTATTATTGAGACATATTTTTGTTCTTGTTTTTCTTTAATTAAATATCTTTCAACAGATGATGATGGAAATATAATATCTGGTATGTCAATATTAATTATTTTATTGAAACATTCACGAGTGAAAAAAGAAGCAGTATATAAGAAGCACTGTTTTTCATTTAATAATAATTGTAATTCTGGATTTATTTTATGATTTTTTTTATTAGCAAGAATATTTTTATTATATGTTATTGGGGATAAATCAATACCACCGTTCCAAAAATGAAATCCACTTACAAATGGAATTCTAAATTTTTTTGCCCCAAGAAAGAAATCATATCTTTTGTGCCCTTGATGATGTATTATGTCAGGTTTTATTAATTTTATCCATTCTTGCAAAACATTACCATTAAAACCCCCTGGAATATTTATAATTAATCCATATTTTGTTCTTTTTATTTTCAATTCAGTATAATTTTTATTTATACCATTTGTAAATGAAATCCAAATAACTTTCATTTTGAGATTGTGAGCGTAGCACATTGTATCATACATGAATTCTTCGCCACCTCCATAAGGATAAGACCACAATGTTGTTATTAAATAGATTTTATTATCAAATATATTATTCATAATATTTATATATATCAAGTAAATGAAAATTTTGATAATAAAAACAATATTTGTTAAAAATGAAAGTTTTATTGAAGTAAATAATGAGAGTATCAAATCGTTTATTAATTATATTGACAAAAATAAGCAATATAATATAACTATGAAATTATTTGGTTGGATTAATAATATTGATAATATGTTTTTAGAGAAATTAAATGTTAATTATAGATTATTTGACAAAAATTATGGCAAAATGTATTTACTTAATAATATACAAAATTTTATAAATAATTATGATACTTATGATATTATTTTATATGCCGATCACGATATAATTATTACTGATATGTCTATATTAGATGATTTAAATATTTTTAACGAATTAATTAATAACAAAAAATTAGCAATTTGTAGTTTCAATCAATATCCAAATAATAGGCATTCTAGTATTGTCTATTTGAACAAAATAACAATAAATAACATAAAATATTATTATAATAATAACAATGTTTTTGTAGCGTCAGGATGTTTTATTATGAAACCTTATTTTGTGCCATATTTAGATAAAATTAGAAGCAATATTATTTATGGTGATGAAGATATTCTTATTGGTAGAACAATTAATGAAAATAATTTGATTAGTCTAATAAGTTCAAAAAGTGTATTTCATCCATTTGATACTGACAAAGAATATGAAGAATGGAAAAAGATTGAAATATACAAACTTTATGACATTTAATATTAATTATTTATTCGTAATAATTATAAAGACATTTATGAATAAATGTAAAAATATTGATAAAATATATAATGATGAATTAAATATAATTTATGAATTTTTGAGAAATAAAAATGAATGTAAGAAGAAAAATAAAGAAAAACAAGAAAAACACTTAACATATCCTTATGTCAATAAACTAATTGATAATTCTAATAATTTAACCGAGCATAAAATTAATGGTTTAGCGTGTGTTGTGAAGAATATATTTGAACAAAAAGACACAATTATTTCTGGCATAAATGATACCATAGAAAATTTAAATACAACATTGGCAAATCAGGGACAAGCAATAAGCACTATTAATACGACACTAACAAATCAGGGACAAGATATAAGTAATATTAATACAACATTGGCAAATCAGGGACAAGCAATAAGCACTATTAATACGACACTAATAAATCAGGGACAAGATATAAGCACTATTAATACGACACTAACAAATCAGGGACAAGATATAAGTAATATTAATACAACATTGGCAAATCAGGGACAAGATATAAGTAATATTAATACATCATTGGCAAATCAGGGACAAGATATAAGCGACATAAAAAACACAATAATTAATATACAAAATGAGATGAATACTGAAAGTTCATCCTCAGACGAACATTCAGCAATACAAGACCAAGATATAAAAGATTTACAAAATGATGTTGGTCATTTAAAAGCATTTATTAAATTAACATTTAATTATGATATCTAATGGATATATTTTAGGCAAGGGAGATACAACCCATTGAAATATTTTGTATATAGAAATAGTATATACAAATGTCTTACACTCCTTCGTATCCCGCCGAATTGCGCTTAAAAGCCGCCGAAACTGAAGAATATGCTTACATGACTTTTGTAGATGGTAAATTTGATATCAGTACTCACACTGGTATGAGCGGCGATGGTCCATATAACGATTATGCGTCAATGACCATCAACGGACGCACTCTTGACATTGCTGTTAACCTCGAACCTTATGAAAAACTAATTCAAGTTACTAATGGTAATTACACTGGTGTTGGGAACGCACCTCTTGATATTTCATCATCTGCGTTGGGGATTAATGTTGCACTAACTGCTAATTCTACTTCTGCACTTAATGGAAATGTTACTGTTGGTAACAATGCCTCACTAACACTTGATTCTGGTTCTAATGCGACATTTAATGGAAGTCTATCTATTGTTGGAGCTGGTGATTTATCAGTTGATTCAGGAAATGTGACATTGGCAACTGGTGATGTCAATGTGGATGCTGGTGATGTTAATGTGACTGCTGGTGATGTTAATGTAACTGCTGGTGCTGTTACTGTGTCTGCTGGTCATGTTAATGTGACTCTTGGTGATGTTAATGTGACTGCGGGTGATGTTATTGTTGCTGACGAGGATGACGAAGCAGGTCTTAAAAACATTGTTGCTTGGTTGAGGAATACTTTTGGCCTTGCGAAAGGTATTTTTGCTTCACCAGAATAAATAAAAAATTCATAATTATTAAATAATAATATTATTATTTAATAAACTAATAATTACTCATCCTTCTTTCCCTTCTTTTTAGGTTCTGCCTTCTTCTTTGGTTTTGTTTCTTCCTCCTCTTTCTCATCTTTCTCTTGCTTCTTTCTGGGGGCAGATTTTTTCTTTACTTCCTTCTTATTATCACTTTCATCGCCGGTCTCTTGATTCTCTTCTTCATCTTTCTTTTGTTTTCTTGCTACTGGTTTTTTCTTGCTACTAGCATTAGCACTAGCATTAGCACTAGTATTAGCACTTGCTTTAACATCACTTTCATCTCCAGTTTCATTATTATCTGTCTCATCTTTCTTACCAGCATCAGTATCTTCACCTGATTCTGGTTTTGCTTTGGATTTTTTTGGTGTTATTTCATCAGTAAGTTTAAAATTATTTGCTTTTGCTTTGTCATTATCTAGAACTTTTTTCATAAAATCTTGTGCTTCCTTAATTGAAATCTCAAGAATATTGCTATTATCTGCTCTCTTTTCGTGTTCTAAAAGAGATGTAAATTTAGTTTCAGCATCTTCGCAAGCATACGCTTTGCCATTTGCTTTCTTTGTAAAATATTGTGTAAGATTGTCTCGCGCAAATGTTTCTACATCGCTCGAACACCATCCTACATAAATTTGGTTTGCTTTCAGTGCTCCTCCTGAAACAAAGAAAATGTATTCGCTGGATTGGTTCTTCTTGGCACGAGTGGATGATTTGCTCATTTTTGTATAATTAATTTAATCTAATGTCTTATGTTTTTAACACTTTAAAATTCAATTTTTTTTAGTGGTTTTTGTGAAGCAAAAAGCAATAAAAAAATTATAATTTATGTAATAAGTTTCAGTTTTTTTAGTGGTTTTTGTGAAGCAAATAAAAAAAATTATAAACAACTATAATATGTTTAATCTTAACAAACAATTGTATATCCAATTAAGGGGGGGGAATTTCTGTTCAAAATGTGGTAATTCGGCATATGATGAAAATATAAAATACTGTTCGCATTGTGGTAAGAAACTTACATCTGAGAATGGATTATGTTCTTGTGGTTATGATAATATGCCCTTTTGCGTTGATCATAATAAACTGCCTGACGACAGTAAGGTAGTTTATTGTTACATGCATCGTTCTATTCTAGACTTATTCTGTACTGCTCATAATGATGAGAATAGAGCAATAAAAGCTACACAATGTCTTAATACGCGAACTAAAGAAACACTAGAAGAAAACACACAATTTTTTTCTTGTTGTGGTAGAAATAGATGTGAAAAATGTAGATTAGCAAAACCAGAACCATCATTTGCATTAGCATCAGCAAAACCAGCACCATTATTCGCATCCGCAACACCAACACCAGCATTAGAAAAACCAGCACCACAAAAATTTCACCAAAAAATAGAATCTACAAAGATTGGTGTTTATCCTTCAATAGAAGTAAAGGATGAAATATTATCGAAGTATCGTATGCCATATATTGACCAATCATTATTTGAGACTTATGATGAAAATAAAGAATATAAAAAATTAATTCTTTTCGTAGACTGGACTTATAAGATTATGACAGAACCTGTTACTTTATTAGAATCCTTACCAGATAAATCCAAAGAAATATTTATAATTTTATATACCAAGGGAAATCTAACGGATGAAGCTCGAGAATATTTTTTCAAATCCCCACCATATATCCCACCATTATACCGCAAACCAAACATTATATTTCATCCAAAAACTGCTAGTGCCAATCCATCTAATTATGCTGAGTTATATACATCGTTTATTGCCCCAGTAGCAAAATTAGCACCAGTAAGACATGCATCCGCATCCGCGGATGCATCCGTATCAGCATCAATGCGAGGACAACCAATTATCAAAAAGAGTGTCGGTGTTTGGAACTGTCCGCAATGTACATTTTTAAATGATCCAATATCCCTAAATTGCCAAATGTGTGGTTTTTATCTAGGAAAAGAACAAATAGAAGCACTAAATCGTACAACCGCAATACCAGTAAAAAGACCAGACACAGCAGAAATAAGAGCAAAAGAAGTACAAAGAATGGAAGCAGAAAGAGAAAAAATAGAAATAAGAGCAAAAGCAAAAGCAGAAGAGCAAAGAATGGAAGCAGAAAGAATAGCAAAACAAAAACAACAACCAATATTACCTTTTACTATTAAAGGGCGCAACTCAAAAAAAATAATAAATATAGGTGTGTTATATACAGATGATTCTGAAGACTTTCTCCGTACTAGATACTTATTAGAAACCCAATGCTCACCGATAAATCCCGAATATACTTTAAATTTTATTTATATTGGGACAATATATGACAATAAACTTGCATCACAAGATGTAATACAAAGTTTGGCCGGTATTGTTATACCAATAGTGGATAGTACCGGCAGGTTTGTATCAGACTTTCAAGACAAACTTAACGTTAACTGGACTAATACATTTAAACCCACCAAAATTGGAACATTACCAAAAATATTTATAATATTCAGAAAGGCACTCAAGATAGATAACCCACCAACCGCTGCCAGAACCAATATAATGGATAATTTAAAAGAAGTATATACAATTTGTTTCAAATTGGTTGGAGAACCACTAAATTTTCATAAAACCTACCCAGAAAATACTAAAGAGGTAATTTTATCGGATATGATAAAATATTTTTCATAAGTCATAAATTAATTGTTTCAATATTATGTCTTTATTCAGGACATTTGGTTTTTCCAATAATTTGATAATACATGTTTTCATCTTGTTTTTAACCATAATTGATAAGGGATATTCACCAAAATTATTACTATGATTATAGTCAATATTATCATTATCAAGTATTAGCATAATTAAGTCATCACATTTGTTTTTGCTTAGTTCGATGAGAATTGTTGAGTTGTCAATATTTTTTTGGTTAATATCAAAGTCTGTCATTTGTAGTATTTTATTAATTATTGGTGTATTTGTCAATCCATTTTTGATTAGATTGAATACAATATTATTTCCATAATTGTCAAGATAATTTATGTTAATATCGTGAATTGGCAAAATTTTGTTCAAAATAAATTCTTCAATTACTTTGAAACTTTCATTTTCTTTTGTGCTAAGAAAATTTATCATCATTTGAAAAAAACTAACTCCATTTACCTCATAGTTATATTCAACACCTTTGTCAATAAACATACCAATTAAATTCAGCAATGATATAGTTTTTCCTACTTGTGGTTCTATCATTAGTAATGTCAAAAAGTTATGTTTTTCAGTAGAACCAATATTTCTCATAATATTTATTTCTATATTGTAATTGATATCATATTCAAACACAAGTGAATAAACACATTCATAATCTCGTTGGGCGATAAAAGTTTTTATTTTATTGGTAATATATGTATTTCTATCTTTGTAATAATTTTCTGGCAATTTATTACAAGCAAATAATTGTTTCTCAATATTATGTTCCAATATTTCACTAACTGATATTTTGAATTTGTCAAGCAATGTTGTATTTGTAATAATATTTATAATGTGTTCTTTGAAATAATTTTTCATTGGTAACATACTAATAATTTTGTAAAATTGTTTGTATGCTTGTGCTTTTTCTGTTTCTTGTGTTTGTTCTTGCATTCGTTTTGTCATAAAAGCATTCTTATCATACATAATACCATCTGGTCCCATTATTGGATCAAATAATAATACGCCAGAAATAGGGCAAGTATAGTAAGAAATATTGAACTCCATTTTGTTTATTTATTATTCTTTTATGCTTTAAATAGTTGTGTGTTTCAATTTTTTTAATTATTAGACGCCTTAAATAAATACTAAAATATAATAATATAATGTCTTTTATTAGAAGTCTATTGCCGTCTTTTATTAATAACAATATAATGTATTATGTAGGAAAAACACAATGCTACATACAACAATATTGTACGAGTGATTATACACCAAGCAAAATGACTGACAGAATTTATGTTGGTAGTCTTGCTGATGCCTCACATAAAGGAGCGCTAAAAAATACTGGCATAACACATGTAATATCTGTTATGAATGGTGTTTATGAATTGTATCCAGATGATTTTGTGTATAAAATAATTCATATAAATGATGACACCTGGGAGAATATTGGAAAATATTTTGATGATACCACGCAATATATTAATAATATATTGAATGAAAATGAAAATAATAAAATTTTAATCCATTGTCAAAAAGGTGTTAGTCGTTCTATTACATTATTAATGGCATATTTATTACACGAATACAATAATAAAAATACAATTCCAATTGAAAGAACTGAAAATATTATACTTGAATTATTAGAAAATGTTAAAAATAATAGGAGTGTTGCTTTGCCTAATGATGGATTTTTCAATGAGTTAAAATCTTATGTATATAGATTGAATACATAATTACTAATCATCTCCCATTTGCCAGCGCCGTGTACCATCTGAAAAACTTATGTCAACGTATCCATTTGATCTATCTGCCCCCAGTGAGTTTCTGATTCCCCAGCGAGCGTTTGTTCCTACAATCAATCGTGATCCTCCATTAGGTTGATACCAGTGTGTATTTATAGATCCTTTACCAACATGATCATTTTCTATAAATGTTCCACCTGAACCAGCAACATTACTTTTTGTATGTAATCTATCACCTGAGTTAAACATTGTCCAAGATACTGCTCCGGATGGGTTATCTCTGGGTGCAAATAATAAAGTTTTTTTAATTGTTGTATCGTCTGCTGTTAATTTTTTAATAGAAGTATCTCCAGATATATTTAAATTTTTAGCACCTGATATATCTCCAGTTACTGCTAAATCGCCTGTAACGTTTAATTTTGACACTGTTAATACTCCATTATTATACACTGATGCTATATTTTGTAATGCTTCTTTTGCGTCGGTTGAATCAAAATTCTCATTCATATTATTATTCATAAGTTTTTGTAATTGAATAATAAACAATATTGCTCCAAATGATAACATTATGTATTTTAATTTTGTATCACATTCTTTATAGCACCAAAGACAAACACATGAGATTATGATTAGACATAAAATTATGAGATTAACTATCATATATTATTATGATAGTAAATAAATTATTATATTCATTATTTTTTAATAAATTAATATTATAACAAAAAATATTGTTTTACCAGTATCTTTTACCATTACCCATAAAGAATAATGGTTTAGCATCATTATCATATATTTGGAGGAATCCTGCTTGACGATCAATACTTGCACCCGCACTACCCGTTCCTGCTGTCATTCTTGTACTCCCTGATGGTTGATACCAACTTGTGGTTATCGTTCCATCACCATTTAGGTTAGTTCCTGTAAGTATACCACCTGTATTAGCTTTGGTACTTTTGAAATGTAATTGATCCGCATAATTATTAATTGTCCAAGTTTCTTTTTGGGTTGGATCATCTTTATTTGTAAATAATAATTGATTTCCGATTGATGCGTTAGTTGTTGTTATTTTTTTAGCACTTGTTATATCATCCCCAAATGATGATTTTCCAGTTACTGCTAAATCGCCTGTAACGTTTAATTTTGACACTGTTAATACTCCATTATTATACACTGATGCTATATTTTGTAATGCTTCTTTTGCGTCGGTTGAATCAAAATTCTCATTCATATTATTATTCATAAGTTTTTGCAATTGAATAATAAACAATATTGCTCCAAATGATAATATTATGTATTTTAATTTTGCATCACATTCTTTATAGCACCAAAGACAAATACTTGAGATTATGATTAGACACAATATTATGAGATTAACTATCATATATTATTATAATAGTAAATAAATTATTATATTCATTATTTATAAAACAGCAATTATAATTGTCTTATTTGCCAGAAAGGATTAACAAAATCCCCTCCACAAATCAGCTTTTTGACCGTTTGAAAGATATGTTGTAAATCTACTTGCATATTCATCTGTAGTGCCATTACGACTAGTTCCTATCACCATTCGCGTACCACCACCAGGTCTTAAATAATGAGCAGATATCGTTCCCTCACCACAAATGTCATCAACTAATTGTACTGCACCTTTAGCACCACTTTTAGTGCTTGATGTCACTAATGTACCAGCATAGTTATTCAGTTGCCAAGCTTTCCCTTGGGGAGCTGCTGGATCTCTAATAATTAGCAGATTTCCAATTGCTACATCTTTAGTTATAGTTAAATTTTTAGCACCGGTGATATCATCCCCAAATGATGATTTTCCAGTTACTGCTAAATCACCCCCAAATGACGATTTTCCAGTTACTGCTAAATCACCTGTCACGTTTAATTTTGACACTGTTAATACGCCATCATTATACACTGATGCGATATTTTGTAATGCTTCCTTTGCGTCGGTTGAATCAAAATTCTCATACATATTATTATTATTCATAAGTTTTTGTAATTGAATAACAAAAATAATAGCACATAATGAATACAAAGCATATTTTAATTTGATATCACAATTTTCGCTCTTATAAACACATACAAACGAAACTATAACTAAGCACAAAATTATTAGATTAACTATCATATATTATGAATAATTATAAAATTTATATACAATATAAATATAATAATGTCAAATCCAATTGATAATGTTTCAAGAAATGTAACCAATACAATTATGCCGTTTTTAGACAAATTTAATATTGACAGTAATGGTTTAATTGCGTTATCATCATTATTTGGTGTAGCAAGTTTATACCATCTTAATAGACACGAGATGGGATTTTTTATTTTTTACACATTAGTATTCTATTTTCTGGATTTAGGTATTGAAAAACAAAATATGAATAATATGTTTAAAAATATTGTTTATCTTTTGATTTTTGCTTATTTGTTATTTGTATCTTATGACTTATCAACGCATTATGTATTGCTTTTAGTATTGGGTGTTGCTGGTATTCTTTGGTACTTATACACAAGTTGTAATAATGATGGAAGAAACGAAATATGTACCCAAAATGCTGACACACTAAAGATGTTTGGCAATGGTTCAATTATTCTTATTCTGTTATTGGTTACTATTTATTTGAATAAATTTTATTGTAAAAAACACGTACTTGATGTTTCCAAACCATTTGTATGGTGATTTGTTATTATTTATTGCTTTTATATTATTACTAAAAATAATAATATTTATGAAATTTTTATAATTTATTAATTCTCAAATGAAATATATCCATTAATACATTGTCCTTACTAAGCATATGTTAGTGCTGTATTTCGATATATTAAAAATTGAAAAAACACAATATTTGGGTTTTATATTTGTATCTAGTTAATTATAGCAACTATTGGAAAACCAGATATGAACGATTTCGATTTTTTTAAGGAAATCGGTGATACTATTAGCGCATTAGGTTTAAATATTGAAGACCCCCATAATGCGTCTGCTTCAAAAGACACGGAACAACAACTTCCCTTAGCAGTAGTTGCTCCAAAAGTAGAACTTCCGCTAAAAAGCATCTCCCATGCAGAAATTCCTAAATCAGTTGATACAATTCTGAATCCATCGGATATCCTGACAAGTCTACTATGTCAAACTTCACAGTCAGGAAAGTGCGTTTTTTGCAAAAGTCCAAGTTGTCAATCCGGTGATGCTCATGCTGTATTGGCATCGGCGGCAACATCCTCTGCTGCTAAACCTCCTCGGCGATGTAGGGAGGATTGTGCCGGGGTTCTTATACCATTTTGTGATAAACTCACTACCCCTAATTTACCAGTGGAAATTTGTTCTGAAAAAGAATTTTGCGCACGTCTTCTGGGAACATCCGGTGAGGTGTTTTTTATCCGCTCAGAAGTTTTTCCCCTCGTCATAAGGACAATGGTGTTGTACTTTGCAACTGAAGAGTATCAGGTAGTACACCGGGATTTACAGATTTTGGATAAATGCGTGAATACTTCTAAAACATCGGATGTCGCCCTCGCATTTACCAAAACCGAACGCGAGATTATCATCTCACATATTCTGCGTTATTATCGTAAACTATGGCAAGAATTTCAGGGTGAATACAATGACGCTAAAAATGAGAATCCACCCCATATTGTTGAACCTCTTTTACGCGCAAGAAATTCAGCAAAAGAGGCATTTAATAAAAATAGAGAACTGCTTGAACACTTCTTCGCTACGCTGACACCATCTGAAACACAGCAAAGTCTCTCCCTAGTTGAAGTTCCTAAACCAGTTCTTGCAAGAAGAAAACTAAATGTGAGATTGATTTTTACAAGCTTACTGAGTCAATTGCTGTGGTGGACTGGTGGTATAATGAACAGATCGAGACTTACGCCCATGGGGTTCTTGTGCGTCAGCTGTGGTGATGACTGCCGAAGCAAAGATCGTGAAAATGAACCTTCGGTCGAAACGGTTGAAAATCTTCCCAGATGTGGGAAGGATTGTAGTAGTTTTCTTATAAATATTTGTCACAACCCGAATCTAATTTCAGCAGTTTTCATACTGAAACTAATAGCTTGTTATGACTTGATGGGTTGCCCAAACCTCGTCGGAGAATACCATAAGGCTGTTCCTATCCGCCGAGAACTATATGGACTCATCCTGAAGGTTTTGATATTATACTTAGCATCAGAAGAATATAATTCAGAGCAACGAGATTTGCGGGTCTTGCTGGCTTTCTACGAGAAAGGATTGGTTAAGCGCAAATTGGCTATGAAGGAATTAGCTGAATTGGAATCAGCTGAACCGGAATCAGTTGAAGAAAAACCACCTGCTTTTACTGAAACTGAGTGCGAGATTATCATTGCGCATATTCAGCGCTATAGTCCAAAAGATACTCAAGAAGCAGGAAGAGACCGTCTCTTAGCAATCTTCAAATCTCTAAATCACTAAAACTTTTGCTAATACGCATATTTTTTTATTTAGTATTCACATAACTAAAATTATAAAAATACCTAATATAATGAATAAATTTTTTAGGTATTTTCCTAAAAATTATCCAGAATTAGATTGGGAAAAGACTGATAAACATAGATGGTCTAAATGTCATTCAGGGCAGAGAAAATTATTTTTCAGTGAGTTAGAATTTTTGACTAGATGTGGAAAATATTATAAATTTGATGAATGTTGTGTTTTGTATGTTGGTGCCGCACCAGGAACACACACGAATTTATTAATAAAAATGTTTCCTGATTTACATTGGGTGTTATATGATCCAAATCAATTTGATATTAATCAAAAATACATAAATAAAAATGTTGATATTCATACTGGTTATGACGGATTTTTTACAGATGATAAAATCCAAGATGTATTAAATAATAAATTTGTCAAGAATAGAAAAATATTATTTATTTGTGATATGCGATTAGATACAAAACAAGAGCAAATATTAAAAGAATTAATAGACCAACAAAGATGGATAATAAAAATGGGAGCTAGTATGTGGAGTTTAAAAATGAGAGTTCCTTATAATTTTGACGAGATAACAGAATATGATATGAGTGACATAAAAGACAAAATATATGAATATGATAGTTTCAAAATAAAACCAGGATATTTGCTATATCTTTATGGCAATATTGTGACTCAATTATATGCAAAACCTTATTCAACTGAAATGAGATTAATTGGCAAAATCAAAAAAAATGGCAAATATAAATTTAAATTATGGCACAACAAAACTTATGAGAGCAATTGTCTATATTTTAATGAGGTGGATCGCTACAATGATTTTATTTATGATAAATCAAATTTAGTTCCAGAACATTTATTAGAATACACGAATAATTACGAACACGTGGGAGAATATTATATTGTTAAGAAATATCTAAAAATATTCAAAGATGAAAATGATTTTCCAGCCACAATAAAAGCAATGTATAAAATCAATAATGAATTAAGACAACTAACACATAGAGATTTTTATACGTGTATTAATTGGACTATCAAAGATGAAATTAAAGATATAAAAAAACTTAACAAAACAAAAAATGACATTGACAAAATAATAAAAGATTATAAAGAATATTATGAAAAATATAAAAAATATATCATTGAACAAAAGAAAGTTTTAGAAAAGACTAAAAAAACTAATCCAATATTAGAACAAAAAGAATATGATGAACAAATAGAAAAAGTAAGTAAAATAATTGATTACATTGATAATATTTCTTCTTTTAGTCTTGAATAGGCATTCTTATTTCTTGCTTGTAATATCAAAATTATAATTTTCACAAATATAATCGTCTAATGATAATAATGGTTCTGTATCATCATTGTCAAAATAATTATCATCTCTTCTTGCTTCATTATAAATTTTGATATTTATATTATCAGTCTTATTTTTGTTTAAAAAGAAAAAACAAGAATTTTCATTATGTTTCAATGATATATTTTCAGTCTCATAATCATCATAATAATTTATATTTGATGAAGAATATAATTGATCATTGATTGACAAATTACAAATCATATTCTTGCTACTTTTATTTTTTATCAGTATTTTATATGGATATCCAGATGGAATAATATATGTATGTTTATTTTTGCTATATAACAAAGATAAATTTTCAGAAATAATATAAATAATTATTTTATCGTTCATAATAATCTATAAATTTATTTTTTTTTTATATATATAAATATTATATAATGGCAGAGCAATCTAATGATTACAAGAATAAAAAGTATCACCACAAAATCCAACAAAAACTCAAAGAAATGGTAGCACAAGGAATGAATATTCCTGCGGGATATTCTCAATTTATGCTTCCATACAATATGACCCAACAGGGAGGAGGTGGTGTTGCAGATCAAGACCAATATTTTGATTACAAGGCGCGCAAATATCATCATAAGAATCAACAGTTATGTCGCCAAATCATCGCAAGAGGTGGTTCAGTTCCCGTTCAATATGAAAAATACTTACTCCCTTTTTCTGGTTAAGTTAATTAATTCCTGAATTTGGGCGTTGAAATTTTCATCATTTTTATACGTATTTGATAAATTATTCAATCCAAATATAAACTCATCGTCTATTAATAATTCAAAGCAATCAATCTTTATTGCTTTTTTAATTGTTCTATTTATACATTCTAGTGTTTTTTGTCTTGTATCACCATATATATATCTTGATAACGCTTGTAATCCAGCATTGTCAATACTTAATCTATCATCTATTGATACATGTAATTTATTACCAATTTGAATATTTCTTATCACATTTAAATTATGATATATTGTGTCATAATTATTAATAATAATATCATCAAATGAATTTACACAAGTTTTATGGCTAAATGGTGATACATAATCGTATTCTATTGTTGTATCTTTGATGATATCTTGGGTGATATCTTGGGTGATATCTTGGGTGATATCAATCACAATATCTGGTTTTGGACTTGGATTTGGATTTGAACTTGAATTATCATTTTGTTTGTTAAATAATTTTGAAAACCATTTAATAATAAATGTAAAACAATTGCTTCTGTTCTCCACAAACATAATATGTTATATTACTATATTTTATTTTAACTATTAAATTACACATTAGTTAATAATCAGTAAATAAATTATCAACATTTAGATCAAAATTACGAGGAAAAAATGCTACTCTATTTAGATTTCTTGTTGGCATCCAAAATGCTGTAAATCCATCATCAAGATATTTGTTATAGTGATTTCCTGTTAAATATTTATCTTGAATGCCATCATTGGAATATAGTGAATCGAGCGCTCCATAATTCTCTTTTGTATCTTTATATTTAATAATTAGTAATATTATAATAAACACGCAAAACACAATAAAAAATGTATTCATTATAATTATATAGTAAATTAATTTTTATTTCTCCATTTGTATGTATATATTCTTTATATTATAAATTATTTTAAATGTATAATATATGCCTAAAATAATTACCAGAAATTATATAGTAAATTAATTTTTATTTCCCCATTTGTATGTATGTATTCTTTTTTACTATTACTAAAAATAATAATATAAAATTGGATATCATCAATAAAAATTTTAATTTATAACATTCCATAAAAACCACTTCTTATTATTTCTAATGTATTTGTATCATATATTATTGCTATTTCATTATTGATATTATATTCATTTAGTAATATTTTATTTTTAATATATTTAATAATATTATCTGGATAACTAGAAGTAATTAAAAAATTTAAAAATTCCTCATTGGTTATTCCTAAATATAAAACAAATATTTGATTTTTAGTTTTATTAAATATGCTAATTTCATAACAAGAATATTTATTCAATATAATATTCTTAAATTTATCTTTTATATTTTCAAACTCTAATTTTTTCATATAATTATCATAGTTTTCATAAAATGATTTGTATGTATCAATTACAAATATTTTACTTTCATCATATAATACATTATCTTTTTTATATTTTCCACAACCCCAAAATGGCAATGATATAATTTCATTTATATATTCTTTATCATATTTATAATAATAATGTTCTACATTTGATATATTATACGATGAACTATCTATATCCCAAGAAGTGATGCGTATATTTTCATCTAATGTATATAAATATATTTCCCATCTGTAAATATCTTTATTTTTTTTGAAACCCCATATTAATTTTTTTTTATCAAATTTTTCATATAGTTTTGAAATATTAGATAAAACTCTTACATTATTTTTACATGTTTCATATAATAACATACTAGATGAAATTCCACTAACTAAACCAATATCTGTATAACTATTATACTTAAATTTTCGTGATTCTTTATTTATCCATTTATATTTTACATCATAAGGATATAAATATTTACTATCACTTGGTGGAAACATTATAATTTCTTTTATTCCCTCAATAACTGTTAATAATCCATCCTCATCATCATAATGTAATCCTGTGTCGTGTTTTCCAGATGAGATCCATACATTATAATCATACTCATTATTTACATTAATTTTATCATTTTCAGGAAATTTAATATATGGTTTTAATTTATTTTTTATATTAGAGTTAGACATTCCTAAATCATAATTATCTAATGTAATAATATATTTATTATCTTTTTTTGAATTATAAAATACTTTAAAATTATTTTTTTCAGAATCATTATTTAATGAATTCCAAACAGTAACATTTTCATTATCTAAACTATTTATATCAATATTTATTATTGGATTAGTTAAAATAAATGGATTGTTAATATTATTTTTATTATTGAACCAAAAATTTATGGCAAATGTTTTTTTTGTTGTTTTTATCCAATGCCACCATTTTTTAGGAATATAAATACTTTCCCCCTTTTTTACTAAAAATTTTTGTGGATGTGTAAATAATAATCGAGGAAATATAAAATAATTATATGAATCAATTTCACTAAAGTGTGCGTATAATGAACTGCTATTTTTATGTTTTTCTAAATTTAAACTTTTATAATTTAATCTTATAATTATTATAAATATCAATATTAGTATTAATAATATTATCAATTTCATTATAATATTGATATTTATAATATTCTTATATATTTTAATTATGATGGTATTTTATTGGGTGCTTTGATACTTTTTATTGCTAATAATATATGTTTGTGAAATAATGTATTATGCTAAAATTATTTTAGTATTAATAAAAAATATCAATATATATATATATTTACACAAGATAAATAATAAATTCTATGTCTTCTTTAGTATCATCAAAATATACAATATTCTGTTTATTTTGAGTAAATATTTTATTGTCATTTTTTTGGTTAATATATACTTTATTTAATAATTTTTCTTCTAATTTGTCAATATAATTTTTAAATATATTTTCGAATTTATCACTGCCAATAAGATTAATATTTATTTTGTTCCAAGGTTTAAGACCTTTTTCTTTTCTTTGTTTTTGTATTCCTGTTATGATTTGTCTTATTTGATATATATTATGTAATTCTTCTGTATAACTATTATCAATAGACACCATTAATTCTCCTTCTATTTTACAAATAATATTATCACTTGATAAAATCTTAGGTATTTTTTCTATTTTATAATCAGTTTTTGATATTTGATAATTTTCTATCATAAATTCTTCTTCAAGATTTATAATAATATTTTCATTTATATTTTCTAATAATTTTTTTACTTTCTTTGCTTCTCCTTTGAATTTCTTTCCTAATACACTATCAAAGCAAACAATTTTACATATTAAATTATCATCTAATTTGTCATAATATACATCCAAACAATTTATTTCTGTTTTTATGAATTCTTCAAATGTTTTTGCTATCTCAATAAACATACTATCATTATGATAAATAGTTGCTTTGTATAATGGCATTTTTAGTGTTTGAATTTTTAAATCTTTTCTTAGAACTCTAAAATTTTTGATAATAACTTTGAAAATATCAAATTTTTGTATAGTTTCCAAATCAAGAATAAAATCTTGTTTATTAGGATAATCGCATAATAATACACTTTCATTTTTGCTATTTTCTTTCAAGTAATTATATATATGCGAACTCAAAAAGGGCAAAAATGGAGCAATTATTTTTGTAAAATTGATTAGCACAATATATAATACTGAAAGAGACATATTAGTTTCTTCTTGTGTGATAATGCTTCGTAATCTATCACGATTAAATTTGATGTACCAATTACACAAATCATCAACAAATTCAAAAATTAAATATATTACTTTGTCAATATTATATCCTTCCATTTGTTGTGTTATGTTTTCAATTAATTCATGTAAAATGCTAATAATCCATTTATCCATAATATTTTCAGTCTTTTGCCATAATTTTGTATTCAAAAAATGATTTTTAGATGCGTTATTCTCACACAAAACCAGAAATAGTTTTACTCCATTAATGTATGGAATGATTTTTTGTATGTTTTGACCGATAACACTTTCTTTAAATAATAAGCAATCCCCCATTAGTGCAGGAGAACTTAAAAGATATATTCTAGTCATATCAGCACCATACGTATTTAAAATTTCCATAGGATTTGTAAAATTTCCATATTTTTTTGAGAATTTAACTCCTTTCTCGTCTAATACTAATCCAGCACAAATAACTTCTTTAAAAGCGGGTTTATTGAATAATGCTGTTGAAATTACAAGTAATGTATAAAACCATCCTCTTGTTTGGTCTATACCTTCGGCGATAAAATCACTCAAAAATTCTTTGTCATCAAAATAATTAGCATTTTCAAATGGATAATGTATTTGGGCAATAGGGACGCATCCACTCTCAAACCAACAATCTAAAACCAATTTTGTGTTTCTTAGTATTTTGCCAGTTTTTTTACTAATAATTATGATATCATCAATATTTTCTCTGTGTATGTCTTGAGGTTTTATTTTCAAATTTGCTAATTCTGTTAGTTCATCAATACTTGAAATACATAAAGTCTCTAGTCCATCATCACTGACCCATAATGGTAATGGTGTGCCAAAAAATCTATTACGTGAAATACACCATTCGCGAGCATTTTCTAACCAATTTTTAAATCTTCCATTGCCAATATTTTTAGGAAACCAATTAATTTTCTCATTATTTTTTAATAATTGGTCTTTTAGTTCTGGAACTTTTAGAAAATAACTTAGAGTAAGTTTATAAATCAGGGGCGTATCAGTTCTATAACAAAATGGATATGAATGTTTATAAACTTGTGTTTTCAATAGAATGCCTTTGATTTTTAATGCTTTAATAATAATGTCATTTGTGTCTTTGTCAGTTGATAAAAGATTTTTGACAATATCAATTTTATCTATAAACATTCCATTCTCGTCTAACACATTTGTTTTCTCAATATCTAAACTATTATTAAAAACACGATAATCATCTTCACCATAGTAAGGAGCAATATGAACTATTCCTGTGCCAACTTTTGAATTATTATCAACAATAACATAATTTTGTTTTATGTCTGTGATAATTTTGAATTCTCCTAAAACATAATCAAATAATGGTTCATAACTTAATCCAACTAATTTTTCACCCTCAATAGACTTGATAATTTTGTATTTATCAAATCCTAAATTATGAATTAAATCTTTCGCACAAATATAAACTTTTTCTTTGTATTCAATCCAATCATAAACAGCACTATAATTCACACATAAAGCCATATTTGAGAATAAAGTCCATGGTGTTGTAGTCCACGCAACAATATAAGTATTTTCAAAATCTTTTAATTTGAACATTACATAGACTGATTTTGTTTCAATATCTTTGTAATTTTGTCCTGCTTCAAAATTAGATAAAGGTGAATTACAAGCATTTGAGTATGGCATTACTTGATATCCTTTGTAAATCAAATTTTTGGAATATATTTGTGAAAACACCCACCATACACTTTCCATAAATGGTGTATCAAGTGTTTTATATGTATGTGTAAAATCAGCCATTCTCCCAATGCTTTCATATATTGGTTGCCACGCTCCTGAAAATTTGGCAATCATTTCTTTACACTTAAAATTATATTTGTCTATTCCATATAACTCTATTTCTTTTTTTGTGTAAATGCCTAATTGTTTGTTAGCTACACTTTCTATTGGAAGTCCGTGACAATCATAACCTAATAAATTATCACAATTATATCCATTCATTTGTTTGTAATACAATGATGTACTTTTTATGTATCCAATTAAAAGATGCCCGAAATGTAAAGTATCAGATGATGGAAATGGTGGACCATCCATAAATCTATAATTTTGCTTATTTTCGTTTTTCTTTTTAATAATATCATAAATTTTTTTTTCTTTCCATTCATTAATAATTTTAGTTTCGTGTTTGATGTAAGTAAAATCGTCAGGTAGTTGGGCAAACATTTTTTAATATAATAGCAAGTATATATTAACAATTATAATATTCAATTTTTTATTATAAGACATTATTATGAGTAATTGTAAAACAATAACAGAATTATATAAATATTTAACAAAAGACAAAGAATGTAAAAAAAAGAAGAAACACAATAATGAAAAAAAAGTTATCCCGTGTATTAACAATCTTATTGATAATACTAATCGTTTGACAGACCATAAAATTAATAGTTTAGGTTTAGTGATGAAAAATATATTATCTAATTTGAAACTTCCTGATAATCATCATAATAATAATCATAATATATTTACTTATGATAGACCGGGTAATTATCGCAAAAATTTTCCAAAAGACTGCAAAATATTATTACAAATGATGGGTGGCGGTGGTTCTGGTGGTGTTAGTTACATTCATAACGAAATTATAATTTATGCTGGTGGTGGAGGAGCAGGGCAATATTATTCTCAATATATCAAAGTAGAAAAAAATAGTTATTGGGAAATTGAGATTGGTTCTGCTGAAAATAATACAGAACTAAAAATCTATGATTGTAAAAATAAATTATTATTATCGATTGTCGCAATAGGAGGAAAACCAGGTGTATATATTACACCAGAAATTATAAATAAAAATCCAGAAAAAGGCAATTCACGATTTAGAGAATTGATTTATGGTGGTTCTTGTCACGATAATAATGGTAATGGTTCAAATGGATGTATATCAGTTCCAAGTATAACAGGTAAAACTGGGGATGGAGGTCAAATTATTGGCAAAACCGGAATAGGGGGCAAAGGAGGAACACCCGAACACCCGGATGGAGGCGATGGTTTCTACGGTTCAGGTGGTGGAGGAGCGTTGCCTTACTCAAATCCAGGTATAGGTGGTTCTGGTTATTTAATTGGCGAAATAATTGAGTAAAAATAAGTTTTATAATTATAATATGAAAAAAATATTGATAGTATCATTTTACGAATTGAAAGAATATTTATTGTCAATTTCTGATATATTTATTGATACATATAAATGGGATGTATGTTATTATCCATTATTTATGTATTATAAGGATGAACACAATAAAATAGACAATTATAAAGAACATTTTAGTGAATTTATTTCTGAGAACAAACCAGATATAATTCTATGGTGGTATTATGGTGTTCCAATAGACATAATACATTATATTAAACTTAAACATCCTGAAATTTTCTATATTATTTATGAGTATAGCAAAGATACAGATGATAAATTATTATTATTTGATTATATATTGACAGAAAATCATTTAAATCTACCAAACAAACAGATAGATTATTTTCAATTTGGTTATGACAAAATGTTATACAGAAAATATAATGAAAATGAATTAGCAAGTATTGACAAAAAATATATTTGTGATGTTAGTTTGTATTCTAATGATATTGTTAATAATATTACTAATAAAAATCGTGTATTAGAAATAGAAAAATATTGTATTACAAATGATTTGAAATTTAACCAATATGGTTCTGAAAAATTATGTAGTTCTCATATTCATAATTATAATTATTATAATTTGCCCCAAATGTTAAATTCAAGTAAAATAAATATTGTATCAAGTAATATTATTTTTGGGTCTATTTCTTGTGGCACAGATACTTTATTATTTGATGAAAATATTATTGACAATTTAGAAAATAATAATTATATTGAACATCCAAAGAACAACTATTCGTGGAATAAATTTTGCGAACTAATATTTATTGCGTATAATAAAAAAATATTTGATTATGATTTTTATGTCAAAACTTATAAATTAGACATAACTGACAAAACTCTAATATACAAACATTGGCAAGATAAATTACTAGAAAAAAATATTATTGACATTCCTTATAAAATTAGTATTCCTGATAATTTTGATTTAGAAAGTTATAAAAGTTTATTTAACATAAATTATGATAATGAATATTATTATATTCAATGGTTTATGTGTGGTAAAGATAAGAATTTTATCAAGATACCTAAGAAACAAGATTTGATTTTAGACGGAAATAAATATAATATCCAAACAAATAAAATGTTTGAATTATTTTATGGTTTTAATATGATTTCAAGTCATACAAATATTTATGATGGTTTTGATATTGTTAGTAAGATTACTAAAAATAGTCCTAATTTAGATATAAATGAATTAGTGAAAATGTATAATGATATAAATAATTGAAAATGTGAATAGTTTGTTATTTGTTTTATTCTAATAAATCCAAAATAAAATATGCCAATCAAACAACCTGACCAACCACAAAATCCAGGCAATGGGGGACACGTTCGCAATAGACATCCCTATTTTGCGATTATTCTGGGATGTAATTGTGGATGTAATTTGCCACTACTCATATCACCAAAACCATAGCACAACTATGGTTTTGTAGAATTATTTTTGTTTATTATTTATAATTATCTTTAATAAGATGGGTATAGTTCGATTAGCAAAATGTCTAAAAATATTAAATTCACTTACTGAATACACTGACAGGAAGAATGATATTAATAATAAAATAGACGGCAATCGTGTGTATATGGATTTTATATCTATTGTTTATAAAGTAAGAGAAACAATAATAAATGAACTGAATTATTTATTATTTAATTTTTTACTGATAAAACATAACATAATTGATGCTAATTATGACAGAGAAAAATATGTTAATATGAGTATAAAATTTAATATTGATATTAATACTAATATTGATGATATATTCATAAATAATTATTGTAAAACTGTTGAAGAGAATATTTATAAATATATTTATGATGATATTGTTTTTTTTGTGTGTGATATGATAAATAGCAAATTAAAAAATGTTGAACATATTACAATTGCTTTTGACGGTGTCCCAAGTTATGCGAAGATGCAAGAACAAAGGCACAGAAGATATATGAGATATGCTTTTATTGAATTCAAAAAATACATTAATAATAAAGAAATACGAAAAGGCAATAAATTAATAGACATTAGACAAGAATATGACAAGATAGCAATTACATGTGATATTAAGCAATCAATAGAATATGTTTATAAAATGTATCATTCAAATAATTTGAAGATAGATATAGAAAAATCTATGGTAAAAAATGGGATTGTTAATATTATTGACAAACCATTTGGCGAAGGTGAGAAAATATTAATGGATTTATTATTAGCAGATTTTGAAATATACAAAAATGAGAAAAGTTATGTTTATTATTCTCCTGATGGCGACTCTGTTTTATTATGTTTGAAAATATATATTACAACAAAAGTAGAGAGATTAAATGTTGTTAAAGCATACACATTACAACCAACAAAACTCAGTAATACAGAATGTCAATATGTTAATATTCCAAAATTATATGAAAATATTTCTAAAACAGTTATTGCTCATTCACATAATAATAAACCAGATTATGATTTGATAAATAATGATTTTATAACTATTATGTCATTTTTTGGAAATGATTTTGTGTGTCCCATTCCATCATTAGACATTGAATGTTCATTTTTAGATTTGTTATATTTATACTCAAAACTAATAGACACAAACAAATATATCACAAAAATTCAAGACAATAAAACAATAATTAATTATGATAATTTTGTTGCTTTCTTGACATTATTAAAAGACCACGAACATTATCTTTTACTTGACACTTATCTGGCAGATAAACAATGTAAAAATAAAATTATAAATACATTTGGTTCTGTATTTTCAATGAGATATTACATTGATTATCAAGAAAAATTACAAGAAAATAAAAATATAATAATTAAAAATATTAGTGATTTTGAAACAACAAAAAAATTAGTGCTTTCTATTGTTGATAATTTGAGAAAGATAAAAACAGTTACAAATATTACTTATGGGGATATATTTATGAAAACTGAAATTAGGAATATCGATAGTTTTATTAATAATTTACTTAAAAATAGAAATTTTAATGAATATTATTATAATTTAAGACCAAGACAAAATAAAGATGAAACTTATTTATTTGAAACAATCCAAGAAATAGAAAAAGAATTATTGAATTCTTTTATGATAACTCAAGAACACGAAAATCAAAATAACTTTGAATATCAACAAATAAGAAAATTATGTAATCCTCATAAATTGATGCCAACAACACTAAATGATATAGACTTATTTTTATTAGACTGGAAATCAGGTAAATGGCGTAAAATAATAAATGCTAAATCACCTGAACTGGGTTATGATTGGAAAAAGAACAAAATAAAAAAATTTGATGAAGAAATTAATAGATATACACGAGAAATATTATTTCATAATACACAAAAACAGGATTTATTAGATGTATCAAAAGAATATTTAAAATCAATATCGTGGGTTGTTGATTATTATCTTAATAATTATGATTTAGACAACAAATGTAGCACTTGGTCTTATAATTATGAAAGAGCGCCATTTATTACTCAACTATATAATTATTGTATGAATTATGGTTATGATTGTATGAAAAATGTTTTTGAGATTTCATTAATTGATAGTTCAAAATATATAAATGACAAATTACATAAATTATATATTTATCCCCAATATGATATTTCTAAAATCCCATCAAAATATCACGTTAGTTTTCCAAATATCCGCAAATATATAAAAAAAGTAATGAAATATGGCAAAAGCAAAGGATTATTTGATGCTAGAATGTGTCCTTTTTTTTCAAAAACATTTTTCAAGAATAAGAAATTGTCTTATGATGAATTATTAGAGATGGGTACGTATATATCATAAAATAATATAAAAAATCAAAATTAATTATTTAAATATATATTTTAATATATTTTAATATTATGTCTTCAATTAATTTCTCCCTAACTGACCCATTCTTGCCAATTAATATCACTGCTGACATTTCATTTACTAACTGTTATGAACCAAATAATTCTAGTTCAAGTGATTATTCAAGTGATAATTCAAGTGATGAAGAAGTTATTAATGAAAACTCAAAAGAAACGCTAACTGCAAAAATAAATAATTATTTTAAAAATATGGTTTTCTCAGCAACAGATAAATTGTCAGAATGTTTTTCAAAACAACAAGTAGAAAAAACATCACAAGACAGCTCATCAAATAGTTGTTATGATGAAGAAGATGATGAAGAAGATGAAGAAGAAAATAATGAAGAAGATGAAGAAGATGAAGAAGATGAAGAAGATGAAGATGAAGATGAAGATAAAGATGAAGAAGATAAAAAAGAACAGCAAGTTTTATCAAATTATATAACAATCAAAACTGATTATGATAATGAAAAATGTAAAAAAATTATGTTTTCACAATTACCAAATATTATATTCAATAAAATTAAACTTACACAATATGGATGCGTATTTGATAAAGACCTAAAAACGTTTTTTTGCCCCAATAATTTGATTGGATTATGTGAATATTTAACATTTAATAATAATGAGACAAGATATATTTTTGATTGCTATATTGAACCAGATCAACTTATTGATGTTGTATCAAATAAATTATACATAAAACCAGAGAATATTAGATACAAAAATAAGAGAGATGTTATAGTCCATATTTATGACAAAATATATGAATATTGGACAAATTTTTGTTGTGGAGAACATAGAATGGATAATATTATTGCTTACACCGAGATAATACCCGAGAAATATTTTAGTAAAATAACAGCAGTAAGTTTTATGATTTCAACTGTTAAACAATATCCAAGATCAATTTCTCAAATTCCAGAAGAATTTAAAAGTTATGCTTTATGTTCGCAACTAATTACGACATCAAGACAAGCATATTATTATCTCAAGAAAGCATTAAATACTTTTCAAGAAACTGAAAGAGAAACACTTATACAACAATATATATTCGAGTTTGCTGATGGTTTTTATATTTTAGATGATACACATAAAACTACCAATATTATTGTTTCAGCAATGAGTTTAGATAATTCATTTTATGAGATTTTACCAGAGAAATTACAAACTTTTGAATTATCATGTCTGTATCTTTTGTCAAGCAGTTCTAATTTATCAATGATACCAAAGAAATATTTACAAAATGAGAAATTGTTTAATGTGACTTTAAAAAATAATGGATTATTTTTAGAGCGAATGGAATTTAAACATAAAACAAGAAGTTTATGTACTATTGCTGTTGAGAATAATTGTAGAGCATTAAATTATGTTCCATTTAATATGATTGATAATGACCTAATTAAAAGCGCAATTAATGGTGTAAAAGACGTTAATGACTGTTTGTATATGTCTCTAATTATCCAGGATAAGTTGTTATACATGGATTTAATTAAAAAGCAACCAGTGTTTATTCACTATCTAAATGGTGATTATATAACTCACGAAATGTTAGTATATATAATGAATACTCGCCCTGAATTTGTGTCATCCTTAAATTTTACCAATGAAAATATTATTAATTTAATTAAAGTACATATTACTACTTATATTGACATTTTGAAATGGACTTCAAACAATAATACACATTATGTTCTTGAATCAATCCCATCATATTTATATTCAAGAGAAGCGGCAATCTATGCTATCTGCCAAAATGCACAATTGTATAAACTAAAATTTGAACCTTATTATCGTGATGATGATAATTTCAAAGCAAGACTTATTAGTGGTGGCACTCCAATATATGTCTTTTATGATGATGCTGAATTTCTTATCAAAATATATAATAACATTGAAACATATTTAGATATTAGACATTCTGTTGTTTATGAATTACCATCAGTGTATGTTAATGATGATATTTATATTATGTGTATAAATAATCATAATTATAAACTTGAAAACATACCACCCGAATATCGAACTCAAAAATTATATAAAACTATTTATAATAAAGTATTAGCAGAATTAGTGTCATTAAACATTGCGAAGAAATATGAACCGTTGACAGTTAATGTTGATGCTAATGAGAATGTTGTTGATATTGTTGATATTGTTGTTGATATTGTTGATGCGAATGTTGATGCTAATGACATTCAACCTGATACAAATTTGATATCACTCACTGATATTGAATCTTTCTAATTTTTTAAATTTTAATTTATAAATAACTGGATCGTTTTTATAAATTATCTCAGCAGTATGAAATACTTGTTTGGTATCATTTATTAAACTAATAACATCATTTACATTTATCCTATTTCTATCTCTGTAATATTGCCACTTTAATTGTCTAACATCATTATCTAATTTACTTGTTTTTACAAAGAATATGGATTTTACAGTTTTATTGTTTTCGGTATTAATTGTGTTAATATTCATTTTAGTATGTGTTATATTGATTAATTATTAATTATAAATTTCAATTTTTTATATTTATATATAATATAATGTCTAACAAAAGTTCCGGAAAAGAAAAAGGCAAACTTCTTTATTTTGAAAATAGCGAAAGCAAAGTTATTCACGCTGATGATAAACTATTCTGCAAATTCTACGGTGTTAAAAATGGTGTGTCTAATAAAGTAACTATTGAAAGTGGCAAAACCGGCGGTGAATACACTCTTAGTGTAAAGACTGGAACTAATGCTCCTAAGGTTACCAAGCATAACAAAAAAGAAATCTTAGCTTTTCTTAAGACTGACCCTAATCTTGCTTTTATGACTGACTACATTAGCAAAACTTCTTCTTTGACACGCAAGAAAGGTTCTAAGAAGGCATCTAAGAAGGGTTCTATGAAGGGTTCTAAGAAGGGTTCTAAGAAAACTAAAAAGGTTTCTCGCAAGAAAGGTTCTAAGGCATCCAAGAAAGGTTCTAAGAAGGCATCCAAGAAAGGTTCTAAGAAATAATTATTTTTTAATTGGCAAATAAATACACTATAATTTATATAGTGTATTTATAAAATGAATATTGACAAAATTTTTATTAATTCTGTTGCTATATACAATATCACTAAAAATATATTTAACAAATATTTTACTGAGAATGACAAATATAAAGAAAAAATTAATAGAAATATAACCTCGCTACACGAAAAATACCAGAAATTTTTTGATATAGAAGAAAGCAAACAAATATTATCATTAATAGAAATATCAAAAACACTAAAAACATTTTGTGTTTCTGTATTTAACAAAATTGAAAACAAAAATGGTTATTATGATAATGAAATTGACAGACCTCATAAAATGAAAACTAATTTTTTTATTGATGGTTTATTCAATAGTTACAAAACTTTTGATGATATGGTTAGACAAATGATGGTTGATTTTCCAAGAGAGAAAATATATTTGAACAATAAATTATATTCAAATATTAATGAATTTATCAACGACTTATTTTTGTTTGATAACCAAATTAATAATATTAATATTGTCAAACTAACAGTTGGTCTTATTTGCCAATCATCATTTTTTAATTCATATGCTTACTTACTTAATAATCTTCATAATTTAATTGCTTTGAATAAAATATCAAGTGATTATCAAGTAGCAGATGATAATCAAAATAAATATATTTATCTTACTATTACACCTACTGACTTTACATGTGTTTTAAAAGTGTTTTACAAAATAATTAATACAGAAGATGAGACAATTATGTATAAAATAAGTGCTGAAACGATATTTGATATTAAGAACGAACATTCAGTTATTATTTATGAAAAATTATAATATATTACAAACAAACTGGACCATTTGTAAGAAATTCATCTAAGGATCTAACATAATCATCTTCTAATAATCCATTCACACAAACAGACTGAGGAACTAATTTATAATTCTTGTCATAAAAATACATTAGTTTATTTGCTGGAACATCGCAATATCTGCTAACAATTCTATTTGGTGAGTATGAACACATATCTTTATCATTTGCCGGCACGTATTTATTGTCATTACATTTACGACAATTTACATAAAAACATCCAGTTAATCCTCTGAGAGAATTTAATTTAACATTATTATAATCTTCATTATCATCTTTATTTATTACAATATAATAAATAACAACGATAAAACTTATAATGACGATGGGTATTATATACATAATATAAGTATTTAAAAAACTTATTCTATTGTAATTATATAATAATGAAAAAAACTGTAAATGATTCACGACGTCCAACAATATTAGCACCCAAATCGGTTACTAAACCTGCTATCAAACCTGCTACTAACCATACACACAAACCTAAATCCAAACCTGCACCCAAACCTGTTCCCAAACCTACTCCCAAACCTGAACCTGAACCTTTGATTAAATCATTTTGTATCGTAAAAGAAGATCCTCAGCAATCTAAAATATCACAACCTGATGTTAATATATTAGAGAACAAACAAGATGGAACAATTGAACCATTACGCATAACACCTATGGTTTTGCCAAGTGGATTCTCACCCGCACAGATAAAAACCGCATATAATTTTCCAGCATATCCAGCGCTTGCTACACCGACAACAACAAGACCAATAATTGCGGTTGTTGCTGCGTATGGATATTCTGGATCTGCTTATGGCGATTTGAAGACTTATTGTCAAACATTTGGTATTCCATATCCTAAAAATGGTGGCACATTAGTAAATGCTAGAAAATTGCCACTTGGTATGACTAACAATCCATACTTTTTTGAATGGAATCCAACAAGGAAAATCAGTAATAATTCAGAATGGACATTTGAAATGGCTCTTGATACTCAAACTGCGTGGAGTTTAACTCAGCAACCAGGTTCAGGGATTGCTACAAATGGACCACATATTATTCTATTTCACGGAGCGTCAGCAAGCGCTTCAGCAATGTTAACTGCTGTTAATGCGGCTGTTACTATGGGAGCAAGTGTTGTTTCTATGAGTTTTGGAGCAGGTGTTTTTATTTCATCATTTGAAACATTATTTTTTAATAATGCTAGTGCTAATAAGAATGTAGTATTTGTTGCTAGTTCAGGTGATTATAACACAAGTAATTATCCTAGCACTTCAACTTATGTTTTAAGTGCTGGGGGAACACGTCTGCAATTAAATCAAGATAATACGCGATTGTCTGAAATATATTGGTTTAGTCGAAGTGGAAACACAATAATAGATGGTTCTGGAACTGGAAAAATGCCAATGCCATTAACATCTAATCCAACATTTAATACTTTTAGTGCTGTTTATACAAATGGTGGCAATCCTTTAACTACAGGCACTTTTTCTAAAAATACTCCTGACCTTTCTGGTGTTGCGGCTCCTTCAACTGGATATGCTATTTATGTAAATCGCAGATGGTATGTTATTGGTGGCACCAGTTTAACTGCTCCTATGTTTGCTTCTTATCTAATTAATGTAAATCAAAATAGATTGAATAATTTAAAGGCACAATTAACACAATTACAATTAATGACTTGTTTATATTCACAAAACACTCAGTCATGTCTTTATCAAATTGATAATACTAATAATGGAACGCCAATAATTAATAATACACCTGATACCATTACTATTACAAATGGTGTTACTTATGAACTATATAATGGATTGGGAGCTATCCTAAATAATTTATCCACGCAATTACAAAATTTATAAATATATAATATAAATGAAACAACGAGGAGGAAAATATGATGAAATTATGTATAAATCAAATAATAATAATATCATACTCCAATTATTTGAAGCGCCAACATGGTGCGGACATTGTAAAGATTTTGCTCCTAAATGGCAAGCAATTAAAGAATTAGAAACAAAAAGTAGTGATGGTAATAGACTTATTAAAGCAAAAGATTTAATTGATTTTCAGTCTTATGATGATAATCATCCAAAAACACAAGAAGAAAAAATAACAGGATTCCCCACATTAATGTTAAATGTTAATGGTACAAAACATAAATATGAAGGAGCAAGAACACCTGAAAATATATTACGATTTATATTAGATAAATTAGAGAAGCAATAAAATAAATATATACAAATACTTTATGTATAAAACAGATATTTTTGGACGAGAACAAAAATATATAGATACTAGTTTGAATATTTTGATTGTTGATGATGATTCTAATTCTGGCAACGCTCTAAAAAATATGTTAGAAAATAGAGGACATAATATAACTGTTATTGATGAAAGTATGAAGTGTCTAAATAAATGTTTCACAAATAATTATGACATTATTTTTATGGATTATCATATTGATGGAGATATGAATGGTTGTGAAATAATTGAACTAATACAAAATGAAAATTCTAATATATATATGTACACTGCTGATAATTCACACGATATTATTTCAAAAATAAAAAAAAATAATATTAATGGTGCTTTTATCAAACCAATCAGTCCAGAATTAGTAACAAAATTTATCTCAGCAATCGAAATCAAAAAAAATAACAAATATTTTTCAAATTTAGCAATGAAAAATAAGAATTTTATTTTTTTCAAAAAATCATAAAAATTTGAGTATTACATTATTTATTTCTTCATTATTAAATGGTTTTATTAGTATATCATTAAAACAATTATATTCTTTGTTTAATAATTTGATATTTGCTGTTATTGCGATAATAATAATATTAGGATGTTTTTCTTTTATCATTTTACTAATAAATACTCCGTCGCAATCGCCCAATTCTATATCCATAAATATTAAATTATATGTTGTTCTTGTAGTTAAATCTATTGTTCTATCACTTGTATTTGCTGTATCTACTTCTAAATCATATGATTTTTCATAATTCATAAAATTTAGCAATAATTTAAATAATGACGTAATATTTTTATCATCATCAACTATGAGTATTTTGCCTTTTTTATTTTTACTATAAATTATTTTCATATTATTTTTTGTATTATTACAAGAATGAGAAACTGGATGATATAATGAAAATGTTGATCCTTTATTATATTCAGATGATACTGTTATTTTGCCTCCTAATAATTCAGCAATTTTATTACTCACACATAAACCCAAACCGGTTGAACCAATGTCATTCATACTTTCACTTGTTCTGCCAAATGCCTTAAATAATTTATCTAACTCATCCTCTTTAATTCCCCTTCCATTGTCAATCACACTAAATATTAAAATATCTTTATCAAGATTAATATTAAATATAATTTTTCCAGTTTTGCTATATTTTATAGAATTATTAATTAGATTTGATAATATTTGATATAATCTTGTATTATCTGTATTTATATTTTCTGGACAGGATTTGTCAATAAAATATTCAAATTCCAAACCCTTTTTTTGTGCTATAATATAAAATTCTTCATAAATACACTCTATTATTTCTTTTAATTCATAGCATCCTAAATTTAAATGTAATTCATTATTATCTATTTTTGTTAAATCTAATATATCATCAATAATCACATTCATATTTTCACAAGCACTATTAACTTTTTTTAGTATTTGTTTTATCATTCCTGTATCATTTTTATTACGTAAATCACTAATAGAATTATTCATACTGTCAGAATCTGATTTTGGTGTGGTATCTGACAATATTTCATTTTCAATGTCATCAAACAATTTTTTACACATATATGTTCCAGTATTTATTACTTGTAATGGATTTCTTAATTCGTGACTTACATAAGCAATAAAATTTCTAGCATTATTATTTGAAACATTATTTTTTATATTTAAATTATTTATTAATACACCCAACATTATGCGAAATTCTTTTGTTGTATTTATTAGTTCTTTTTCTTGAGTATATATTTTTAGTATTCCATTCATTTTATTATTAAACATTATTGGCAATTGTAAAATATATATTTTGTTATTAATTTCGGGTGTTATTAATATAAAATCATCATTTGTTCTTATAAATAATTCTATATTAGTATCTAAAATATTTGTAAGTTCTATTGTCATTTGTTTAAAAAATATTTCTGGTGTTATTCCTTCTAAATATGCTTTATACATTCTATTAAATAGTTCAATTAATAGAATATTCATAATATATTAGTGTAAAATAAATTATTTAGTGTTTCGCCCAATTGAATTATTTTATATATGATTATTGTATAATGACAGAACCTAATCAATCAGCAAAAATCCATAGAAAATGTGGATTGAAACACGACGATAATTCTAACACAAAAAGAATAGCACAGACGGCACGCATACAAAAAATGATTGACGCTTCATCAGTTGTTGATAATAATGAGACATTAAATGTAAAAATAATAGTTCATATTTGTTTTCAAGAGAAAGAAACACCAAATATTAGTCAGGATGTAAAAGAAATGATTGATACTTTAAATAGAGACTATAATAAGAAAGCATCAAATTTTAATAATTATGGACAAGGATATGTTATATCCCCAGATAATAAAGAATTAAAAGAAATTTATGACAAATATATTTCTCTTGCTGGTTCAGCAAATATAAACTTTTTATTGGATAGAATAATTTATAAAAAGTTTGATATTAAGAAATGTACTACCACTCAAAGAGTTATGTATAATTATGGTGATTTAGACACGATAAATAAACTAATTAAAATCAAACATTTGCCATCTATTGATGCTGACAGATTTCTCAATATTTGGATTGTTGAAAATCTCGGGGGCGGTCTTCTTGGTTATGCTACTTTTCCGTGGGATTTTAATGAACTCACAAAATGTTTAGACGGTGTTGTAATTAACAGAGGAACATTTGGTAAGAATGCTAGTATGCGAGATTATAATCTAAATAAAACTGTTACACACGAAGTAGGCCATTGGTTTGGTCTATTTCATGTATTTCAAAATACACTTACTAATGATCCACATAAGAATGAATTTGCTTTTGATTACAATAATAATAAATTAACAGAAGAAGAAATAACTGGGGATTGTATAGAAGACACACCGCCCCAAAATTGTGCTACATATGGCGATCCATTTATTGATAAAAAATTATGGCAATTCACAAATTATAAAAACACAAAATCCTGGCATATGTTTATGAACTTTATGGATTACGTTGATGATAAATCAATGTTTATGTTCACGAAAGACCAATGTAAAAAATTAAGACTGATGCTAATGCTGGAAAGACCCAACATAATTAAATCAGTTTCTTGAACCATTTGAGTGCGTTGAGAACTGTCGTTTGTTTGCTTTTTCTATCATATCCTATATGTATAGGATGGTTCTCTTTGACTGCTTCTAACGCAAGAAGTGCTGATGCTGGGTCAGGATATTTACGCGTTATTGCTCCATCAGGATACACAATGGTAAGAACAACCTCACTGCTTTTCTTGACTTTACCAACTATCTGAACTGTTTCATCTTTCATAAAGGCATAATGTATTTTAAGTTGTTCAAGAAATGATAAATTTGCCATTCTTTATTTACTAAAATACTAACATTTCTAATTATTTTATTTATTCAATTTTTAGATACTCATTACGCGTGAATGATTAAATAATGCTCTCAAATAAACATAAATAATTTCTCTGTCATTTTCGTAATTGTTTTGCAGTTGTCGTTCAGAATTTACAATGTAATGAGTAATATTTGTTATTATAAATCTTTGTAAATTATGATACAATTCACCTTGGGGAAATTCATAATTATTGTATTCGTATTTAAATTTAGAAACATAATCGTCTAATTTAACAATACTAACAACAGGAAAATTCATATCAAACAAATGAAATGTGGCACGATATATTAATACTAATTTTTCAGCATAATCATCACTTTTTAGTGAATATTTTGTTACTGTATCAGCCATTTCATTCAATGAAGCATAATCAACATTAATATTATTATCTTTATCAATAATGATAATATTTTCATCTTTTTTGTAAAAAACACATATAATAACTAACACGATAATTATTATTGGCAAAACAATTTTATACATTTTATATTATTATTTGTTATTTAAAATATTTTTATTATTATTATTATATTGATGCTCATATTTTATTTCACATAATTACTCTGTAATAACATTAATTCCATTTTCCATAAATACCGAATATATAACATCTGTAATATTTCTATTGGTATAAACTGTTTTTCTCAATAAATTTTTCGTGAAATATTGAACTCCATTAAGTGTATAAATTTGTGAATTTGATAATGGGTAAATAATTTGTTCTAACAAATCCATGTGTTTTTTCATAACACGAACCGCACTATATTTATTTATTTTTCGCTTGTAATTCGATCTAACATAATCATCAATAAAATTTATTAATGATGCTACGATTTTGTCTTCAATTTCTATTTGGTCTGTATTACAAGCAAGAGACAATTGTCTATTTAATGACGATTCATATTTTCCATTCATATCAATACAAGACATACCATAATCCATAATAATAGCAATAATTATATCCTTTGAACTTTTTATAATTTTCGCGAATTCTTTAATATCAATCATCTCAGTATAATGTTCTCCACTTACATCTTTATTATTAAATATTATCATAATAATCGCAATTATTACAATAATTATAATGATATGATAATAGTCCATTTATAATAAAAAATTAAAAAAAAATAATTAAGAATACTAATAATATATACACTAAATGAATTTTTTAATTGGAGCAATTGGAGCGAACTTGACAATGGGTCTTGTAACTGGTGTATCAGCAATGGCAACCAATATATATTCTCTAACATCAACAATATCACATAATATATCAAATGGTGAGGATGATATAAAGAAATTAATAAAAGAGGCAGACTTAGATGTTAAAATTAAAACAATATTATGTGTATTAAGTGAAATCAAAATAAATATTAGTTCCCCATATACTTTACATTTTTCAGTTCAAGAAATAAAAAATGCTATCAAAGATATTGAAACAGAATTAGAACAAATTCAGTATAGAATTACTTATAATAATTCACTTTTTATTGGTTCAGCATTTAGAAAATATAAATTTCATAATAATTATGACAGATTAGAAACACTTATAAAAACATTAGACAAAAGATACAAAATGTTATTTGATATTTTAAAAATAGAAAATACAATGGCACAAAATAAAGATATAACAAATTATTTAACAAGTTCAACATTAGATAAAAAATTAATTAGTAGTTCAGATATTATTCATAATTCTATTGAGTTTATTGATTAACAGTTGTAAGAAAATCATAACCTTTATCAGAAATTTTTACCACAATGAAAAATTTAATTGCTTCCATCTCAATATATTCATTATTTTTTGCTTTATCTACTAACACTTTAAGTTTTTCTATTGTTATATTTTTCATAGAACCAAACATTAATAATTTTTTCATCCAAGGTTCAATTCCTGCTTTTGATGAACCTTTTAACATATCTATTAATTTTGATTGCCCGAACCAATGATTTTTTACTTCATATATTTCTTTCATCAAAGACAATAGATTGTATAACATTTGATTATCATTTTGTGTCATTATCTCTGGTTTTTTTCTTTCGTCTTGATTTTCATCTTGACTTTCATCTTGACTGTCTTGACTGTCTTGTCTTTTTTTGTTTTTTAGACAATTATCACAATTATTACATTTGTCAATACATTCTCCAAAATAATTGAGAATATATTTTTTTCTGCATTGTAATGTCTCAACATATCGTGAGATAATCATAAACAGGGTTTGTTTTACTTTTTTGTATTCTTCGTCTTGTGTTTGTTTTATGAGAAAATTTTGAGTTATAAAATCTTTCTTAGCATAGAACAGAAAACATTCCGCTTTTTCTCCATCTCTGCCACCTCTTCCAATTTCTTGATAATATCCTTCAATATTTTGTGGCAATCCATAATGAATTATTACTCTAACATCTGCTTTGTTAATACCCATACCAAAAGAATTAGTAGCACAAATACATTTTACTTTTGATGACATAAATTTATCTTGTGTTGTTGTTCTATCTTTATTTGACATTCCGCCGTGATAACAAACACTTTTTATTTTATTTTCTTTCAAAAATTCTGTCATTTTTTCAGTGTCTTTTCTTGTTACACAATAAATGATTACTGAACCGACACTAATATTTTCGATTATTGATACAATCTTATCTTTTGTTTCTTTTGTTTGTTCTCTAACATTTATTTTTAAATTAGTTCTATTAAAAGATGAACGAATTATTTCACATTTTTTTATTTTTAATTCTGTTTTTATATCTTCAATTACATCTTTTGTAGCAGTAGCTGTGAGTGCTAAAACAGGAACACCTTTAAGTAATTTTTTAATATCTATAATACTTCTATATGCTGGTCTAAAATCATATCCAAATGATGAAACACAATGTGATTCATCAATTGCTAAAACACAAATTCCAATTTTTCTAAATATTTTTTCTATAAAATTTTTAGAATTAATAAGAGTTTCTGGGGTTGTATATATAATTCTGTATTTATTATCAAGAACATCTTTTTCTATTTCTTCTTTTTGTTTCGCATTACTTGTTCCATTATAACAACAACTATTAATATTAAGTTTATCTAATATCATTTTTTGGTCTTCCATCAATGATATTAATGGTGATATAACAATACACACTTCATTTGTAATTAATGGAATAATTTGAAAACATAAACTTTTTCCGTGTGATGTTGGCAACAAAGCTATAACATCTTTACAATTTAAAATATTATGAATAATTTTATATTGATTTTCTTTTAATGTGTCATACCCAAAATATTTTTTAAGTACGCCCATAGTTGTTTTATATTGGTCAGTCTCAATTTGTGTTGATTCATATGCGTCCATTTTTTGGTATATCTTATAATTATAATTATAACCTTAATAATTCAATTTTTTCTATATAAAACTATTATATGAATTACAAAGAAATATTAATCTCATCAATAACTTTATTAGGTCTTGATTTTGTGTATTTATATAATACTAAGGACATCTTTAGTAAGCAAATATTTGACGTACAAAATTCTGAAACAAAACTTAATTATGTTGGAATGATATTATGTTATTTGCTTTTAATTTTTGGAATAAATTATTTTATTATTAGTGATAAAAAATCATTGAGTTATGCTTGTCTGCTTGGTTTATTTGTTTATGGCGTATATGAACTTACTAATTTGGCAATTTTCACCAAATGGACTTATAAATCTGTTATTATTGACACTTTATGGGGTGGTATTTTATTTACATTAACTGCTTTTATTACTTATAAACTTGTTAATAATCCAGTAGATTTGTCAAATACTCATCCTGCTAGCATTATAGTATAAAAAATATATGTAAATTTTTTAAGTTAAATAATATTATTCATATTATTATAACAAATGTATACCACACTCAATAAGATAGAAACTATTGTGATTAATCCATTTGAATATGTTAAGAAAAACATGTATGATGATACTGAAATAACAACTTATGTTGTTATTAATTTTCCTAATAACAATACACTTACAATACATCCCGAAGGTGGTATTTTTAATTTGTCTTATGATGATATTTATGAACACGAAAAATTAAAATGTAAATTTTATATGGTAAAAAGTGCTAAATATTTTTTTTCACGCAACCAATACGATATTATTGAATTTGAGAGTGATAATTTAATCTCTAATTGTGGTGTTGCTTCATTAAATTTAGACATTAAATATAAAATTGATGGAGAAATTAGCAATATTACTTTTTTGAATAATATTTAATTTTATTTTATTAACAAATAATATGTTAATAATATTTATTATTTTGGTTATAATACTATTATTTTTTTTTTATAATACTGAACATTTTAATGAAAATAATTCCAGAAATTATTATAATGTATCACAAGAAGAACAAGATTGCCCCAATAGAAAAAGAGATTGTGTTATTGCGTGTCTTAATAAGAATAATGAATTAGATAATAATTGTTATAATAAATGTCTAATAACAGCATATAATTGTTAATTTATATAAACCATAATTATAATGACTAGTTATGAAGAATATATGGATAAAAAACTTGATTTTTATAATATGCTATATTCTATAATTAAAGACAGAATTAATGGTGGTGGTCGCAAATTATTTAATGATGTGGACATAATAAAAGATGGAGGTGGTAATAAAAAATGGACTACATTACAACATAATGGAGTTATATTCTATCCTGAGTATCAACCTTGTGGCGTAAAAATTAGATATCAAGACAAAGAAATAGAATTAAACAAAGAAGCAGAAGAATTTATTGTATATTATGTTAATGAAAAATATGACAAATACAGAACTGAAAAATTTAAAAAGAATTTTTTCTATGATTGGAAACATTTATTAACACCAGAACTAAGATTAATAATAAAAGATTTTAATTTGTGTAATTTTGATGAAATAAAACGTCATTTAATTTTAGAAAGTGAAAATAAAAAAGCGTTAAAACAATCTAAATCAAAGGAAGAATTAAGTGAAACTAAAAAAGAAAAAGATGAGCAATATTTAAAATACAAAACAGCAATAGTAGATGATAAAGAACAAATTATTGATAATTTTATGGTTGAACCACCCACTATTTTTGTTGGTAGAGGTAATCATCCATTATCGGGCAAAATCAAGCAAAGATTATATCCACAAGATATTACATTAAATATTGGTAAAAATATGAGTATTCCAATTCCAAATATTATCAAACCAGATAATTATAATGCCAAAAAATATTCCTGGGGTAGTATTATTTCGGATAATACATTAGAATGGGTAGCAAGTTGGCAAAATAATGTAACAGAAAAATACAATTATGCTAGATTTGGCAGAAAATCCGATTTTAAGATGAAATCTGATGAACAGAAATATGATAAAGCACGGATGTTAAAAAAGAAAATTCACAAAATAAGAGAAAAGAATGAGAAAAATATGAGTTCAAGTAATCGTGAAATTATTCAATTATCAACAGCATTATTTTTAATTGATAATTTAGCATTAAGAGTAGGCAATGAAAAGAAAGAAGATGAGGCAGACACAGTTGGTGTAACAACATTAAAAGTAAAAAATATAGAATTATTAGAAAATAATATTTTGAAATTAGATTTTTTGGGTAAAGACTCTATTCGGTATGTTAATAAAGTAAGTATTCCAGAAATAGTTTATAATAATCTTAAAATATTAATTCAAGACAAAAATAATAATGATGAAGTTTTTGATTTGGTAAATTCTGATAGTCTTAATTCTTATTTAAGAAAGTTTATGAGAAAATTAACAGCAAAAGTTTTTAGAACATTTAACGCTTCATATTTAATGCAGACTGAATTAAGAAAAATATTAGCGAAATATAAAGACTATGATAAACCAGACAAATTACAAGTTGTTTTACACGAATATGAAATGGCAAATCTCAAAGTAGCTAAATTATGTAATCACCAAAAAGAAGTAAATAAAAATAAGACATCACAAATTGAAAAAACAACTGATAAAATAAAAGAAATAACATCAAAAATTAACAAATATAAAAGACAAAAAAAAGATAAAACTGAGAAAGGACAAAAGACAACAAATCTAAATAAAAAAATAGCATCATTACAAGAGAAAATAAAATTAAGCAAAAAGAAAAAAACATTACAGACAGAATCAAAAGCATTAGCATCAGGAACGTCTAAAATTAATTACATTGACCCAAGAATAACAATTGCTTTTCTTAAAAATATTAATTTGATAACTAATATTGATAAATTTTTCAGTAAAACACAATTGACACAAATTACATGGGCAATGAATATTGACGATGATTTTAAATTCTAATAATAAAAAATTGAATATTATATTTTGTAAATATGTATATAGTAAGAAAAATAAAATGTCATTTGTAAAGTTCTCTAATATATGTAAATTTTGTGGAACAATAGAGAAACAATTATTGCGCATACTTTACACTTTATACTCTCCTGCTTTGAATATGTCTATAATTACTAAAACACCCAATCAGCAATTTATAATTCCATTACGATTATTGACCAAAATTCCTGAACCAATCTCTATTACAATATATTATGACAATAAAATATCTATATATCCTGCTAATAATTTTACTGAGAATTATCCATCAATTATAATCACCAATCCTGGCACTTATGAAATTGTAGTTATGTTTACCAAACAAAATATAATTAATACTGAACTTAATTTTGGAACAACTGATAAAGTATCAAGAGAAAGTCTTATTCGTATCAATACTTTTGGCGAATTATCATTAAAGCATATAAGTTTTGTGGGATGTGTTAATTTAGTTGAAGTGCCAGCATATTTGCCACCAACTATTATTAGTCTTGAATTAGTTTTTGCCTATACTAATAAATTCGACCAATCTCTTGACAAATGGAATGTATCAAAAGTAAAAAATTTTAGACACGCCTTTTATAATTCTAATTTTACTCATAATTTGTCATCTTGGAATATTTCACCAGATAGTGATTGTTCGCATATGTTTGAATGTTCAATAATTGACGCATAAAGAGCAATGTATAGTTTTTTTATGATTTACATATATAAATGAAATATCCAAAAATTATTTATTTATGTAATAAAACAATTGGTAAGAATGAAGAAATATCATCAAATAATTGGAAAATATTTAATCCTGATTATGAAATTAAACTATTCGACGATGAAATGATTAAATTATTTTTATTGAAAGAATATGGGCAATTATATGTGGATATAATAAATTACCTAAATGACGCCCCTGGTTTTGGACCAATCAAAGCAGATTTTTTTAGATTATGTATTTTATATAAAACTGGGGGTGTTTATAGTGATATTGATAATTTGCCATTAGTGCCCTTAGCAGATTTTATTGAAAAAGATGTTGATTTTGTTACTTGTAGTTCATATATACACCTTAATTTTAATCCCAACTTTATAATTTCAATTAAAGAAAATATAATTCTCAAAAATTGTATTGATTGGTATATAGCAAAATATAATAACAAAGATGAGTATAAATATTGGCATTGGAGCATAATGAAAGCATTAACAAAAACTTTACTTATAACAGATTATAAAAAAGAACCTGGGATATATTATTTGGGTGATATGAAAATACAAATTATTAAAGAATGTAAAGGAAATAATCATTATGACGCACATAATATATATAATGGGATACGAGTTTTCAATAATAGACAACCAAATTGGGATGCTAAAACACATTCATTTATAGGAAGAATAAGAAGATTAGTTCGTATTAATTTATTATCCGGAACTATCACCTATCCAACACATAAATCTAAAAATATTTGTATAATAACAAGAAATACAACCAATTTACTAAATGATACTAAAATTTATAAAAAGATATTCAAAAAAAATGGATATGAAACAACTATTATTGAAAATGAAAAAGACAAAATAACTGATGAACTAATAACAACAGATATAGTATTATTTTTAGACAAAATTGTAGTTATTAAAGGAAATAAGAAAATAGTCAAAATTTTTATGCCAAATCACGAACTATTTAAAAGACATCAATATGACCTATTACGTAATATTGATTTAGTTTTATGTAAAACACAAATAGGATATGATTTTTTTACTACTATTAAAAATCAAACTAAATTTAACTATGATATTATAAATATAAACTTTGTGTCTTATATACCCAAAACACTTAGGATATCAAGAAAAGATATCAAAAAAGACCCTAATTTATTTATTATGTTTGGTGATAATACAGATTATGTTATCAAAAATTGGATAACAAATGATTGTTATCTTAAACTAAATCCTGACATTAAGTTGGTTATTACAAGCAAAAAAACATATTATCCATCAATACTAAAAATTTTGCCAAATACAGACCTTATAAAAGAAGATGACATTATAAAATTCAAAAATATTACTATATATTTTTCATCAATTCCCGAAGATATCTATAAAGATATACGACAAACTGCGTCAGTAACCATTTGTTCGAGTGTAAAAGAAGATAATATACACTATATTAATGAAGCAAGATATTTTAATTCATTTATTATAACAATAAATAATTCATTATTTAATAAAATTAAAGATAATAATTATGAAATACACACAATATATCCCGACACTAATAGTTTAACTGAAGCAATTAAATATGCCATAAATAATAAAAATAAAAAAATAAAATCCCGCAAATATTTTGTAGAAGACTTAATGTCTATGAAAACAGTATTTGAAACTGACGTTCTAGACTGGTTGAAATAATTTTTTATTATCATATATCATAATGATGATGCAAGAAGATATAATTGATAATGAACTTGACAAAATACATCGTAAAAATGAAAATGATAGACTAACATATTTACGAAGAAAAAATAATATATTTAGAAAAATAATTAATTTCTTTTGTTGTAAAAATAAAGTTTATGAAATATTATAGTATATGTTTTGTTGTTTTTCCCGTCCTAGATATAGACATTATAGTTTTGAATGTGATTTTTGTTTGAAATATCATATTGTAATACAAAATGAAAATGATATATACATAGAAAAATACAAAAAAGGCACACTTGTAAAAACAACATTATGTGATAATTATGATGAGAAATTAACAAGATGCTATGAATGTGTAAAAATATTGAAAATTGTAAATAATTGAAGGACATACTAATAACTTAAATAAACAGAATGCTCTATACTCTTGTTGTCCTCCTTACTCTCTACACAGTATATGTGCAGAATAATTCTGATAGAGAACAATTTTTGGTCTGGTGTAGTGCCTATTGGTTTCTTGTCATATTTATTTTTATGATAGCAAAAATACGTCTTTGGTTTTAGGTTGGTTTAATCAATTTGAAAATGTCATTAAGTGCTACTGCTCCATCATACATACTTTTGGTGTTGACCAATGATATATTATTTATACAATAAGTATCTTGGTTAAAACATGAAGCGTTATGAAACATAAAACTGGTGTCTTCTAATACTCTATTATTTCTTATTATTATTGGTTGATTAAAAACACTTGCTCCATCAAACATATGAGACATATTTTTTACAATTGATAAATTAAGACTTGTAATATTTTTATTAAATGACCTAGCATTATAGAACATAAAACTTGTGTCATTTAATTTAGGGGTGTAAAAATTAATATTTTGATTAAAATTATGGGCGTCTCCAAACATACACTTCATTGTTATAACATTATGCGTCATAAAATTAACAGCACTATTAAAATTAGTAGCACAATTAAACATATAACTCATATCACTCACATTTTTTGTATCAAAATTTGTTAAATTTTTATTAAAACTTGACGCTCCCGAAAACATTGCTTTCATTGTTATTACATTACTTGTATTAAAATTAGAAAGTTCTTGATTAAACGCATTATTATTATAAAACATAAACGACATATCAGTAACTGCCGATGTGTTAAAATGATTAATATTTTGATTAAATACAGAACCTCCAAACATATATTTCATAGTTGTTACTTTCGACGTATCAAAATATATAATATTACCATTAAATTTTGATTTATAAAACATATAGTTCATAGCAGTAGTCTTTGATGTATCCCATATTAGTTCATTTTGATTAAACTCACGAGCATTACAAAACATAAAACTCATATTTATTACTTTGGATGTATTCCAATTTGAAATATTTTGATTAAAAGAAGTAGCAAAATAAAACATACATGTCATATTTATTACGTTTCTAGTATCCCAATTAGATATATCACAATTAAAATTAGATGCCTCAAAAAAACAATAACCCATAATTGTTATATTTGATGTATTCCATTTAGATATATCACAATTTATATACATATTTTTCGCAAATAATTTACTAATATCAGTGACACTACTTGGCAAGTAATCGGGCACTTTTAATAAATTCATAAATCCGGCAAAATTTATTTTTTTTATATTACTAAATCCATAACTTTCTATCTCTATAACATTATGATTTTCTATTCCCTCAAATGTATCAAAATCACCATATACCATTATTCTGTATTTTCCATTATTCTCAAATGTATGTTTCATATTATCATCAGTAATAATGTCTATAACGCCATCTCCCCAATTAATTGTTATTTCAGTATAATTCTTAACATTGAGAGCAATTAGTTTATTATTATCTTTTATCTCACATATCATATCCATAGAATTACAAAAATCATACATAAAATTATATAAATATTTCTCATTAACAAGATTATTTAGTTCATTACTAAATAATTTTTTCATATTAATATTAGAAAATAAAATTTAAAATTAATATTATGACACTACACCCATTAATTTTTTAGTTTTTTAGCAATAATCTCATCCACAAAACCATTTTCCATATATTGGTCGGCATTCATCCAAGTTTCTTTTAATAGCAATTCTTCTAATTTTTTCGTCTCTACCTCATTATTTATATCAATCCCTCTACATTCTTGATAAATATTTACCAATTTCTTATGTAAGTCTTGACAATGTTCCGTATATGTGACAATTTTAGTAAAATTAGTATATCCACATCCAGACGAAAGTTCATGTATCATTGCACTCGCAAATCTTGTCATTTTTCGTTTATCAGCAATAATACACATTGTCGTTCCTGCTGATGCTACACGTCCAGTAATAATAGATGTAAATTTTAGATTATAATATGTATCTCTAAGCAATGATATATAATCAACAAAATCAAGAATGTCGTGAACACTCCCACCAGGTGAATTTACAATGTATGTAATCATTACATCCTTGTATTTTTCCATCCCCTTTGGCACTTTCTGTTCTTTGTCATATTTCACAAGTTTCTCTTTGCTATTATCAACAATTGTTGAAATTAGTTTTTTGAGTCTTGTTATAGTCTCTCCTGACACTTCTGTATTAAAATGAATTTCATTGTCTCCTGCTACAAAAATACTCTTCTCATATCTATCAGGATAATAATTATTTGCGCATTCAGATAACTTAATTCTCTTGCCTGGTTGTTCGTAGATACTCATTTGAATTATTATTATTTTGTTATTAATGTTTAACTAATAATAAAAAATTGAATTTATAAATCATAATAATAATAAAATATAATAATAATAAAATGAAGTCTAACAAACAAGAATTAGGGCAATTTTACACAACCAATCAGGAATATATTTTACAGGGAATGAAAATTCCAGATAACATAAAAACTATTATTGAACCATTTACTGGAAATGGCGATTTATTAACTTTTATAGAAAAAGAAAAATATATAATTGAATGTTATGATATAGATCCAAAAAAGAAATATATTATAAAAAAAAATACCATAAAAAATCCCCCAAATTATAAAGACAAATATCTAATAACAAATCCACCATATTTAGCAAGAAATAAATCAAAAGATAAAACATTATTTGACATATATGATGTAAATGATTTGTATAAATGTGTTATTAAAGAAATTCTAACAAATGTTTGTATAGGTGGCATATTGATAATACCTCTTAATTTTTGGTCTTCAATAAGACTTGCTGACATAGAATTAAGAAAATCATTTCTGGAAGTTTATGATATTATATTGCTAAATATTTTTGAGGAACAAGTTTTTGACGATACAACATATACAATATGTTCTTTTCAGTTTGAATTAAAAAAGACTAATCTAAATAAACTGAATATTATGATATATCCTGCCAAAATAAAAATTGAGACTGAATTAAACAAAACTAATAATTTTATGATTGGGGGTGATATTTATAATTTACCCTTGAAAAATATATATAAAATTACAAGATTAACAAAAAAAAAAGACAAAGAAAGCACAAATATTTTAGTAAAATGTATAGATGATAATATGAATAATCAAATAGGATTATCTTTTGTTGATGATAAAGATGTATATATAGATAACACACCAAATCAAACAGCAAGAACTTATGCCACACTAATAATTGAACCAAAAATAGAAAAAGATAAACAAAAACAACTAATAAATAAATTTAATAGTTATCTTACCAAACATAGAACAAAATATAACTCATTATTTTTGACTAATTATAGAGAAAGTAAAGATATAGCAAGAAAAAGAATATCATTTGATTTGGTATATTCTATATCTGGATATATTCTAGAAAATTTTGATGATATTTAATTTTTGGATAATAATAATTTGTTTTGTATCATATAATAATAAAATGGAAAACAAATATAATTACCTTAAATTAAAATCATTGATGGGTTCTGGTGATAGCAATAAACTATTAAAATATGGTAATATTGTCACAGACTTACAAAATAAATCCCAAGAATATAGAATAGTTATGAAAATATATTGTTTTGTTCTGTATGTTTATTTCAAGATATTAGAAAAATATATTGAAATTACCATTATTAAATGTGATAAAGATTATTATAAGACTGTAAAAACAACACTTCAATATTATAAAATGATTGTTGCCAAAAATATTAATTTATTGAATATTAATTTTAATGAACTTGACAATAAAAAAACAATGTTTATTAAACAAGAGATAATTTCAGATTTTAGTTCTTGTTTTTCTATTTGTAAAATAGTGATTGATAAATTTAAAATAGAATTTATAGTTATTGAAAACATAAATCAAATTGTTAGGAGATTAACACTTGATTACATGTATATATTACTGATGATGGATAAAGATAATAAAAATCTTACATCTCTAAAATCAACGCTACTTAGTAGTAACACCACCAAGATTTACAAAGAAATATATGCTAATTTATTTGACACTTTTATTGATATGAAAATGGATTTTAACACAATGAATAAGAATAAAATATATTTAGATAATAGTGGAGAATTAATGGAAATTATCTATAATATATTCAAAATATTACCAAAAAATAATTAATTTTCTATTCTGTTTTATTTCGTTGTAATGTATTTGGTGGATGTTCTGGGGGACTATAAATTGAGTATAATTGTAAATTCTCATCACCTGTATTTATAATATTATGCCAAGTATTTTTGGGAATAATAATTACTGAACCATCTTTAAGTCTTGTAGTCTGTATTATTTCTTTCTTGTTATTTGTAATTATTGCTTTTCCTTTTCCTTTTTCTATTCTAATAAACTGATCTATTTTTGAATGTTTTTCTAATCCTATTTCTGTTTGTGGTTTTATTGACATAACAACAAGTTGCATATTTAGTGTTGTTGATATTACTTTTCTATAATTTTTATTTTTTAGAGTTTCTTTTTCTATGTTTATGCTAAATGCCATTATTATAATAAAATAATATATTATTTATGATATTATAAAAAAATATCTATTGATTTTGCTACTTTTTCTATTTCAATTTTTGTATTTTCTTTATCAATTTTAAAAATACTTGAATTTTCACTAAACCATAACCATTCTATTTTTTCTTTATTTTGTTCTAATAGTTTGATTGCTCCTGAATTGTGTGATAATCCAGTCCAATAAACTTTGTCAAGATTTTTTTCTAATAAATGTATAGCATTTGAATTAAATGATAATTCTCTCCAACAAATTTTGTCTGGGTTTTGTTCTAATAATTTGATTGCTTTTGTATTGTATGACAATTCTCTCCAATTAATTTTACTTACATTTTGTTCTAATAATTCAATTGCTTCTGTATTTCGAGACATATAATGCCATCTAATTTTTTGGGGGTTTTGTTCTAATAATTTTATTGCTTTGGTATTTAGTCCTAAAAGTTCCCAGTCTATGTATTGACTATATTTTTCTAATAATTCTATTGCTCCAGGATTTACTGACAAAAATTTCCAATCAATTTTGTCAAGATTTTTTTCTACTAAATATTTTAATTGTTGAATATTATGATTTATTGACAAAAATTTATAATTTATTCTTTCTGGATATTTTGCTAATAATTCAATTGCTCCAGAATTTGCTGATAATGTTTTCCAACATATAATGTCAATATTATGACTAAGAATATTATCTATAATATTGGGATTTTCTGATAATATATTCCAATTAAATATTTTATGTAAATTTCGTTCGAGTATATATCTTGCTTTAGGTTGTCCTCCTAAAATATTCCAATTTATTTTATCTTTATCAATCCAATCTAAAAATTTATAATGATTTTCAACCATATATGAAGCAATAAGTTTGACAATATCAAAGGGCATCATTTTTTATCTATTTAGTTTATTATGTGTAAATATTATCATTTTCAATTTTTATGTAAAAAAATTGAATTTACTATTGTGTATTATTTGATTATGATTAATTATAAAAATGAATGAGAAAAAACTATATGACTTTAATAGTGATGATGAATATAATAAAAAAACAAAAGAATTATATTTGACTAAAAACAGTCTATTAGATGAAGAAAAACAAGTTATCAAAGATTATCAATGTGAAATTAATTTACTCATACAAGATACAAGTATTCCCCAGAATATCAAAGATGAAAATATTAAAGAAATCAAGTCAATAATGAGTCATAAAAAAACTTATTATGGTGAATTAATGGCAAATATTGAAGAACAAATAAAAAATTACAAAAAAGATTATGAAATTTATGTTAATGAAAAAAAGGGTTATACTTGGGATACTGATAATAATGAAACAATAAAAAAATGGAAAGTGGAATGTGATAGAAATCATTTTATATACTCAAATATTCTGGATGTATTAATGAAAAAATCAAAACAAATAAAATTAGTAATGATTATATTGACAGCAATACAATCATTAATAGCAATATCAAATTTAGGAATAAGCAATGATGTATCACAAACTATTATTTGGTTAATAAAAATATTAACATCAGTTATCTCAACAGTGTCATTTATTTTGACACAATATTTGACATTACAAAAATATGATGATGATATTAAAAACATAACAGATTATCTAATTAATCTAAAATTATTTTTGAAAGAGATAACAATAATTTCTAATATAAAAAATGAATTGAGACCAAATGGGGATAAATATATAACAGACAATGAAAAAACATATTTAGACATACAAAGCAAATCTCCAACAATATCTCCTAAAATATATCAAGAAAATTTACAATCTTATGACAGATTTATTAAAGCAAATAAAAATAAAACATATCTTGTTTAATTTATCACATAACAAATAATAATTAAAATAACTAAATGTCAGATATATTAATAGATGAGACAGCATTAGATAATACAAAACATATATTCTCAAAGAGAAAACTATCTAAGTGGGTTGATGATGATTCTGTAACTAAATGTTATAATTGCAATACTTTGTTTGGTTTCTTTGTTAGAAAACATCATTGTAGATTATGTGGCAGAGTATATTGTCATTCTTGTAGTAATTATTATGTAAAAATAACACCAGATATTATCCAAAAATTACCAGATAAAAATATTGATATTAAAAAAATAATTTGGAATAATCACGATGAAGTTAGAACATGCAGTAGTTGTCATACACAAACAAATAATTTAATGAAAATAAGAAAGATAATAAAAGTTTTCGAATTATGTAAATTTGATTTGCGTGATTTATTAATTTTATCATATTTTTCAAGTAATTGGAAACAAGCAAGTGTATTTATAATGTCAAAATTTAGAGATATTCAATATAAACTTTCAATAGAGAAAATAAACAAAAAAGAATTTGACTTATTATGGAACAATTATAAATATATGAAAGGACATAATTTGTGGATTGCTAAATTAGTTTCTCATAATTTAACTCAAACCCAGGAAGAATTATTAAAAAAAATACTCAACCAAAAAAAAGTAAATTCGTGTGAGATTTTATTATGCTCCGATATTTGCGATAATAATATCAATAGCATTATGGATTTTATTATACATAATAATAACAATGCTTTTATGTCAGAATATGTTATATCTCAATTATCACAATATTCAAATACACAATTAAAATATTATGTTCCATTATTTGTAAATAAAATAGACACCAATTGGTTTATGGTTGATTTTTTGATATCCAGAGGCAAAAATGATTTTGCTTTTATGGTATATATTTATTGGTCTATTGTTTCTTATAACAAAAAAATAACTGCTTTATTTTTGGCACAAATTTCTAAAAACACAACACCAGAATTTATGGGTAAATTTAATAAAATGTTGAGTATGAAAACAATAGATATTAATATGATATCAAAATTGAAAAATGTAATTTTGCCAATTATGCCCGAAATAGAATTTAAATCAATAGACCCATTTGTAAAAATAATGGATAGTAATTCAAGACCAAAAATATTTAAATTTCTCAAAGATGATGGTTCATACAAAGAAATTATGTTTAAAAATGATGATGTAAGAAAAGATAATATTATTATAAACATAATTCATATAGTTCAAGACATATTGAAAAGTCATAATATTGACATTGATATAGTAAATTATAATGTTGTCCCTACTGGTGATAATACAGGATATATTGAGATTATCAATAATGCTACAACTATTTATGATATTGTTGAAGTTCAAAAAATAACGATACAAAATTATATCTTTAATAATAACAAAGAAGAATCAATAAAAAAAGTTAGAGAAAGATTTACAAAAAGTACTGCTTTATACAGTATGCTATGTTTTTTGCTTAGTGTTGGTGATAGACATCTTGAAAACATAATGGTTACATCAGAGGGATTATTATGTCATATTGACTATAATTATATTCTGGGCAATGATCCAAAATATGTAACTAAAAACAAGAACTTGAGAATTAATACTGAAATTATTAATGCTATGGGTGATGATTATGAAACATTTAAGAAATTATGTGTTGATATTTACAAAATATTGCGTTCTCACGTTAATCTATTTGCTAATTTATTGTCTGTTCTTACTGAAACTGACAAAACTATAACACTGGAAAGTATTAAAAATATTTTGGAAACTAGATTTGAAATTGGAGAAGATGAAAATGATATTGTGTCTCATATGAGTAATCTTGTTACATCTAATAATAATATTGATTATGTTTTCATAGATTTTCTACACAAATCCAAATCAACGTTATTATATAAAAATGTATCAAATGCTACTGAAAAATTATTTAGTTTATTTCATTGAAAAAATTGAATTTGCTTATATATTGATATGAATAGATATTAATATATAAAAAAATGTCTTTCGCATTCTTTTGTCTTATGATTGCTATTTTTAGTGTTATATATATTATATTTAACAAAATAATGGAAACATTTTATCATAATTCTTGTTATTATAATCATATTACTATAAATCTTGAACGCTCGCCCAAAACTTTTTATGAACATATCAAATATATTGATAGACGTATTCAAGATATTGAATGTAGCGATTTTACTATAATTGATATTGGATGTTTTAGATGTATGTATCCATCCAATGATTTTGTTATTGATAATACACAAGTTATTTTACACAAGAATTTCAATAATCAACTTGTAGAAATTGAACTGAAATGTTTCTATAAGAATGAATTATTCGAACATTGTAATGTTATAAAGAAAAATTAAAATAACTAAACACAAAATATTATTTATGATTATTATGATAGAAATAATAACATTATGCGGTGTATCTGTTTCAATGGTAGTTTCTGGGGTCAATCTTTTTTTGAATTGGTATAGAGCAAAAGATTTGCCCCTAAAAAAACACTCAAAAAGTGTTTTTATAGATAGGTCAATTAGTTGCTTTGTAAAATTAGTAGAATATTTGAAAACACATAATATTACTCACGAGCATAGTGAATTAATTTCAATAAAAAATGACAAAATCAGTCTAACTTGCTTTATTCCTGTTAGAACAATAACGATAGATGATGTTGATATTATTCCTGTAAAAGTTAATACAAAACTTAGTATTGCTGGTTATGTATTGACAAGTGATACACAAGAAAATTTAGACACATTATGTGGCAAAATATTTTCATAATTAATTTCGTTGATAACTGGTTCATACTTTTTTTTTATATCAATTAAACTTTTGAATTCTGTATTATTTGCTAGATATTTATTACATAACGTTAAAGCTTCATATTGTTTAGAATTAGAGGGCAATTCGTGTGATACACTATATTTATGAACCACTCCTGCACTAATCTCAAGATAACCAAAAAGAAAATCAGCACCCCACATCCATTTATTTTCTATTGTATGTAAATTACAAAACAATTTAAAATCATCTGGTGTTAATAATAAACAATATACTTCAAGGAAATTATTTATTGTTATAATATTTTTATCATAAGTATTCATAAAAGAATGAGTACTATTAATTACTTTTGGTGATATTATGCTAATTTTATATTCATCTTTCATTTTTATCATTTCTTTGATATCAATATTATCTATTTTAACATCATCTAAAATAAATAATACATAATCACATAACATAATAATATCATTATGAGGACAAGTCAAAAATAATTCTGTTAATACACCTTTTTTATCATAAAAATATATATTTTCTAAGCAATCTAATTTTCTTAGATTTTGTTTAATTTCATCACACTCGCTATAAAAATTTATAATGATATTAATTTTATGTCCGATATTTTTGTATATATATTCCAAATTATGTATTAATATTTCATATTTTATTTTTATATTATTCTCACCAAAAGCTGGCAAATAATACATAAAGTTCATTTATTATTAATTCCTATAAAAATTGAAATACTAAAAGCATTAAATTATCTTATTTATTATAATCAAAAAATGGAGATTTACAAGACTTATAATGAATATATGTTATTATTTAACAATAAAAAAATTGGTTCTTGTGCTTTTTGTTTTCCTTTGACTGAACCACAAACTATATTTATTTCAAGACTTGAAATAGATATTCAATATCGCAACAGAAAATTAGCTACAAAATTATTAGTGTCTGTTCTGAAAGATTATTATAACAAGGGTTATAGATTTGTTGAATTAGTTGATGCTACAGACAGATATAGACAAAAAAAGAATATTTATAAATTACTAGGATTGTATTATAAATATTATGATAATGATATGAGAGGAAATTTGCGTCATATTTTATTTGGCAGGCGATTAATCAAACTGCCAATCATCTTTTGACAAAGTATTATCAGTATTATTAGAAAATAATCCAGTGAAATATTCTTTGACTTGATTAATGAAATCAAAGAAAGGATTATTATTTAGATTATCAACATTATGTATATGCTCCATAGAACAATCAATGTGGGTTGGATTTGTGTATGAATTGTCAAAGTCATAATGAGTGTGTTGAAGATCCATTTATTTTATATTTAAAAAAAAAATTTCAATATTAATTCATATCCTTTCAATAATCTAATATTTTTATTTGTTTCATTATTCAATAAATAAAAAATAGTTTTTCTTATAGGTGTTATATTCAATAAATCATCAATAGTAATAATAACTCCATATTCTTTATCATCATAAATAATATTATTTTTGACATCTCTAAAACTATTTTTTTTATTTATTGATTTATCATCAAAAATTTTTAATTTGAGTAATATATGTAAGCGATATATTTTGTTGATAAGTGATACAATATTATTATTGTTTATTAACATAACTAATTTTTTGAATAATTTGATTGAATAAATAACGTCATTTGCTGAGTATTCAAGTTGTGTTTCTGTAAGATTATTAACATACCAATTTTTATTATAATTTATTTTCTTACATAATTTAACTAAACTTTCAAATTTATTAGTATCTATTATTTTTGCTGAATAAAGAGCATCGTATATATTACACTTTTTATTATTTGTGAGACCAAGTTTATTAGTTAGATTTTGATAAAGATTACATAAAAATAATGTATCAACAGAATAATTAATAAAATCGATAAACTTATCATTGTCTTTAATAAGACTTTCATAAATATGAGGATAGTCTAAACTATCAGACCCGTGAAATATTTTAATTATTTTGGAACAAAAAATATATTTTATTATTTTTTCTTTTTGTATTGACTTTAATAAATCTAAAATATAAACATCTTTGTCAAAAATAATTTGTGCTAAACCAATATATCTTTTATTTATATGATTATTATATTCAAAATCAATAGCACAAAATACTGGTTCAGTTTTTGATTTCTCATACATTGTCTCACATAATTTCACAAATTCATCCTCCTGATTTTTTGACTTTATAATGACATACATATATACTAAAATTTTATATTTTTAGATGCTAACCAACAAATAATATTATTATTTTATTATGTTTCTAAATTGTCTCTTCTTCCTGACATTTTGTGTATCGCCAATAACAATATTTGTTTATGATTATATGACTGATTATAAGCACAATAATTTATGTGTTCTTGGTTATTCATCTTTATTTATACTTTATTCTGCAACCAATATTTTTTATAATAATAGACAGAATTGTTTAATTGACAGACATAGATATTATAGAAGTTATAAACAATCACCAATGCCCCCCAAAACAAAATTAACATCTCGACTATAATTTTATATTTAATTAATATATATGATATTTTATATATTAATTATATTATTCTTAGTTATTTGTTTTTTTAAGAATGATAAAGAAGAATATTTTAATAATAAAAAACCGTATTTATGGGTGTATTGGGAACTAAAAAATGGAGCAACAAAACCTCCTGATTATATTGAATTATGTTTTGAAACAATCAAAAAACATGGTATAAAAAATTTTAATGTTGTATTTTTAGATGAAAAATCAGTGTTTAATTATTTGCCATCATTAAGAAAAGATATTAATGAATTACCAATCGCACTCAAAACAGATTATATTCGAGTGCTATTATTAGAAAAATACGGGGGTTTGTGGATGGATGCTGACATAATAATGTTAAAAGATTTTAGTGATATTTCTAAAATGCTACAAAATAATACATTTGATTTTATTGGGTTTGGTTGTTCTGGTGTGAAATGTAATAATGGTTATGGTCGCCCCTCTAATTGGTTATTAGGTTCTGTTAAAAATGGCAAATTAATATCAAAATGCCATGAATTATTAGACAAAAAATTAAATGATTATTTCAGTATGCCTAATAAAAAAGAATTTAATTATTTTGAATTGGGAAAACTGATAATATGGGACGCTTATGATATAATTATGAAAGAAAATCCAAAATATAAATATTATCACGTAAATTCTAACTTGGACGGTTCAAGAGATAAAAATAATTTATGGGTTGCTCCTGATATTATTTTTGAAAAAGAAATAGAATATGAAAATATAAATAATTTATTAGTTGTTGTATTGGCAAATAGTATATATTGCAGTAGTGATAAGAAATATAATTGGTTTTGTGGATTGTCAAAAGATAAAATATTAAATGGAAAATACATGGTTTCTAAAATGTTTCGCAAAGCATTAAGATAATATTAGGTTAATAATTCATAAAGATATATAAATATACTTTATAATGACTTTAAATACGTGTTCGATTTGTATAAATGATGAAAATGACACCGAACTAATTAATACTCCTTGTTCTCATTTGTTTCATTTAGAATGCTTAAAAAATTTAACAAGACCAAAATGCCCCTTGTGTAATAAAGATATTAAGTTATTTATGATTGAAAATGGAGTATCAAAAAAAATAATAGCAGAAAGAATTAGTGCTGATAATTTGAGAATTAATTATGACACTCTAAAAGTTGAAAATTATTGGAAAAAACACGATGTAATGATGTTATTTTTAATGAGTAGTTTAGCAAAACAAATTAACAAAGATAAATGGTTAGAAGTGTATAGTAATATTATTTACGATATTATTGGCAATGTTGGAAGAAGTTTTTTGACTTATTCTAATGCTAATTATGATGCTGATTGCCAGGGACTATTTTTAGTTCATATAGATGTATCAACATTTTTACAAATTATACTTGACAATTATAGTTCAGGAATAATACAATGGCGAGATATGAGTGAATTTAAAATGTATCCTAAATTTGTGTCTAAAGCAAATATGCTATACAAACAAGTTAAAAAAGATTATGAAAATTCTTTTGGTGTTATGATTGCTTTTGAAGATGATAGCACTAACAAACTTTATATGACAACAAAAGTATTAACTGTTGAAAAGGGCAAAAAAATGTTAACAAATATTTCTCTAATTAGAAGTGTTTGTGAATGTGATAATATTAGAGTAGCACAAGGAGAGAAAATACAAGTAGAGAAAGATTGGATAAATAAATTAAATTATGAAGAAGTATATGATGATGAACCAACAATAATGGAAAGAACATATAATTACAAATATTTTTCAGATTTTATTACCGAAAATATTGTTTTTAAAGACAAAGACTTAAAATACATTAGTATTGATATAATTTATCCAGACAATCCAGAAATTATGTCTTATAAAATTAAACGAAATACTACCTTTGCTACTATATACACAAATACTGACACTAAAAAGAAAGAAACATTAAAATACATTAGCACAAAAATAGCTAAATATTGTAAAGAGAATAAATATGAAAAATATTCTGTAATGATAGATGAAGTAATGGAAAATCATCTAAATGAAGAAATAAAAATAAGAAAACAATATGTTGTTGAAATGAAAGAAAAATATATAGTTGTTGGAAAAGTTAAATCTTTTTATCTTGCTGAAATGATAAATGTTGATGAAAATGGCAAGAAAGTATTAAGTGATGATACTATTATCGTTTTCTAATTTATATTTCTTTTCTAGACTATCATAATCACATTCACAAATAAGCATAGCATATTTTTCTTTTATTTTGTCATCACAACTCAAAAATTTAATAGTATCGCCATAATTACATACATAAGTTCTAATTATAGTCATAATACTTTTTGCCTTACTATACTTAATATCTAATATATCATCTGATAAAATCCATATAACTTTATGCTGTTTATTTTTTTCTCTTTCTTTTATGAGTTCATTTTTATTAATATTGACATTATTTATTATAATTTTTTTAATAATAAATTCATTGTAAGTATTTATTATGAAATCACACCATTTGTCAAATAAATGATTTTTAATTACTTTCTCATACCCGGCATATTTTATTTTTTCATTTTTTTGATAATTGTCTAATATATCTTTTATTTGTTCTATTATGGTATCTTGATTTTTGATTACAATACATTCTTTGTCTTGAATAAAATTTTTTTCTAAACCCTTAACATCATCAATCAACATTAATCCACCACAACCTGGGATAATAATGCTTCTCTCATTAAGATATCCATCACTGCTACTATCAATATGGACGTTGATATTAATTTTAGAATTTGAAAAAACAAGTCTATTAATTTCGTGTTCGACACTTCCTCTGTAAGATTTGGGAGCAATCTCTTTTAAAAATTCTGGACCATAAAGATGAAAATTAATAGACTCGTCATTTTCTAAATCTATACACATTTTTTTTCTATTAATCAATGTATTATGTTTTTCGTATAAATTAGTACATACAAAAGATACATCACATTCATAATCTTTATTTTTCTCATAATAATGTGTCATTGGTGAAAATCCAGGCAATAAATATTTACATATTTTAACTCCATGTTTTTTATATCTGTCTAATGTAGAAATACAAGAAGAAAAAGAAATATCAAAATATTTCATTATTTCAAGGTCATTATTTTCCCAACAAGGGGGGTCATCCCAATTGTAAATCATAAAAACACGTTTAGAATTTTTTTTTCTTACTATTTCCATTTCTTGTAATGTAATATTGCTCCAATTCCACCATAGAACAATATCCGGATTTTTTTCTTTTAAAAATGTATTTAGATAATCTATATAATCATTTCTACTAAGTTTTATTTGTAAAAATGGGAATAATACTGTGTCAATATTCTTAGCAATAAAAGTATCTCGCGCGGTGTTTATACAATTGGGTGTTTCTATATACCATTCACGATCATACCAACATACAATAACAATTTTCAACATATTATATCATCATAAAAAATTATAATATATAAAATTATAGATGAGTGAAGTAGCGATAAACATAAATAAAATATTATTACGCTCAATAATGAATAATAAAATATTGTTGCTTTCTATCATACCATTATTTTTTGGATATTATTTACAAGATAATATTTTCATTCGTATGCTTTCTAAGGTAACATCGAATATCCCAGAATTTATTAAAGACATTAATTTATCTAAATTATTTATATTATTATTGCCATATTTACTTGCGGTTGTGTTATTTTATATTTCAAATATTATTTCAGCAAGTACAATGCCTAAAATAGAATTAGAAGCAGTTACTAATTTGTTAGATAAAATTATACAATCTATACAAACAACCAAAAAACAAATTAATGTAAATGATTTAGTATTACATATTAAAAAAATAGCAGGCACTAAGAATGTTTATAGAATTATTGTGACATATATTATTCCAACATTTGTTCTATCAATGGCACTAATTTATAATTTTCTTAAAAATAATACAAAATATGGATTATTGGTTATATTTATGTTGGTATTTTTGATGTTAATGACTATAAAAGTAGAATATGATAATTTAGGTGATGCTTACAAAGCAGAAGAGTCTGTAAATGATTTATATGACGAAATACATGAAATAATGACTAATTTAGATACTGTTGTTACATCGAATACAAAAGAGAAAGAAATGAAGAATATTAAACTCGCTAGAAATACTACCCATAGTTTATTCGTTCACGGCGAGGTTACCAATAATACATCAACATATGGATTACAATTATTAAGCATTGGTATTGTTCTTTCTATGAATTATATGGCATATAGACTTTATACACAAAATAAAATAGACACCCCAGTATTTGTATCTATTGCTTTAACTTCTACATTATTGATGGATTATTATAATTATTGTATTCACGCTGTTGGTGAATTAATAATGAACTTAGGAAGACACGTTGAAGCAGTTAGTTATTTTAGTGATTTTAAAATAAAAAAGAATAATGACGTTAATAAGCACAAAAAATTAGTTATAAACGATGCTTACATCAAATTTGAAAATATTAATCTTACTTATGGTGATAAAGTAATATTCAAAAATTTTAATTTAGCAATAGAAGGAAATAAAAAAACGGGTATTCGTGGTAATATGGGATGTGGTAAATCTACTTTATTGAAAATGTTAGCAGGGATTATTGATTTTAAAGGCAAAATTTATATTGACAAGCAAGATATATCTAAACATAATTGCACTGAAAAATTAGCATATATTAGTCAGCATCCCAAATTATTTGACAATACTGTATTATATAATCTAAATTATGGTTCTAATCTAAGTCAACGCGAAATTGAAAAAAAAATAGATGAAATGAAATTAACAACTTTTTTTAATTCTTTGCCAAATAAATTAGAGACAAAAGTCGGCAAAGAAGGTGCTAATCTTTCAGGAGGTCAAAAACAATATGTTGCTTTAATGAGAGCATTGATACAAAATAAACAAATATTATTATTAGATGAACCAACATCATCTCTTGACACTTCATCTAAAACTATATTTATGGATGTTATTCGCAGTATAACGAATAAGACAATAATAATATCAACTCACGACCAAGAATTAGTGCCAATATTTGACACTGTTATAAAACTTGAAGAAGAAAAAAAAAAGAATGTTTCAACCTAACCAAAAATAAAATATTTATATATTTTATAGAATGAAGAACAAATTATTGGTTAATTTGGATATATTATTTTTATTAGACAAAACAATAGTGAATAACCCATATTCAAGTGAGAATACAGATAATTTTGTATTCGAACATTTATTTAGTGATATTGATTATTCGGCAAAAAAATATCTTGACAAATTATTGTTTCTTTATGATATTCATTCAGGTAAATTAACACTTGATGACTTTTTTATTATTAACAAATGTATAAAACATAATGAAATATTTGCTAAAAGTTTTTTTACTTCTCTTGCTATTGAAATAATTAATATTTATCGCAATATAATAGACCAAAAATTATTCGTGGTAAAATACACAACAAGTGATTTTGTTATTAGAGCAATTATTTATCTCATATTCAAAACAATTATATATAATTTTACTAATATACATGTATTAAATCATAAAAATCATATTGTTGAATTGTTTGACACTATGTATGTAAAATTTAATGAGATAATGATCGAAACAAATGATATCAAAAAAATCAAAAAATATTTTACAAAGAATTTATTTGATTTTATGCGTAAAAAAAAGAGCATTAATGACATTCAAACTATAACCCATCAAAATTCACAGGTTGTTTCTTCTTATATTATTACATACAAACTCAAAAAACATAAGAATAATAAGGTTTTTGGGTAATAAAAATTGAATTTATTAATATATTGAATAATGAATATATTAATAAATAAATCATACAATATGTACCGACGTTCTAGCAGTCTTATTTCAATTCCTAAGGGCAAAATTTATTGTGTGCTATCACCAGAAGCAATAATGCTACACAATATTTTACCCGAAGCAGTTGTGAGAGCAATGTATTTTCATAACATTCCCCCAAAGAATTTGTCCATCTCATCACTTTTCAATCGAAATGTTCCAATTCATCAGCACATCCAAAACATTTCAAAACATTTGAATTTTGACGACCAACAACAGCAAACTCTGAAAAACCAAATCAATAAAACAGTCAATGTTTTGTCCCAAGATCCAGACTACACTGAACTTCATCCTGGATTTTTGAAAGTAATCCCAAATTTGAAATATCACGGTGTCTCAAATTTCATTCTTAGTAATCCCTTTGCTGAATCCAAAACCTTGAAAAACATATATAGTTCATTTGTGTCTCAAGGTTTTGTTTGTGATTTGATTACAGACAATGATGAGTTTGAAATTGACACAATTGTTGAAAAATTTAGCGTAACACCAAATGACATCATTATGAAAGTCTGCAACGCCCCAGAAGATATCAAAAAACTAAAAGACAAAAAAATCACTACAATTGGTTATACTGAAAGTTCTGAAAACAAACGCATACTATATGAAAGTGGAGCGCATTATGTTATTGGCAATTATTATTTGTTGCCCAACATTCTTATTACTGAGAAAAACAATTTGTATAAACAATAATTTAATTTATGTTATAATTATAAGATAATTATAAATATAATGAACATAACATACACTCAAACTGATAAATATATTTTAGAATTATTTAATTCAAATATTGTTACTGAATTTATCGATACACCAAATACAGACAATATTATATGTTATGATAACTTTTATAATATGACTAATACAAAACATAATTTCATAACAATTGATAAACACGTTAATTGCTTACAAAATTTCACAATATTAAAAACATCAACTAATATAAATTGGCAAGATTTATGTAATCCATTTAATGTTGAAAAGGTTGTATTTTCAGGTGGAGGTTCAAGAGGTATTATTTATATTGGTTCTATATTGGGTCTATACAAATTACACACTTTATTTTATCTCAATACTTTTATTGGAACAAGTGCTGGTGCTTTAACATCATTAATTTTAAGTTGTATAACACCATCAAAAGAAATATTTAATATTGCAAAAAATAATAGTATTAATGACAATATCAAGACTGATATATTCATAGATGCTATAAAATTTTTTGTAAATAGATTATGGAAAAGAAATTTATCATCATTTTATGCGACACCGTCATATAGTTTTTTTGGTTTATTAGGGTCTCTATCATCATTATTAAAAGATAATAGTTTATATGATAATGAAAAATCAGGATTTAATATTTGGATTGCTTTTATATGTAAAAATATTTGTAAGATAATGGGAAATAAATTAGATGAAAAAATAATAATAAAAAAAGATGGCAATATTATAGACAATCTTACACCAGAACTAATTGACACTGAAAATTTTCATACTAATTATGTTTTAGAAAGATTTTTCACATTTCAAGAATATCACGATTTGACAAATAAAACATTAATAATAACTGGCACTAATACTAAAAATACTAATACACAATATTATACTCATACTGATAATAATTATAAAGATTTAAATGTTATTGTTGCTACAATTGCTTCAATGAGTATTCCGTGGGTATTCAAAGCACCTATTATTAATAATTATTATCATTTTGATGGAGGATTATATGACAATTATCCAATAACATTAATGGATATTAAAGATAATGATAAAATAATTAAATATGACAATACTATTTTTGGTTTTTTGATTGACAATAAAGATAAAATAATTAATATTTGTGATGTTATTACAGAATTATGGATAATTTATAATGGTTTTAGTAAAATAACACAAATTGATAATTTACAAAACTCAAATGAATTTGTAAAATTATCTGAATTATTTTTTGAAATCAAAACAGAATTAAGTAATTTATTGTTCGCTCCAAAAGAAATTTTAAGACAATATTTAGATGGTGAAAGTAATTATAATATTAATAATTTATTTATTAATGAAACACAACATAAGATTATCATAAATAATTTGTTGGTTAAATTAACAGAATACAATACAAAAAATATAGATGATATGTTTGAATGTTCAATAAATCACGGAAATACATGTAGTGAGTTATATAAATTTCTCACAAATAATAATATTAATAATGAAAATAAAAATTTTCTAATAAATAATATTTTAATATTTTATGATTTGAAATACAAACTAATTAATAATAAACATAATATGAATATTAATAATATACTTGAAAAAATAAAAATTATATTAGATAAATTTTCTGAAATTTATTCTCAAGAACTTGCAAAATTAACAGAACCAAACAAAAATATTAATAATATTATATCAATGCTTAGAAATTTTATTATTAGCATAATTGGAAATGATATAAATATAGCAAAAACACAAACACACACATATTCTTATCAAAATTTGATAAATTATTTTTATAATACATCAATGAATGATATATTGTGTAAATATTTCAATATTGTGAATAATAAATTATGTAATGATAATTTTAATGTAATGAGAACAATAGTTTTAGATACATATGATAGTTCAATATTAGATTTCAATATGAATGATGAAATCAAAATAAAATTGATTTGTCAGGGTTATACAAAAACAATACAACATTTTTCAAATATTTTACATCTTATGAAAATAACTGGAAAAACAAAGAATGAAAAATACATAAAGTCATATGAAACACTATACAAAGACTTATTTGTGTAAAAATATTTGCCCCCCATTTGTTTTTAATTTATAATGCTATTATATGGATGATTGTATATTATATTTAATAACTTGTGATATTGATGACATACATACTGAAACTAATATTTTGGTATCATATATTACAAATCAATATATGGAATTATGGGATGACATAAAATTGGGTGATTTTGTTGAGAATACAATTACACGCAATAAATTTATTGTCATAAAATCACCCACGCTTAAAATAGCACAAAATAATCTAACACTCAAACAATTATATGAAAACAAATATATAATATCATCATTTTATTCAATCACGCAATATAAATTAAATTATTTTGATAATATTCGTATAAATAGAGCGTATTCAGAAAATAAATATTATAATGTTGAAAATTATTACAAACAACCAATATATTTGGATATTGACAAACTTCAACTTATTAATAATTTATCATCAAATAATCTCTATCATTATACAATAACAAAATTTTCACAATTATTTAATAATAAATTTACTATTGATTATTTGTATATAATTTTAGCATATAAAAATGTTGAGTATATGTTTATTAGCAAATACTCAAATGAATATCATCATTATTCTATGATAAATGAGAAAATAAAATTTATCAGACAATTCAAAACTTATAATAATATGTATTTTTTGGAAAATAATATTGATGATAATGATGATAATAATGACATAATGACTATTGCTGATACAGAAAAAATACAAACTAAAAATATAATTTATATCATTGGAACAAAAATTGTTTATTGATTTTTTGTCTATAAATAATAAAAATAAATACAATACAACCCATCAATACAATAAAAAATAAATATTTGTATATATTTTTAGCATTACTTATTTCATTATTTTTCTCATCTTTTGTTTCTTTTTTTATGAGGTCTTTAATCATAATGGTATCAGTTTCATCATTGTCAATAATTTCAGTATGTGTTTTAGTATGTATTTCTTCATTTTTATGCTGTTTGGCAGATATTAAGTTTAATGCGTCTTCGTGATTTTCGTGAAAATTGGTTAATATTAAGTTTGATATTTCATCATTATGTTTATCAATTACTTCACTATTATATTTGCCGGTATTTGCTCCTGTTATGTTAGTCCAATCATATTCATTAACACTTTCCTCCCACATATTAATAATAATCATAAAAAAAATTGAAATTCTAACATTATAAATTCTAAGTTTTATATTATCCAAAAAAATGTTGTCTCACTATCAATTGGTTGGAATTTTTCACGATGTTTTTGGTCATCCATTGAGAACTGAACCATATCTTGATTGCTTTGACAAAGACCCTAATATTGTTCCATTTAGAATGTCTCTTATTAAAGAAGAACTTGATGAATACAAACAAGCACAAAAAGAAAATAATATTATTGAACAAGCTGATGCTTTATGCGATGCTGTTTATGTTATACACGGTGCCGGTCATTGTTTGGGTATTAAACTGGATAATCAAAATATCCAAAATATTATGATATATGATTTTGAAGAAGAAATAAAGAATTTTGAATTGTGCTACCAAAATGAAATATTTTTGGGAATGGCAATTTCATTAAATAAATTACTAAATATGGTTCATTCATTGGCAAAACAAAATGGATTTCATAAATTTGATGAAATGTTTAGAGAAGTTCATAGGTCAAATATGTCAAAAGTATGTACCAATATGGAAGATGTTAATATGTCAATTGCTTTCTATAAAAAGGAAAATAGATATAAAAATCCGTCATATAAGATTAAAAATGATTATTATGTCATATATGATGCTGAAACCTCAAAAATCCTAAAAAATCATAAATGGGAAACACCTAATCTAAAACAATTTTTTTTATAACTATAATATATTATGAGCAAACATAAGTCTTGTGTAAAATCCTATTCATCACACGAAACTGTAAAACCACCTAATCCCCTTTCTGAGTATCTGGCACAAGAAAACAACAGATTTGCCGAATTGTATATATATTTTGATGGATTATGTATTGATGACGTTAAATATCTCAAACCCCACGACCTTATTAGTATAGTCCCTTATGACCGATATAGACATAGACTATTAATGACTATTTTTGTGAGACGCTATTTGTTTAGAGAATGCGACGTGACTAGTGATGAAGAAAGTCATACAACTTGCTAGGAATAGTAAAAAAATTGAAAAAAACGAAGTATTTGTAATTCTCATTTATTGCTTATTAATTCTGTTTTTTAATTAAAATGGCGCATTCAAATATGTGTTCCCCGGTAAAAAAAGAATCCACGCTAGTGTTCCCAGTTGGTATGAACTTGGTGATGTTGAAGTCAAATCAAATCCAGAAGAAGTTAGAAGAACTTCTCCTGAATACGAAACTTGGAGAGGATGAAACGCGCTTTCTCACAACGCTCTTGCTGGCGATGTATAAGGGAGCATTGAAGGCATCATTTGAGTTAATTTCTCCCGGAGTTTATCACTTACACCTTCATTATGTAAGCAATGAAGATGATGTTCTTGAGTCTTCTGCAAACGATTATTGCGGTGCGTTCACAAAAGCGCTTGAAGAACCGATACTTGAAACCTTTATAAAGAAGGATGGAGTTCAGAAAGGGAAGAGCAAATATGACATAGCGAAGGAGCGGTATGATGCGGCTACTAAAAAGTGCGCACAAGAAAAGGAAGATTTGAAATATCTTTATCGTTTAGCGAAGGCAAATCTTAATATGAACGATGCGATTGGTATTCATGAGCTTACGCGTGGAGCGCTTCCGCTGCTCATTATGATCGGTGACGAACCTGTTTTTAAGGTCATTCGTGGTATGTCGAAAGCAAGTCCTGCTGGTTCGGCAGAGTTCCTGACGGGTGGTATAAATGCGGAGTTGATCACACATTTCATCGCAATGGTCACTAGCACAAAAGAATCAGTGCGTTTCAAGAGTTCAGAATTTCTCGTGAAGACTTTTAACACTGCGCATGGTGAAAAATTCACCCCTCTTTTGGAAGAATCAAACACGAGGGAGGAATCAATTGCGCTGGCAAAGCAGATGTCCCCGCGTCTTAGAAATGCCATGGAAGAGTTCATTATGATACTCAGTGCGAAGGAAAATGGACAATTTCTCAGGTTGAGCTTATCTGAACTATTCAGTGAATTCATCGCAATTGGCAGTAAGCGTGTGCTTAAACTCGAAAACTTGAAAGAGTTTCTACAGGCATCCTCCGCCGCACATCATGTTTCTCAATCAACCAAGGACATTGATTTTGCAAACTTGCAACAGGCTATGCGGGAAGATCGTGAATTCTATGAGGATTTGCTCAAAGTAATGGATGAAAAGAAATGGACTGCCGTATTTCTAGAGAATCTACTACACCCTCATTTCACTCTGCCAAAGACCCCAAGCGCAACACTCTTTCGCATTTTTGGCGCAACTGATAGTAACAATCGCCCTGTTTCTATAATGGAGGTAATCGACACAATCACTCCTCGTTTGGGTGGCAAGGGTATTAACTATCTTCCACAGTTTCCAGATAGTGTGGTAAAGACCTTGAAACTCACGCGAAATCACGGTGTTATACGCATCAATAGCGTAGAAGCCTTCTTTGCCTTCTTTGAGGCAATTTCCAATACAACCGCTGTAGAATGTGAGGGGGTAATGTTTTCCATTTTTGAGAAACACAAAGACCTGCCAAATCGCCCTGCTTCTGGGATTGAGCATTTGTACGAGGCAATCAATCCCATTTACTATTCTCTCAAATGCCATGGGACAGTAAAGGTAAAGGGAGGAGGCCCTGACGGGTATGAGCAGAGCAAGATTAACAGGCCAGTTGATAAAAAATGCCCCCATGTTGAAACTCTTCTGAATCTATTCCCACCACAACTCAAACCAAGTGCGGATGAACCACAAAATGCGATTAAGGTGCCACCAAGACCGGATAAAATCGATCAATTGGCAAAGAATCTAAAGGGACTTATATCCCAGTTGGTGAGATTCTTGTGCCAGCAAACCAATTGCTCTGAACCAAAAACCGATTGTTCCGAATCAAAAGCCGATTGTTCTGCACCAAAAGCAAAATTTTCTGTTCCAATATGGAGCGTAATATATTCAATAATTGCTCCACTCATTATTGATATGTTGAAATCGTCCTCAAAGATTAAGGGTGCGGAGTTCCTGTCTTATTTGACAGAAACTGAGAAAGTTATCCATAAATTTGACCTAAAGTTTCCCGGATTAAAATCAGGACCCCCTCTATCAGAGGCTCTCATTGCGTATGCTCGCAAGGAACTTACCGAACAGTTAGGACCGCTTAACCTATTCAAGGATGATAAAGCGCAAACAGAATTTATCGTTGAAAAGTTGAAAGAACTGAACCAATCGCCGCCTAAAGAAAAGGGACCAACGCGATACGTTCCTCCGACACCAAGCGAAGCGCTAATTAAAGAGACTGTTCAGAAATATGTCGATGTTCTAGATTCATTCGCAGCGGCTTCTAAGTCTGGTAATGTTCAGATCATTACCACGGCATTTCTTGGAATATTGGAAAAAAAATTTCCAAAATTTAGTAGTGTCATCCTGGAAATATGCGCAGGTTTGAATCAGGAACTCTTCAATCGCCCGACACTGCTCACCCTGGAAGTTAAAAACTTCCTTAAAAGTATTCATGATCCTGCTCTTGCTCCTGCCGGAGATGAGGATACTAATGTTTTCGCATCGGCGGTTCCACCAACTGTTGTGTCTGCCGCATCTGCAACATCGATTGATTAGTTCTCTAGTCAGGTTGATGCTTTATTTATTTCTCACTATTTTATAACATATTTATTATAACTTATGATGCCCTATCTTATACATCCAAGTGCCTATGCTATCCATTCTACAATTTATTGCCAAAAAATAATTCAACATCCAAATATTTTCAAAAATAACAAATAAATAAAATACACTTCACAATGTCATTAGATTTGAACAATTTTATATTCTCCCTATTGCTTATGATAAGTGTCCAAGAGATAATAGAAAATATAGTTAATATTGAAATTATAAATGCTATAATATAAATAATTATATATATTGATATTATAAACTAAATATGACAACTTATGATGCCTTATCCCACGCGTCTATAAAAAATAGTCTTACCGAACAACAAAACATAGACAAATGGAAAGATAGTTCAATTTTATCAAAATATGCTTCAATATCCCCTACTGACGTTAAAAACAAACTTAACATAGTATTATCTAACACAACCATAAAACGAGCGTGTTGTTTGGGTTCGCAAAGACCTAATAGTACGCCAGTTGATTATTATACAGTTCCTGTAAAAATTCCTGTTCCTAAAAATTTTGATACCGATGACGGATTAACTGATATGAATGAAAAATATAAATTTATAACAAAATCTGTTAGAGTTCCTAGTTCTTTGTGTAATAATGTTGCCAATATTGACGGATTTAGCAAATACGACACTCAAATGAATGTTAGTGATGCTCAAGCGTTAAATAAACCGTGTGATGATTTTTACCAATTATATTGTGCTAACAGTCTGTCAAATTATATTAATGAAAGCAAGATGCTAAATAGACCTCCAAGTGCTGATGAGTTTGTTACTAAATATAGCAAAGATTGTGCGTGTTATGGGATGAATAGAATTCCAAACGCACAATTTGATGTTTCTCCTCGTTGCTTAGGTCTTACTAATTGTAATCTAAACAATGCTACCACTGAACAAGTCTATTTAGATCCAGGTTCAAGAGGTCCCCGTTGTTCAGTTAATTCGGTAACGTGTCAGCAAATTATTGATTTTAATAACTCAGAGATATCTAGCAATAGTAAAGTAATAGTAGCTCCTGAAATTTCAAATGATTGTAGTATGAACTTTGGTAAAGATTTAAGAATCTCAGATAATTCGGGTAGATCAGGTGGATCAGGTGGATCAGGTGGATCAGGTGGATCAGGTGGATCGGGTGGATCGAGTGGATCAGGTGGATCGAGTGGATCAGGTGGATCGGGTGGATCGGGTGGATCGCCAAATCCACCACCAAATAATGAAGAAAAAAAAGATGAAAAAGAAAAAACAGAAACTAATTGGATGTTGATTGGTGGTATTTGTGGGATAGTAGTATTTTTAATAATAATATCTATTGTTCTTTATTTGGTGCTTAGAAAAAAACCAAACCCATATTAATCTTTATATTGGCAATAAATAAAAAAATTATAGATAATAATTATAATGAACTATATAAAAACAATATTGATTTTAATATTATTACTGATAATATTATCTCTTTATGTCAAACTTAACAATAGCACACCTTATAAGATACTAATTTGTGAGAATTATATTGTGTCATTTGGATTTTTCTTTATTTTGTGCTATATGCTTTATTTTCTTATTTCTATAAATATTGACAAGAATGAGAATTTTGACAATACTGATATTTTTGATAATTTTATTGAACGACCCCAACTAATATCACAAGAAGCAATGCAAGAGGCAACGCAGGAAGAAACACACAAAAAAATCAATTGTGATGAAGTTATGAAAAATCTAGAAATATTAGGCAATAAAAATATAATTACATTGCCATCTGAATATAAGGATCATTGTGAAAATGTTATAACACAAAAATATAAAGTTGTATTTGAAAACAAGAAAGTAAAAAATAAACAATATATTTTGAGAACACTTATAAATAAAAGTTATTATTATCTTGTTATGACCATTAATAAGAAAAATGATTTGCCCGAACATAAAGGAACAAAAGAAAAACCAGAAGCGTGTAATATTGGGGAAGATTATATTCTGCCAATGTTAGTTAGTGAAACTGTATTATTCAAAAACTACAAACCAGAAAATTATCATTTTTACATTATAAAAAGAAAAAATACGTATGTGTTGAGTGCTGATATTAATAATATTACATATTATATAAGTGGAGCGCCAACATTATCCCCTTATGTTCAAGTGCCCACAAAACCCGTTCCCCAATTTATTGGCAAAGAAGTAAAATTACTAAATATTCCAAATCATAATTCATTAAAATTTTTATGCGGAATGAGAAATACAGACGCAAATAACCCTTTCATTAATTTTCATATTGAATCAAATATGAAACCTGTTGTAAATCCTGATTTGACTAATACAATAATGACTAATTTACTTCAAGACAAAAATCCAGAAATTTTCAAAAATAATCTTGATATATTTATTAAAGATAATAAAGACAGAAAATTTAGTTTTGCTGTGTCATTAGATTTAGATGATCCATTAAAACTTGATAGAATTCCATTATGTATTATGCCAATTGCTTATGATGAATGTACGAGAAATAACGAAAAATGTAATAAAACAATACATGAAAATGGAATTAATTATGCTGGAACATCTAAAATTAGTTTTGAAATTATAAGTGTTATAGTATAAATAATTATATCTATTGATATTATAATGGGTCAGCAAGCGTCTGCAGATAATAGAACAGTAAATATTAATGCTACTTCAAGTGTGTCAAAAGATTTTGTTGATATATTAAACAGAAATATGAATTCAGTTACCGCAAATACTATCATAAGTGCAGAACAAAATTGTATTAGCACAAACGCAATTTTACAAAAAATAGATTTTAGTAAATGTAAATTGAAAGATAGTAAAATAAATATTAGTGGAAGTGATAACGCAAAAATACTAGTAGATTTTAACTGTATTCAAGTTCCAAAAACATCAACACATATAGGACAAGCATTATTGTCTGAAATGATGGCAGAATTACAAAAATCATTTTCAGTCAAATCATTAAATGATATGAATACAAAAGCAAAAGCAGAAGCGAGTGCGTCAGGACTATTCGCACCAGGTTCTAATGCTAGTAATAGTGTAGATAATATTTACAAATTAAGTACTGTTAGTGATAATTATACAGAGATACAAAATGTTATAGCAAATGAAATAAATACAACTTTAAATGTCGAAAGTATCCAAAATTGTATAAATTCTAATGCCGTTCAACAATTATTTGATATGAGTAGTTGCGAATTAACTGATGGTTCAGAAGTTAATTATGACAGATCGCGTTCATCTGAGATTAATGGTATTTTAGATTGTGTTAATTCATCTGAGACAGTAAATTCAACAGTTCAAAATATTATTAATCAACTTGGCATAAAAGTAGAGTCAAAAACTGCGGTTGATTCTGAAAGTAAGATGGTTAATGATTTAACCGCTGCTGCTAAATCTATTGGAATAGATCCAACATGTGGTTCTTGTCCTCTTCCAGGTTGTGGTAATCAAATGTGGTGCTGTTCGTGGTCTTGTTGTATATGTATTGTTTTATTAATTATTCTTGGTTTATGTTGGTGGTTCTTTTTCAAAAATAATGGCGGTGGCACTTTAAATTATGGTATGATGGGACTGCCAATGAATTCTCCTCCAATGAGTCCACCAGGTATGTCAAATAGTCAAATGAGTATGGGTTCTCTAATGACTAATTCGCAGAATCCTCTATTAGGTCAGTTGGGGCAAATGGCATCACAGTTCGCTCGGGGTCAGGGTATGGGTCAGGGTATGGGTCAGGGTATGGGTCAGGGTATGGGTCAGGGTATGGGTCGGGGTATGACTTCGAGTTCAAGTTTGGGTCAGGGTATGGGTCGGGGTATGACTTCGAGTTCAAGTTTGGGTCAGAGTATTGCGTCAAGTCTAGGTATGGGTCAGGGTATGGGTCAGGGTATGGGTCAGGGTATGGGTCAGGGTATGGGTCGGGGTATGACTTCGAGTTCAAGTTTGGGTCAGAGTATTGTTTCAAGTCCAAATCCAAGTATGGGTCATAATAGTGGTTTCTACTAATATACATTTTCTAACACAATAATATTCACATAAAGTAATTTTATTCTCTCAATAATTTTATAATTTTTACTAAGATAATTATAATCTCTTTCAAAACTTTTGTTATTACAAGATATTATAATAACAGTAGCAATATTATTTTTCATAATATTATTACAAATATTTTGTCCCATACCAGATTTGCCAGTATTAGCAATTAGACAAGTATTATTTTTATTATAATCAAGATTCAATTTATCATAATCAACAAAATATATATTTTCATTAGTATCCAAATTAAATTGAGTATCATCAACTATACTTTGAAAATCTGAATAACATAATAAATTCTTGTATGTTAATATTTGTGAAAATACATACATCTCGCCTCCTAGTAAAATCAAATTATTATAATTATTGCCAAACTTAATAATAATATCATAAATTCTCTCACAAATATTGTCATCAGTTTGGTGAAAAGTATTATGTTGCCTAAAAATTATTTTATCTTTTATCATAATAAGAAATTTATTATTTTTGATAACATTATTATTTATTTCTAAATATGCTACATTAAATGTATCAAATAATTTTGTATAATCAAAACTATTTAATGATGTTATAACAAGACAACAATTATAATAATTCGCTTGTATTTCAAAATAAGTGTCTTTGTGTATTTTGTATTGTTCTAAAAATTGAATAATATTCGCTATATTATTATTTATAATTGATTTAATATTATCTCGTTCTGTCCATCTAAATGAAATCTTGTTGCGACACTGTTTATATATCTCTTGGTCTTGACTGTTCTGTATCATATCAAATGGATAAATTAGGATTACGAAAAATGTCTTTTCCTTTTGATTGGGTGAGAACAAATAATTTGGATAATATTACAGAACTCATTCAAAATAAATTTCAATTTTTCTTTGATGATTTACAAATAATTGACAATGATGGTGATTTTCCAATAATTAATGATTTTTGGGATTATACACAAGAGATAAATAGTAAAAAAATAAAAAATAAATATTTTGTGTTTTTACACGATAATAATCATATACAAGAATTCATCATAAAATATACCAGAAGAATAGATAGATTTTATGAAATATTAAGTGATGACAAAATTAAGAAAATATTTGTGAGATTATCAAAGAAAGATGAGACTGATGAAATCAATAAATTAGAAAAAGTATTACAAATATTTAGCAATAATCATAAAATTATTAATTATATTTATGACAAAAAAATTAAATCTTGGCAAAAAGATGACTTAAACTGGCAACAAATTTTTACTTAACAATAAAATAAAAATTATTAATATAACAATGAATGACAAATCCACAACCATAATCACTGCTGATTATATGTATCTTGTTTTTGTCGGTTCAGAAGATTTGATAATTAAAATTATTAATAAACTAAATCAAAATCAAGCACACAAGAATACTTTATTTATTTCACATAATATTGACATTCCGTGTGTTAATTTATTAGATAATGATACATTAAAAAATATTTTCAAAAATAATTATTTATCATTTGATGAAGGCATCGAAACAGCTCAATGTTTAGTTTATGCTGAGTATCCAAAACAAAATCTTATGTGTATGTTTTCCATAACAAAAACAGAAACAAATAATATTATTAGTTTTCCAGTATTGTCAATAGATGATGAAGAAAATCCTGACAAAATAATTGGCAATTGGTTAAAGAAATACAATATTGACAAAGTTATTAATTCTATAACAATAAAACCAATTGATATTGTAGGAGGAGAACACGATATACTGGTTTTTGTTGCTTACATAAATAATTAAGTTTAGGAAACTTAGTTATTTATAGAAGAAATTAAAATATTTGTCTTTAGTTTTTGTTGCTTACATAAATAATTAAGTTGCAAAAAAATGAAAAAAATAAATATTTTGATTCTTCTCATTAAAACACATAAATTCTATTCGACGAAAGAGATGGGACGAAAAGCGAAGCGTTGTAGAAACCTTATCAACGAACTGACAGGTCTTTTTGTTGAAAAGAATTACTGTGTATTCTTTTCAACTTGTTTAATACAAAGCAACCAAACATTTCAGTGCCAAAGCGTCCACCAGGATTAAAAAATGAGAGAGAACATTCCACATTCTCTCGGCAGAATCACTACTTGTCGGATTGTGACTGCGAGGAACGTCGAAGAATTAAACCGTGTCGCTCGTGTCTTTATGAACAACGGGCACTTAAAAAGAGCAGAAGACGAATGAGATGTCCGAATCTACCTTTGTATGAGCACGCAAATCAGATCTTAACTGATATGTTAATAGACGCAGGAGCGCCAGCAGAATTTACAATCAACGATGTGAAAGTAAGGGTGTCGGTTTCTGATAGCGTAAAAACCGCACAACTCACGCTTGATAACATAACTCTTGAAATAGCAAGAGATAGATACTGGCCAAATGTAAGCACACGCTATGCCAGAAATCGAAAAGTGCTCCTACATATTTATGGCAAGATATGTGGTTAGTTATAATAGTCAGCAGTGATTTTATTTTTTATAAATATTCCTTTATGACAAACATTTTAGTTATTAGAAACAAAAATATGAATTTACTATATAATGGCATATGTAGCACCTCATATGAGAGAACAAAAAGAACCAACCACAACATACAAACCAGACAAATTTGAGATTGGATTAACTAGTAAAGCACTTGGTTCGTTTAGAGATGCTAAACCGGTCAATTCAATAATTATAAAAAAATATGTTAAATCGTGTCAAGCATATTTGTCATTATCTGATTATGATTTGACAGTAACTGAAATGTTGAAATTTCCTAATATAGAAAAAAATAAAAGTGGTACATTAGAAGATAATTTTTTAGATGATTTAATAAATAATTTTAAATTAAAAGAGCGTTATACAGATACACCAATTTATTGTGGCGAAGTTGAATTATATAGTATTGTTAAAGCAAATCAAACTGTAAAAACACCCGAAGATGAAAAGAAAAAATTTAATTACAATTGTAAAATCGATCGTGAAACATTTAGTGTAGAACCAGAAATGAAATTAAGGATGTATTTTCAACAAATAGCACAAACTGAATTAAAAAAAATCAATTCAGTTTTTTGGTGGAAAACAAAAAAATTTATAATAACACCGCAACAACCTTTCTCACCTGAAATAGAACAACAATGGGATACAATACAAAAAACATCCTCTGAAAATCCAGAAAAAAAACATATTGTAAAATCATTTTTAGGGTTTATTAAATTTCAGTATTATTCCAAAATATTAACAATAAATGAGTTATTTGATGATGATTTTGATGTAAAAAAACTTGAAGATATTAAAACTAACATAAAAATATTTTATAAAAGAAATTTTGATTATGATATTACAAATGATTATATGCTTTATATCACTCTTAATAATTCAAATGATAATACAAATCAATTAGTTTTTGATTTTTATACATATGATGCAACATTAGGATATTTATATGTTTCATTTATTGATAGACAGACTAATCCACGCATAGAAATTATTATAGATAGAATCAAAAATAAAAATTTTTATTATTATGGTAAAAAATATAAGTCAGAAAAAGAGTGTATTCGTTCAAATGATCATTTTACTGAACCCTTCAATAAACCAAGAATGTATGGTTTTATTTATGAACATAATAATTATAACTATATATTCGGTATTAGCAATAAAACAAATAAAATAAAAATTATAAATGAATACAATTATCCAAATAAATATCACACATATTGTGCTATTTTTCTTTTAATAAAAATTGATAATAAGTATTATGAAATATCAATAAAATCAATTACAGCACAAATTATTAGGAATTATGAAACAACCGGTAATGCTAAATATAGGAAATTTTATGAAAATTATAAGAAATGTCTAATAACTTTATTAAGCAAATCTCCTATCATTCAACATAATAATAAAAATTATTTGTGGGATAAATTACCAGCATATATTGAGTTATATGTTAAACCAATTGATATTACAACATATACTTTACCAATAAATATTTATTATATTGATACTATAGAAAATTATACAAATATAATTTTAAAAGAAATAAAAAAAGCGACTATTTCATTAGAAGTTATGTTATGCCTCTTGTGGGGAAAACAACTAATTGAAATACATACACATTATCATAATACTCAATCGATTAAAGAAACACAAATAATGTATTTATTAAATAAACTACCATATGAATCTCTTAAGAAACCCCAACAATATTTTTTACAACTAACTCAAGGACTTTTGAGAACTACTACCGGATATTATATTTTAGGATATATTGAATATTCCACTAATTTTATACAAATCATTAAAAATACATGTGAATTTGATACTATATTGAAAGAGATTATAAATAATACACCTATTCCAAAAATACAATCTATGATATTTAATTTATCACAACAGTATAAAATACCAATATTTGAGATCGACATTTCTTTACTATCCAAAAAATCAATTTTAGAACAATTTATTAATTATATTAATAATGAATTTAAAGAATATCTTATATGGTATCTTCCACAAATAACAATTAGAGAAACACATAAAGATGAATTACTATTTTTTATAAATAATATTACTCTTTATGAAAACAATAAAAAACATATTTCACAATTAACAACTTTTTATGACCTTTATCAAGAAGATAATTTTTGTCATAATATTCGTCATTTAACAGACGCATTAAAAGATGAACTAAAATCATTTACAACTGATTCTACTTATGATTATGGATGTCATTATCCAAATATTTTTAAATATGCGATTTTTCATTTACATAAAAATAAAAGAACTTTTACACCAGAAAAAGAAGATGATCTAATACAAAATTATCATAATATTAATTCAATACGCTATATATTATTGTCTGATATTTTATCTAGAGATTTTTCAATAATAGATATTAGTGTAGTACGTATAATTAAATTAAAAATAACTGATTTTATAGATTTTGATATAAAAAAAATACAAAAAACTATTCTTTTAGATAAAATTAAGAAATGCGGGACACCTCAATATTATTTGGACAATATATTAAATATCATTAAAAATAATGGATTTATACTTGTATAATTTATTAATATTGTATTTTATATTTAATTTTATTACATAATACTTCATATGCCATATTATCTATTATATTTAATTGTATCATTTTGTTTGTTAATTCAAATGATTTTAATATATATTTTCTAAATTTTTTAATATATTTCTGTATAATTTTATTAAAATCAGTATCAATAAACAATATATTATCACTTTTATTATATAAAATAATATAACCAATCGGCGAAATTTGCATATATTTTTTAGGATAAGCAATTTTTACACATAAAAATTTTCTACATAATTGTTTTATAAAATTAATAAAATTACTATTATCAAATAACAGGTGTATTTTTATTATTAAACAACCATTTGTTTTCAAATATTTAGAAATTATAAAAGAGACGTAATTATCAATAATATTTATTTTTTTAATTATTTCTTTAAAAATAATTTTAATAGTAATAAATATTTTGTCAAATGTAATATTTTCTTTTGGATAAGTATTATAATAGTCTATTTTTATATCAGATTCATCATATTGTATATTTTCACCAATATAAAATGTTGTTAAGTCAGTATTAAACCCATATTTATTTAAAATGTAATTTATTATTTTTTTAGATTCTATTTTTAGTGGATTCTTATTTTCATAATACACATATAATGATATTAGTAATTTATTATCATATTCTTTAATTTTATCTTCATAATTAATTTTATCTTCATTTTTTTTACCTCCTGTAATTTTTTTTGTGTTAGTTATGGTACACTTAATTAATTTATGTTTGAATATATCTAAAATTTTATCATCATTAAAATATTCTCTTACAGTATCTTTTGATTTGTCCTTTATAAAATCTAAATCTACTATTTTATTGATTATATCCTCCATAATATATACTACTATAATATATGGCAAAATATTATAATTATGACAATTACAAATCTTATATTAAAAACCGTTTTCGAAATTCACAAACAGACTACAAAAATAAATTCATAAATGACACAAAAAATGATGAAAAATTTTTATTATCTTATGAATCAATGAATGTTTTTCCAATTTATCCCAGACCAATTATAATGAAATTAAAAACAAAAGATTTTGATATAAATTTAGAGAAAAATAATAATTTACAATCAATTGATTTAAAATTAAATGATATATTGATTGACAAAATAAAAGAATTCAAAAGTTATAATTCTTTATTTGGTAAAAATAAAAATTTAGACAGTAAAGTAAGAAGATTTTTTGATTATGAAATAAAAGACAAGATTGCAGAAATATTACAAGACAAAGTATCAAACGCTTGGGTAAAAATGTATGAAATATTATCGTCATACACTTTGTTTAGTGATAATGATACATTAAAAACTTTTCATCTTTGCGAGCATCCTGGTGCTTTTGTTTTGGCTACACAAGAATGGATAAAACAAAATACAAAAAAAGAACATTCATTTGTATTTCAATCTTTGAAACCAAATAATAATCCACAAATATTTAAACCTGATGATAGAATACCAAAAGAATTTTTAGATTATGGCAATGACATTAAAGGTGATGGTGATTTAACTAAGAGACAAAATATAGAATATTACAGAAAGAAATATAAAGATGTCTATTATGATTTAATAACAAGTGATTGTGGTTTAAATTTTTCAGATGATTTTACACAACAAGAAGATGGATTATATAAAATATTTTTGGGTGCTTTAATTTGTGCTATTGGATTGGCAAAACAGGGAACAAATTATATTTACAAAATGTTTTCTTTTAATGAAACAAAAACAATTGAACTAATGTATATCACGTGTATGTTCTTCGAAAATGTTGATGTTGTTAGATTAATGACAGATAAATCAGGTTCTGGCGAGATTTATATTATATGTACTAATTTTAATTATTCTAATAAAAATTTTAATGAGGTTTTTAATTTGTTATTAGATTATTTAGAAGATAATAAAGATTTTATAATAAAAAAATTTGACAAAGAATTTATAAAAAACATTCAAAATTATCATAAATTATTAACAATGAGAAGAATAACAAATTATAATATGTTGATTTTCAGGCAAATCAATGCTGATTATTCAAATTGTGTTAGTTATGTAAAAAGATTGACAGACTATTATGCCGACTATTTTATTGAGTATATTGGATTAAAGAGATGAAATATATTCTTTTGTTTGATGAGAACAGTCTGTATGTACTTGTGTATCATTTTTTTTAATAAATTCTTTAAAAAAATTATCAAATTCTTTAGAAAATTCTAATAATTCTCCTGTTTGATATTTTTTACTAAATTCTAAGCAAAAATCAACTAATGGTTTAATGCGAGAATCACACTCTTTCTTAAAATATGTATTTTTGATAGGAAATTCACCAAGTCTTAAAAGTTTGTCATATATATGATCCATCATACTTTTGCTCGCACTTCCTGGCATACTATATTGTTTATATCTTTCAACAGTAGCAATATTATCATACAAGTCATCTTTATTTTCTGCTCTTTTTGTTTCTTTTGTGTAAAGTGGTTGTTTTTTCTTCAAATTATATTCGTATGTTCTCTCCAATCCAATTATTCCGACAGCTTCTAAGCGATCAGCATAACGTGGATAAAAATACCATTCAGGAATATCACAAGGCATTGTATCACCATGAGTTGAAGATGATACTAGATAAATCATCAATAAAATAGTAGCAATCTCATTGTCAGTCAAATTATCTATATCACGTTTATTATTTAAAATCTTTCGTGCGTTCTCAAATTTATGATTATCTGGAAAATATTTATGATCGTCAATATCATGTAAAAGTGCTGCTAATTTGACAAGTAATTTTTGTCTATCATTTATATTAGAATTATGTTCTAATGCTTTTGACACATTGCAACACACAATTAGTCCGTGATGAAGACCATGTGATTCATCTATTTTTTTGTTATCTTCACGTGTTTCATTAACTTCTTTAATAATCTTATCTAATTCTTTTAAGTATTTTTTGTCTAATGATTTATATCCACCAACCATTTTTTTATAATGTTTAATTTTTTTGGTATTTTTATTTTCTTTTTTGTATTTCTTATATTTTTTTATAACATTCAAACCCATCTTATTATAATAACACAAATTTATTTTTCTAATATTTCATCAGTATATCTACTAATCAATGTATATAAATATTTCATAGTATTGTCAAGATTTAGTTCTTTTCTTTTTCTCTTAATATTGTCTATTGCTTTTTTATATTTTTCTGGATTCTTTTCTAAATCATTATAAATTTCTAAAATATCATCTTTAATTTTAGACATTGCTATATCATCTAAATTTTCTCCATATTCTGGATCATCATATATTAAATGAGAATAATCATTTTCATCAAATAAATAATCAAACCATTGTTTCCAATAACTATTTTCACCCCATACACTATTATAAAATGATATACGAATAATATATCTATCCATAAAAAATAAATATTTTAGTCTTACCGACCACGGACGATTTCCAGGCAAATCAAATAAATATTTATAATTTTTAAATTCAGGCATTTCTATAAAGATAGATTTATCATTAACATCTTTTGGCACAATAATTTTTATTGGATTTTCTGTTATCTCACTCAAATTCTTTCTAAAAAAACAATATGGTCTTCCAATAAAAAATATTTCATTGTTAATTTTATCAGGTTCATAATTAATACATTTATCTATAACCTCGTCAAAATTATATTCTTTGTTTCCAATAGTAGCATTTAATATATCAAAATTAGGAAAAATCAGTCCTTTAAATCCATCTGGCAAAATCCAATTAAAAACAGGAATATCTTCACGCCAGAAAAAACCATCTGCCAAATTAATAAATAAATATGTGTCTTCAATTTTATATTTTGTAAAAAATAATGAAAATATAAAATCAATATATTTCAACCTATTATTTATGTATTTCACTTTTGTGTCTCTATGTTTTTTTTCATAAATTTTATTATCTTTTATTATAATCAATACTAATAAAGGATACTTTTTCAAGATTGCTTTATGTTCAGGCAATAAATTATATTTTTTGTTGTTAAATGACAAAATTTGTTTATCAATAAATTCATTCATTATTATATCAAATATAAACAAAATAAATTTACTATATTATTTTTCTAATATTTCATCAGTATATCTACTAATCAATGTATATAAATATTTCATAGTATTGTCAAGATTTAGTTCTTTTCTTTTTCTTTTAATATTATCTATTGCTTTTTTATATTTTTCTGGATGCTTCTCTAAATCATTATAAATTTCTAAAATATCATTTTTAATTTTAGACATCATTTTATCGTCTAAATTTTCTCCATATTCTGGATCATCGTATATTAAATGAGAATAATCATTTTCATCAAATAAATAATCAAACCATTGTTTCCAATAACTATTTTCATTCCAATTCTTATTATGAAATGATATACGAATAATGTATCTATCCATAAAAAATAAATATTTTAGTCTTATAGACCACGGACGATATCCAGGTAAATCAAACAAATACTTATAATTTTTATATTCAGGCATTTCTATGTAAATAGATTCATCATTTGTATTTTTTGATATTAAAACTTTTAATGGAGTTTCTGATATTATACCCATCTTTTTTCTAAAAAAAGCAGTTGGTCTTCCAATAAAAAATATTTCATTGTTAATTTTATCAGGTTCATAATTAATACATTTACTAATAGCCTCATCAAAATCATATTCTTTTTTTCCAATAGGAGCAGTTAATATATCAAAATTAGGAAAAATTAGTCCTTTAATTCCATCTGGTAAAGCCCAATTAAAAACAGGAATATTCTCACGCCAGAAAAAACCATCTGATGTATTAATAAATAAATGTGTGTCTTTGATTTTATATTTACTTAAAAAAAAAGTAAATATAATATCGACATATTTTTCTCTATCATACATAATAGTCCGTATTTTTGTATCTCTATATTTTTTTTCATAAACTTTATTATCTTTAATTATAACAAATATTAAAAAAGGATATTTATTTAAGATGTTCATATGTTCTGGCAGTAAATTATATTTATTTTTGTTAAATGACGCTATCTGTTTATAAATAAATTCATCCATTATTATAATATATATTTATACTATATGAAATATAAATATAAACAAAACCAATATAAAATAAATTTACTATATACAGATGAATCGCCTATACCTGACTCTCCAGAACGGCGATTATTTGCCAAGATTGCTGCAAATAATAAAAATTATTCAGCATTAGAAGATGTAACACACGTTACTTCTGGTATAATACATTCCAAACTTGTGTATTATCAGCATATTTATCACGGTTTTCTTTTATCATATATTTGGATAAAAAATGTTATTGATAATATGGATGATTGTTTATTAATTTCAAACAGATTATATTTTATTGAAGGATTAATAGTTTATGCCAACATAAAAAAAATAAGTATTATTCCAACATGTATTACTGAGAAATACGAAGAAGATTATAATTATAAATTAGCACAATTTAAGGAAAAATTTAATAAAAAAATAATTATCGAACAAAATGTAATAAAAAATATGTATAAAAATATTATTATTTATATTAGTGAAATTATTTACGATTCAAAAAATTTGAATACTAATACATACTATTATAATATATACTGGGTAGCAAATGCCTTGAAACACTTGAAAAAAAATGGCAATCTAATTTTTAGACTATCAAATAATATGACAGATTATATATTACAATTAATATATATTATTAGTTCATATTTCAAAAAAGTACATTATGATACATATTTATATAAAACAGATGAACCGTGGTTAAAATATATGATTGTGTTTGAAAATTATCATAATAATGATAATAATATTTTGGATGATATTTTAAATCAAGTAAAAAAAAATAAAATGATAATAAATATAATTGATGTTAAATATGATCACAAATATAATAAATTTATAAAAAAATTAATGCGTATATTTGATGTAAATAACTCAAAATTCTTTAAATTATTTAATAAACGCAAATCAATTATTAAATACATATCACAAAATACAATTGATAAAATGTACAAAGAAAATTATATGTTAACACTTGATAAATGTCTTACAATGTGTGAAAATAATGACATAAAAGTAGCAACGGAAAATAAAATGAAAAGTTATAAATATAAAATTGAAATAGCAAGTAATATTTTAAAGATAGCAGAAATGATATATTATGATGCTACGAAAATACCTAATTATAAACATAATCAAGAATATTTGAGTATTATTGCAGAATATTATACACTAAAAATATACACTAAATTAAGGAAAAGAAAAGTTTTAAAAAAAATAAAACAGAATTTTAATATTAATGAATATATTACGGATTATATAGAAAAAATAACAAAATATGATATATCAATCGAGTTTGCTAAAACTTTTGAATTATTCAGTATATTTAATCTGATCCCCACGAATTCAAAAAAAATAAATATATTACATTTACACAATACTTATGATGAGAATTGCACAAAAGCAATAAAACATTATTTTAAACAAACAAATAATAAAATAAAGATTAATTCAAAAATATATTTAGATACTGATAATTTGAGTGAGATTATTAATAAAAATAAAAATATTAATTATTGTTATTTTGATTGTAATAAAAAATTCCCTATATATTTATTGTCATACATTATTACTAGTCTAAAAATATTAAAATTAGGATGTAATTGTGTATTTAAAACTTATATATCAAATGTTAATTTTCAACTATCATATTTTAATTTATTGGCATTATTTTTTGAACATATTTATATAGCAAAATCAAATCTGGATGCGTTTATTAATGATGAGATATATATTATTGCCAAGAATAAGAAAAACCATATTGATACAAAAACATATAATAAGATTTTGAATAATATAGCGTCAAATAATGTAAAACTTGATATTGAACCAAATAATATCATATATAGGTCATTGATTATGGTTATTGACGCTTATATAAATAATATGAATATGATTTTATATTATTATGATAACACTAACGTATTGGATACGCATTTATCACATATGGAACAATACAAATATGATTTTATGCGTGATTGGTTTCATATAACTAAAATGAGTATCTAATTATTCAGCAAATAATAATTTACATATCCAGACTTATAATTATCAGTAATATTTCCATACTCATAATTTGCTCTCATTCCATAATATTCTAAATCTAATAAAATATTATTATGAAAATAAAACTGTAATGTATCGTATCTAGTATTATTGTAAATCATATCATAAGAACAATAACCATTTATAAAAGTAGTATCATTTAATAAAGACCACATAATTAATTCTTGTGTCATATTACTCATAATTATTCGTGAGATTGGAGACATAATAATCCCGTGAATAAAGCATTTAGTAAATGATAAATTATAATAATGGTTATTATGAATAGTAGCGGTTATGTTTGCTCTTTCATTGGATACATTATCTTGGACATTAACATTAAACAATGAGATGATAACTAATAATATGTATAATAGCATTTTTTATAAATAATATTTGTATATTTCTAACACTCTAAATTTCAATATTTTAGACCAAAACAACAATAAAATAAATCAGAAACATCTTGTATTGTTTTTGGAAAATAAGGGGGAATGCTTATAAGTTTATCATTACGAGCAAAATTAATTTTTTTTAATTGAAATGAACCATATGTAATAACCTGAAAAAGATAATCATAAGTATTATTACTCATATAGTCTAGTGTAGGACAATCACCATATATTTTTATTTCGTATAGTTTTACAGCATCATATGTATGTTTTAATTCTTTGTTGATATTATCATCACCCCAATCTATTTTATTGATATATCCATCAAATAATGGAATAGTAATTGTTTTGTGTGTTTCGTGTATATGATATAAAAGTATCATTGGTGCTTCATATAAATTATACAATATTTTGAGCAATTCTTTTTCATTAAATAAGTCATATAGTTCCTGTAAATCATACATTTTGAGTTTATTATAGTAGAATAAGATAGTAATAATTTTATTTTTCAATTTTTTGTGAATAAAAATTTAATAACAAAAACAGCAAGTGTGTATAATATAGTTTATAAACAAGAAGTAAGTTAATATCAATAAATATATTTTTCACTATTTTTATTATATGTATAAAACAATATTATTTGTGTTATTTTTAGTTGGTTTGGTGTTTGTTGTTATATCAGTGACAAAACATAGAAATCAATGTAAGACAAAAGTTGTTTATAAATATTTGCCCCAAACACAAATGGACACACAAGATTACGAAAGTGATATATTTCATAGTATGTTCAAAGAGACTAATCCGTGGATAAAAAGTATAGACAATATGGGGATCAAGAAGAAGGAAGACATCAATAAGTTCTTTATAAGTCAATATCAGTAGATTTATATTTTTGTTATTTTTATTTTTTCTTTATTCTTTTTTTGTTCTGCTAGATATTCTTCATAACTTACTTTTTGTTTTTCTTCATCCCATTTTTCATTATAATTGTGTTTATGATAGTTCTTGTATTGGGAACACCCGATTGAAAATTTAACATTTTTTAAATCGGGTGCTTTATACCAAGCAATTTTATCTGTTATGTCTTTGCGATTACCTCTGTTTATTACAACAAGAGAACAATAATTTTCAGTTAATTCCGCAAAAACACGCTCAAAACTTGCTCTATCGGGAAGACAAGAACAGTAATTTTCAAATATTTTTTTTCTATTTAAATACGAATCACTTGCTAAAATAAAAACATAATCCATATTGTTTCGCATAAGAGGACTTAGACCCAATGGATCCTGACTTGACATTATCAAACTAATATTATAATGTCGCCCATTTAACATTAATTCTGTAAGATATGGATCATTTTTCCAATTTTTAACATCAGCAAGACAATCATCCATAACAATAACTACACGTGAATCAATAAATTTTCCTTCTTTTTTTTTTTCTTCTTTTAATTTAATTATTTCTCTTTGTCTTAATAATAATTTTTTAATAATTGTGGTTTCAAATTTATACCAAATAAAGCAATCTGGAACAATACCTGAAAAAAATGGAGAAAATTTTTCACTCATACTTATTATGTAACAAACCGGATAATCCTTCATTGATTGCAATAATGCTTTGATGATTGTGCTCTTTCCTCCTCCGCGTTTGGAGATCACCTGTACTGCGGGGTTTGGACACATTTTATCTAAAATCAATTCTTTAAATCCCAATCCACTAAATGTCACATCATCCATTTTATAATACATATACAAAAAATGAAAACTCTAATATATTAAACCATAACTATATACTAAACAAAAACAAATGAACCAAACCACAAAATATCTCACTTACATTTACGAGCGCTACCTAACCCTAAAAAACTCAAATAAAACATCTTATGACAATAATGATTTATGGAAAATATTTGAGTATTATACATGTATCAAATTGTCGCAAGATTACAAAACACAATTTTATGAATATGATGACATAGAACCAACATTCAAAGAACAAAACAAAATGTCTCGTAATGACACCGGAATAGATTTGTGTAATTTAGATAAAACAATCGTTCAATGTAAATTAAGAAAAGATACACTATCTTGGTCTGATTGTGCTACATTTTTTGCTAGTGATAATATATATGATGATGACACAAAAAAGAAAATTATCAGATGGGACAATCTAATCATAGCAAGAAATACTGACTGTTTATTATCACAAAATCTGTTAGAAAGAAGCAAACTATTTATAGACAAACAATATAAAAAAGAAGAAATAATCAAATTCTGTGAAAATCTATTGCTACATCCTCCACAATATCAAATTCCAGAAACTAAATTTTGTTTAAGAGATTATCAAAAAGAATGTATAGAATTAATAACAAATAATAAGAAAAATATTATTATCTCCATACCAACCGGAACTGGTAAAAATTCAGTGATAATTTATTCACTACAAGATGATAAAAAATATTTGATTTTAGTTCCAAGAATTATTTTAATGGAACAACTTAAAGAAGAAATAATTAAGCACAAACCAAAATACAAATCTAAAATCCAACTTATTAGTAGTGCTAATAATAATACATTTGACAAATCAAAAAATATAACAATTTGTGTTTTCAATAGTATCAAGCAAATTGAACCATACGATATTTTTGAAAAAATATTTATTGATGAAGCGCATCATATCAATAAACCTGAAATTTATCAAATAGAAGATGAAACACAAGAAACAGAAGAAATACAAGAAACAATTGAAGACGATAAAAAATATATACAAACAATAGAAACATTAACAAAATACAATAATAATGTATATTTATCTGCAACAATTGATAAGATCCCTAATTTTGAATATTACCATAAAGATATTAGAGAAATGATAAATTTAAAATATTTGTGCGATTATACCGTTCATATCCCCATCTTTTCAGATGACCCAAATAATACTGACATTTGTAAGCATCTAATAAAAAATTATAAAAATATTATAATTTATTGTAGCACACAAAAAGATGGTAAAGCATTTAATCAATTATTAAATCAACTTCAAAATAATTGTTCTAATTATATTGACAGCAACACCCCTAAAAAAGAAAGAAATGATATTATTGATAAATATAAAAAAGGACTTTTTCCATTTTTAGTTAATGTAAAAATATTAGTAGAAGGATTTGACGCTCCTATAACAAAAGGTGTGTGTTTCATCAATATGCCAAAAAATGGAACAACTCTAATACAAATTATTGGACGCGCTCTAAGACTACACGAAGCAAAAACAATAGCAAATATTATTTTGCCATATTCAACAAAAGATAATGAGACAAATATTCGTTGTTTTCTTAGAACAATTGCTAAAAATGACAGTCGCATTAGAAAATCATATGAATCTAAAATAACTGATGGATATATTTCAATCGACAAAACTATAACAAATAATGAAAATGTTGAATTAAGATATGAACTAATTTACAATAGTATGGGTATTATAATAAATAATAGGGATAATTGGATGAATAATTTTGAGAAAGTAAAAAAATATATTGAAGAAAATAAAAAAAGACCATCAAGTGAAAGTAAAGAGACTAATATAAAAACATTAGGAATATGGTTAAGTTGTCAAATACAGAATTTTAAGAATAAACGTTATAATTTTACCAATGAAAATATATATAATATATTTGATGCGTTCATTAAAGAGCACAGACAGACAATATTTATCACTAATAATGAAAAATGGATGTTATACTTAGCACAATGTAAAGAATTTATCATCAAAGAGAAAAAAAGACCAAATGAAGATAGTAAAAACCCTCAAGAAAAGAAAATAGGAAAATGGTTTACAGACCAAAAATTGAGATATAAAAAACAAGACCAAGCGTTAAAACATCCTGAAATAAGAAAAATATATGAAAATTTTATGGAAGACTCACAATTTAAATTTTGTTTTGAGACTAATGAAGAATTATGGAATAGAAATCTATTATTATTGATAAATTATTTTGATACAAATGATGAAGTCCCCAGTTATAAAGATGATAAAATACTTTACAAATGGTTATCTCATCAAAAAGATGATTATAATAATGGAACATTAGCAAGAACAAATGAATATTATACTAAATGGGAAAATTTAATTAATCACAAAAAATATAGCAAATTTTTTGTTAAAGGATATAGACGAAAATCATAATTATTTATTGTCATAAAAATTGAATAATAATCATATAAAAATGAAATGTATTATAATATAAAAATGACTGACGAGAATAATAAAACAGAATATCAAAAAAAATCTTGTGGTGAATTAATTACTCTTTGTAAAGAAAAAAAAATTAAAGGATATAGTGGAAAAAATAAAAATGAGATTATAAATCTTCTTACAAAAAACCAACCGATCATCCAAGAATCTGCTATAAAATATAAAGTATTATCATTATTTTCAGGTATGGGTGGTTTAGATAGTGGTTTTGCTGAGCAAGTTGTCGTTCATAAAAATAGTATTATAGAAGATTATAAAGAAACTGATGCTTCAACAACTGATTTCATAAATTTAAAAAGACTACCATTTGAGATAGTATTTCAAAATGATATTCTACCAGAAGCAAAAAAAATTATTGAACTAAATAAATGGGATCATAATTTTCACCTTAAAGATATTCGTGATTTATTAAAAGAAAAATTCACATTTCCTGATGCAGATGTTATTATTGGCGGTTTTCCTTGTCAAGATTTCAGTCACGCAGGCAAGCGATTAGGTTTTGAATCTAATCGTGGAACATTATATCAAGCGTATGTTGAACTTGTGAAAAAAATTAAACCATTTGTATTTGTTGCTGAGAATGTTAATGGTTTATTGACTATGCCAGGAGAACCAATTAAGAAAATTATAAAAGATTTTTCCGATGTTGGTTATGAGGTAAAATATCAACTTATTAAATGTGAAGAATTTGGAATACCACAAACAAGATGGCGTGTTATAATTATGGGCGTTCGTTCAGATAAACATAACAAATTACAAGAAAATTGGAATTTAATTAATGAGAATAAAAAAAAATGCACAATTGGATATTATTTTAAACATTTACAAGAACCGGATATTACAGATGACCCAGCACAAAAAATTTATTCAAAAGCAGCAAAACTTACCAAAGGACAGGGACAAAAAGAGGTTGGATTAGATGAATTTGCTCCCACAATGAGAGCAGAACACCATGGGAATATTGAATTTCGTAGAACAACAAATGGCAAAAATAATGAATCTGAATTACCTGAACGAAGACTGAGCATCCGTGAAGCTGCTCTTATTCAAACATTTCCCCCAACTTGTATTTTAATAGATCCAACCAAACCAACCAGCAAAGCATATAAACCGATTGGTAATGCTGTGCCTCCCCTTCTTGGTTATATAATTGGAAGAAAAGTATTAAATATTCTTAATACCATAAAAAATTAATAATATATTATTTATAAATCCAGCATTACACCTCCAATATCTCATTCACAATATCCTTCGCACTATTACTTTTAACAATCTCAACATCTTTCTTCTTTGCTATTTCATTCATAAAATATTTCATTTGTCCCTTATTCATATCAATACCACTCATATCAACCATTCTTATTTCTGGTTCTTTTTCTACTTTTTCTTCTACTTTCTCACTTTTATCTTTCTCACTTTTATCTTTTTCACTTGTTTGGATCTCATCAAAATCATTTGTTTCTTCACTCTTTTTTGTGCTTTCATCAATTTCACTAATATTTATATACGGTTTTTCTTCTGTATGTTTTTTCTCATATTTTTGAGTATTATAATTCAACAATATTTCTTTCATTGGCAAAGCATTTCTTATTGCTTCTTTTATGCCTTTCTCAATAATAGAATATATTGTTAATTTATTTTGGTTTAATATTTGCTCTTCGAATTTGTGATAAAATAGATTACTACAAGTGAAAAACATATATGAAGAACTAATATAACAATTATGGATGAAATCTGGTATGACAATATTTTCGTGATACCGAGAGTCTAATAAATTTTGTCTATCACTGTCAGTGTTATAAGTAAGCAATATTATGTTTGAACGAATAACTGCTTTGACTAAGTCATCAAATATGTCAGCATTTTTACTTGTTGCTTTTATTCTGTCTGTCTCAGTTTTCATTAAATGTGAATTTAACTTAGGAATGTCTCTTAACAATGACTCAAAATAATAGAAAATATTATGTGGCGTAATTTTTGGGTTTTTTCTTGCTTGAATAATAAATTTTTCTTCAGTTTTTTGTGCTTGTTTATACAATGAATTGAAACCTTCATATATCGGCGGAATTAATATGGAAATAAGAAAACTCTCATAGAAATCTTTAACTGAAACAATATGTTGTTCATAACAATTATTTTCTTTGAGAATTTTCTCAAGTCTTTCATTTGGGGTGATATCCATTATATGTATAGTTGGTTATTATTATTTTTGTATTTTAGCGTTAGTTATAAAAATTGAAAATAAAACATTATGACAAATATTGTAATTATAATTAAAGAATGAGTAAGAATATATCCAAAATAGATATAAGTTGGTATAAAATTCCTGAAATTAAAATAAAAGTATTTATAACTCTTATTAAACCGCTTTATGACATAATTGAAGGTAAAAAAATTCAAAAATCAGAACCTGATATATTCGCACAAGAATTATGGATGGCGCTTTATAATATGACTAATGAAGAATGGGAAAAAGAACATAAAAAAATACAGATTGAGCGAGTCTGGACAATGGCATTAGGTATTTTTCATCAAAATATTATGGGTTCATTTGATAATTGGGAAAATTATAAAAAAGGTCATAAATCTGGTTGCGATATTGGTAAAATTGATGGTTCTTGTATTGCTGAAATCAAAAATAATATCAATACAATGAATAGTAGTTCAAAAGAAAGTGTACTTAAAAAATTAAAAAAACAGAAAGAATTAAATAAAAGAACACTTCTTGTTATTGTTAATGGAGATATAAAAAATTATGTTAAGGATGGCATTGAATTTATTAGTGGCAGAATGTTTTATAATGAACTTTCAGGCAGGTCAAATTTTATGGATGATTTATTATTAACACTTACAGAATGCTTCATACATTATAAAACTTATAATGCTCTTACTGATTCTCTAAAAAAGACTTGATTTGTTTTCCTATTGCGAATGCTAAATTTACTGGTATAGCATTTCCTATTTGTTTATATTGATTACCAATACTACCAATAAATATATAAGAATCTGGAAATGTTTGAATTCTTGCGTACTCTCTAATATTTAGAGGTCTTGTTTCACTAGGATGACATCTTTCTGTTTGCTTCTGACAGGGTGAAGTTGTTAGTGTAAGACATTGCTCATCCATTGTTAATCGTCTAGCAATACCACGTTTTCCACCTCCTGATGCTAACATTTTTTCACCCATATACTCTAATTGTGTTTCTTTTGGTAAATTTATCCAGCATCCACCAGGAGGTATTAATTCCATAATTTTCTTTTTGTATGATGAATATTCGCATCCTTTGCTTTCTGGTACATTATATAATACATCTTTTAGCAAGACTATTTTTTTACTTTTTTCAGGATAAGTAAATTGTTTCTTAATATTTTTATGTACGCCAATAATTATAATTCTTTCTCTTTTTTGTGGCACTTCATAATCTTTGGCATTTAATACTTTATGATAAATTTTATATTTGCCATTATTTTCAAATAATGTAAGAATGTTTTTTAATGTCTCACCATTATTGTGAGATACTAATCCTTTTACATTTTCTACAAGAAACATTTTAGGTTCGCAGTCATTGATAAGTTTATTAAAGTGTATAATAAGTTTTCCACGAACATCATCTAACCCCTTCATTAATCCAGCAACTGAGAAAGCTTGACAAGGAACGCCACCACATAACAAATCCACCTTATTTTTATATGCTATTAAATCTAAATCAGTCATACTTCCTTGAACTATATTTGCCCCTGGATGATTTTTTTGTAGGGTTTCACAAAATGGTTTTATTAGTTCATTTATCAATAACGGTTCAAATCCTGCTTTAATCAATCCAGATGATAAACCACCTGCTCCTGCGCATACCTCAATAAATTTTGGCATTTTATAATATATTATATGTTGTTGTTTATAAACTAAATAAAATTCAATTTTTAACAAATAATAGAAACAATATTTGTTAATTACCCAATAAAATTAATTTTGCCATCCTCCACTCAATCCTTTGGCTTGTTTTTTGGTCATACACAAACAACCAGAACCACCATCTGTTTCGTTTCTACATCCATAATTAGAACTTAGATATTTATTTTTTCCGTTTTTATCACATATTGACGAATCAATCTCTCCATTAAATCCAGTTGGATATTGGGGACCACAACAAGACAACGAACATTTATTATACAACAATCTAGGGTCTTCGTCATAAGCAGATACATTTAATTCCCCATCAGGTCGTAATGCTGGACCCATAGCATCAGGTGACCATGCGGGGGGGGTCCATTTGGGAGCAATGATTCCAGCAGTATCCATAAACTGACTAGAAGACATTATAGACCCAGTTGTAGAATCATAAATTGGTATGTCTTTATTATTTTCCATACTGTATGAAGTATATAACAAGTTCTGTTCATTATTGCCATCTACCGAAAAGTTATCATTCTTTGAACCAAAAACAAGAGGGACAATTAGAACCAACAAAACAAGACCCACAACGAACGCAATAATAATCTGAATATTAACTTCCATAATGTTATTATATATAAAGATTTTATTTATTTTTTCTGAAACTTAAAAATACATTGTCTATATACCATTTATTATTAACTTCATCTTTTTTGCGCGGATAATAATCAATATGTAAATCAAATTTATTTAATACATTATTTATACTCTCAATAAAACTTGTATCTTGTGAAATTTCTTTATAAAATTTATTATTAGTAAAATTAACCCCATATTTTTCGATTGCTTTATTGTTTGCTTGTCTTGATATTTTGTTATATTGTTTATACAATCCATCTTCATTTATTTTTATGTCTTCTTTACCTTGTTCTTTCTTTCTAATATTATACAAACCTTCCGCACAAATAACTAATGAACCAATAACATTTCCACTATTATGATTATCAATAAAATGTAAAATATCTCCAATACTAGGAAACTCATATAATATTCCTTCTTCTGCTCTTCCACCAGGTTTTGGGGTTGGTGGATGCGTATGAAAAATATATTCATATTCATCCATATCTTCCATAAGTGGCATATATATTTCATCATCGCCAGCATCAACCCGCAATGTATTACCAGCTACAATAATTTTTGCTAATTCATATTTGTGAAAATCTAATAGTCCGGCGTGCTCTGAATATCTTTTTATTTCATCACTGCCATATTTTTTGTCTTTTCCTCCGTGTTCCATTAGAGCATCTAAAATTAATAACTGATTTTTTGTTATTTCAACATAAATAGTATCTTCTTTTAATTTTCTACTTAAAACCATCTCTAATTTATTTTTTTCTAATTTCTCGTGAAAAATAAATTGTTTGAAACTATGAGTTGGTTCAATATTATGAAAATCAATGTAATGAACTAAACCATCCTCCCACATATAATTCTTATAATAATAACTTTTGGTGGTAATATTTTTTTTCTTACAAATAAGACAATCTTTGCTTGCTTTTTCATATTTCTTTTTTTTGTCAAGAAATTCATTAATAATTTTTAATTTATCAACGAAACTATTTTTGTTCCCCCAAATGTGTATATTATGAACGGGAAATTCAAAGTCATTATCATTAATATCTTTAATAATATGTTTTTTTGATTTTCTCCAAATACATTCTGTTTTATATTCTTTTTTGTTGTGTATTATTGTATTGGCACTCATAATATTGGTTATTATAATTTATGAGCATTATTTGCTAAAATTTTTATATCATTCAAGATTATTCAATAATATTTTATCAATAAGAAAATAATTTGAAATATTGTGTCTTACTCCTGATTTGCTACTAACTTGTTTGTCAAATAATTTTTCAATCATAATACAATTTTTATGTAAATCATCAGTTGAAATAACACAATAATCTTTTTTAGAAAAATCACTATTAATATTTTGTCTTATTTTTTGTATATCTTTTGCTAATCTTTTATCAAAACTTGGAATAATATCACCCCACATCCAAATACTTTTTACATTATCATAAGATCCAAGAGAAGTATAATAATATCTTAATAATAAAGTATTATTATCATAAAAACTACCAATATGTTTTATATTTTCATCTTCATAAATTTCATAATTCATAAATCTTGGTTTATATGACATTAATTTTTTATGTAGTTCCATAAATTATTCTAATATTATAAGATAAATAAAAACTCATAATAATTATAATACAAATGACTACAAACAGTGATGAATGGACTGTAGCAAGTTCTAAGAAAAGAATATTCAAACAAATTGTTGAACCAGTAGCAAACACTATTATACAAAATTATAAGAAAACATTGTGTAAAAATATGGGAATGTATGGTTCTTGTGTATATGGAAGTAAATGTAAATACGCCCACACGTTAAAAGACCAAAATATAGAACCAATAAGAAAACAAGTTTTGGATTATATCAATAATAACGAAGATTTGACACACATTAATCTTGTGGAAGACAAAAAATTATATTTTGAATTGTTGACACTAACAAAATTATGTTATTTGTGTAATGATAATAAATGTTCTGGGGGATACAATTGTAAAAATGGTTCTTATGACAAATCAATTATTATTTGTATTGTTGATTTAAATAGGGGCAATTGTGATAATAATGAATGTAGCAAAATACATTTAACAAAAAGAGGTCTTATTCCTTTTGATATTGTTTTTAATAGAAGTGTTAAAATAAATTTTATCCCAAAAAGAGAAATTATTGATGATGTATATTTTAGTGATAGTGGTGATGATAATATGGGGGTAGGTGTAAGTAGGAGAGATAAGGAGATAGGAGAAGAAAGAAGTAAATTATGTAGTTCTATTTTTAGGTTTTAGGATGTTATTTGTAAATAATACTCTAATTTATTATATTATGATTCTAAATTTATAATGATTATGAATAAAAATTAATAAATAAAATAAAAATTTACTATATATAATTTAATGGCACTTGATGAAAAAGAATTATTGAATGATGCGATACAAACTTTTAGAACTATCAATAAAAGTCGAAAAGTATATGCTGTGTCAGATATTCACGGTGATCTTCAAGCATTTATTGTGGCATTGCGTGATTGTGCTCAGGTAATAAGAAAAAAAGGAAAAAAAATTGGTTTTTGTTTTGACAAAGTTGATAAAGACCTTGATATCGATAATCCAAAGTCATTTATGAATGTGAAACTAACTGAAGATAATTTTGATGGAGATAAAAAACTAGATCGAAAAGATACAGAGGAATATAAATGGGATCTTAATTATGAGTGGTGCGGGGGTGATTCGATTGTGGTTATTATTGGAGATTTAATTGATATGTATAAATATCCAAATGATGCTCCATATGATGAAAATGAACCTCCAGATGATTGTAAAAAAAAATATTATGAATGTGAACAATTAGAATTAAAATTAATAATGTTTATCAATGCTATGAACAAAGAAGCAACAAAGATAGGGGGGGAAATAATAAAAATAATAGGGAATCACGAATATTACAATTTTACTGATAATGATGACTTTATTTGCAAATCAATAACACCATATCAACGCATTAATGATTCATATTTTAACAATACAACTAGACAAGAATTTTTTAATTTTAAGAACAAGGGATTCCAACTCTACAAAATAGGATTATTATATTCTTTAATAGTTATAAACGACACAATTTTTGTACACGGGCAACTCTCAAATTTAACTGCATCTCAACACCACGAAATAAACATAATTTTAAACACAATTGAAGATTATACAGAAAAAGACTTTGACAAATATCATTTTACTTTACGCCTTTTTGGTGCGGATTTACCAAAAGACGTAAATGCAGACGGGGATGCTTATCATCAACAATATCCTGATGACTATCCTATTAAAGCAGATGGTTCAGATCCAGACTATATTAAAACTCCTGAATCATTCTGTGAAGATGTTCAACGGTTAATCAATAAATTTAATACTGATATACAAACTGATAACAACAAAGCATCACGCGTTGTCATTGGACATTGTATTCAGCAATATAACCTAGATAAAGATTCTATTAAAAATGTATTTACTTTAAATCAAAACACCAAATACAAAAACAGAGAAATTTTTAGTTCCCCTATAATACCTATAAATTATGCGTCCAACATTAACCATCTACAATCTGGTTTTGCTATGGAATGCCAAAATGATAAAACAGACTATTATAAAATATATAAAATCGATGTTGGTGTTTCACCAGGAAATTGGGATAATAACTATATCGATAATACATTATTAAATGATTCATCTGAAATAAAAACTAGTTCTGAAATAAAAACTAGTAAAGTTCAAGCATATTTTGGTCAAAATGTCCCACAAATACTAATGATATGTGATGACAAGATAGTCGCACTAAAATCCACTATATCTAATGCTTTTATTAACCATACTTGTAAATACCCAGAAGAAATTACTAAAATATTAAAATCTCTCAAATCTGAAAAAGACGCTGATGTATCTCCCCCAAAAAATTTAACTGAATATAATTATTTTATTAAATATAATGAAGATAAAATTTTGGAAAATAAAATTAATAATATAATTGATATAATTAATTGTAAGGATAAACGTAAATATGAGATAGAACAAATCAAATACGTAAAGATTGATTGTTCAAACCGTGATACAGATTTAATTACAACATATATAAACTCAGACAATATTCCCTATATATATACGTGTACGCTAACTGACACGAAATATATGAATAAATGTATATCATTTGACAAAATGTATGATCCAGATGCGGAATGGTTAAATAAGGAAAAAATATATAATATTATGAAAATGACCGATCGATTGATGATATATAAACATAATGATGATGGTACATTATGTAATATTGACGACGATAATGTTAAATATACAAAAGAGCAATGGGATTATGATTGTAGTCAATTTACCACATCACTCACAGAATTTATAGATTGTTATACATATAATTATGAAACAATAACATACAATGATAATGAATATAATAACACGAAAAGTAAGCAATATGTTATCGACGCAATAACAAAACAAAATCATCAAGTACCTAATTATGAAAGTATATTTTCATCGTTAAACTCCCTATAATAACCCACTATAAAAATTGAAAATTTTAATATATTGAAATTTACATTATTTATATATAATATATATATAGAAATAATGTCTCGTCAAGGTTTTGGTGATCGAAACACTCAAAGTCGCCGGCGCGCCCAATCACCGGAAGGACACGCTCTTATGGGCATAAAAAAGAAAGTTGCAACCGCACGCAAAGCGGGGAAAGAGGATGAAGCAAACGCGCTTATCCAATCAGCAGAAACTAAAGAGGGGCCGGACTATTTGAACAAGTTGAAATATACTTTAACAAAAGTTTATCTACCCACAGATCCAACTAATGCGGTTGCTATTGCCACAGAAGAAGCTAAAAGTCGTTTGGAAGAACGTCTAGAAGGCATTCGCAACGCAGGATTAGAACCTAAAGTCGTGCCCTCATCCGCCGCCCAAGTCGCACTAGACGCATTCGAGAAGTTGTCTGAAGAAGAGAAGAAACATCAACAAGAACTAGCGAAAGGTATCCTTGAACAGAAAAAAGCTCAAAAAATGGCAGACGCACAAGCAGCTAACCGTGTCCTTGCCAGTGCGGCAACTCCTCTGACAGTTAAGTTTGTTCCTCGCACTATCCGAGAAGCCCAAGTTGCCCACGAGAATGTGTCCCCTATTGACAAAAAAATTCCGTCACGCGTAGAGTATATTCAAACTGAGAGTGAGAAACACCTTGGAAAACCTGAGTTTGATCTTATTCTTAAGCAGTTAGGCTCAACGTGGGATGCCATGTATGGTTCACATCAGGTGGCACATCCCATCCGCCCCCCAGCACATCCCCGATGGGCACATGGTCGCGAAACCACATTTTCCGAATACTCTCTGTGCCCCGGAATTAAAAAAGGGGAAGGTTGTAAGTATGTAAAGGGACAAGGAAACTCGCAAACATACGAAACCCACATGGCGAAATACCATCATCCATAACAACGTGAATAAATATCGCCACAACTGTTATTATCTAACAAAATTTCTCTATTATTATTTCCATCCACATTATTTTTTGTCCCTCCACAAAACATAATCCCCAAAAAAAATTGATTTTGTGCTTATCTTACCTATTATTATTTACAAACCATAATTAACTATGACTAGAAAATCTGACCTAGCAACCAAATACGCTCCTAAAAAAATAAAAGAAATAATTGGTTCATCCAGACAAATAAAAGACATTGAAAAATGGTTAGTAAATTTTAGGATTAATGCGAGAAAAAATCTTGAGAAATTTAAAGAGAAAAAAACTTTGAGAAAAAACAAAAAGAAAGAAATAATTATATCTGATGAGAATGATGAAGATGAAAATATTACATCATATGAAATAAATATATATAATAGTCATAACAATAATAAACCAGAAGATTGCCCTTGTATGATTGTTCTGGGTGATAATGGCACTGGTAAGACCACTATTATAAGAACAATACTTGAGACCAAAAATTATTACATAAAAATGGTTAATTTTTCTGACATTATAACAGACAAACCAGAGAATTATGTTGATACATTATTTTCGTATGATGATATTAGCGATGACAATACTATACAAACAAGAAATAAAGTTATAGTAATTGACGATATACAAAATGCTTGTTCCCAATTTGATAAAAGAATATTGTCATCACTGATAGAACATAATCATCTGTATTGGGTTTGTCCGGTTATATTTATTGGCAGTAATAAACATAAAAAGATTATAACAACATTGAAAAAAGAGTGTTATAATATTAATATTTACCAACCATCAACAGAAAATATGTGTGTGTTATTAGAAACCATTTGTTTGGGAGAAAAAATAAAATTTGAGGATGAGACAGTTCCAAAAAGAATAATAGAATATTGCGAAAATGATTACAAAAAACTTATTATTCTTTTGGAAGAATTATACAGAATATATAAGAGAACACCCATAAAATTAAATGAACTTAACAAACATATTGAACTAATGGGGGTGAAAGATATTGAACGCACATTATATGAAAATACGATGGAACTGATAACGAATTACAAAAATATTGATACAACAATAAAAATATTTGAAACAGAAAAATCGACGTTGCCATTAATGATACAACAAAATCATTTAAATATAATATCAAGATATAGCACCAATAAAAAGAATATCATAAAAACAGCATTACAAATAACTGAAAATTTAAGTTATGGAGATGTTATAGAAAACTATGTATATTCAGAACAAAATTGGAACTTACAACATACTTGTGGTTTTTATTATTGTGTGTATCCATCTTATATTTTCAATGAGAATGTAAATAAAAAACAAGTAAAATATAATAAATTTAAATTGAACTATCCTAAGGATTTTAATAAGACATCAACAAGATGTATAAATTATAAAAATATAAAGATTATAAATGATTATTTCAATAATATGAGTATTTATGATTATATAACATTGATACATATAATAAAAGAATTATTGGTTCAAGACAGAATAACAGAATGTAAATCTTTATTACAGAAATATAATTTGTCTGATGTGATATTAACTTATGTAATCAAAATAGATAAAATTATAGACACAATCCCGTTCGATATAATAGAAAAAAAATTAAAATATATAAGCAATGAAAATATGATTATCAAGGAGAAGAAACGCAAAAATAAAAAATTATTATAAAATTTTTTTATATAAATTGATAATATATTTATGACATACGGAGATCGCCAGAATTCTACTGAAAATAAATCTACTAATGACGACTATGAGTATTTTCTTACCAGCGAACTACCCCTAGACCACGCTCGCAAGATGTTAGAGATGAAGGGTATGTCTCAAAAGGAAATTGACGTTGTAATTGACAAACTCAAGGACACTCGTGACCATCTCCGCAAGGTTGTTCGTAAATTTATCAACAAAATCCAACTGAGTTATTCTCATTTGGATCTACCCGAATTACTCAAGAAGGGAATGAAGCACGCTGAAAAATACGGTTTCAAGGATTTAGAAAAAACCTTGTTTCGTAAGATGCTTCTCAAGGGTGATACCGGAAACAAATACACTTTTGATGAAGAACTCAATGAATCTACTATGTCTCGCTTTTTAGGTTTCAACAACTTTGCAGGACAGATGATTAAGATTGAACCCAAAGACCAATCTCGTCTCAATGAACTTCATGTGCTCTTCGACCAAAGCAAGCATTTACACTCTGATGTGAAAACCCAAACACTCTTATATCAAGACTGTGCGATTGAAGCAACCAGCGGAAAATATGAGCGAGCTAAACATATTTTCAGCAATCATATTCATCCCATCATTGTTGCTATGTTTTTGAACAATATTGAATACTTTAATCGCCGTATGTTGTTTGCCAACATTGCTCGTATTGTTTTATCTCGTAGTCAAGCATACCTGAAGAACTTTAATTTTCACAGTCACGCCAATATTGCTCCTGGCGAATTAGATGCTGAAATGGAACTTGCTTTTGATATTGCTCACGACCCTAACGCACTCTCACATCTTAAAGATGAGAACCCACTTGATAACATTATCAAGCGCTATAGATGCCAAATTGAATTATTTCAAACCGTTATGAAACTTCGTGCTGGTAACTATTACTCTTCCTCATATGATGCTAATGATGGTGTAATGGGACTTAAACGCCTTCTAGACGCATATGAATGGAACTATTTTGACTCACCTGATTATTTTGCAGTTCAAGATGAGGGCACACTTCTTCGCAAACTTCTTGCTATCTTCTCTCTCCGCCCTACTTTTACTCGTCTTGATGACCTCAATAGCACCATTATGAATACCACTATGGGATTTTCCAATCTTAGCACTCTTGCCAAGACTGTCTTTGTGACCATTCCTATTGTAAATGTAAGAATGCCTATTACTCAACAAGGCGTTCTCCCACCCCCTCCTCTCAATCTTCGTAATGCTCTTCGCCAAACTTATACTATCATTGAACACAAATTTCCAGTGCTCAAACAAAAGGAAGTCATCTTCTCGCGAAATGTTGTCTTCTTTTATGCTAACCGACGCACACCAGTTGCTACTCTCAACACTGTGTCTCAATACCAGACCCGCCTCCGCTATATGCCAATGACCTTCACCACTCTAAACTCTATTAATACCACCCGTATCAACTATGCCGCAAACATTCCAATTGGCACTGACCTGTTCACACTCCGATCAATTGTTTGTGTCAATTACAACCCAGACCCTGCTCTTGCTCCTCTTATGGGATGCTCGGCAATTGTTGTATCCAAAACTGCTGTTGATAATAGAGGACAATATATTAATTGGTTCTACGATCCTCTTGGTGCGGCTGCTTTTGTTCCTCCTGGCAATAACCCTTCTAATCCATTTGAGAAGGTTGATGAATTTACTATTCCAGGAAGTGGCAGATGGTCTCTCCAACAAGAATTCGAAGAACGTGGTGTTATCTTTATGTATGAGAAATAAATATTTACAAATTTTATGTTAGTGATTAGAAAAATAATAAATAATTATTATTTTTTGATAAATAAATTTCTAATATAAATCAGCACGAACAGACCATACGAGAAAGATTAATTTATAATTGCGTATATCAATAACGCATATCCAATTATTAATGTGTCTCTTATTAATAATAATATTCGGTATGATATATTTCTTATCACTATTTTTTGCTTTAATACTTTCTGACACATAAATTTCATATTTTTTCTCTTGAGTCGGAGCAACACACCCTAGGTCTTCAGTACCTTCAGTATCTATAAATTTAAATAATTTTTTATTTCTTTCTTTGAGTAAATCTCGAATATATTTATCTTTATCATTTTTTTCAGTATTGTTATCAAAAATTATATCTGTTTTAGGCACATCATCGATAATATATGGAACTCTACTAAATTCATTTTCATCATTTTCATATAAATTCTCATCAAGACACCATACAAGAAAAATAAGTCTAGATTCACGACTATCAATATAACATTGCCAATTATTTTTTTGTCTCTCTTCCGGTTTTAAATCAATAATAAATGGTTGATTGAAATTGTATTTATTTATACTGTCTGATATATGTTTTTTATAAGAATTATCTGTGTCGGGTCTCGTGATTTGTTTACATTCAACCTTATCAGAAATAATATATTTATATAATTTCTGATTATATATTTTTACAATATCACGTATTAAACCTTGTTTATAATTTTTATGATATAAATTATTATTTGCATCCCTAGAATTTTTAGCACAATGTTTTAATTCTTCTTCATACTTATCTAAATCATCTATTATAATAGGAATTCTCCCATATTTATACAAGTCTGAACTACTCATATCAAATATTTCAATATCATCATCTGAAATATCCCATTTTTCAGGTTTTAGCATTGATTCATCAAGGCGCCGTGTGGGATATATCAAATCAGGATTTTCTGTATCGGCAAAAAATTTTTCATATGCTTCAACCGTTTTGATCGATGTTCTATATGGACCCGTTTTATGATGGTCATCAATTATTTTTTTCCAATAACCAGTCATTCTCCCGGACAAACCTTGAATTTGAACATTTGTATCTGGATTTTCTGAAAAATATTCGTGAACAGCACCAATTTTTATTTTCCAATGATTATATATTTCCGTAGCTCGCCTCATTAAATTTTTTAGTATTATAACAGTATGCTGTTTGATATCACGAAATATTTCATCAAACATAGGATTCTCAATTCTGTCAATTGAATTATGTTTTTTACACTCAATATTATATTTAGCACACATTTTTTCTACATTCTTTATATCAGTCTCACTTAACAATCTAATAAAATGAACCCTATAATCGTTTTTATAATTCTCTAAAATATCTTCTTTTATCCATTTTTCTGCTGCTTTTTCAGTTTTAATAGGATACCATTCTTGTATTATTCCTCTTGTTAAAAAATCACCGTGACTAATATATGTATCAGGTATGGTCATATTTATTACTTTATGTTGATTCCCCCATTTGTATAATTCTTTTAACTCATTCTTATTTGTTGCACTTACCATTACCAGACGAATATTGTGTGTTTTTAGGTAATCTATATCCTTAATACCACATTTAATTAACATTTTATCCATTTTTTGCCCCTCTTTTGTTCCAGTATCAATCTCATCTATTATGATAAGCGCATTATTAATATTTTTAAGTTTTTTAACTAAATTATCTAATTTTCCGTGATGATGTACATTCTCTACAAAACAAGTTGGCGCTTTTTTCTTAAACTCCGATTCCCAACTAATATTGCTCATTCCAGTTATTACAAATACATTGTTACGATGTATTACATAATTATCATCTGGATGGGTTGTCTCATTTTTGAGTATTTCAATCATTAAACCATCCATACCAACCTTTGTTCTTTTAACAATACTGATCACAACCCTTTTATTATTGTAAAATTCATCAGTAACTTTTTTTGCGTCTGCTATCTGATTAGGAAAAATATACTCACTTGATACACATTTATTTCCTTTCAAAAATTCTTCACGATTTTTTGCTTTTGCTGATTCATAATCACTTCTCACTGCTTGGCGTGATAATTCTTTTATTTCGCTCTTATTATCCATTTATTTTCATGTATTTATTATCATTAATATTTCAAATCTTAATAATTCAATTTTTATTTATAAAAATGTATAAATAAAATTATAATTTAGTTACATTCATTAATCCACAATTCAGCAATAATATTTTTCATCATATTTACACCACCTTCAAAATATTCCCTTTTGCTTTGTTTAAAAATTTCTTTAAATCTTATAATTATATTTTCCTCAAAATTACTAGCTTTTTCAACTTTAATTATCAAATGAATAACATAACCAGAAACATATTCTTTTAATCTGTCATTTGGATTATACTGTTCTGTTTTTCCAATTTTATATATATCTGTACCAATATTTTCTTTTGTTTGAATTAAATAAAAATATTGATTTATTCCTTTTGAAACCTCATATTTAGATTCTTCTTTTTTATTGAATTTACTTTTTATAATTCCAGGTGTTTTTTTTTCACTTGAATTTGTATCGTCAGATTTTGTATCAATCAATTTCGTATTACTTGTTTTTATGTTACTCAATCTATTATCAGATGTTTTATTTTCAGGTAATTTATTTTCAGGTAATTTATTTTCAGGTAATTTATTTTCAGGTAATTTATTTTCAGGTAATTTATTTTCAGGTAATTTATTATCAGATGTTTTATTTTCAGATAATTTATTATCGGGTAATTTATTATCAGATATTTTATTTTCAGATAATTTATTATCAGATGTTTTATTTTCAGATAATTTATTATCAGATGTTTTATTTTCAGATAATTTATTATCAGGTAATTTATTGTCAGGTAATTTATTGTTAGGTAATTTATTATCAGGTAATTTATTGTCAGGTAATTTATTATCAGGTAATTTATTATCAGGTAATTTATTATCAGGTAATTTATTATCTGATGTTTTATTCTTAGTATCTTCAGTTATTTCATTATCTCCACAATAACTAATCAGATCATCATCAATTATTTGCTTCTTGTCCTGAGGTTTTAATTTTGGATCATTTACTTTTTCTAAACCTGCTTTTTTTGCTTTATCAAATAAATCTTTATATTTTTTTTCAGTTCTTTTATTTGTAAAAGGCATTTGATTATGCCATATTATTGTTCTAATAAGTTTTATCAAATTATTATCTTGAGAAAATGTAATATATTTATTAAATGTAATGCCAAGTTCTTTACCAATTTTTTTTGATTTAAAATTGACACGATGTAATACGTGATTTTTATATCCATCTTGTGATTTACTTAAATTATCAATAATACCATAAAGACGCCCATCTTTATAAATTTCAGTTGATGCTTTTGGTAATTCCTCATTTTCTGTTTGAAGTGAAAATAATACAAATGTTGTATCAATTTCAATACACCACTTGTTTTGTGAATTTATGTGATAATGCGTTGTATATCCTTCTGATAGTAATTTATTTATATCATCACATTTTTCAAGTTTATCTTTTTTGATTTTTTCATCATATACACATTCATAATAAATTTTATTATCATTTGAACATATTAATTTTATCATATTACTTTTATTTTTTGTAATCTTCAAATAATATAATTTATATGATTTTGTAAAAGGACGACAGTTTCTATCATCAAAAAATGACATATATGGTTTGACAATTTGGGTAATTGTATCTTTACCAGCCACTTTACTTTCAATGTAAATATTAATATTATTACTTCTAATAATATTAGCATATGTCTTTGATATATGTTTGTAAATATCTTCATTTAAATTCTTATAATTTGTATCTTTATAGATTTTATCTTGAATTGATGTAAGAATTATTGATGAACCTTGATGATAACAATGATTATCTTTGTATTGCGTTTCATTTATCTCTTCAAAATCTTTATATTGATATGATTTATTAACATCACTTGTATTACACATATCCTCAAAATCAAATCTTAGTCGATAATATTTATTTTTCACTTTTGAATATACTTCTAAAAAATCTGCACAAGCAATTGCTCCAGATTTTAAACCCATACCATATTCCGAAATTTCATCATCATCATCCTGACCAGTTCTTAAATGTCCCATATTAAATGGATTTTTAATATCCTCTTCTAATATATTTTCAAACCCATATTCATATGAGTCCGCAATTTGTATTTTATGTAATTTTTCTTCATCACCCTGTTTACTTATTGTTGTTATTTTTATATTTTCACATTTTTTTATAACATTATCGATAAACTCTGATAATATTCTAAAAAGAGTATAGTTATTATTTCGCTGTTGCGCAACAATTGTTTTAAAATGTGGTGGTGCTATATTAGGCATTCTTTATGCTCATTATTATTCATATATTTAACTATTAAAAATTCAATTTTTATATAAATAAAATAATATCACATAAATCAAAATTCCATAATGTTTTCGTCCCTACTCATTTTTTTTATTTGACTCGCAACACTAATAAACTTATTAATAATTTCTGTTTGTTTTATTGATATCTCTATTTCACGATTATTTGTTGTTGTTATTTTTAATACATCCCAATAAAACCAACCTTTACTCTTGGGATCGAGAGAACTTATATTTTCAAGCATTATTTCAACACAAATTATCCCGTTTTTAATATGAATAATTTTTTTATTAGACAAAATAACACTATCGTCAATATATGGATAACCATAATTAATATGTAACCATACTGGATTTTCATTTGTATTATTACCAAACATTCCTTTATATTTTACCATAATTGTGTAAGGGTCAATCGTGTCTTGTGAGTTAGTAACATTTGGAATATATTTTTTAAGTTCTCTAATTAGTTCATATGATTTTACAGTTTTTTTATTTTCTTCAATTGCTTCAAGAATTGCAGAACTCAATCCTGCTCCAATTGCGGAAGAACTAGTTGTAATACCACCAAAAACAGCAAGTCCAGCAATCATACCACCACCGCCGGTAGCCACCGAACCACCTGCTAAAGATGCCAAACCAGAACCAATTAAACCAGCACCAACCCCGGTTCCAATACCAGGAATTATTTGACACATAATACCAGTAGCAATTGCACCACTGGCGATTGCACTTCCAATAATAATGGGTGTTTTGGTATTAGATAACATTCTTTTTATTAGTAATCAAATTATGTATAATATGTTTGTAATATCAATTTTTATAAATAATAAATCAAGGTTTGTGCGTAATTCTAATAAAATAATTAAAAAATCCAGCAAATTTACTTTGTTTAAATTTATCGTAATATTCATCTTGTCTAACATAATCATATGCTCCCTCAATTCCATTACTGTCTAATATTTTAGCAATAAAATGCTGACAATTGTTTGTTACTAAATCATAGTCAAAAAATTCCTCAGTTGAATCATATGTATCGATTGTATTACATAAAAGTGAATATAAGCAGAAATTAGGTTTATTATTTGTATTAATTATTCTAGTGTTCTCATAATAATCATTTCTTATCCCATTCTTAACTACTATTTCTTTGCCATCTTTTTCTATCAATAAATCACCATCGGTTGTTTCAACAATAATGTATGAATGATGTATTTCTTTTAATTCTTTTTTATATTCACCAAAAGTAACAAAATTAATAAAGTTTTCTAGATAGTTAGTATCATCAAATATTTTAGAATTTCCAATATGTATTTTATTAATTGGAGTAAATATATATCGTTTTTTGTGTGGCATATGCCAAATACTCTCATCTTTTACTTTATTAAATAGGTGTTTGTATAGTAGTTTTGATAATATTAACTCATATTTGGTATAGATGATAGTATATGCTGGATATTCCATTTCTTTTTTTTCTTTTCCATCTTCATATATTTTGCTATTCTGATAATTTTTTAATTTTATTTGTGCTAATGTTGAACTCATCTTTTGTTATTTATTATATTATGCCTCAAACAATATGTTATTTCAATTTTTATATTCAATAAAAAATGAAAACTATATCATATTGAAAATTATAACATAATATAATTAAATCTTCTTCAAATGGATAATCCTTACATAAACATACCATTGGTTCTACCTCCACTTATGCCAACCTGTACAGGGTGGTCTGCTTGTGGGCGACCAAGAGGATGTGGTCGAGTTTATGGTTGTCATTCTCAACTACCCCGACCACAACCGCAACCGCAAGCAATGACCAGAGACAAATAATTATTTTGTCTCTAATTTTTTATAACTATTTCACCATTTATTACATCAATAATAAAAAATTTTGATTGTTTTATTCCTCAGGTTTAAAAATATCGTATTTGGCGAGAAAGTCGCAATTATTATTTGCGAATATCACTTTTTTCCTGATTGCGTCTATCTCTGGCACTTGTTCTGGGAAAACAAACTTTACAAATTGAAGTGTCGCATTCAACTTGACAAAATCATCTTCATCAATCAATGAAATTGACCCTTCTGCGTTGAGTGATTCACATATCGGCACTAATTCATTGATTAATCTTATTGCTTCAGCGACTGTCTCAGAAAATGTATCTTCCAGTTCTGCCATTTTTATTTATAATTAATAATAAATCTAAACATATTGAATTTTCATTTTTTACACAAAAAATTGAAATTTAAAGATATAAAATATAAATAATATACTCATCAATAATATGTCTAAAATGATTGCGAAAAAAACAACTAGTTCTAATACTTCCAATAATATTACTATTACAACTGATGATGTTTTTAAAGTAGCAGATTTATTTTTCAAGAGTAATAATTATAAATATAGACATCTTTATAATAGTTATGAAAAATTTATTGATGATACCATACCAAGATTTTTAACTAACTCAGACCATGTATTTACTGAGATTGTGACAGATACTGCGTGTATTAGACATAAATTTGAATTTAAGAACATAAGAATTGAACCTCCTAAATTATCAAATGGGGTTGAACCAATGTTTCCAACAGAAGCGAGACATTTGTCATTGTCATATAATTTGATAGTTTATGCTGATGTATCACAAATAAAAGAAGTATTGACTTTTAATTTGCCAGAAGGTGAAAACTCAACAAAGACAATAATTGGAAAAACAGAAGTTAGCAAACCAGTTATGATTATTCCAGTTATGGTGAGGTCAAAATATTGTAATACGAATCAATTTCCAGAAGAAACAAAGAATGAATGTAGATATGATCCAGGTGGTTATTTCATTGTGAAAGGTTCTGAGAAAGTTGTTATTTGCCAGGATAGAATAGTTTATAATACCCCAATGGTTTCAACAAAAAAAGTGTCAAATATAGTTTATCATATTGTGGAAGTAAAAAGCAAACCAATAGACAGTTTTGGAATAGTTCAACAAATGTTAATAAAGATAAAGAAAGATAATATTATGATTATTAAGATGTCATTTTTACACGAAATCAATGTAATAGCAATATTCAAAGCATTGGGAATAATATCTGATAAAGAATTGATTAATATTTGTACGTATGATATTAATGATACACAATTAGTTGAACTTGTGCGAACATCTGTTGATAATTGCTATAATGAAGCAACAGGAGAAAAGATTGTGTCATACACACAAGCACTAGACTATTTAATTAGCAAAATTAAAGTTATCAAGAAATATAATGAATCAAATATAAAAATAAGAATGGAAGAAAAAAAGATGCACCTAAATTCATTACTACAAAAAAGTTTCTTACCACATATCAAGGGTTCATTAAAACAAAAAGCATATTTCTTGGGATATACAGTTAATAAACTTTTGAAAGTATTTATTGGGAGAAAAGATTTAGATAATCGAGATTCATATTGTATGAAAAGAGTTGATAATATCAATGAACTATTTGAAGAAATTATGAAAGCACAATACACAAATATTATGACAGAATGTGATAAGAAATTCACAATAAAATTAAATGATACAACAAACTCTGATGACTTATTTAACATAATTCACGAATTTAAACCATCAACATTTGACCAAGGATTTAAATCTAGTTTAATGTTAGGAAACTGGCCAAAGAAAAAGGGTGTCTCACAAATGCTACAAAGATATTCTCATCTTTTGACAATTTTACATTTTTCGAGAGTTGATTCACAAAGTGGTTCTCAATCTGCAAGTAAATTAACAAAACCACGGCAACAAGATATATCAGCAATACCATTTTTGTGTCCGGTATCAACACCAGAAGGAGCAAAAATTGGTTTGATTAAGCATTTATCAATGATTAGTTCCCTGACAATTGGAGATATTGGCAATACAGAGATAGTGAGAGAATATATTATAACTCATCCGGATGTTATAGTTCTATACAATGTAAATATATTTCAACTTAAAAAATACACAAAAATATTCTTAAACGGCGAATGGTTAGGAGTTATAGATAATCAAATAGGAGATAATAATAAGAGTAAAATGATAGAATTTTATGAAGTAGCAAGACAAAAAAAATTAAATTGTATCTTTAATAATGAAATGACAAGTATCACATTTGATAATAAAAATAATGAGGTACGATTTCACACAGACTCAGGAAGATTATATAGACCAGTATTTAAAGTAAAACAAAATGAAATTGTATTAGATAAAAAAATGGTGGATATTATTAGTCTTGATAATCTTGACAAAGATAAAATAACATCTTGGGAAGAATACCATATTCACAAGAATACACCAATCGAATTTATTGACGCCGAAGAACAACCATTTGTGATGATTGCTGAGACAAGAGACAAATTAGAACTTGAACGACAAAAAATGGTAAATTCATTGTCTTTTAAGATGAAAAATAATGTGATAACAAATAGATATAATGAGAATACATTTTGTCATTATGATTATGTTGAAATACATCCATCATTATTATTGAGTGATATTGCTACAAATATTCCATTTTGTAGTAAAAACCAAGCTCCGAGAAATATTTTTCAATACGCTCAGGGAAAACAAGGAATGAACATTTATATTACTACATATAGAACCAGAACTGATATTAGTTATATCTTGTATAATCCAGAAGTGCCAGTTGTGAATTCAAGAACATCAAAATATTCATATACTGATGTTTTGCCCCCAGGTTCAAATGCGGTTGTAGCAATTGCTTGCTACGGTGGATTTAATCAGGAGGATAGTTTAGTGTTTAATGCCACTTCATTAAAACGTGGTTTGTATATGTCAACATCACTGAAAAAATACGCTTCAACAATAACCAAAAATAATGAAACATCAAATGATGAAAAATTTATGAAACCACCACCAGATAAAACAATTGGTATCAAAGCAGGTGTTTATGATAAGATGAATGAGAATGGATATGTGCCGGAAGAAACTGTTCTAACAAATGGTGATATGATATTTGGCAAAGTTACACCAATTAACGACCCTAAAAATCCAGATAAAAAATTTAGGGATAGTTCAGAACCATACAAAGCTATTATAGATGGTGTTGTTGATAGAATATTTGTAGGAATAAAGAATGAAGAAGGATATGAAACAAGAAAAGCACTTATTCGTTCTGAGAGAATACCTCATATTGGTGATAAATTCTGCAGCCGCCACGGACAAAAAGGAACAATGGGTATTGGAATGGATGCTATTGATTTGCCATTTAATAAATATGGAGTTCGACCAGATATTATTATGAACCCAAATGCCGTACCATCAAGAATGACAATCGGACAATTATGGGAATGTATCTTTGGAAAAGTTGGAGCGCTTATCGGAACAAATGTAGATGGAACATCATTTGAAACATTTGATATGAATAGTATTAAAGACAAACTAGAAAAATTAGGATACAATAGAGAAGGACAAGAATATTTATATAATGGAATGACAGGAGAGAAAATACAACACGACATATTTATTGGACCAACATTTTATCAAAGATTAAAACATATGGTTCAGGACAAAATACATGCTCGTGCTGAGGGAGCATCATCTGTATTAACCAGACAAGCACCAGAAGGAAGATCCAGAGATGGCGGTTTAAGATTGGGCGAAATGGAACGTGATGCTATTATCGCACACGGAATGGCATTATTTCTTAAAGAAAGATTTTTTGATTGCGCAGATAAATTCAGAGTTCACGTATGTGGCGATTGCGGTCTATTCGCAGTGCGTGAAAAATCACGAATAAAAATATCTAAACCAACTGAAAGTGATACATACATTTGCCCTTCTTGTGAAAGCGATAGTTCTATCGTTCAATGTAATGTACCATATAGCACAAAATTATTGATGCAGGAATTGACAACTTGTGTTATTATTCCAAGAATTGTTGTTTGAAGAACAATAATTATTGGAAGAATTATTTTATGAATATAACAACTATAAAAATTGAATATTATAATTGTTTATAAGTATTTATAATAATATGCTAAAACAAAATGGACGCTACATTTACACTTGACAAAATTGGTCTTCCTTTTATTAACAAGACTGATAAAGATGACATAACAAATTATTTTACAGAACAACCCAACTTACTTGAAATAATCAGTAAATTTATACCAAATGAAGCAACTGGATTGACATATGCTGTTACTTGTTTAATACATGATGGCATTGAAAATCCAGAATTCCATCTACAAGTAACTATACCTTATGGAAAAGCATCTAACATAATTTTGCCAATAATTACAAAACCAGGAGAGAATCCAGACTTTTATGTTAATTGGGGCGACACTATACATCCAGAATATGGTTCAGCAATACACTCATACCCAATATGTGCTGTCACAAAAACATACAATATTAGATTTTTTGGTTTGAATATTATTGGATTTGGCAAACAAACGTCAATTATTGATGATTTTCAAAAATATCTCACATCAGTAAAATCATTTGGAAATTTGGGGCATACATTTACAAGTCTTTCTTATGCTTTTGCGTGGTGTGTAAATGATATAACCCTACCTGAATATTTGCCAGATAGTGTCACTGACTTGAGTTATATGTTTTATTGCTGCTATAATTTCAATCAGTCACTTAATCGATGGAACACATCTAAAATTACAAATATGGAAGGAATGTTTTATTGGTGTTTGAATTTCAATAAAAGTCTCAATAATTGGGATACATCAAATGTGTCTAATATGTCTATGATGTTTTATAGATGTATGTGTTTTAGACAATCACTAAGAAATTGGGATATCTCAAATGTTGCTAATTTTCGAAAAATATTTCTTGCTTGTATTAATTTTGATGATAGTTGCGCGAAAAATTATTGGATTATACCAACTTCTGCTATTATGGACTACACAAGTTTTTGCTATAAAGGATGAACAAAAAAATGAAAATAACAATATATTGATAAGTATTATTAAATAATAATAAACAAGTAAGATGCCAAAAACTCAATCTAGTCAATCTGGTCAATCTTCTCAAACTGGCCAATCTTCTCAAACTGGCCAATCCAGTAAGCAAGGAGGGCACACACGCATTAAGCATCCAAATCCTAATAATATGGGAAAAAATAATGGCAAACGCTAACTAATTTTTTATTTAGAAAAATATAAGCAAATAAAAATTAATATACTATATAAAAATGGAGTTTCTTGCTGGTTTTGTTCAAGGTATAACAAGAGTTACAATTTCATATCCATTTGACACTGTAAAAACATATATGCAACAAAATCTACATACTGACAAATATACTAATACTATACAAAGCATAAAATATTTATTAAAAACAGACCCAAAAGTTTTTTATAGAGGTTCAACTATGAGTTATTTAATAATACCATTTGATAGGTCAATACAATATTATTTAATGGAAAAAAATAAAGACAAATATAATCCTTTTTTATTTAGTATGTGTGTTGGAGCAATAAGTACGAGTTATAATTTGCCCCTATTATACATAACAACAAATGCTGTATTAACACAAAAAAATAATTATACAACAATCTATAATTTTGTAAAAAATATAAATATTAAAAAATTATATAGTGGTTTTAATGTTGAAATACCTAAAATGATATTGGCAACTGGAAGTTATATGGGAACATATATGTATTTAAGAGAAAATTATAACAAAGAAAACTCACTTGTTAAAGCTTCACTAATTGGAATGACATCAAGTTTCATTTGTTGGTCTATAATTTTTCCACTTGATACAATAAGAACATCAATACAAGTTGAAAATAAAACAATTATTGCCACAATTAAATATAAATATACTAATTATGGTTTAAGAAGTTTTTATAAAGGCATAACCCCCGTATTAATAAGAACAATACCATCATCATCACTAGGAATGTTTGCGTATGAATTAACAAGAAAATTAATTAACTAGATTATTTGTGAGAACATCACACATAATTTCACAAGTATTTTTTCTATCTTTAATTTTCTTAATCGGTATTCCCGCATAAATCGTCCATTTATCAGTAGATTTATTTGCTAATGATGAAGCACCAATAACAGAACCAGTATCAATTAATACATTTGGAAAAATAACAGAATTACAACCAATCATACAATGTTCTTGAATAGTAATAAATCCTCTATTAACATTAGTAAGATTTTTAGGCACAGTTGGATTTGACATATAATTGCCAGAATAATCATCA
>Ga0214923_10000091_pt1 | contig 129082 bp, 111 predicted proteins | sample LL1510_MetaG_FD_177993 | JGI IMG/M metagenome (GOLD analysis project Ga0214923, IMG submission 177993) | Freshwater microbial communities from Lake Lanier, Atlanta, Georgia, United States - LL-1510 | ecosystem: Environmental > Aquatic > Freshwater > Lake | place: USA: Georgia | collected... | reverse complement strand
GCTATAAGGGGAGATGGACGAATTCCCCAGAATCGCTACCCTTTCAAAGCGGGGTCGTTAGCTCAATGGTAGAGCTGCTCCCTTTTAAGGAGTAGGTTGTAGGTTCGAGTCCTACACGACCCAATCTTTCAATGAAATTCCAACTTGAATCCCCTTATCCACCTGCAGGGGATCAGCCCGCTGCAATCGCTGCTCTTTTGCAAAGACTGAAGGCTGGAGAGAAGCATAACGTTCTGTTGGGGGTCACGGGCTCTGGAAAGACCTTTACCGTCGCCAATGTAATTCAAGAAATGGGATTGCCGACATTGGTGATGAGTCACAACAAAACCCTCGCTGCACAACTTTATAGTGAACTGAAGGGCTTCTTTCCTAAAAACGCGGTTGAATATTTTGTTAGCTACTTTGACTACTACCAGCCTGAGGCATACATCCCCCGAACTGATACCTACATTGAGAAAGATTCCTCCATCAATCAGGAGATCGAGCGATTACGACTTTCGGCAACCACCAGCCTCCTGACGCGAAAAGATGTCATCGTGGTGGCCAGTGTATCTTGCATCTACGGGTTAGGATCTCCAGAGGACTATGAAAAGATGTTTATGATCCTCGAGCCTGGAATGAAGATTCCACGTGAAGAGCTACTAGCCAAGTTAGTTGAGATTCAGTACGAGAGAAACGACATGGCCCCTGAGCGCGGGCAGTTTCGAGTCCGAGGGGATGCGTTAGAGATTCTTTTAGCCCATGAAGATGTCGGAATAAGAGTCGAGCTCTTAGGAGATACCTTGGAGCGTCTGACGCGATTTGAAGTGGGTACGGGTGTTGAGCTTGGGCGGTTACCGCGAGAGATCCTGACACCAGCACGTCACTATGTGACCTCAGAAGACAAGCTCAAGAGGGGTATCACTGCGATTCGGGCTGAGTTAGCTGAGCGAATTGCTCAGTTTGAATCGGCGGGAAAGTTGCTGGAGGCCCAAAGACTCAAGATGCGTACTGAGTATGATTTGGATTTGATGGAGGAGATGGGCACCTGTAGTGGGATTGAAAACTATAGTCGTCCGCTCAGTGGAAGAAAACCTGGGGAGAAACCCGGAACCCTGATTGATTTCTTCCCTGACGAGTTTCTCGTCGTGATGGACGAGAGCCATGCGACGGTACCGCAAGTCGGTGGTATGTACGCTGGGGACCGGAGTCGTAAAACGGTATTGGTAGAGCACGGATTTCGTCTTCCCTCGGCTCTAGATAATCGCCCTCTTAAGGCGGAGGAGTTTCAGTCGATGCTTCATCAAGTGATCTATGTTTCAGCAACTCCTGCCGACTTTGAGTTAGGAAAAGTCCGAGGTCAGGTCGTTGAGCAGGTTGTTCGCCCAACGGGTCTACTCGATCCGCCAGTTCGAGTTCGTCCTTTGAAAGGCCAAGTAGACGAGACGATCGCCCTTTGTCGTGAAAGGATAGCACGTCAGGAAAGAGTCCTTGTGACAACATTGACACGCAGGACAGCCGAGGATCTGTCTGACTATTTGAAGGAGGCTGGGTTGAAGTCGCGCTATTTGCATGCGGAGGTGGATGCGATCGAGCGTGTCGAGATTCTGCGGGAGTTACGGTCAGGGGAGATTGATGTTCTCGTCGGAATTAATCTTTTGAGAGAGGGCCTAGATTTACCCGAGGTATCCCTAGTCTGTATCTTGGATGCGGATAAGGAGGGGTACTTGAGGTCTGAGACTTCCTTGATCCAGACGGCAGGCCGCGCGGCGCGGCATCTAAACGGAGAAGTTTTTTTGTTTGGAGATCGAATTACAAAATCAATGAAGGCGCTCTTAGACGTTACGGAAAAAAGACGCGGTAAGCAGGAAGCCTATAATCGGGAACATAATCTTGTCCCGCGATCGGTGCTTCGGGGCGTCCAGGAGAGTCTCCAGACGATTGTTCGGACCGCCCGGGGCATTCACGACAAAGTCAGCGGGGGTTCGGAATCAGCGGATGCGCAGGAGATTCTCAAGCAACTGGAGGAGGAGATGTGGGAGGCCTCAGAAAAGCTTGAGTATGAGCGGGCGGCCTTGCTACGGGATCAGATTGAGGATTGGAAAAAAGCCCACCAACTGGGTGGTGTTCAAGGGACAAGGAGTCCGGTCGCTAAACCGGTTCAGTACACCAAGCCAAAGAGAGTTAGCGCAAAGAGCAAACTGAATAGGTCGAAATAGGACTGAGAAGCTCGGACCCTTTTGCCGAGGCAATTTCCAAAAGAGTCACTATTTCAATCAGCTCCCCCTTACTTTGGCGTAGGATGGTCGCAGCCGAGGCCAATTGAGATCCGCGATGAAGCACATCGGCTACTAGGAGTAGGCGACAACCCTGAGGAATATTTTCCAAGTCTAAAATGGGGCCACGACTCGTCGGTTGAATCACATTCAGTCCACAACCCGCGAAGTAGGCGAGGGGGGCGGCAAGGGGAAGAGCGGCGGAATCGTACGCGATGACCTTTTCGATTCGGCGACGTTGATATCTCTCATTGATATCGGCACAAGCGAAGCGAAACAGTTGTCCGTCCTGATAAATACCATCCGTGATATAGTTCGGTTCGCCAGCACGTCTTGCACTTTCAATTGTCCGAATGGAACTGAGGAGACGATCCCGTGTGCTTCGAAGAGCTGGAGATTTCAATCTTCTTCCTCTCCTTCAGGTTGTTCTCCTCCCCGAGGAAGAGTTTCAAGGGCAGTCCTGAGTTTTTTGAGCGCTAGGTTCTGGATCTGACGGATGCGCTCACGCGTTACTTTAAACTTCTTGCCGATCTGCTCGAGTGTAGGAGGCGTTTCATCCGTTAATGGGAAGCGAAGAGAGAGGATGGCGCGTTCTCGTTCATCTAATACATGAAGAACCGTACGTAGCTGTTTAATCAGGTTTCGACTTTCCAGATCTTGTCCGGGCATCACCGCCGTCTCATCAGCGATGAGATCACCAAGCTCGGCATCCGCTTCATCACCCACAAAGGCGTTTAGGGAGGTAGGGCGCATGGATACTCGACGAAGCTGACTAATCTTGGCCGCGGAGACTCCGCACTCTTTTGCCAGCTCCTCATCAGTTGGCTCACGTCCAAGCTCATCGAAGAGTTGGATTGCGATCCTCCTCATTTTGGCAAGTTTATCGACCAAGTGAACGGGTAGGCGGATCGTTTTGGACTGGTTGGCAAGTGCGCGTCGGACCGCCTGTTTGATCCACCAGGCTCCGTAGGTACTGAACTTTGTGCCTCGGTTTGGGTCAAATCGTTCGACGCCTTTCATAAGGCCAATGTTCCCCTCGCTAATAAGGTCGAGAAGGGGAAGGCCAAGCCCCGCGTAGTCGTGAGCGATCTTTACCACGAGGCGGAGGTTGGCACGGATCATCTGCTCGCGAGCCGCACGATCGCCACGTTTGATGCGTTTACCAAGGCGCTGTTCATCCGCACGAGTCAGAAGGGGGATATCCCCAATTTCGCGGAGATAGGCACCGAGAGCACCGTCACGGAAATCGGTCATAGGTAAAGAATGAGCCGTTTCTAACAAAAGGGAAAGGGGAACTGGTAGAGTATTTAATTCCCTTAAAGGGGAATTAACTCTTCAGCGCAGCCTGAGCGGCTGCAAGGCGGGCGATCGGAAGGCGAAAAGGGGAGCAGGATACGTAGGCTAGTCCCAGATGGTGGCAAAACTTTACGGAATCGGGTTCTCCCCCGTGTTCGCCGCAGATGCCCAGCTTAATGTCTTTTCGAGTTGCACGACCCAGTTTGACTGCGGTTTCCATGAGTTTGCCCACACCCCCTTGATCCAGTACTGCAAAGGGATTTTGACGAACGATTTCCTCCTCTTGGTATCGGGGAAGGAATGTCCCTGCATCGTCTCGGCTCATGCCGAGGGTTGTCTGGGTCAAGTCGTTAGTGCCAAAACTAAAGAACTGCGCTGATTTCGCGATCTCATCTGCAACCACGCAGGCGCGCGGAATTTCGATCATTGTTCCAACCAAGTAAGAAAGCTTCGTATTTCGCTCTTTTTGAACCTGAGTTGCCACGCGGTGAACAAGTTCAATTTGGAGTTCGAGCTCTTTTGGGAAGCCCACGAGAGGAATCATAATTTCAGGACGAACCTTGATGCCAGTGGCCTGTACCTCGGCTGCAGCCTCGAATACCGCGCGTGCCTGCATTTCCGAGATTTCAGGATAGACGATGCCCAGACGACAACCGCGATGTCCAAGCATAGGATTGAACTCGTGAAGCTCTTTGACGCGGCGTGCAACGCGATCTACCGAAATCCCGAGCTTTTCAGCTAAATCTTTTTGGGAGGCCTCGTCGTGCGGGATGAACTCGTGCAAGGGTGGGTCAAGGAAACGGATCGTGGCGGGCAGACCTTTGAGGGCTTTAAAGATGCCAGCAAAGTCCGAACGCTGGGCGGGGAGAAGTTTGGAGAGGGCTTTGCCGCGCTCATCTGCGTTTTCAGCGAGGATCATTTCTCGAACGTGATCAATTCGGTCCCCTTCAAAAAACATATGTTCTGTTCGGCAGAGACCAACTCCTTGAGCGCCGAAGGCAACAGCATGAGCCACTTGATCGGGTTGGTCGGCGTTGGCGCGTACATCCATGGTCCTTCTTTGATCTGCCCACTGCATAAGTTGGGCAAAGACGCGGTAGATGGGGCTTTCCGCAGGGGTGAGATCCTTGTCGATGAGGACGCGAACGACATCGGAAGGGGATGTTTTGACTTCACCAGGGAAAATTTCGCCTGAGGTTCCGTCAATCGACAGGTAATCGCCTTTGCGGAAGTTTTGTCCGCGGACATGCAGGGTGTTTGTCGCGTAATCGATCTGGAGCTCGGAAGCGCCACAGACACAGACTTTACCCATTTGGCGGGCTACGAGGGCTGCGTGGGAAGAGACACCTCCTCTTGCGGTGAGAATGCCCTCAGCCGCCAGCATACCCCGAATATCCTCTGGGCTGGTCTCGACGCGGACGAGAAGGACTTTTTCTCCTCTATGGGATGCAGCTTCGGCCTCATTGGCGGAGAAGTAGATCTTTCCTGAGGCGGCTCCAGGACCCGCAGGGAGGCCTTTCGCGATCACCTGTGTGGTTTTGCGGGCGCGGGAATCAAACACAGGAGCAAGGAGTTGGCTGAGGGAATCAGCGGGGATGCGACGAATGGCGTCATCAGGCTTGATGAGTTTTTCTTTGACCATCTCGACAGCGATACGGACGGCAGCAAAACCAGTTCGCTTGCCATTGCGTGTTTGAAGCATGAAGAGGCGACCTTGTTCCACCGTAAATTCGAAATCCTGCATGTCGTGGAAGTGGCTCTCAAGGGTATGGCGTACGTCTTGGAGCTGGCGGTAAACCTCAGGCATTTCTACTTGGAGTTGGAGAACGGGCTCGGGTGTACGTACACCGGCTACAACGTCTTCTCCCTGCGCGTTAAGGAGAAACTCCCCGTAGAGAACTTTTTCTCCTGTGGCGGGATCCCGTGTGAAGGAGACACCGGAGCCGCTATCGTTTCCAGTATTTCCAAAGACCATGGCCTGAACATTCACTGCGGTGCCCCACTCGTGCGGGATGTTGTATTTCCGCCGATAAATTATTGCCCGTTCGTTGTTCCACGAACCGAAGACTGCCCCTACAGCACCGCGGAGCTGTTCGCGGGGATCTTCAGGGAAATCTTTCCCCGTGCGTTCGCGGATCAATTTGCGAAAACGATCCGTCAATGTTCGGAGGGCAGTTGCGTCCAATTTGGTGTCTGATACATGAGGATCCTTAGGAAAGAGCTCCTTTTTGAGTTCTTCGATCACAACTTCGAAAGGTTCATGATCCTCGCCCGCGCGCTTCTGAACGCCCATGACAACGTCACCATACATCTGAAGGAAGCGGCGGTAGCAGTCGTAAGCAAAGCGCTCATTTTTACTACGTTCGGCCAAAGCGCGGACGGTTCGATCGTTGAGGCCGAGGTTGAGGATGGTGTCCATCATTCCAGGCATGGAGTCACGGGCCCCAGAGCGGACGGCGACGAGCAGGGGATCCTTTTGATCGCCGAATTTCTTGCCCATGGCGGTCTCGAGTTTGTGGATGGCTTCGTCGATCTGTTTTTCTAGGGCAGGTGGGTAGGTGCGTTTATGGTCGTAGTAGTAGGTACAGACCTCTGTGCTGATGGTAAATCCAGGGGGGACAGGGAGCCTGATTCGGGTCATTTCAGCCAAATTGGCGCCTTTACCCCCCAAGAGGGATTTCATTGTGCCATTCCCATCGGCTTTGCCGTTCCCGAATGAGTAGACGTATTTTGGTGCCTTACTAGAGGCCTTTTTAGCTTTTGGGGATTTAGATTTCGTGGGCATGAGTAAAAAGCAAGCGTATCGGAATGCCAGTAACCTGAGCCTTTGGCAAGCTAGATTAGGCTGGCAAAGATGAGAGGGGTTCGGCCTTGGGGCGTGACTTCCAAGAGGACTCCTGAAAAGCGAAAACCTTTTTAAGACCTTCCTGAGCTAAAGTGAGGAGGGAGTGAAATTCTTCACTGCTGAAATCGTGCTCTTCCCCGCCCGCTTGGACTTCCACGAGGCGACCTGCTCCAGTCATCACGACATTCATATCGACCTGCGCATCCCGATCCTCGGGGTAGTTTAGATCGAGAAGAGGCACCTGATCGACGAGGCCCACGCTAATCGCTGCGACCGGGGTGCGTAGAGGGTCAGCAGTCATTTTTCCGGAGAGTTGCAGGCGTTCGATGGCACGACGAAGAGCGAGGCACGCCCCAGTGATCGCAGTGGTGCGGGTTCCTCCATCCGCCGAGAGAACATCGCAATCGATCCAGAGGCTTCGCGGGCCCAGTGCAGTGAGATCCGTTACAGCTCGAAGACTACGGCCGAGGAGTCGCTGAATTTCGGTGGAGCGACCGTCAACCTTTCCCCGGGAGGAGTCGCGGGGTTTACGGCTCGAGGTCGAAGCGGGAAGCATCGAGTACTCGGCTGTTAACCATCCCCCCGCTACACCTTGTTCTTTCATCCAGCGCGGAACAGCTTCGTCCACACTTGCCGTACAGATCACTTCCGTCTTTCCGCACTTCAGTAGAACGGATCCAACGGCTTGCGGGGCGATATCCCACGTGCAGGAGAGGGGGCGAAGATCTTTGGGAGATCGACCGTCGATGCGGGCTGAACTCATGAATGAGCATCCTCGGCGGCTCGGACTGTGTTGGAAAGAAGAAGTGCAATGGTCATGGGACCGACACCGCCCGGATTGGGTGTAATGGCGCCCGCAACGGCTTGGACGGAAGAAAAATCCACATCACCCACAAGTCGGTATCCACGAGGTGAGGCCGAATCGGGAACGCGGTTTACACCGACATCGATAACCGTGGCGCCCGCTTGAACATGTTCTTTCGTTAGAAAAAGAGGACGACCCAGTGCACCGACCAAGATATCTGCCTGCCGTGTGATTGAGGATAGATTGGGTGTGCTGGAGTGGGCGAGAGTGACCGTGCAGTCGGCGTGAGGGGATTTCTGAGCAAGCAGAACTGCGAGGGGCCTGCCGACGATCTGGCCCCGACCTACGATCACAGCATGTTTTCCGCGGGTTGGGATTTTTCCTAGGCGGAGAATCTCAAGAATTCCTGCAGGAGTGCAGGGTAGAAATCCTGTAGGATCTCCTAAGAGAAGTTTTCCGAAGTTTACCGGGTGAAAGCCGTCCACATCTTTGGATGGGGAGACGCGCGAGTAGACCTGATCGTTGGGCAATCCTTGGGGAAGAGGCGATTGAATCAGGATTCCGTGAACTTTTGGATCTGCGTTGAGCGTGTCGATTTGGCGGAGCAGATCGGAGAGAGAAGTGGTTTCGGGAAGAACTAGGGTGGTGCTGGAGATGCCGACCTCCTTTGCACGGCTTTCCTTACGGGATACGTAGGCGCGGGACGCAGGGTCTTCCCCAACCCGAATAAAGACAAGGCGTGGTGTGACTCCGCGTTTCGTTAAGGCGGCGACACGGTTAGCCGTTTCGCGATGAATCTGACTGGCATAAGCTTCTCCATCTAAAATACGTGCAGGCATAAGGAGAGAATGCAACGAAGATGAATAAAGTGAAACTAGGAAAGATGCGGGAACAGGGGGATGGGTTCTCCTGGTGGAGGTTGAATCACCTCTGTTTTGGGTCGTTGAAGGGAGATTTGCGATGCGAACCAAGCTTGAGCGTCGGGATCGCCATGGACGAGCAGCAATCGGGATGGCTGAATCTCATCACAGGCCCAGCGCAGGATGTCCTCGCGGGTGGCATGCGCGGTAAGATCAAAATAACGGACCTCACAACGAATGGGTACAGAACCGGTATCGCCCCAAGGCACCTCGCCTCCTTGGCCCGCTTTTCGCAGAAGACCCGATGGAGAGCTTGGATCGGTGTAACCGACGAAAAAGATTGAATCGTGTTCTCGTGGGAAAAACAGGCGAGCGATCGTGTGGCTCGTGGTGTTCGGAGTCATCATGCCAGAGCTGAGAAGGTAAATATGGCCAGCCCTAAGGCGAAGGCCGGGAAGGCGTCGGGGGTCGAAAGTTTCGGGCTGCGCTTCAGGAATCAGTCGTAGTCCTCCGTGCTGTCTTGGATTTAATGTTCTTTGCCTATCGTAGACCTCGGTCATCACGCGACCTAACCCGCCAATGTAGATGGGGGCTTTGGGTATTTTTCCTTCGAGTCGTGCATGGTGCAGCAGAGCGAGGACTTCCTGTGTTTTTCCCATTGCAAAAACGGGAATGAGGACGGCCCCGCCTCGTTCAAAAGTTTGACGAATCCCTGCCAGAAGTGCTTCCTCGAAAAAAGCACGATCTTGTCCAGGAATGGCGGGTTGGGCGCCTCGGGTGGTTTCCATAATCAGAGTATCAAAGGGGCCTGGGGGGTGTTGGCAGGGGAGCATAAGAGTCTGGCGCTGAAGATTGAAATCACCTGTGTAGAGAGCTCGTTGATTTTCCGCCCGAATTTCAGTCATGACTGAGCCCGCCACGTGTCCTGCATCATGAAGAACAAATTCAAAAGCGGAGGAGTCGACCCGGATCGGACGATTTAAGTTTGCGAGTTCCCAAGTGACGGCGCTGTCGTCCACACCACGGTGGGTGTAGAGGGGGTAATCGGAGCGCCCAAGTTCGCGTCTTTGGCGGGTCATCACATTGACCGAGTTGTGCAGAAGAGGTTCGGTAAGCGCCGCGGTTCCTGAAGTCATGAGAACCTTAGCTCCTGGGTGGGCAGCGGTGACGAGGGGAAGAGAGCCAATATGATCGTGATGGGCGTGAGAGATAAGAATCGTTTCAAGGTCTTCTGGGATCTCGTCGAGGAGTGGAGTTGCGTCCCACCCGTCCAGGCGAGGGTGCATTCCCGCATCCAGAAGCACGGAGTGCTCTCCTGCGCGGAGTAGGTAGGAGTTCGCCCCAATTTCGGGCGCACGAGTCAGATTAGTAAAGGTGACCATGAAGTACGGAAAGGGAGGGAGTGAAGAAAGTCAGAGCGATCCGCGAAGTTGCGTAAGCACTTCGGATGGCAACTGATTTTCAGGGAGAGTGGCGCGACCGGTCAACCAATCCCGGATAATTTCACTGCGACGTTGATTTTGGAGTTGGGCGAGAATTCTTGGGAGAGTAGATGTGGCTGTTGCGGGCGGAACGGGATCTCTTTGGGACAGGTACACCGCTAGGAAGTCTCGTTCTGTTCGAAATGGGGGGCTAACGCGTGCTGGGTCGAGTTGGGTTACGGCAGGACGTATGCGATCTGCATTAGGAAACGTGAGAGGCTTTTCATCGGCAGGCGCGAAAATTGGCAGGGGGGTGGAGGTGAGTCCTGCTGATTTGACGATATCCTCCCACTTCTGGCCTTGGGCGAGTGCGACATTTGCGTATTGAGTGAAAGATTGTGCGGATTGGGCGGCCATTTGAAGACGAGCTTGTTCAAGCCAACGTGCACGGATCTCGGTTGTCACCTCGGACAAAGGACGAGTACGGCCAGGCTGCTCATCCTTGAGGTTGAGGACGAGAAACCCATTTTTGGAGGGCAGATAGTCGCTTACAGGCTCTTCAGAAGAGAGCGCAAAGGCGGCGGCGGTGAGTTTGGGGTCTGTTTCGCCAGGGAAGGGCGTTTCTGTTGGTGAGAAGGGGCCAAAGGCACGAACCGAAAGCTTGGCTTGTGCAGCTTGATTGGAAAATGAGGGACGCGATTTTCCTTCAGGAATATTAAAAAACTGGGATGTAAAGGCGAAGGCAGCTTCCCCTGCTTTGTTTCGCTGTTCCTCAGAAGGACCATTCGCTAGAAATTCGACGACTTCGATCGTGCGGCGTGGTGGAAGTGCGAATTCAGCAACGTTCGCCTTGTAGAAACTTTCCAGATCTTCAGGCTTGGGCTCTGTTGGGGTAAGTTTCGATGGATCCCACCTCAGGATTTGGGTGTGAACGGGTCCAAAAAGGCGTTGAAGTCTTTTCTCGCCTTCCTCCGGAGACACGAAAGCGGTGGAGGCAAGAGCCCGAAGAAGGGTATCGGTGCGGACTGAATCGAGAACGGCTTGATTGAACCGTTCTGCGCTAAAGCCTTGGGGAGACAAGAAGTTGGAGTTAAATCGCTGGAAGATCTCTGGATCGTAGATTTTGTCTTTTTGAAATAGAGGATTCTTTTTGATGGTGGAGACCAGCTGGTCGGGTTGGGCGTCAATCTTCGCCTGATCGGCGGCTTGGATCTGAAGCAGGCGAATCCAGGTTTGGAAGTTGAGAAACTCGTTTTGGTCCGCGGACGGAATACGACCACTCTGCAGGGTGATTTCGAGGAGGGCTTGGCGTTGGGCGGCAACGAACTCATTTACATTCATGGAGTCGCCACCGATCTTTCCAACGATTTGTGACGCGGGATCCTGTCCGCCTTGCGGGGTCCAGTTACCAAAAAAAATGAATGAGATGCCAACGATGGCGAGAAGAAGCAGGAGTAGGCCTTTTAACTTATCATGTAGGAAAGTGATCATGACCCTTTTTGGCTTGCTAGGGGGGTAGGAGGGAAGCGCAAAATCAAAGAGATGCGAACGATCTTTCTGGGTATTTTACTAGGGCTAATGTTTGTCGCCCTGAAAGTTCAAGGTGAGGATGTGCTTCGGTTAAAAAATGGTGAGATTTTGAAGGGTCAGGCGATTAAATTTGATGAGGGATCGATGACATTAACCTTTAAGTTTGCCCAGGGGACTTTGGGGTATCCCTCGGCAGACCTAGCGGAGGTGACCTTGGAGGAGAGGCCAGGGATTGCGCAGGGTCGAGAAGCCTTTTCGAAGGGAAATTGGGATGACGTCGTGACGCACTGGAAGACAACGGTAGACACTCTGGTCGGGGTGGATTGTCCTTGGGTGCTAGAGTGCGCGGGTGGGCTAGGCCAAGCCTATTTGGCGTTAGGGAAAGTTGCGGATGCGGAGTCTCTTTTTGGAAAAATGAAAAAGTTTTATACTCAAGGCCCGGCGGCCCTACGTGCCTCTGTGGGATTGGCGGAGGCCACGTCGGGTCGGGATGCAGGGGTTCTTCTTGAAAAATTGAAGGAGTTAGAGGGGCAACTCAAAGAGAGTTTGCGGCCCGTGCGAGCGGATCGCGAGGCTCTAGCGGAGTACTATTTTGCGCGTGGGGGTGCATTCGAGAAAAAAGGGGAGATGAAAAAAGCTTTAGAGGACTATTTGCGAGTAGGGGCGCTTTATCCGGAGCCTCCCTCCTTGGGGCAACGAGCGGAGCAAAAAGCGGAGGCGCTGAGAAAATCAAATAAAGACCTCGTCACCGAATAGGTCTTTTGAATACTCTGTACCCATGAACACTTTTCGTTTCGCAAAAATCCAAGGCTTCCTCATTTGTTGCTTGTTTGTAGTTCCCACTCTTTTGGCCTCAGAGGGTGAAGCTGGAAAGGCCCCTAAAACGGCATGGCAAATTTTTCACGAGGGGGGAATCGTCATGTGGATCCTCTTGATTGCCTCCATCTTGATCATGGCTTTTACGATTGAGGCTTTTATCAAGATTCGTATCGGGCGCTTGGCTCCAGCGGCTGTTCTCGCCCAACTTAAAGACGCGATTGTTTCGGGTAACTACCCTTTGGCCTATCAAGTTTGTACAGCGAATCAGTGCTATTTAGGGCGGATCGTTCAGGCTGGGCTCGATCGTCTTGGGCGTGGTCGTGAGGCGGTGGAGCAAGCGGTAGGGGATACCACAGCCAAGGAGTTGAATGGGATTAAGGCCAATATTCAGTATTTATCCGTAATTGGTGTCGTAAGCCCCATGGTCGGGTTAACGGGTACCGTGATGGGGATGATCAAGGCGTTCGAGACTTTAGGTTCCTCGGGTGCGGCGGATCCCAGTAAGTTGGCGGGAAATATTTCTGAGGTTTTGGTGGCCACGGGAGCTGGTCTCTTCGTCGCCATTCCTGGATTTATTCTCTACTATGTTTTTCGGAACCGAATCCAGACCGTGTCTGTTGCTGTAGACTCTGAAGTTAACCTTTTGCTTGAAGATATTCCGTTCGAGCAGCTGACGGGGTATCGGGTGAGTGATTATTTGGGTGCGGCGGCGGCAGCCCCCGCCCCCGTGGCTTAGGCTGAGGTCGCGTGCCATGTCTGGGCACGGAAAAAAGTTTAGCGTTCACACCTCGGGGGGGGACGAAGATCCTGAATTTCAAGTTGCGCCGATGGTGGACGTTTTGCTTGTTCTCCTGATGTTTTTCACTGCAACGACGACAACAGAAATTAAGAGCCAAATGGCGGATCTGACATTACCTGATGCACAGGACGCCAAGGACAGGGAAAAGGGTGAGGGGCAATTTACGGTGAATATAAATAAAATGGGTGGATTAGAGGCTCAAGGACGAACGGGTCTGGACGAAGTGGCCTTATCGAAACTCATCAAAGACGATTATGGGCAGATAAAGAAACTCAATCCTAATGCCAGTTATCGTGTTTTGGTGCGGGCGGACAAGGATCTTGGGTGGGAAAAAACGAAAGTGGTATTGAAGGCAACTGCTGCAGCGGGTGTGGCGAACGTGGTATTTGCTACGACCAAGGGCGGCAAAGGATAAGCGATGGCGGGCGGAGGATCCAGCGACGGGGATTATGGGCTGCAGATTGCGCCCATGTTGGACGTGATGTTCGTTCTTCTGCTGTTCTTTATGGTGATGGCGGGGAAGCAGGTCAAAGAGGCCGAACTAGGGGTTCAAGTGCCAGGTGCTTCTACTGCAACAAGCACGGCAAAGAGCCCTGTGACTTTACGAGTAAGCCCTGATGGGGTCGTCACTTTTAACGACAGCACCGTGGATGGGCGGGATGATCATGATATGCCCAAATTGAGGGGAAGATTGAAAGCCTTGATCGAGGCCTCACCAGATCAGTCGGTCATTATCCGACCCAATGAAAAAGCCCCTTACCAAAGAATCATTGATGTTCTCAACGCTTGCGGCGCAGAGCGGGTCAAAAATCTGACCTTTGGTGGGTAGGGCTTTACGCCCGGCCCATATACTTCTTTTCCCGTGTATCGACCTTGATGAGCTCGCCTTCCTTGATGAAGAGCGGGACCTGAAGTTGGAGTCCGGTTTCCATTTTCGCCATTTTCATGACGTTGTTCGCGGAGTCGCCTCGGATTCCTTCCGGGGATTCGATCACCTTGAGGGTGACGCTGGCAGGGGGCTCAACCGAAACGGCTTTGCCCTCAATAAAAAGGATCTCGCAAGCCATGTTTTCGGATAAGAACTCCTTCACATCTTCAACCAGTTCGGGAGTTAGGGTAAGATTCTCGTAGTTTTCTGGGTTCATGAAGGTGTACCCCGTGTTGTCGCTGTAGCTGAATTCCCACTTATCTCGGGAGACGTTCACTGATTCAAGTCGTTCGTCGGACGCAAGACGGTGGTCGGAAGATTGCCCTGAACGAAGAGAGCGGAACATGGCTTGCACGAAAGCCCTTTTATTTCCCGGAGTGCGATGGGTAATCCCAAGCACTACGTAGATGTCGCCATCCTTGCGAACGGCCATGCCTTTTTTCAAATCATTTGCAATTACTGACATAACTGATTTCTCCTTTTGTTTCTGGTTTAAAGTAATCTGAAACGAGTCAGATCCTGTGAATCCACCAAACCCACAGGACGATGGGCAGTATCTACCACCACCAAGTCCTCGATTCGGTGAGTTTCAAAGATGTGAAGGGCTTTCGCCGCCAAACTGCCAAAAGAGATTGTGATGGGTCGCCGGGTCATGACCGAAGCGAGAGTGCGTTTGCCGATTGCAGGATCCTTTTGAAAGCCACGAACGAAATCCCCATGGGTGTAGATGCCCGCAAGTTTCCCTCGGGCATTGACCACGATAGCCGCACCACAACGTTTTGCTGTAATTTGGCGCAGAGCTTGGGTGACGAGAGTTTTTTCTGTGCAAATGGGAATTTGTTTCTTCGGGCGCATAATCTCTTGTACGGGTAAAAGGAGGTCGCGGCCGATCGCTCCAGCAGGGTGGAGTTGAGCGAAGTCTTTGCGTTGAAATCCCCGATTTTGAAGAAGCACCATTGCCAGTGCATCACCAAGGGCGAGCATGGCGGTGGTGCTAGAGGTAGGGGCGAGGTTTAGGGGGCATGCCTCCTGTTCAACTGAGACGTCGAGAATGACGTCCGATTGGCGTGCAAGGTGGGATCGGGGATTTCCCGTCATGACCAAAATAGGGACTCCTTGGCGTTTGATCAGAGGCACAACCCGAAGAAGTTCGTCCGTGTTGCCACTATAACTAAGAACAAGAATCAGATCTTTTCGGGAAACTACGCCCAAGTCTCCATGAGCGGCGTCCACTGGATCCAGCGTGACTGATGTTGTTCCAGTGCTTGCTAGAGTAGAGGCAATTTTGTGACCAATATGGCCCGATTTGCCGATTCCCGTGACGATAATTTTTCCTCCACTCTCCAGCCGCTGCTGCATCAACCGAACGGCTTGTTGGAACGAAGACCCAATCCGAGTCCTGACCCGTCGCAAGGCCGCGATTTCAATATCGAGGACCCGACGTGCTTGCTGAATAGGGCGTGTATTAGCCATAAAGAAAAAGAATATGCGACCCACAGCCGTTGGGCAATCCGCATGAAGGCTTGAGAGATGGAAAGGAAGAGGGCACGGTAGGGAATATGCCCCGCTGGCCTGAGCTGTTTCTTGCGCTTCGCTTTTTGCGTCCCCAGAGAACATTTGTCTCGATCATTACCTTGCTGAGTTGGCTGGGTGTCGTCGCAGGTGTGCTGGTCTTGATAGTCGTGCAATCGGTCATGAGTGGATTCGAAGATGAGTTAACGAGAAAGGTGATCGGGTTTCAGTCCCATTTGACCGTGGCAGGGCAGTCTCCGTTGGCTGACCCTGCAGGACTGATCCAAATCATTCGTGAAGAGCCAGGGGTAATAGGAGCTACGGGGTCCGTATTGGGACCGGTTCTGGCGGAATGCGGAAGTCGGATCTCGACCCCAAGAATCAAGGGATGGGATGCAGAAACGGCGCCCTCTGTCATTCCCTTGCCCGAGTGCATTGTTGAGGGCAGTTGGTCGCCAGGACCTGAGCAGTTGGTGGTGGGATCCGAGTGGGCCCGAGCAAACCAGGCAGGGATCGGTTCGGAGGTCAATCTGTTGGCTCCGCAACAGTTTAAAGATGCCTTGGCTGGGAAATCTTTGGGTGCAGTTCCCAAAAAAATACCTCTCCCCAGAACATTCCGAGTTGCAGGAATCTTTACCACAGGAATGTTTGAATATGATTCGGAGTACGTCATTACGGACTTGGTGACCGCACAAGAGCTTTATTCTGTTCCGCAAAAAGTCCATGGGATCGCAATTAAATTACAGGATCCGCGACAGGCGGCACGAATTGCAGAGAGACTCAAAACCCGATTGGGCGGGGGGATTCGAGTGCTTTCTTGGATGGATCACAATCAGCGTCTCTTTGCGGCTGTTGCCGTGGAGCGCCGTGTCATGAGTTTCCTTCTTTTCTTTATTATGGCGGTGGCGGCGTTGGGTTTAAGCGGAACGCTGATTACCGTGACGGTTCAGCGTGCCAAATCGATCGGAATCCTTGCCGCAGTTGGTGCGACGCCCGTCCAGATTGCGACTGTCTTTACGATGTATGGAGTCGTGGTTGGTGTCCTTGGGGCTGTAGCAGGGGTTGTGGGAGCTTGGATTGTTTTGATCAACCGAAACAGTCTCAGCCAATGGATTGGGAAGGTAACGGGACAGGAGCTTTTTCCTGCAGAAATTTACCATTTTACGGGAATTCCCGCGCGATATGACGTGGCTGTTTTTCTGGGGGTAGCCTTTGCTGGATTGGCTTTAAGTGTGTTGGCGGCTCTGGTGCCTGCCTGGGTGGCGTCCCACAGTGAGCCTGCAGCCAACTTGAGGCGAACATGAGTCATCCTCTTCTTGAAGCTCGTCAGTTGCGTAAAGGCTATCAACTCCAAGGTAGGCCCCCGCTTGAGATCCTGCACGGAATCGATCTCTCTTTGGCCGCGGGGGAGTGTCGGCCTATATGTGGGCCATCGGGAGCGGGAAAGTCGACTCTGCTCCATATTTTAGGAGGGCTGGAAGAGGCCGACGGAGGAGAAATCTTTTGGAAGGGTGAAAAAATTAGCGGGCAGACACGAAGCCAGTGGGCCCAGTGGCGACGTCGCGCGGTAGGTTTTATTTTTCAGTCGTATCACCTTTTGCCCGAGTTGACGGTGGAAGAGAACGTACGGCTTCCCGCTATGTTGGCAGGAGTATCTCTTGGAGAGCGCTGGGAGGATCTGATCGATCAGGTGGGAATGACCCTCCGTAGGGATCATCTTCCTGGGGAGCTTTCGGGTGGAGAGCAGCAGAGAGTCGCCGTGGCACGTGCCTTGGTTCTTGATCCGGATCTCATTTTAGCGGACGAGCCTACGGGAAACCTGGATGCCGCGTCTGCCAGCGCGGTGCTTGATTTGCTTGTTCCCATGGTCAAAGAGAGGCAAAAATCTCTTCTGCTTGTCACCCATGACGCCACGGTGGCCGCAAAGGTGGGAGTTCCACTGCGGCTACTGGACGGTAGGATGGCTGGCTAAATTATGATCATCTACATCGACGGAAAATTTTATCCAGAGGAGGAGGCAAAGATCTCGGTCTTTGACCACGGGCTGCTGTACGGTGATGGCGTTTTCGAGGGCATCCGCACCTATGAAGGGAGAATCTTTAAGTTAGAGGAGCACTTGGCTCGGCTAGAGGATTCTGCCAAGGCGATTCTGCTTAAGTTGCCCTGGACCCGTGCGGAGATTCAGAAAGCCGTTTTGGAGACCTGCCAGAAAAATAAGATGAAGTCGGGATACCTGCGTTTAGTCGTCACGAGAGGAAAAGGGTACCTCGGCCTGTCTCCAGATCGTTGTAAAAAACCCACTATCATTATTATCGCGAGTGACCTTGAGTTGTATCCTGAGAAGTATTATCGGGAGGGATTAAAAGTCGTGACGGGGGCCACGTGGCGCCAATCTCCTGCTGCGCTGGACCCAGGGATTAAATCCCTCAACTATCTCAATAATATCTTGGCCAAAATCGAAGGCCAGCAGGCCGGCGCGCAAGAGGTGATCCTGATGAATCCGCAGGGACTCGTTTCCGAGTGCTCGGGTGACAACATATTCTTTATTCGTCATGGCGTGTTGGTGACTCCCAAGCTCTCGTCCGGAGCGCTGAACGGAATTACCCGAGCAACGGTTCTTGAAATTGCCCGAGAAGCGGGTTGGGAGACCCGTGAAGATGATGTTCGGCGCTACGATCTTTTTACCTGCGAGGAGATGTTCCTGACAGGGACTGGGGCTGAGATTGTGCCTGTGGTTGAAGTGGATGGTCGACTTGTAGGGGACGGTCGTCCCGGGAAAAGGACAGCTGATCTGATGAAGCGGTACCATAAGCTTGTCACTTCGACGGGGACGAAGATTCCGTCTTAGAAAAGTTGTGGACTGCCAGAAGTGCGCCCTACGACCCGCGACGGTATTTATGACGACTGTTGTGGGAGATGATTTGAAGCGTCTCGATCTTTGCGAGGAGTGCGCTCGGAATGCTGGGGCCATTCACCCTTCCGGTTTTTTGGCTGAGGAGGTTCTCCTTCAGGAGTTTCCCCAAGCTCCTGAGATAAAATTGCAGTGTTCCCTGTGTGGGTATCCTTTGGACAGTTTGCAAAAAACAGGAAGGTTGGGATGTGCGACCTGTTACGAGCGTTTTTCAGAATCACTGGCTGAGGCGTTGGTGGAAACGCAAAAAGGATTAGTGCATCGAGGGAAAAGACCTGTGCGACGCCTCGCTGACCCCCAGGTTTGGGAGGCGGAACTAAAGCAGTTGATTGCGTTAGAGGATTTTGAAGGGGCGGCTCGTTTGCGAGATCAGATTGCTGCAAAAAAAGCCTCTAGCTCGCGCCAATCGAAAAAGCGATGAAAGTGCCTTTGGAGTGGCTGGGAGAGTGGTCGGAGTGGAAAGGAACTCCTGAGGAGCTTGCGGAAAAACTAACCCAGAGCGGAACAGAGGTGGTGGCTATTCACTCAACCGGTTGCCAGGTGAGGGGTATTGTTTCGGCAAAGATTCTCGAGAAAAAGCCTCATCCCAATGCGGATCGGCTCAGCGTGTGTGTTGTGGATGATGGCACGGGCCCGCGACAGGTGGTTTGTGGTGCAAAAAATCATCAAGCAGGTGATATCGTGCCTTTAGCCAAACCAGGGACGGTTTTTCAGGATGGAATGACCATCAAATCGGCTAAGTTGCGGGGGGAAAGTTCAGAGGGGATGCTTTGTTCGGCCAAAGAGTTGGGCTTGGCTGAGGATGCGGAGGGGCTTCTCATTCTACCTACCGCCACGGCATTGGGGTTGCCGCTGGAGAAGCTATTTCCCGGAGAAGTGGTGATTGAAGTCGAGATAACATCAAACCGCCCAGACCAAGCCTCTATCTGTGGATTAGCTAGGGAGTTATCTGCCTTGGGAGTTCCTTTGAAAGAAAGAGTGGCAGTTCCTACTGCAGATCAGGGGGAGCTCAAAGGCTGGAAGGTTTCTGTGGAGGATCCTAAGATTTGCCCTCACTATACGTTGACGGGGTTGGAAGTAAAAGCGGGTATCGATTCGCCCGATTGGATGAAAAAGAGATTGGTAGCAGCGGGGCTACGCTCGCTGGGGCTTCTGGTGGATGTAACGAACTATGTTCTTCTTGAAACGGGTCAACCCGTTCACGTTTTTGATGCCACCCGTGTGCAGGGATCCGCCCTAGAAGTTCGAAAGGCAAAAGCGGGAGAAAGTGTAACGGGTCTGGATGGAGGCAAACATTTGCTATCTCCTAACGATCTAGTTATTGCAGACGGAAAAGGGGTAGTTGCATTGGCTGGGGTTGTCGGTGGCGCCGATTCGGCGGTTCAACCTGCGACACAGAAAGTTTTGTTAGAGGTGGCCTCCTTTGACGCAGGAACGGTTCGAAGAACTGCACGACGTCTTTCGATCAATACGGAATCATCCAAACGATTTGCCCGAGGTGGGTTAGATCCTGAATTGGTAGAAAGGGCTCGTTCGCGAGTTGTTCAGTTGCTACAGGAGGCAGGAGCGTTGGAGAAATATCTTGGATTATGTTCAGCGGGGGTTGCCACCATTCTGAAGGTTGCACCTGTCCCCTTGCGCTGGGAGAAGGCGGAGAAAATTCTGGGCTATAGAATGGATCGAGACGGATTAACCCAACGACTAGGAGCTCTGGGTTTTCGCGAGGAACAAGGTGGATGGGTTGCCCCCTCATGGCGTCGAGATGTTCGGGAGGAGATCGATCTTTTCGAGGAGTTGGTGCGGCTTTCCGATTTGTCGAAAGTTCCCGCGTCCTTTGATGCCTTGGTGGATGGAGAGTCGGAGGAGGACCGCGCGGATCAACTTCGAAGGCAGATCCGTGCTTTTCTTGTCGAACGCGGATATTTCGAGGTCTTGTCTGGGGCTCTTGTTCGATCGGAGGAAGCTGGATCGGCTCGGCTCACCCTTTCCGCAGGTCCTGATGCCGCGGGCTACAGACAAAGTCTTCTGCCGAATTTGGGCAGGGCGGCTGGCCGAAATATTTCCCGTGGGGTGACCGACCTCAAACTTTTTGAGTTAGGTCGTGTGTCTTTGGAGGGGGGCAGGGAAGAGATGAGGTTGGGGTTACTGGTTTCAGGTCATGAACGACCTGTTCACTGGCTAGAGGCAGAGGTGGATGCGGATCGTTTTAGCCTGCAAGGAATCTGGCATGAGCTTGGGAAGCGTTTCGCAGGCCTCGGTCAGCCTTTGGCCTTAAGGGAGATGAGTCCAAACGAAAAAAAGTCTATAGGGGTGAAGTCAACCGTTTGGATGGCCGAAGGAAAAGTGTCAGTGGCCAAAGCACGGCTTACCCCGTTCACACCCGTCACCTCTTATCCCGGAATCCAACGAGATATGGCTCTTGTGCTGCCTGAAAAGGTGCCTTTTGCAGATGTTGAAAAAGCGATCCGAGCGGCGGCTCCTGCTGAAATGGAGAGTCTCGTTGTTTTTGACCGGTTCGTGGACGCTTCAGGAAAGAAGGTTCCGCAAGGGTTTTTGTCACTTGGTTGTCGCTTGCAATTTCGCTCCCCTGCGCGCACGTTGACAGAAGAAGAGGTTGGGGCCTGGGAGAAGGCGATTCTTCAGTCCCTAGCTTCCCGGTGCGAAGCCAAGCTCCGGACAGTTCTTTGAGTGATTGGTTTTAGTCTTCGCGCCCTGCTTGACGCGTGTGACGGATCAATTTTTTTCAACCGATAAAATTAAAAAACGAGGCCAAACCTTAATCCGAATACGTCATGCCTTTCTAGGAAGGCGGACGCGGAGGCGGGAGTCTCAATTTCTGGAGCATTCCAGGGTCGAAAAAAGTTCTCCTAGCGCCCAGGCGGGGCGTGTTTTTTTTTTGTGAGTTATGGCAACTGCTTGGCCAGCTCTTTGACCTTTGGTAGGTTGGCCAGAAGATCAGCGATTGCGTCGTAGCGGCCAGAGAGAAGGCCTTGCTGGGCACTTGCTTTCATTCCCACAGAAAAGGAGAGCTTTCCTGCTGTAACATTCAGTTTCTCTAAATCGATCTGCACCTCGGTCGTTGGTTCCTTCTTAATCAGTTGGGTCAGGGCTTCGAGATCCTCTTTCTTTGCAGTCACACATGGAAGACCGAGGGTCGTGCTATTTCCGAAAAAGATTTCGGCAAAGTTACCTGCAATCACTGCCTTGAATCCTGCTCTTACGATAGCCTGGGGGGCGTGCTCACGGGAGCTTCCACATCCAAAATTCATTCCTGAAACAAGAATTGTGGCCCCCTTGAATTGGGCCTGATCGATCGGGTGATTCGTCGATTTGCCTTCTGGAGTTTGACGAATATCTCGAAAAAGGAATTCACCCAGCCCGTCAAAGGTCACACAGCGCATATAGCGGGCGGGAATAATCCGATCTGTGTCGATGTCGTCCCCCTCAACGGGAACGGCTCGACCTGTTACTTTCTTGATTGGGGAGAGAGACATATCAGTTTTGGGCGAAGACCTTGCGTGCGTCGCTGACTTCACCCGTTACAGCAGCTGCTGCAACCATCACAGGGCTCATGAGCAGGGTACGTCCAGTGGGGCTTCCTTGTCGGCCTTTGAAGTTTCGGTTTGAGGAGGAGGCGCAGATCTCATCCCCTACCAGCTGATCAGGATTCATTCCGAGACACATGGAACACCCGGCCTCGCGCCAGTCGAATCCTGCCTCACGAAAGATCTTGTCGATGCCCATCTCAGCACAGATTTTGCTTACTCCCTGAGAGCCAGGAACGGCAATGGCACGAATTCCTTTTGCTACCTTACGGCCTTTTAGAAATCTTGATGCCTCGACAAAATCGGACACTCGAGCGTTCGTGCAGGATCCGAAAAAGGCGACCTGAATCTTTTGACCTGCAAGTTTTTGCCCTGCCTTAAACTTCATGAATTCAAGCGCCTCTTTGGCGGAGGAGCGGTCGGCCTCGGGAAGCTGTTCGGGGGAGGGAATCGCTTCGTCGATAAAGATGCCCTGGCCCGGGTTGATGCCCCAGGTGACGGTGGGGCGGATTTCTGAAGCTTCAAAGACCTTTACGTCGTCGTACACGGCATCGGGATCAGAGGCCACTTTCCGCCATTCGACCACAGCGGCGTCCCAGTCTTTTCCTTTCGGGCAGTAGGGGCGCCCTTTGAGATATTCGAAAGTCTTTTCGTCCGGATTGACGTAACCAACACGAGCACCGCCTTCAATCGACATGTTGCAGATGGTCATCCGCTCCTCGATCGAGAGGCCTTCGATCGTTGGTCCCGCATATTCGTAAGCGTAACCAGTTCCGCCGTTGACCCCGAGGGTGCGTATGATGTGGAGGATGATGTCCTTTGCATAGACCCCAGGTCCTAATTTTCCCCGAACTTCGATCTTTCGAACTTTCAAGGGGGAGAGAGCCATCGTCTGTGTCGCAAGGACATCGCGAACTTGGCTTGTGCCGATTCCAAATGCCACAGCACCGAAGGCGCCGTGGGTGGAGGTATGGGAGTCTCCGCATGCGATAGTGGTACCAGGTTGGGTGATGCCCTGTTCAGGTCCGACAATATGGACGATGCCTTGCTTTCCAGATGGGATATCGAAAAAGGTCACTCCGAAATCAGAACAGTTTTTGCGTAGCTCCTTGATCATGGCGTCTGCGAGGGTGTCCTTAAAAGGCTCCACGCGCTGGTCTGTCGGCACGATGTGATCGACCGTGGCAAAGGTGCGTTTTGGAAAGGCCACTTTGAGTCCCAGATCCCGAAGCATACCGAAGGCTTGAGGACTGGTGACCTCATGGATCAGATGGGTGCCAATAAAAAGTTGAGTCAACCCGTCGGGAAGTTTTTCGACGGCGTGCTGATCCCAAACCTTATGAAAAAGGGTTTTGCCCATAAGTGTTGATCATAACGGATTTGAAACAGACAGGCAAACCGTGGGAATAGGAGATCAGCTTAATTTACAGATCGTTTCCACAGGGTGGCGTCGGCAAAGGTGTACTGAAATTTGCGACGGTGCTCGCGAAGAAGAAATGGAAGATCTTGTCGATTAGCGAGTCGAAAGTGGGGTTGGAGAAGTTTCTTTAGGGTCGCGAATGAGTTTCTCCACCATTTGCTCTCAGGGGTGTATTCTTTGGACCAAGTAAACGGGGATGTAAGAAGAAGAAACCCATTTGGTTTTACTAATCCCGGAGCCACTTTTGAGGCAAAGAAAGTTGGGTTGGGCAGACGATCGATTAAGTTGGCAGCTAATACGAGATCAAAAGTTCCCAGGTCTATTGGTAGGCGAAGAGCGTCACCAACCTGGAAGTAGACGTTATTTCTTTCGATACGTGCATCGACTTTAGCGAGAGATGGGGTGGTGCGGTTGCCCTCCTCGCAAAGTTGAAACTTTAGGTGGCCACTTTTTTTGAGCTGATTTGCCGAATGGATAAAAGAGCGGGAGTAGTCGATTCCAACCACTTCAGTGCATCGACGGGCAAGTTCGAAAGTGGAGCGCCCAACGGCACAACCCAGATCCAAGGCCCTAGATTGTGAGCCTTTTGCCTTTGAAAGGAGGAGATGGGCGCAGGTGTAGGGAAAGTTACGCACTCCTTTTGGGGGTGTAACCCCTTTGGGAAGTAGCCGTGACGGTTCGTGGTAGTGAAACGCCAAATACTCCGCCAAGACGGAGGACTTTTCGTAGGTCGAGGATTTCAGGCGAGCAGTTTTTGGAGGTAGGGAGCAGGTTGATACGCCTCGATCACCACCTCGGTTTTTCCGTCACGATGCATACGTACCTGCTGAAGTTGAATCTCGGGAGTCTTGTGGGGGGCATAAAGAATATCATCATGAGTTGCGTTAATTCTCTCAGCGAACTTATCGGGGGTCAGATGGCCGCCCAAATGATCGGATCGCCCTGTTGCGACATGGATCGTACCTAAAATCTTCTCATCCTGAATATCCCGACCGCTGAAGGGGAGAAGTTGAGTGCCAAAACCAAGTTCGCCCAACTCCCCGACGACAGGATCACGCTGGAGCTTGGCAACGTGATGTTCGAAGGTCTTAGGGTTGCCTGAAAGGAAGATTCCACCCACTTGCCTGCCTTTTTTTACATCCAAGATGGCGAGGGTTCCGTCCTCGAATTTCATGGGCATCTGTCCATGGGCGTCTGTGGGTACAAAATAGACTTCGCCAGCAGGCAGATTCGCAACGTCTGGGGTTTTGCCGCGGCATAAACCGTGGGACTTTTGGGCTTCCTGCTTTCCAAGATCGAGGTGCAGCGTGCAGGACTTATCGGCGACTTTGTAATCGATTTCGACCCAGTCGGATTTTGTTAGGCCAAGACGAAGCTTTTCTGCCTGCTTGCTGACCTCGTTGTAGTCGACGGCGAGACCGGTTTTGAGAATGATATCATTGAGGCCGTGGAGAGTGGCTCCGCGGAAACCGTGTTTCTTGGCGGAAGCTGTGAGGGGAGCGGTTGCCGAGTAGGTCGAGATGCAAAGGATGATGTCATATTTTGGATAGATATCTTTTTCAAATGAGAGGCGATTCCCTTTGGTGTCCACAGCAAGGTCATCCATATCCAGATTACTACCCCCCGTTTTTTTGTACGCGTAGAGGTCGCCTCCTGTGAGCCCTAGCTCTTTGCCGGCTCCATTGTTGATCCCTTGGTAGAAGATGTCGTGTGCGTACTTCTGAACGGTCAACGAGGGGTTTTTAAGGAACGAGAAGTCTTTAACTTGCGTAGGATCATCAAGATCGATCAGAACGCATGTCTTTTCGCCTTTCGACGGTTCGAAAACAGTGCGAAGAAGGCGCACGAGGTCGAAGGATGGGAATGAGGTTGGTATCGCGAGGGATGTTGACGACATTTGACGACCCTAGCGGTGTTTTTGGCCCTAGCAAATCTGGTCTAAAAACATTTCCGCGGGGCTGGCTAACAAGGCGGGGCTGGTGCAAAATACAAGAATGGCTCTTCTGAACAGTGCAAAGGAGGAATATTTTGATTTCCTGCGTTTCGCAACGGTCTCAGCGGACCCATCCCGTGCACAGACCATGAGGGAGTGTGCGAGTTGGCTGGAGAAAAAGTTTCGGGAAATGAGAATGGAGGCGGAAATTGTCGCGACGCAAGGCGCTCCTGTGGTTTTGGCGAAGTGGAGGAAACAGGGCGGTGGCAAGAGGCGTACCGTGCTGATTTATGGTCACTACGATGTACAACCCGCGGAGATGGGTGATGGATGGACGGGGGACCCGTTTGAACCCCGACTGATCGATGGGATGGTGGTGGCAAGGGGATCTACGGACAACAAGGGTCAAATCTTTGCCCACATGCTGGGGGTGGCTGAAAAGATTAAAGCAGGAGGCCCAGAGACGGATGTTATCTTTTTGGTGGAAGGAGAAGAGGAAGTGGGCAGTGACAATCTCGAGGGCGTTTTGCGTGACAGGAAAGAGGAGCTGGCGTGTGATGTCGCCGTCATTTCCGATACCAATATGGCGGGGCCTGACAAACCCACTCTGACCTACGGGCTACGTGGAATCACTGCTTTGGAAGTGGAGCTTACGGGTCCCTCTCACGATCTTCACTCGGGTGTTTATGGGGGGGCGGTTGTAAATCCAATTACTGTGTTGACCCGCCTGTTGGCTGGGCTTCATCACGAAACGGGTCAGGTGGCTGTTCCTGGATTTTACAAAAAGGTGAGGAAGGTGGCTGCCTGGGAAAGAAAAGCAGCAAAAGCCTTGGGAGTTCCTGATGCGGAGGTGAGGCGTCAGGCCGGAAGTCCGGCATTGGGGGGGGAATCGGGATTTTCGGCAATCGAACGAATTGGAATGAGGCCGACGGCGGAGATCAACGGAATTACGGGTGGATATCAGGGCCCGGGACCCAAGACGGTTTTGCCAAGCAAGGCCTCGGCTAAGTTGACGTTTCGTTTGGTGCCCCACCAAGATCCCAAGGAGATTGCCGACCTTGTGGAGAAGGATCTAAAAAAGCGTTGTCCAAAAACGGTGAAGTTAAAGGTGACGAGGCACCATGGTGGATTTCCTTATTTTTGTGATCCTACGAAGGGCTTTGGACCTGCTGCATCCAAAGCCTTAAGTCAGGCTTGGGGAGGAAAAAGAGTAGATTACCTTTTAGAGGGTGGAACCATTCCAATCGTGAGCGTGATCAAGAAAGTTTTAGGTGTGGAAACCTTGCTGGTGGGATTAAGTTTGCCTGACTGCCGTGCGCATGGACCGGACGAAACCTTTCCGATCAAATACTTGGAACGAGGGGCAAAGATGAATCAAGCTTTGTTGCGGGAGATTGCGGCCGTTTGAGTTCTTTCGTTAAGAGATACATGATGGAAGACACGGGTCCATAGCTCAACGGTTAGAGCAGGGGACTCATAATCCCTTGGTTCCTGGTTCAAATCCAGGTGGACCCACTGGTTTTGCGGCAACAGGTCAGGTTTGGGAGAAATTCATTCACCAGTTGTGGACAGGTTTGCAAAATGGAAAAAAGATTTTGCAGGAAGGGGGGCTCCTTTGGGGTGTTATAGGTGAATGCAGTTACAGATTTTTTCCCTATTTTTGTTGGGGCTTGTTTCGACGGGCTGGGCTCAAGGAAGTACCGAAAACCTTTCTCGGGCTCAAGAGGGGATGGGGGAGCAGTCTTGGCCTAAGAAACCAGGGAATCAGGTGAGTCCGTTCGCAGGTAAAATGACCGATTTCAAGCAGATCGATACGAAAAGTTATGAGAAAGGAAAATCATTTGATAGGTCACGAGTCTATGGGGATCGAAAAGAGTCGGGCCTAGCCTCAACGCCTCTTTGGGAGCAGAGGAACGCAAAGCTGGAGGGTAAAGACTCCTCATGGTCGGGTCGCCAAGCCTCGGGAATGAGTGCGAGGCGTGATGAAACATACGGAGATGGGCAAATGTCCTCTTGGCAGAGTAAGGAAGAGTTTCAAAAGAGGAGTGTGGACAGCAAAGACGAGCCCGATTGGATTTCGCGAGCGAGTCCTAAGTTCCAGAGTCGTGAAGGTGGGGTGGTTATGTATGAGGGAAGACTCACTCGGGTGCGCGAAAACGTTGTGAGAGATGATTCCTTGGGGAGGCGGGATTTAGGAGAAGGGAGGAAAGAGATGTTTAGTCCGTACGAGGTTCAGAGGCTCCTTGAGGCAAAGGGACGGACAACCGATCCTCATCAACCCTCTCCTGTAAAAGGAGAAATTAAGGCTGAATCTGCAGGGGCATTTCGGCCCGTAGTTGCGGGTAGTTCACCAAACTCGCCGTAATAGTGGATTGGCCTGCTGGAATTTTTCCGCGAAGAGCCTGGTAGGGGATGATTAGTTGGTAGTTCAGATGTTCTCCTGCGTTCAAGTAGCTGTACCCTGCGTCTTGCGCGAAGTCGTAATCTTCTGACCAAGTGTACACTGTTTTCCCGTCCGCATTGCGGATGACGGCTTCGCAGCGCTGGGCGGTTGGGAAGTAGAGTGTGGATCCTTTGTCTGACTCATTTTTCAAAGTGAATTTGATCACGATCTGGTCGTTGGGTTGAGGGTCGCGAATTCTTTGGAGAGTCAGTTCGGTTGGAGAAACTTCCATGCGGGCTTGGTATGAATCGAGATTGAGTTCGTTAGCGCCCTCGAATCGCTTTTTTGAGCCCTGCATAAAGAGTCCTCCTTTGATGAGGCCTGGGGCTGAGAGGAATTTATCAGGTTGGCTGGTGCGGGAGGCGGTGTCTGAAATGTCGGCCGCGAGGGAGGGCAGAAGGGAAATGGCGAGAAAACCAACGAGTAAGACGATTATGGGTAGGAGCGCTTTCACCAAACGAAGATAGTGGGCTTTACCAAAAATGACAAATCAGGTCGTTTCCTTGGGCGGAATGGGATAAGATATTCGCCTCATGAATGTATGTTACAGATTCCTCCTCGTCGTGGTGGGGTGCTCCCTGTGGATGGGGGCGGCGAAGAAGCCCCCCTTTTTGCTAAGAATTCACTTACAGGCGACGGAGGGTGCGAAGGGGATGGTTTCTGTTCCTGTAACCCTTTTCCAGCCGAGCGAAACAATCGCCATCCAGAGTCTTCCTGAGGTAACGGAAAAAGAGATTCGCAAGGTTTCGTCGCGTGTGGATGGGACGGTGCTGGTGGAGTTTAATGATTTTGGACGGACCAAACTGGAGGTCGGAACGAGTACCGGAAGAGGCATGGTTTTAGTCGTTCTTGTGAATGGAAGGGTTGTCTATGCGCCGAGAATTGACACCGTGATCACGAATGGGTCGATCCTGCTTCCCCCGGGATCCATTACGCCTGACGAGATTTTGCAAGTGAATGGTGAGGTGGAGAAGTTGAAGGAGCAGAGATTGAAGGATGTGCCTCGACCCAATTAATGATCAGGCTCATTGAACTTATTCCCTACCCATTCGATACGAATTCAAGAAATCACTCGACGCTCATCTGCAGGCGGGCAATTCAAAGGGGGTGAAAAATCTGTTTATAGCCCTAATTGGGCTATCCCTATGCGAAGTGCATTTCGTTCATGCCGCTACACAATCCAGTAACGGAGGACTAACTGAATCCTCGGAGGACCGGCAAAGAATTATGGGAGGTATGCCGACGAGGGCGGAGCTTAAACTCAGGCGTGCTCGTGCGACAAATGCGCCCGTTTCATTCTTAATCAATCCAAAGACGGAAAGGGTGGAGGCGAGGGATATTGATGGTGCTTTGATCGAAGAGTACCCCCCTGGGGCGATTGGGCACCTCCTTGATGTTGGGGGGTATGAGTTGAAGGTTAGTTTTGGTAGGGATGAAGGTCGTCGTCTTTCCCTGTTGCTTCGGCCTGGGCCTGCCCAAGCCAAACCGGTGCAGGTTTCGGTTTTTCAGCGTCGGCTGATTCTGCCCCCGGGGACGAGTGTTTCTGCTTTTATGGAGGGAGATGGGAAGGTGACGATCGAGCCTTGTTTGACCGGAACGATCTACTATTTGGATACCCAACCCACTGCGATGGATGTGCCGGAGGATAAAGTGACGTTGCTGGCTTCCAAGAACCTGGTGCGTATAGGCCGAGAGGTGGAGCAAGGAAAGTTGCCGGATGAGGAGATGGTGGATGCCGTTGTGGCGGGGAAAATTGAAACGGAAGACAAGCAGACATCCAAAAATAATGCTGGGTTGGCGGTGGGCGGGTGGTTGCAAAATGCGGGAACTTCACTCCTTGGGTTACCGAATCCCGAGACAACCCCGCCCGCAACAGTCGTTAAGGTCGCATCTGGAACGCCAGAGCTCTCGGCTCCTGCACCACAGACCCTGACACCCAATTTTGATCCTAGTCCTGTGCCTTCTGGTAGAAACGTGCCGAGCAAACAGGTGACCCAGAACGTGAAAGTTATCGCATTAAGAGGAGATGTGGGCGAGGCGACGCTTGCACAGGAGCCACTACTTTACGAAGAAGGGGATCGTCGGGATTTGACGAGGGCGAGTAAGAAAGGCCTTGCGGCACGACCACTGGAGAATCCTGAACTGGTTTCTGCTGCCCCTGCAGACACACTTGAGCAGAAGCCTCCCGGCGATTCGGCTGGGAACGCTGTTGTTCGGGCGTTTCGATCTTTCCTTGGGATGCCTGAGGCAAAGACCGTTCAGGCAGAGGCGGATAGGCTTGCGGGTAAGAAGGAGTGAAATAAGCAGGGGCAAGAGTCGGAACGAATCGTTGATCTCGTCGCCTTGAGATCTAAAGCAAAGAGGGTCCTCCATTTGTCGGTAGGAGACTTCGATACGCGTGGTCTCTATGAATAATAATTAGCTATTTTTCATAAACTAATCTAAGCTTGTATGTGAAGGGAGTTTGAAGCTTTAACGGTGATGAAAATTCTCAAAAAGGGTTTTTCGAATTGGGTCGGGTGTATTTACCTGATTCAGCTTCTCTTTCTCTCGCAAGCTTTTGCTTTCCGGGCAGAGCCAGTCCCGGCTCCTTCACAGGTCGATAAGTCGGCAAAGCAAAATCCTGTTCAAGCAAGCCCCATATCCCCAACTCAACAGCAGATCGTTGCGTGTGATGAGTTGCGGAAAATGAATGCCTCCGTCGAATGGGATAGTCGTGTCAATTCTCCATCTTCCGTAAGAGGGAAGGGTTTGGGCGCGAAACCTCTCTCGGGTCAAAGTGTCGCTGCATCGGTCTTTGTGGGTACGTACGGTCAGAGGGCCATTGCTGTTCTTCAGAACTTAGCTCCCCTTTACGGCATCCAAAGTGCCTCTTCCGAACTTCAGGCAAACGGATCGGCGAAGACGGATGAACTAGGTTTTCGACATCAGAGGTTGATTCAAATTTACCGGGGGATTCCAATCGTGGGGGCGGACCTTAACGTCCATTTTGACAATGGAGGAATCCCGTATGAAGTGTGCGGACGTTTTATTCCGGGAATCACCCTAGATCCTAAGCCCTCGACCAGCGCGAATCAGGCGATTGCTTCGGCGGTGGCGGATTTCGTAAACAAAAGAGGCTTTTCACAGGCGAAAACGATCGAACAACCGCAACTAGTTATTTATGCCATGAGCAATCCTCCGCAACTGGCTTACCAACTGGTGATTTCTGATGATCCGACTCATATCTATCAATATTGGGTGAATGCGAAGACGGGAACCGTTATTGATGCGATCAATCAGGTCTGTTCCATTCTGCCTCCTTCAAGCAAAGGGAAGGCTGCAACGATCAAGGGAACAATTTTAGCTGGGGAAGGGGGTCGGGTTTTGTCCTTCGCTGGTTGGAGTGAGAACCAAGTTTATTACATGTATAGTCCTGCGAGTTACAACTACGTATTTAATAACGATGGGGCGACGAGTACCCCGCCATTTCCAAATGGAAGCTCAGCCTACCCCGATGCGGGAACCTATGCCCATCGGACCAGCACCGACTGGGGCACAAGCGATCTCAACGAAGTGTCTGTTGCCGTCAACATAGCCTACACAATGAATTATTATAAAACGGTGCATAATCGAAATAGTGTGGATGATGCGGGGGTAATCGTTCCTACGGTGTCTCATTTCGGCCAGAATTATGTGAATGCTTTTTGGAGTGGTGGAACTCCTGGGTATATGGCTTTTGGGGATGGAGATGGCTCGACCGCAACCTGTCTGGCAACGCTGGATGTTTGTGGACACGAGGTTACACACGGTGTCACTCAGTATACGGCGGCTCTTATCTACAAAGATGAATCGGGCGCTCTGAACGAGTCCTTTTCGGATATTTTTGGGACCAACGTAGAATTCAATTTCCAAGCGGACAATCGGAGTGGTTATCCCAACAAGAAACCGGGTACGGCCGATTGGCTTTGTGGCGAGGATTGCTGGGTCTCCTCGACGGCATTACGTGATCTCCGGAACCCCGCAAATTCCGCTACAGTCGGAAGTGGAGGAGAGCAGCCTTCAAAGTACAAGGGCACATACTGGTACACCGGAACCAGTGACAATGGGGGAGTCCACCAAAACAGTGGGGTTCAAAACTTTTTTTACTACCTGTTGTCTGAAGGTGGAAGCGGAACAAACGACGGAATCTCCTATCGTGTGACTGGTATCACGATCAACAACGCCCGTCGAGTGGCGTACCGGGCTCTGACCGTTTATTGTGGCAAAAATACCGATTATAAGGCTGTGCGAAATGCCTGGATCTCCGCTGCTCAAGATCTGAATCCAACCTGGGTTTCCAGTGTGAAGGCGGCTTGGGATGCGGTCGGCGTGGGAGCGACTGGAATCACGAGTGCCCTATCTGTGACAGCGACGCGGAACAGCCCCATGACTCCTTACACCATTACAGCGACAGATAATCCAACTTCTTATACAGCGACCGCTCTGCCTGCCGGATTGCGGCTCAGCGGAGCTATCATCTCTGGAACTCCAACAGCCAAGGGGACTTTTGCTTCGACCATTTCTGCTCTGACATCGGCAGGCACGTATACTGCAACGCTCAATTTTACGATTACAGAGCCTCCTTCAACCAATAACGATAATTTTGCTCAAGCCCGATTGCTGGAAGATTTCTCTTTTTTGGATAAGGCCTCTTCTTCCTCTGCAACCCGCGAAACTGGAGAGCCAGCGCACGCCGGCCAGACCGCAGCCAAAAGCCTATGGTGGAAATGGACCGCAATCGGGAACGGGCGTTTGCAGTTGAACACGAAGGGCAGCTCTTTTGATACGGTTCTGGCGGTCTATACGGGGTCTTCTTTAGCGGCTTTAACGCCAGTCACTTCGAACGACAATGTCGCCACGTCTGTGAAATATAGTCAGGTGGATTTTACGACCACGCGTGGAACCACCTACTATTTCGCGGTGGACGGGAAAAGTGGCGCCTCTGGCGGAGTCGTTCTGAATGGAATGGGCACATCTCTGGCAGGATCCAGCAACGATAATTTTACCAGTGCCTCATCTGTTTCAGGTGGAACTTGGACCATTTCCGGCAGTAATTTCAATGCGACCCGAGAGACGGATGAGCCTAATCATGGTGCGACCAGTGGTTACTCCTCCGTTTGGTTTGTGTGGACTCCCACCGCTTCGGGTATTTGCACATTATCAACGTCTGGATCCGGATTTGACACCCTCTTGGGAGTTTATACGGGAACTGATCTCGCAGGCTTAACTCAGGTCGCAGCTAACAATAATAGCACGAAGGGGGTGACGTGGAGCAAAGTTCGTTTTGCAGCGACAGCGGGAACCGAGTATTACATTGCGGTCGATGGGTTTAATCGTTCTTCGGGTCGGTTTTCATTGCAGCTTTCCAAATAAGTTTATCTCGTTTGGAACCTGTTTAGCGCGGGAGGAGCGAAGGTTTAACTCTACGCAGAATCGTACCTTAGGACCCAATCACGCTTTATATTGAAACAGGCTGGTTTTGGTCATAGAGGCATCTCCCCCGTCTAAATCCCTTGAAGAAGTTGTTGATCTGCCAATTCTTGCTCTAACTTTTTCTTAGCCTCCAAAGCCTGCTGTTTCTTTGCATTGGCCATCTCGATCTCCGCTTGATTCATAAAGTCGTCCCAACGTTTCGACTGTAGTTCAATTCCACTCCAGGTCAGGAGCTGACTTTCCAGTGGTGAAGTGGAGTTTAAGTTGATCGTGGGCTGGATATCCTGAAATTTTGCACTCGCCGAATCATCCTTTCTTTTCCAGGAGATTCCACGATTCGACTTTTCCGGTGCACATGCATCCCACGATGATCCTTGGGCATTTACCTCGAGAATGAAGCGGATCTGCGCGTCGTTCAGGCCCCGAGAGGTCTGGGACTTCTCGCGCTCGAGAAAATAAAACTCCCGAGAGCTAACCCCATCCAAAAAGGTAATTTGAACCAACGCCCCGTCTTGATTCCCGCCAATCTGGTAAATTCGTGTAGTGACACGATCTTGAAACTTTTTTGGAATGGCAGAGCTTGCGGGAACCAGGCGAATCGGATCGTTAAAACGTTTTTCAATTGCCGCAAACGTTTCGCCTAACCGTGCATAGCCGTTGCTTGCTACAAAAATGAAAATGCAAAAAAAGAACCCTCGAACCCATTCGATGGAAAAGGTGAGCTGCCTCCAGCTGGACCGGGAGGGTGCTTTTTTGAGAGATAGAATCATTTGACGATTCAAACGAAACGCCCGCCGAGGTCAACCGCTAACAAATTGAATCCACTCTAACGGCTTTACCATGGGGTCAGGTTCTAAAATACGGTGATGGGTAGGGTTGGGGGTGTGCTCAGTGGGATGTCTAAATCGTGCTTGTTCAGCTGACGACGGCAACTCCGACCAGGGCGAGGCCTCACCGAAATTTGAAGTAGCTAATCTTATAAAATTTCACAACCTATTGACAAAATTGTAATTGCGACAAACTTATCTCTGATGTTCTCGTTGACGCACATAGTTCCATCATCTAGTAACCCTTTACCAATGAAACGCAAGATGTGGTGGTTAAAACGGTATTCGACTCCCCACCTCTGTGCTCGCTATCTGATGCTCTTTTGTGCCCTTGGTTTTGTTCTGTTACCCACCTCCTATGTATGGGCGAATCCAGCTGGAGAGCAGGTGGTGGGTGGGGCGGCCACGTTCCAACGGGATGGAAATAAATTAACAGTGAATCAGGCCACCGACCGTTTGGCGGTGAACTGGCAGAGCTTCAACATCGGGGCGGGGGAGAGCACCCACTTTAATATGCCGAGCTCGACCTCTGCCGCACTGAATCGGGTCATTGGTGGAAATCCCTCTTCGATTTATGGATCCCTATCGGCGAATGGTATTCTGTATCTGATCAATCCTAGCGGAATCTTGGTTGGCCCCGGAGGCACGGTGAATGCGGCTTCCTTTATGGCATCCACGCTCGATGTCAGCACGGAACAGTTTATGAATGCTAAAAACGGGGCAGGCATGAACTTTTATGGCTCCTCTGGCGAATCGATCATCAACCAAGGCAATATCACCGCAGAAAAGGGAGATGTGTTTCTCGTCGCCCAGAAAGTGGAAAATCGGGGAACGATCAATGCCGCCAATGGAACGGCGGGGATTGTGGGTTCGGGGCAGAACACCGATGTGATGGTGCATGAGGTCGGAGGAAAAGGTTTTGCTATTCGGGTCGCTCAACTTCAGGGAGAAGCTGCAACCGGGTCGAACCGAGATCTGCCGGATGGGGAAGAGCTGTTGAATGAGGGTTCGATCAACGCGGCGCAGGCCGAACTAAACGCATCGGGCAATGTTTACGCATTGGCTATTAGAAACAGCGGAACGATTCGGGCGAAGGCGGTGGTGGCGAATGCGGATGGCACGGTTCGTTTGGACGGCGGCTTGGGGGATGTGATCAATACAGGCAAAATGTATGCCAAGAATGCTGGGAATGATGCCACTGCCGCGGGCGGTAGGATTGATGTCGCTGGCCAGAACGTGACGGCCTCGCCTGAATCGATCATTACGGCGGCGGGGGGGGAGAAGGGTGGAAATGGTGGGAGCGTGAAGATCGACTCGCAGGATACGACCCTTGTCCAAGGGCGGGTGGATGTGGCCGCTCCTTCGGCGGGTGCGAAGGGTGGCAAGGTGCAGCTGTTGGGGGAGCGGGTTGGGTTGTTGGACGGGGCTAAGGTGGATGCGAGCGGCGGGGCGGGCGGTGGGACGGTTTTAGTGGGTGGGGATTATCTGGGCGGGCAAACCCCATCGGCTGATTTAAAGAATCTGGCCAAACAAGAAGCAGAGCCGGTGAAGAATGCAAAAGCCACCGTGATGGCAGATACAGCGGAGATCAAAGCGGATGCGACGGTGAGCGGCGATGGCGGAAAGATCGTCCTCTGGTCGGATGAGTACACCGGCTTTTACGGAGATCTTTTTGCCAGAGGTGGAGTAGAGGGCGGGAATGGTGGCTTTATTGAAACTTCATCGAAAAATAATCTGCAGGCGATGGGAGCGGGTATCGCATCGGCGGCAAATGGAACCGGAGGACTCTGGTTGTTGGATCCAAGCAACCTTGTAATCTCCTCCCTCGCAAGCTCGGGGGGCTCCTTTAATTCTGGCAACCCGAATGTCTTTACTCCTGATGGCACGGTAAACACGGCCGTTGTCAACAATGGGACCATTCAGAACTCACTCAACGCTGGGACCGATGTTACGTTGCTGACCAGCGGGGCCGCGACTGGAACAGGTGACATCACCATGACGGCTGGGATAAGCAAGGACGCCACTGTATCGGGCACGGCATCCACACTTACGATGATTGCTGCAGGTTCGATTGTTATCTCTCAAGCCATCAGCTCGGTTGACGGTGATCTCCCGTTGGTTCTGGGCGCCCAAAGCGGCGTCACGATTGGGGCGAATATTACCACTCTTGGTGGAAACCTAACCGTTCGGGGGGCAACAGCCGATGGGGCCTCCTTAGCGGCAAGTACGACAACGGTTACCATGAATAGCGGAACAGTGTCGACTCTTGGTGGAGACGGCCTCGGCAATTTAAGCATCACTGCGACAGGGCCGGTCAATCAAAAGGGTGGAACGCTTTTAATTAAGGGAACATCCTCGATCACGACAGGTGGCGCTGCGATCACATTAGCCCAGACGGCAAATGACTTCACCGGATCGGTGAGCTTAAACAACACAGGTGCCAACGCAGTGGCGGTTACGGACGCCAATACTCTAACACTAGGAAATTCAACTATTGGTGGAAGCTTTGGAGTCGTTACGGGGGCTGGATTGGTAGCGGGTGGATTAAACCAGTCTGGTATTTTGACTATTGCAGGAATATCGACCATTACCTCTTCTGTTGCGTCAACTGACATTGATTTATCGACTCAGGCCAATCTTTTGACTGGTACCGTGGTGATTGGCGGAACCGCTTCGAACGTGCGTGACTTCAAATTGCGGAACACGAGCGCCACTGCATCTGCGGTGACTAATTTAGGAAACTCAACAACAACCAGCTTGAGAGATTTCACCATTTTTTATGACAATGCTAGCTTCGCGATCCCGAGTTTGGTTTCTGTTCTCACCTTAAGAAACATTTCCATCACCGCCAATGGGGGCAACATCACTCAGGCTGGTGGCATCTTGCCGACCGGAACTGCCACCTTTTCTACAAGCGGTGCGAGTGGTGGCAATATAGACCTTTCCAACGCATCGAACGATTTTCAAGGCACAGTGAATGCAACTGCATCCAATACTGCCAAAAATATTTCAATCTATGATATCAACGATCTCCAATTAGGTCAGATCGTGCTTGGAGCGGGAGCCGGTAACCTAAGTCTCACCTTTGGTCAAAATACTGACACAAACGCAGGGCTCACGATGAGTGAGACGGGACGAATCCAAATGGAAGGTGGTACAGGCCAGCTCCTTCTTACGCCGACTTCTTCCTACACCGACATTCTTTTGGGGGTCTTAACGGCAAACGCAAACAGCATTGCAGTAGCTGCTTCCGGTATTACGATTACGAATCCTGGAAACGTGCGGGATCTGAATATTCGCAATGTAAACGGTTCGGCAAACTTTGCTTCCTCTTTGGCTCTTGTTCTTCCTGCAACATACTCCCCTAATTTAAGAGATATCTCCCTCAACCTTCCCAACTCTAGTTTCGCCATTCCTGCTTTAGCTCAGTCCAGTCTTCGCAATATAAATGTTTTTGCTAATGGGATTACGACCGGAGCCATTACATCGCCGAACGGTTTGATCAACCTTTATTCTGTTGGGAATTTCACGATTACTGGGAATGTAAACACTCTTTCAGGTGATATCGGCCTGAAATCGGACGCTAATCTGACGATCAATGACGGCATTCAAATTGGAGCGAGCACAACAGGAAACATCACCCTGTTCGCAGATGCAGATGCAAGCGGTGCGGGCACTTTGAGTATCGGGATTACTAATGGCACTGGGACTATTATTGGAAATGGTGCTAATAATGGTACTTACAGAATCCAAGCTGATACCCTCGTTTTAGGCGCAGGTGCAGGCGCCAATGCCTCTATAGTTCAAGGATCGGGAACTGTTATCTTTGCGGCTAGTGAGCTTAGCGTTGACATTGGCCTCGCAAATGTAGTTCCCACTTTTAACGTTACTCAACTGGCCCTAAATAGAGTTTTTTCACCTGGAACAGTCCAACTGGGGGATGAGTCCCAACTGGGCAATATTCTCTTAGGCAGTCTTTCTTTAACAGCTAATACCTTCAAAACACTCAGTCTTGTGACGAGTGGAGCAGGTTCCGCTCTGTTGCCGTCTGCGGGAAGTATTTCACTGAGATCTTTCGGGATTAACTTCGATTTCAATACGAATGTCGATCTTTCAAATTCCAGTCTGATTTTGGATACCACTTCGGCTGGCTTTTACCCGACGGGGGCAAACGTCTCATTTTTGAAGCAGGTAGATTCTGATCGGACATTGGCGACCTCTGGTGGAGAGCTTTCAATTACCGCCGGCTCGGCTGGTGATGTCGTTTTTCAACGTTCAGTCGGCGGAATCAACCCCCTCGCTGTGTTAAGCGTTATTCAGGCTAATACAGTTAATTTAAGTCGAGTTACCAGTCGGACTACTGGTCTGTCTGGGGATGGAGGCCTAGTTTCCATCGTGGGTGATACGATTAAATTAGGTGGATCGATTACATTGACTGGAGTCACGGCTGGGCCTGGTGTTGGAGACGCAGGAGGGCAGCTTTTTGTGTCTGGAAACACTGTCACGGTGAATGGAACATTCAACGTAAGCGGTGGCGATGGTGTTGCACCCTTGACCGGGAGCGGGAATTTTCCTGGAGGACCATCGGGTGAAATTCAGATAAGAGCACTTGATTCAATCCTAGTTCTTAAAGATCCATCGGCTACTATTCGTGGAAACTTTATAGCACTCGGCGGAAATCCTTCAGGGGGGAATGCTGGTTTTGGCGATGATGGTGTTGTCGTGTTGGATAGTTTGAAGGATATAATATTTACAACGGACCAAACCGCATCCCGCCAAATGGAGTATCAGATAACTGCTGGTAGAAATCTGTTATTTGCAGCAAACGGTAGCCAAGCCGGTGCCTACGATCCTACTAGACCGTTAAATCTATCTGGGCTAGCTGGCGGGGTAAATTTCATCACTAATATCGACAACACTGACGTGGTGAGAACTGATCTAGAATTCAATTTTTCAGGGCGGGTTGACGACGGCATTTTGTATATGGCCGCTGGTTCGTCCATCCGAACAAATGGTGGGCAGTTATCCATTGAAGATAATAAGAAAAAGGATGTTCAAATTACCTTGGCAAACGTCGACGTCACTAATAGCTCTTACTTCGGATTTGGTTATTCGGGTACCAATGATCTTTATTTTTCAGGGCAGATATCTGGAAATTCCTCGGATGGTTCGAGTGGTGCGGTAATTTCCATACTAGCGGCAGGCGCTAATCTGAAAATTGATGGCGGAGTGATCGCCAATGCAACTGCTGGGGGTAGCGGCGGGACTATTAAGATTGTAGCAAAAAATCTGGAGACACCTCAGATCTCTGCCAACGGTAGTGAAACAATCACAATAGGAACAACCATTGTTTCTCCAGGATTGGGTGGGATAGTTAATATTGTAACGTCCGGCGGAAGCATTGATGTTCAGCAGATTTTAGCCAAAGGAGGTTCCACAGCTTCTCCAAATTACACATTGGGGGCGAATGGAGGAAAAATCACAATCTCCGATACTAGTTCCGCTTCTAATTTTGATATCGTTCGCGTTGACGTAGGTGGAGGAGATTCGACGAACGGTATCGGTGGAGCGGGAGGCACAATAGAGTTTGAAGCAATATCGTTAAAGTTACCTCAATTTATAAGTGCTAATGGTGGTTCCGGAGAAACTGCCCTGAACCGCGGAGCTTCTGGATCGGCAACATTTAAATCAACGGCAGGAGATATTACTTTTGGCTCGCCAAACATCACTGTGGGTGGGAATTCCTCCTTAACGTTGAATAGTAGCGAGGATTTGATTCTAGGGGTTGTTGCGCAACCCGGAGCGTCGCCGAACTACAGAAACTTGATTATGAATGACGGATTGTCCAGTGGGCCTCTCGGGACTCTCACTCTTAATTATGGTTCTTCGAACGGAAATGCCCAACTCCTCATGGGGTCCTCTGCTCAAATCTCGGTTAACGGTGGTAACATCGTGATCAGAAGAGATAATAGTGCTGCTGTCACTGGTGTAAACCCTGACAATGGTTTTGACAATGGTGTGATGCGCTTGGGATCCATTGTGCTCAGCACCCAAAGTGGAAGGGGAGATGCAGGGACTGTTTCGTTATATGGATATAAATCCGGCGCCCCCACACCAGAGAAATCCGACGTCATAGTGTTAGGAGTTATCATAGCGGATGGTTCCAATGCGGACACAACAGAATCCACAGGATATTCGGGTGGCTCCATCACTATCGATGCGAAGGATGTAGAGCTTCGTAGCGTTTATGCAAGGGGAGGTGCCGCCACTGGTCTTGTTGATACTATTACGACAGCATTCGGTGGAAATGCTGGAAGTATTAACATTACTGCGGAGACGATTAAATTGACACGCGACCTGCTTATGAGTGGTGGTAACGCCGCAGGAGATCAAAACGGTTTTGGTGGAGGCGGGGGCAACATTACTCTAACTGGAGATGTCGTTCTTAATTCTGGCAATAGCTCAAAAGGAACCATCACCCTGAACACTGCGGGAGGAAGCGGCTTTGGCGGAGGCGAGTTTGGCATTGGTGGGCAGATCGACACCCGAGGTTCATTGGAGGGGACTGTCAGCACTTCGAACACACTCCAGCTGATCCATGGTTCGGGCAACGTAACTCTTGGTCTAAATTCGGGCGATTCCATATCCATAGGAACTATTATTACAGCCGATCCTCAGGGCAATGCTCTTAACAGCACTGGTGACTTTACTGTGTACGGAAGTTTGGACACTCAGAGTCTGGTCACTCAAGGATTTGGGTACAATGTTGAGCTCTTGGGTGGCGGAACGATCGCAAACCGAGTCACATTCCTCAATACTGGCACCACGAGGATTGGGGCGGCTGGCGTAACCACCACCCTCACGGACGGGTTTGATGCCCTGAACGGAACGACTGCACCTTCCACTCTGCAACTGGGTGGAACGATTAAAACGGTGACAGCGACGACGGGATCCATGTTGGCGAACACGACAGTGCTGGTCGCAGATACCACCCTGAATTCTGCAGGAAATATTATTCAATTTGGCTCATTGGATGGCACGTACGGCCTGACTTTGGCGGCTGGGGTTGCCGGGGGAAATACGACGTTCTCAGGAGCAGTCGGGGACACAACGCAAGTTGGTCAAATCACGGTAGACAGCGGAGTGACAGGTTTGGTGAATTTTGCTTCGACCGTCAAAGCCACTGGCATTCGGTCTTCCGCTACATCGCAGCTGACCTTCAACAACGATGTCACGTTGAGTGGTACTGGCGGGGCAGCCACCGACCTTGGGGGGACCCTAACTCTTAACAATGCGGCTTATGTTGATGATCTGACGGCAGTCCTGAGTTTTCTGGGGGCGGGAGCTAAGACATTTTCTGGAGCGACCACTTTATCTGGTGGACCTATTGAGTTTGGAGGGTTGGGAAATTACACAGTGACCGGCACGATAGATGGAGCTCAAAATCTTGTATTATCCGGTCTTGGGACTAAAACCTTCACCGGAATCTTGGGAGGGACGACGGCGTTGGGAACAGGCACGGGTGCAGCAATCTCGATGTCGGGAGGCAATGTGGTGTTCGGAAAACTAACTACGGCGAGTGGAATTGTTTCGACAGCTAACGTGGCTTTGACAGATACCACTACATTAGCTGCAGGGGATACTGCAAGTAGCCTTACTGGTGATGTCGATTTGTTGGGTGCAACCCTAACTTCAGCGGGCACTGTCGGCTTAGGCGACTCAGCGGCTGATTCGGTAAAGCTGGGTGGAGCGGTTCTTTTGAACGGCCTTGGGGCCGTCAACGTGGGTGGAACGGTGACGGATAACGCTGGGTTTTCATCCTTCACGCAGGCAGAAACCTCTGGAAAGATCAGCTTTAATGAGGATGTGACGCTGGATGTTGCGAATGGGCTCGTGACTCTGAATGGAAATGTAGGTTTGAGTGGAATGAGCTTTAGTACGGTGGGAACGGTTACCCTAGGGAACGCATTGAAGGACTCAATTACACTCACAACTGCTGCAGTCACATTGACTGGAACGGGTACGTTTGCAGTCAATGGAGTGGTTGTCGGAGGTGACCAGGATCTGACGTTGAGCGGGGCGGGCGGAAAGACATTTGCTGGTGCACTGAGTGGTTTGGGTACCCTCGCTTTAACTGCTGGAACCGGGACGTTTAACAAGACCGTATCGGGGGTATCCTTCAATCAATCTGGGGGGGTGGCGGTGTTGAATGGAAACGGAACATTTACCGGGGCGAGCACGCTGGGGGGAACCAGCACAACCTTGAACGGTATTACTTTTACTGCAGGAACAACGGATGTAACGGGTGCGTTGACTACTACAGGAGCGACTACGTTGACAGGCGGGTTGATTACGCTGAATACAGCATCGGATGTAATCTCAAGTTCTGGGCTTCTCACTATGGGAAGTGCAGTTTCGATCGGACAGGGAGCCACGTTGAATGGGGCAGGCGCGTATAAGTTAAGCGGGACGGTCAATGGGGCCAATAGCCTGACCCTAAATGGTGCTGGAGCCAAAACCTTCTCTGGGGCAGTCGGCACAGGAACAGCTTTGACCACGATCACGCAGAACGATGCCTCAGGATTAGTCACATTCGCAGAGGACGTTACGATGTCAGGTGCTGGTACCTTTAACCAAAACCTTGTGTTAGCTGGGCTTAATATGACCAGCACGGGCTCAACCCTGACGTTCGGCAATGCGGGAACCGACACACTAGTGATTAGTGGGGCGACCACGATTCAGACCGCAGGTAAAGATATAACTCTTAATTCTGCTACTACTCTAAATGCGGCTCTTACCATGAGTGATCTTGCAGCTGCGGGCGGAATAACAACACTTTCAGGTGCTGTAAAAGGTAAGAGTTCCAATCTAACGATAACGACGGATAATCTAGTGGTTGGGAATACGGTTCAAACGGGGAGTGGTGTGGTTTCGTTGACTAAAAAAGACGGGCTTGCCTTAACTGTGGGTGGAGTTGCTCCTGGATTCCTGAACGCCACAGAGATCAGCAGGATCAGCACCAGCGGGGGACTGACGGTCGGCACGGGAGGGGATATCACAATCGATCAGTTGGTAATAGATGATACCGATCAAATCACTGGAGCTTTTCGGATGGTGACAACGGGTGGCGGCATACTCGTTAACCAGTCCGTGCAACTCAATGAATTGAGCGGTTTTGCAGCAGGCGCTTTAACGGCTACAGGAGGCAATTTAAGTGCGCTATTAGTCACCAAAGGCTTTAGGAATTTGACTTTAGGGGCAGGAGGACTTGAGTATTTTGCCCCTGCCTCAATGAGACTATCCGGAGTGGAGGTCTCAGATGACATTATTATTGGAAGTGTTAATTCTTTGACGGTTAACGGATCGGTAGCCTCCCGTTTAGGCAACATTGATTTGGGCGCGGGTGGGGATATACAAGTCTCTTCTAGGATTACTGCGCCAGCTACTATTGTCGTTGATTCAGGCCGATATTTTATTAATTACTTTACTGGAAATCCATTCCAGAGCGCCGATGTACGCATTGTGACGTCCGATCTCTTTGCTTCAACTTGGCCTTCGAATGGAGCAGTTCCTGGTCTGGAGATTGTATATGGACCTAATAGCATTGATCAGTTAAGTGCGAACCAGATTGGAGTATCGACGACCCTGTTGGCGGGCAACGCAGCGCCTTATATTCTCGAATTTACGACTGGAACAGGACAGCCCTACATTTTCGCTCAGCAGGCAGCGATTCCACCAGTAATGATGCCTGCGGCACTGACGGGTGGAAACGGATTTGCGAAGACGATTTCCTACAGTGCGGATGAAATCGAGATGATGACCCCCGAAGAGCGATCTGCTTACGAGAACCAGCAGAGGCAGGTATCTGCCCGTGTGATTCTACAAGGCCAGAGTGGGGAGGGTGAGGAAATTGGAGCTCCTACGGAAGGAAGAACACCGCAGGCTGCGATCCCAGCGGTCCAGATACCTGTTGCTCCTACAGCTCAAGTTCTGTTGGAGGGTAAGCCCTTGGCGGGTGCTAAATCGGATCAAGAAAGAGGAGATGCGAAGAGGATTCTGAAAGTTCGTCCCACACGGGCTGTAGCAGTGCGTTCTGGATTCAATGTGAATGAGGTGATGGAATCGGAGCGGATGGCGGCCGAGGTTAGCGTGGGGTCGGCTCCCGTTGTGCAGAGCCGCTAGTCGCCGGCTTTTTAGCTTTTCACCATCTTTTCTTAACTTCTCAACAAGTTGTTATTCCGGGAAAGCTGTTGCGCTTGTCCCCTCCAATCTGAAAGTGATCATCACAGCCAATGGGGTACGTGTGTACATTAAGGTCTATAAGTTGGATTCCGCTCTTCTTGGGCGCAATCGCATATGGACAGAACGACAACGCTTTCTTGCCCTCAAGAACGCAACCTCCCAGCGTACAATTTGGTCAGGGGTTTCAGGATATTGCTCCAAGTCTTCCAACCTCGAAGCCAGGCACTGTGCAGACGATCCCGAAGGTGGAACAACCCGAAGGATCAAGTCGGGGCCGTGAATCGATTATAACGGCAGAATTAAAGGGTTTGGTCTTCGTTGAAACAGAAGATCAGATCAAGGCGGATGGGGTGTCCGGAGTCGTTGGTGTGATTGGCAGTTCCGATCTTCTGCAGAGACCGCAATTTGCGACAAAGATGCAAAAGTTTTTTGGCAAGCCTGTGACTTTGGGTGGGTTGGACGAAATAACGAAAGAGGTGATCAACTATTTCCGGGATCAAGGTTTCCCCGTGGTCAATGTGGTTGTCCCCCAGCAGAACGTGAAGGATGGGGTGATCCAGATTCTTGCTATTGAAGCGAGAGTGGGGAGAGTTAAGGTTGAGGGGGCGCGCTGGTTTCGTCCTGACAATATCCGTGCAGAAGTAGGATTGCGCGAAGGGGACAAGATTGATGCCAATCAGTTGGAGGACGATGTGGCATGGCTGAATACAAATCCGTTCAGGACCTCTGACTTGATCTTTGAGCCTGGAGAAAAGGAGGGGACAACGGACCTAGTGATCCAGACGAAGGATCGATTGCCTTTGCGCCTCTATACGACCTTTGATAACTACGGCATCGATTTGACGGGCAAAAACAGGCAGTCGCTTGGATTTAATGTTGGAAATATTTTCAGCTTGGACCATCAAGCGGGCTTTCAGTACACGACTGCTTGGAAGGATATTTTCAACTCGATGAACGCCTACTCAGGATCGTATTCCATCCCATTTCCTTGGCGTAACAGCATGACCATTTACGGGAGCTATACAAAATCGGACGCCACCCTAGCTGATGGACAAAACCTGCAGGGGGACAGTTGGCAGATTAGTGAGCGCTATAATGTTCCGTTGCCTTCCTTTGGACCCCTTAGTCACTCGTTCTTTGCCGGAACCGATTTCAAACAGTCAAAGAACGCGCTGATCATATTCGGTACCAATATTGGGGCTGGCGAGAATAGTGGGTTAGCCCCATTTAGCATTTTTCAGCTTACGGCTGGATATGATGCCACTGTCCGAGATGATTGGGGGCTAACATCAGGTGAGGCTGCTGTGTACTACAGTCCAGGAGGCGTGAGTGGCTGGAACAACCAAAATCAGTTCAACCAAGTTGTTCAGAATGCAAACGATAATTACGTGTATGGGAAGTTTAACTTCAACCGTACTTTTATTCTGCCTTATAAATTTACGATTTCAGGGAATTTCAACGCTCAGCTTGCTTCAACACCTATGATGCCCACCGAGCAGTATGGCATTGGCGGCTACAATACGGTTCGTGGGTACGACGAGCGCTCGGCGAACGGGGATCAGGGATATATCGTCAATGTTGAGTTGAGAACGCCTCCAGGAAGTATCTTCAAGATTTTTGGGGATCAAAGTGTGGATGACTCGTTTCAATTTATTGGCTTTTTTGATTACGGGTACACGGAGGACATTCAGGTACCCGCGGGTACATTGGAGCAAACAGTCTACCTAATGAGTTTTGGTCCTGGGTTGCGATATAATATCGATCGTTTTGTTACCGTGCGTTTTGACTGGGGATTTCAGCTCCACCAGGCACCCATTGGAAGTGTTACCGGCTCGCGAGCAGAATTGAGCGCCACAATCGCCTACTAGGATCAAAGGCAGGGTCAGGCGTGAGGTTTTAGACCCCCTTAGAGGTATTTGCCGGGGTTGAGGAGGTGCCGGGGATCGAGGGTACGTTTGATTTTTGTGTGAAGGGAGCGGAGGGTGGGGGTGGTGGCGGAGTTCCACCAAGGTTTTTTGGCTAATCCGATACCGTGCTCCCCACTGATGACGCCGCCCATGGCGAGGACTCCTTGGAAAAGCTCGTCGAGAATGCGGTGCATCCTGCGATCGTCCGGCTTGGTCCCAGCCGGGGCCATCAGGTTGACGTGAATGTTGCCGTCTCCCGCATGACCAAAGCTGGAAATAGGCACGCCATGCTTCTTTTGTAGCCGCGCGGTCAACCGAAAGAGATCCACTACCCGACTTCGAGGAACGGTGACGTCTTCATTCAGTTTCACGAGCCCTGTGTCCCTCAGGGCGTAGCTAAAGCCTCTGCGAATCTCCCAGATCTTTTCACAAGCGGTGTTGCCGTGAGCCGTGACAATCTTGGATGAGGAGGCGCGCAGAACCTTTGCAGCAGCGGCAAGCTCGCTTTTGACGGAGGAGGGTTGTCCATCAAACTCCACGATAAGCATCGAATCGCAGTTGGGGGTGTTGGGAATCGCTTTTCGGGCGGCGGCGAGGGTGAAAGGATCGGCAATCTCGAGTGCGCAGGGAAGAAGTCCAGAACCGAGAATCTTTTGGACGCCCGCCGCGGCTTTGGCGACGGAGGTGAACTCGGCCCGCAGGCAGGAGCGGGCGGGTGGGAGTGGAATCAGGCGCAGGGTAGCTTCGGTAACAAGACCGAGCATTCCTTCGGAACCTGTGAAGAGGCCGATAAGATCGAAGCCGGTACGATTTTTGTGAGTGCGCCCGCCTAGGCGAACGATCGTGCCGTCGCCCAAGACAACCTCGAGTCCGAGAACATAGTTGCGAGTGACTCCGTATTTGAGGCAGCGGGGGCCGCCTGCGTTGGTAGCGATGTTTCCACCCAAGGTGGACTCTTTGAGGCTGGCCGGGTCGGGAGGGTAGAAGAGATTTCGGCGCATGGCATCAGAGCCAAGTTTGGCGGTGATGACGCCAGGTTGGACAACGGCCACTCCATCGGCAGGGGATATTTGCAGAATCCGATTCATTTTCACGAGGGAGATGACGAGGCCACCACGAACGGGAACGCAGCCGCCCACGTAGCCGCGACCGGCGCCCCGACTGGTGACGGGAATGCGGTGGCGGTGGGTGAAGGCGAGAATTTTGGAGACTTGTTCGGTGGTACGGGGAAAGGCGACAGCGGTCGGGAGGGCGGAAGCTACCCAAGCGTCGGAGGAGTTGGCCTGAAGGATGGCGGGGTCGAAGCGGATAACACTTTTTGGAAGGAGACGGGCCAGGGAGCGGAGGTGTGATTTCATTTTCGGCGACGATCGGCGAGGACTCGGTTCACTTCGCGATCGGTTTGGCGTTTGATGAGGTCTTGGCGTCTGTCTCGATGTGTTTTGCCTGTTCCAAGCCCAACGAGGATTTTGAATCGACCATTTTTTAAGTATCCTTTCAGGGGAACGAGGGCACGACTGCCTTTTTTCTCAATCTGGCCGAGGAATCGGATAATCTCGTTGCGGTGAAGGAGAAGTTTGCGGGGGCGTTCGGTTTCGAGATTTGCACGATTGCCGTGGCTGTAGGGGGCGATGTGGAAGGAGTAGAGCCAAGCTTCACCGTTTTCGATTTTGCCGTAGGCGTGGGCGAGGTCGCCTCCGCCCGCGCGCAGGGATTTAATTTCGGCACCCGTGAGGACGATTCCAGCTTCGACCGATTCGGAGATGGCGAAGTTGTGGCCGGCTTTCCGGTTTTGGATTTCGATCGTTTTCAGGGTGCTTGACCCCGGAGGCAGAGGAGGTGTTAGGAGGACTTCTTTGCGCGAGTTTTGCGCACCGTCTTGGTTGGAGTGTCACTGGAGGGGCCACCAAGAACTTCGTAACCGAGTTTGCCGTCTGCTACTTCATGAAGGGCTACATCCATAAAAGTCATCCGAGGTGTGACCGCGATCATAGGGCGGTAGCCGAGGCCAAGTTGTCGCACGCGTTTGGAGACCACATTGATCAAGATTTGCGGGCTACTGACTTTGGCAAGGGCTGAATTGACAAGTTCGCTTCTCATAATGATTTAGGATTGTTTTGCATTATGTCGTAATCGGGGCAGATTGCAAGGGTTAATCCGGAGCGTAGCTCAGCTTGGTAGAGTACCAGCTTTGGGAGCTGGCTGTCGTGGGTTCAAATCCCACCGCTCCGACCCTCCTTCGCGCCTAGCCCTACCGGGGAGGCGCTTCGGAGGGCTCCGCCCAAGCGAATGTGTTCGAGAGGTGCTTCGGAGGGCTCCGCCCGAGCGATCAGTTCGAGAGGCGCTTCGGAGGGATTCGCTTGAACAAAAAACGAAGGAGGGTCGCCCTTCGAAGCTCTGCAAATGTGGAGCGAAGTAGGGCGGTGTTTGTGTTGAAAACAGTTTACCTACTGAGAAGTCTTTCGAATCCACAAAGGACCTATGTCGGGGTGACAACTGATTTTGACCGCAGGCTCGAAGAGCATAACTCTGGCAGGGCGCCACACACAGCGCGATTTAAGCCTTGGGAAATCGTTGTGGTCCTTGAGTTTTCGAATGATACCAAAGCCGATTTGTTTGAAGCATACTTAAAGTCTGGATCGGGCCATGCCTTCGCAAGGAAGCGGTTTTGGTAATCCAACCTGCCGGAGGCGAAAGAAGATTAGGCCAGGGGAGGGTATGCGGGGGCCAAATCCCACCGCTCCGACTCTAGTAAAGCGAATTAAGTTGCCAAAGTGGGCAAAGCGAAACCTAGGAAAACATTCTGCAGTTTATTCGAGTTAGGGATAGAGGCGATAGGGAGTAGGTAGATTGTCTACCGCTTGCCATAGGCAGGCCGAGGGGAGCAGAGTGAGTGGATGAAGCTAATCCCCTTATTTTTAACGCTTGGAATGTTGGCGGTGAGTGGATGGGCAGAGGATTACAAGCCAGAGCCCTATTCAGCAGAACTTGTGAAAAAGGCAGAGGCGGGTGATGCGGAGGCGCAAAAAAATCTCGGAATTTGTTATGAGGAGGGCAACGGCGTTACCCCTGATTGGAGCAAAGCGGCGAAGTGGTTTACAAAGTCGGCTGAGCAAGGGAACGCGGTGGCACAAGTCTTTCTTGCTGGGTGCTACGAGTATGGCAATGGCGTTGCCAAAGATGAGAAGGAAAAGGTGAAGTGGTTGACTAAATCGGCTGAGCAAGGAGATGCGTTGGCACAAGTCCGTCTTGCTGGATGTTACGAGCTTGGCAGCGGCGTTGCCAAGGATGAGAAAGAAGCGGTGAAGTGGTATACGAAAGCGGTTGAGCAGGGGAATGCGTCGGCACAAGGCGATCTTGGTTCGTGTTATTTCAAAGGAACCGGGGTTGCCAAAGATGAGAAGGAGGCGGTGAAGTGGTACACGAAGTCGGCAGAGCAGGGGTACGCGCAGGCACAATTCAACCTTGGTGTTTGCTACTACGAAGGCAAAGGGGTTACCAAAGACTACGAGGAAGCGGTGAAGTGGTACACGAAGTCGGCTGAGCAGGGGTATCTCCAGGCAAAGATGGCGCTCGAAAAGTTGGCTAAGCAAGGATTCGCGCCAGCAAAAAAAACATGCGAGCAAAGTCCAGAACACTATTCACCAGAACTGGTGAAAAAAGCAGAAGCGGGAGATCCGGTGGCACAATACGATCTTGGCATGCGCTACTACAACGGCCAAAGCGTTACCAAAGATGAAAAAGAAGCGGTGAAGTGGCTTACGAAGTCGGCTGAGCAGGGTAATGCAGATGCCCAATTTTGGCTTGGGAATATATATCAAAGTGGCAAAGGCGTTACCCAAGATTACAAAGAAGCGGTTAAGTGGCTTACGAAGTCGGCTGAGCAGGGGAACGCGATGGCACAACTCATGCTTGGTATGTGTTATTATCATGGAATTGGGCCTGCCAAAGATAAAAAGGAAGCGGTGAAGTGGTACACGAAGTCGGCAGAGCAGGGGGACGCGCAGGCACAATTCAATCTTGGCCTTTGCTACTACAAAGGCGAAGGCGTTACCAAGGATTACAAAGAAGCGGTGAAGTGGTACACGAAAGCGGCTGAGCAGGGGGATCAGGAGGCAAAGATGGCGCTCGAAAAGTTGGCTAAGCAAGGATTCGCGCCAGCAAAAAAGGAACTCGAACAACTAAAATCTAAGTGATGCGGGGTGGGCGTCGGTTGAGGGGGCAGGGAAGTAGTGGGCAAAAGTGGGCACGAACTTGTCGTGAATTGTGTTAAACTTTTCGAAACATCGCTTTGTAAAATGTTGTAGTTGTTGACTATTAGCTTTTTTTGTCCGCTTTCAAATCCCACCGCTCCGATGGTTCGCGAAGCGAACCGAGGAGCGGTAATCCAATCTGCCGGAGGCGAAAGAAGATTAGGCCAGGGGTGGGTGTGCGGGGGCCAAATCCCACCGCTGTTTAAGTGTCTGTCTCCAGAAAGGACGACTGGGACAAGCATCCCTACCTGTGTTTTATCCGTAAGCGTGATGGTTCGCGAAGCGAACCGAGGAGCGGTAATCCCTACAGCCGGAGGCGAAGGAGGATTGGGCCAGGGGCGGGTGTGCGGGGGCGCTTCATTTGGTCCCCCTTTGCCCCTAGACCTATGCTAGATCCTTTCCAAGAGCAGGGATTGTGCGCTTACGCGCACCTGCATTGGTCCCCGTTTGCCCCAAGACCTATGCCATATCCTTTCCAAGAGAAGGGATTGTACGCTTCGCGCATTGGCATTGGTCCCCGTTTGCCCCGAGACCTATGCCAGATCATTTCCAATAGTAGGGATTGTGCGCTTTCGCGCACCTGCATTCACCGCCTTAAATCAATCGTCCCTACCAAGGATGGGTTGGCCTTCATCAGGATTGCTCGCGGTAGGTTTTCTGAATATAACACTCTTATGTCCTTACATCGTAGTTTACGTTCGGGTGGTTCCACGGCCGCGAAGCGCAACGTTTTAAAGCGTTTTGAGCGGGTTACCTTGTTGAAGAAGCGTGGTCAGTGGAAGGCTGGAATGAAGTCGACCGGCCTTCCCAAAACCAAGCCCGAGTGATGCCTGCCGATCCCGCCCCCAGCGGGGAGGGGATGAGGCTCAACCGCTATTTAGCCGCTGCTGGTCTGGGGTCTCGAAGGGGTTGCGAAGCTCTTATCACTGAAAGACGGGTACGGATCAATAAACGTCAGGCTGAAAGTCCTGCGGAACGTGTCCCTGACGATGCCCAAGTCACAGTGGATGGTCGACCTGTTCGAGCCTCTCAAGCCGTCGTCATAGCCCTCCACAAGCCAAGGGGAGTCGTTTGTACCGCCTCGGCTCAAGATAAGAGGCCGATTATTACCGATCTCATGCCTCGGTCTTTTGGCCGCCTTTTTACCGTGGGACGTTTGGATGCAGAGAGTGAGGGTCTGTTGATTCTGACCAATCAGGGGGATCTAGCCCAACGGTTGGCCCATCCAAAAAATAAAGTTGAGAAAGAGTATCGTGTGAAATTGGATCGGGTGCCTGATGTGGCGGCATTAAAGCAGTTGGAGAAAGGGGTTCGGCTCGAGGAAGGGATGGCCCGAGCGGAGAGAATCCAGCTTCTAGGTGGCAAGGAGGTGAGGATGGTTTTACGGCAGGGAATGAAGAGACAGATCCGATTGATGTTCCGCTGTCTTGGTTTTACCGTGGAGAGATTGAAAAGGACACGAATCGGAGGCTTGGAGCTGGGCCAGTTGGTTCCAGGGGGATGGCGTGTCCTTTCCTCTTACGATCAAAGAAAGCTGGAGAGTAAGACGTGAGAGCTGAGGGCAAAGGAAGGTTTTCAGGCAAAGCGGACCCTCGTGCGGCCCGATTCAGCAGGTCGGTGCACTTTGATCAACGATTGGCCAAGCACGATTTAGAAGGGAGTCGTGCTCATGCGACGATGCTGGGTCGGGTAGGGGTGCTGACGCGAAAAGAGGTGGCCGCGATTCTCAAGGGGTTGAATCGGATTGAGCGGGAGATCGAGGCGGGAACATTTCGGTGGAAGGATTCACTGGAAGATGTACACATGAATCTAGAGGCGGCACTGACGGATAAAGTTCCAGCCGGTGCCAAACTTCACACGGGGCGGAGTCGAAACGATCAAGTGGCAACCGATTTACGTTTATGGATTCGGGAACAGATCCAAGGCGATTTGGGGGCCGTACGAGATTTGCAGAAAGCGTTGCTTCAAATGGCAGAAAAGCATCAAGGAGTCGTATTGCCTGGGTACACGCATTTACAGAGAGGTCAGCCCGTGACCTTGGCTCACCACTTTTTGGCATATGTGGAGATGCTCGAACGGGACCATGGAAGATTGGTGGATGCTGCCAAGAGGGCGGATGTGATGCCGTTGGGATCTGGGGCTTTGGCGGGGAGTACGCTGAAACTCAACCGAGAAATCACAAGAAAGATTCTGAAGTTTGGTGAAGTTTCGAAGAACTCGATGGATGCGGTTTCTGACAGGGATTTTCTGGTGGAGTATCTTGCGGCGGTGGCTTTGGTGGGAGTCCATCTTTCGCGTTTGGCAGAGGATTTGATTTTATTTTCATCGGCTGAGTTTGGTTTTATAAAATTTGGGGAGGCTTTCACAACGGGCTCGAGTTTGATGCCACAGAAGCGGAATCCTGATATGGCGGAATTGGTGCGAGGAAAGAGTGGTAGGTTGACGGGTCATCTGGTTTCTCTTCTGACCGTGTTGAAAGGGTTGCCTTTAACTTACAACCGTGACCTGCAGGAAGATAAGGAGTGTGTGTTTGATGCGGCGGATACTGTCCGTAGCTCTCTGGAGGTGATGGCTCATGCGGTGGCCTCGTTGGTGGTAGATGGTGCGGCGTGTTTGTATGCGGTTTCTGCTCCCGAGCTATTGGCGACGGATGTGGCAGATGCCTTGGTTCGGGCGGGGCTCCCTTTTCGAAAAGCGCATCAAGTGGTGGGAGCTGCGGTAAGGCAGGCGGAGGAATCGGGCACGAGGATTGACCGATTGAGTCGGCAGGTGTGGGACAGCTTGGCTCCAGGTATGGGTCGGGTAGCGGAGGAGATTTTCGAAGGGTCTCCCGTCGCGAGGGTTAAGAGGGCCTTGCAAGCTAGGGGTACGGTTCTGGGTGCGCCGAGTTTTACGGGTGTTCAAAAAGAGCTGAAGCAGTGGAAAAAAAGAGTTCAGTAGTGGGATCTGGGCGTACTAGTCCTCCGTCGAAAGGATGGGGTAGCCCGCCCAAACGATCAGGCACCAATCCGCATCTGGATATTCCCCCTAGAACGCGGGGGGTTTTGATCATCATTGCCTTGGCGGGGATGATTTGTGCTGTGATTGGGAGTTTGATGGCGGAGAAGGGAAAAGCGGTCGAGGCGGACAAGATCGTGCATTTTGTCGGTTACACAATGTTGGGTGGACTGATGATCATGGGGTTGAGGCCCATGCTTTGGCCTTTTGGGCTGATCGGGGTGGCGGGGATGAGTGCGGCGTTGGAGTTGATTCAGCCCATTTTTGGGCGAACCACGGATTGGGGGGGTGATTTTGTAACCAACTGTCTTGCGGTGACTGCTGGCGGATCGGTAGGTCTGATTGGACGATTCTTATGGTCGTACATAAGGACGGAAGCGGTCAACGCTGAGATTCGAAAGGCAACGGTGGGTTTTGCAGATGGACAGGTGATTTTTCGGCAAGGGGAACCGAGTGATAAGTTTTATATCATCCGAAGTGGTCAAGTGGTGCTGACGAGGGAGGCGAATGGATCGACGAGTGAGTTCGCCAAAGCGGGGCCAGGTGAAGTGGTAGGCGAGATGGGTGTATTGCAGGGGCTTTCGAGAAGTGCGACAGCGACAGCGAAGGGTAAATGTTGGCTGTACGGGATGACCTTGCAGGACTTGGTGGATAAGAGGTCGGATGGGCAGGAGCATCCGGGAAGTGTGGTGGCGAGGGTGTTGGCGCAGAGGTTGCGAAAATCGACCGAAAAGATGGAGCAGGGGGAAAAGGAGTTTGGGATCGTGCTCGAGAATGCTCAGGCTGCAGTTGTAGCGGCTCAAGCTGTTCAACCTGTGGCCATGGTGCCGGCGGGTGTGCAGGCTGGAAAATCTGGACGGCGCGTTGAGGTGAAATTGAGGATGGGGTGGCGAAATGGTGAGGAGGTCAACTGGTCCGCAGAGGAGAGTATGCACGTATTGCCTTTGGCATTTGGCAGAAATCCAGGACCCAGTGGGTTGGTGGGAACGGAGTTGATCTTGTTGGATGAGAATCCCCCGCAGCGACTAGATCCTTTGCAGTTCCAGATCCATGTTCAAGGGGGAGCTGTGTTTTTAAAAGATGACCTAAGTACTCATGGGAATGAGATAAGCGGGGTGTCCGTAGGGCCTGCTTTTGGTGTGACGGAGATTGAGCTGCCTGCAGGCCAGCATGTGTTACTAGCGGGTGGAGAGGGTTCCCCCTACGTGATGGTTTTGGATATTCCTGAGTTACGGTAAGAGGGTCAGGGCCTTTCGGTGGGGGGCGGGCAAGGTGGCGGAGGCAAGTTGCTTGGAGGAGTGCCACGATCCTTGAAAACCCTTTGGGGGATTTTTAGTAACACTGACTGCGGCACAAATTTTGTAGCGTGTGTAGGGGTAGATAATCTTTCCGATTGGGGATGAGTTGTGAGATCGAGTGGCAGTAGTGGGAAGCAGGTGGAGGCCACGCCAGCGATTGGAGGGGTGTTGGTGGGTAAGCCATATTTTTTCCCCGCGCCTGACGATATGAAGATGTTCGCGCAGTTGAGTCGGGGTAGGACGAGTTTTTGTTGGTGTTGGTAGGCAAGAGCGTGAGGGGCAAACACGTCGCAGAGGGCAGGAGGAGCAGTGCGGATTTTTTGGGAGGCAGATGAGGGCACCGAGTTCCATAAGAGCCTGGTTGTGTATTCCAGGGTTCCTTTTGGGGACGATTGAGGCGGCAAGGGATTGGAGTTGGGTAGGAGAAGGGGAGCAGCGTTTTTTGGCGTAAAGACGACCCAGTACACGAGCCACGTTTCCGTCGAAGGCGGGCACGGGGACTTCAAAGGCGATGCTTGCGATAGCTCCAGCAGTATATTTACCGATTCCTGGAAGTTGGAGCAGGAGATTTGGGTCGGCGGGGAGTTCATGATTGGGTTGTCGAACAACGGCTTTGGCCAAGGAGTGGAGGTAACGCGCGCGACGGTAGTATCCAAGCCCTTCCCACTGGCGAAGGACGAGTGATTGGGGGGCACGTGCTAGGGCGGACCAGCTGGGGAATCGACGAAGCCAGCGGTGGTAGTAAGGGAGAACGGTGGCGATTCGGGTTTGTTGGCACATGAATTCGGAGACTGTGACGGGATAAGGTTTGGGGGAGGCTCGCCAAGGGAGGGGTCGATGGTGCTGCTGGTACCAGCGGTAAAGGAGGGGTAATGAGCGTTGGATTTTAGAATCGAAGAGTGGGCGGGAGGACCTAGGGTGCAGAGACATGGCTGATACAATGTTTACCCATAAGTTGGATGAGGCCCAAGTCCTGCGGTTGCGTGAGGTGATTACCGAGAAGGGGTTTGTATTTGGACCTTTAGAGTACGGGCACTTTTCGGCCCGAAAAGGGAAGTGTGTCTTGCAAATGTATCTGAGTGGAAAATTGGTCGTGGCGGGAAAAGAGGCACGGGAGTTTGTTGAGTTTACGCTAGAGCCTGAAATCTTAGGGGAGGCTCGGTTAGGATATGAAAAGGTGCGTAACCCGGATATGTACGCACCCCACTTTGGAATCGACGAGAGCGGTAAAGGAGATCTGTTTGGGCCCTTGGTGGTGGCTGGAGTGTATGTAGATGAGGATACGGCGGATCGTTTATTGGAGATTGGGGTGAGAGATAGCAAAACGATCACCTCGGACAAAAAGATTGCGGAGTTGGCTGATGAGATTGGGAAAACCGTGAGGGGGGGGATGGAGTTGGTTGCGATTGGGCCGGCGCGATACAGCGAGCTTTATAAAAAGTTTGGGAATCTGAATCGGATGTTGGCTTGGGCTCACGCCAAAGTGATTGCGAATCTGCATGCGAAGGTGCCGAGTTGTCCGCGGGCTTTATCAGATCAATTTGGTAATCCGCGATTGATTGAAGGGGAGCTGCGAAAGCAGGAAGTGGAGATCAAATTGGAGCAGAGGACAAAGGCGGAGAGCGATATTGCAGTCGCGGCGGCAAGTATTGTGGCGAGAGCTGAGTTTGTGCGTGCGCTATCCAAGCTTTCGATGGAGGCGGGAGTTGAGTTATCGAAAGGAGCCGGAGCAGGGGTGAAGCAGCAAGCGATTGAAATTTACACAAATAAGGGGAGAGAGGGATTGGCTAAGCTGTGCAAAACACATTTTCGTACTTTTTCTGAGGCGGTAGGAGACCCTGTGGCACCCAAAGTAGAGTGGAAAAAAAGGGGAACTTGAACGGGCTAATTCTAGTGTAAAAATGCCTAACCGATTGACCTGTAAAATTTTACTTGGATGCCTTACGGAAAGTGCCTACATATAGCGAGATATGGAAAACCTGACCAAAAGAGACCTAGTGGTACGGATCAGCAATGAGACCAATCTCGTCCAACAAGACGTGCTAAAGGTCATCCAGTTTACGCTGGATCACATCAAAGAATCCCTTTTAAAGGGTGACGCTGTTCAACTGCGTAACTTTGGCGTGTTTGAGATTAAGATCCGTAAAGCACGAGTCGGTCGGAATCCGAATAAACCGGAAACGGACGTACCGATTCCGGCCCGAGCGGTGGTGAAGTTCAAGGCGGGCAAGGAGATGAAGGCGGAGTTGATTCGCAATTCCACCAAATTGGCAGCGATTGTCTCCGCCTCTGGAAATAACTCATCCTCGGCGGAGTCTTGACGGACCGCTCCGGAGCCGGAGCGTTAGAATGACAGTTCAACCCCTCCCGGGGTTCCGGGATTTTTTCCCCCCAGAGCACGCGGCTTTACGGGGAATTTTTCAAGCTTGGCGCGAGGCGTCGCGTTGCAGTGGATTTACGGAGTATGAGGGGCCTGAGTTGGAGTCCTTGGAATTATATACGGAAAAGTCGGGCGATGAGATTGTCGGGCAGTTGTACCATTTTACAGACAAGGGGGATAGGCAAGTCGCGCTGCGTCCTGAGATGACACCGACCTTGGCTCGCATGGTGGCAAGTCAACATCGCAACTATCGAAAACCGATCAAGTGGTTCAGTGTGCCGCGACTTTTTCGCTATGAGAGGCCGCAAAAGGGGCGCCATCGTGAGCATTATCAGTGGAACTGCGATATTGTAGGGGAGAAGTCGCCGATGGCGGAGGCGGAGTTGATTGGGGTGCTTTGCTTGGGTCTATCCCTTTTAGGGTTGGGGCCGAAGGATGTTGTGGTGAAGGTGAGTGATCGGAGCTGGTGGGACACTTTTCTGGAAAAACAGGGGGTGGGTGAGAAAGAGAGGCCGACTGTTTTACGGACCTTGGATCGTCTGGAAGGTGCGACGGCTGAGCAGAGGCGGGAGAAGCTGGGGGCTCTAGCGGCGACTGTGGATGAAGTTTGGGAGGGTAAAAGTGCAGATTCTGAGGCGGTTGGACAGGTGCGAAAAGGGGTGGAGGCGTTGGGGTACGGGGATTGGTGTGAGACGGATTATCGAGTGGTACGGGGATTAGCTTACTACACAGGGGTGGTTTTTGAGGTGCACGATCGAGCAGGAAAGTTGCGCGCAGTGGCAGGTGGGGGCCGATACGATGACTTATTGAAGCGGCTCGGTGGTGAGGATTTGCCTGCTGTGGGGTTTGGGATGGGGGATGCAGTGCTCGCCGAACTTTTGCGGGAGAAAAAAATTGCTATGCCCCAAGCAGCAGGGGCAGAGATTTTCATCGTTGCGGAAGCGAAGGAGCAGGCGATGGCGCTGCAGATTACAGGGCAGTTGCGGAGAAGTGGGTTTTCCGTGGACTACGATCCAGGGGCAGGAAAGTGGGGGAAGCAGTTGGAGATGGCAGAGGCTAAGGGAGCACGCTGGGCTTTGTTGGTGGGGCGAGAGGTGGCGGAGGGGAAGATGGGATTGAAGGAGTTGGCCAGTCGGAAGCAGTCGGAAATTCGTTGGAGAAGTGGCACAGATGGGAAGATTTGCCTTGAGCCAACCCCGGGTGAGTGGGCGAAGGTATGCATCTGATGAAAAGGACGCACTCATGTGGAGCTCTTCGTGGTAAGGATGCCGGACAAAAGGTAAGTCTCGCGGGATGGGTCTCCGGCCGGCGGGATCATGGGGGTGTGATATTTATCGATCTAAGGGATCGGGAGGGGTTAACCCAAGTGGTCTTCAATCCATCTTTGGCGGCAGAGGTTGCGACGACGGCACATACCTTGAGGGCGGAGTTTGTGGTGAGGATCGACGGAGTGGTATCCCCGCGGCCTGAGGGAACAAAAAATGCGGCGTTGGCCACCGGGGATGTGGAGGTGCTTGCGGAAAAACTTGAGATTTTAAATTCAAGCGAAACTCCTCCTTTTCCTTTAGACGAGGATGGGGTGAATGAGGATTTGCGGTTGCGCTATCGGTATTTGGATCTCCGGCGCCCCGCGATGGCTCATGCTTTGCAGGCCAGGCATCGTGCGGCGTTAGCCATCCGCCATTATTTGGATGAGCAGGGATTTTGGGAAATTGAAACGCCGGTTCTTTTTAAAAGCACTCCTGAGGGGGCGCGAGAGTATTTGGTTCCGTCTCGTTTGAACCCCGGAAAGTTTTACGCCCTTCCTCAGTCCCCTCAACAGTTCAAGCAGTTGCTGATGGTGGGTGGAGCAGAAAAGTATTTTCAAATCGCACGGTGCTTTCGAGACGAGGATTTGCGAGCCGATCGACAACCCGAATTTACGCAGATCGATCTGGAGATGTCCTTTATTGGGAGAGAGGATATTTATCGTTTGATTGAGGGGTTGATTCAACGGGTTTGGAAAGAGGTGGGAGGTGTTGAGGTAGCGGTGCCGTTTCCGCGTGTCACTTATCGTGAAGCCATGGAGACCTACGGAGTCGATAAACCTGATCGCCGTTATGGTATGAAGCTGGCTGATTTCACGGAAACGTTCCGCTCCTCGACCTTCAAGGTGTTTCAATCGGCTGTAGCCGCAGGTGGGGTAGTGAGGGCTTTTAACGCAAAAGGTTTGGCGTGTATTACGTCCGGCCAGATTGAGGATCTGACCAATTTAGCAAAAGCACATGGAGCGAAAGGGTTGGCTTGGATCAAGGTTGAACAGGGTGAGTGGAAGTCCCCCATCGTGAAGTTTTTCAGCGAGGCGGAGAAAAAAACCCTGATCGAGAAATTAGGAGTGGAGGAAGGGGATCTGCTTCTTTTTGGCGCGGATCAGTGGATTGCCGTATGTGAGGTATTGGGATTGGTTAGGATTCGGTGTGCTGAGTATTTAGAGAAGGCAGGTAAAACGATCCGCGATTCCAAGAAGTTGGATTTTCATTGGGTGGTGGACTTTCCGTTGCTTCGAAAAGACCCCGAGCATCCAGCGCTTGTGGCCAGTCATCATCCTTTTACGGCTCCTGTGGCGGAGGATTTGCCCTTGTTGGACACCCAACCTGACAAGGTGAGGGGGCAGCATTATGACTTGGTTTTGAATGGAGTGGAGTTGGGAGGGGGCAGTATTCGGATCCATCAAGGGGAATTGCAGGATCGGATCTTTCGCGAGATTTTGAAAATCCCGCCAGAAATCGTATCCAGTCGTTTTGGGTATATGATCGAGGCGCTGAAGTTTGGAGCGCCACCGCATGGCGGAATTGCGTTGGGGTTTGACCGATTGATGGCTCTTTTTCTTGGACAGGAGAGCATTCGGGATGTCATCGCATTTCCGAAAAATGCGCGTGGTCAGGATGTGATGAGCGGGGCGCCTGCCGAAGCGACTTCGAGGCAACTGCGTGAGATTCATATTAAGAGTGAGGGCCCAGCCCAGCCCTAAATTCCGGTTCTTGCGAAAGTGGTGGTGTTGGGTAGATTTCAATCATGTCATCCTCTAACCAACCCAAAATTATTGCGTATCTAAAACCTCACTGTGGATGGAGTCGCGGAGTCCGTGCTGTGATGGAAAAATACAAACTCCCCTTTGAAGATCGGGATATTTGGAACGATATCAATCAGAGGGTGGAGATGATTCAAAAGAGCGGACAAGAACTCTCGCCCTGCGTGGAAGTCAACGGTCATATGCTGGCAGATGTTAGCGGGGATGAGGTAGAGGCTTGGATGTTGGCGCAAGGGGTAGTCAAACCGACTCAGACTGCGCTTGATGTTCCTACGGACCGGGGTTGTTCGGATGAGGAGCACGCGGCGCAACGTGGTGAAATCCCTGTTCAGTTCAAGGGGTAACATGGTTCGTGCTTTTGCTGTTTTTATAGCCCTTAGCTGTGCGGGTTTGATGGCCGAGGAGGTGGTCGCTCCTGTGGTTGTGCCTCCTGAAGAGGCAGCGGGGCAGGTCGGTAAAACAGTAACTGTTAAGGGAAAAGTGGATGGACAAAAGTCCAGCAAGTCAGGGAACACTTACCTAAACTTTGGCGGCAAATTCCCTAACCATGTGTTTAGTTGCCTTTTGAGGGCGAAAAATTTCACCGATCCGATTCCCACGTTTGAGGGTAAGATGGTCGAGGTTACTGGAAAGGTGACCCAATATGAGGGCAAGCCACAGATTGAACTTACTTCCTTGAGCGAGATTCGAGTTGTAGAGGAGGTTGTCCCTGCAGAGGCACCTCCCAGTCAGCCAGCTCCTTGAGCCGCTCGAATCAGTTTTTTGCGATTCCGATTGCCTCGGAGTGTAAAATTCGCGTATGCTTAACGCGATGCCCACTGACACTGAGAATCCAGAAATAGAAAAGATGGAAGACGTCAACAACCTGGATCCCAAGGCACAAGAGAAATTAAAAAATCTAATTCCAAAAGCTTACTGTCGTCATCGCAGTTGGGGCGTAGGGCAGATCACGCAAAAAGACGATGCGCTGGGTTCGTTTCTCATCGATTTCCGAACAAAAAAAGGTCACTCGATGGAGTTTGGTTATGCGGCTGAATCCTTGAAGCATCTTCCGGACGAACATTTAGAGGCTCGAATCCTTCGGGAAACGGATGCGATGCGAACTATGGCGCAGGATCAGGTCGCTGAATTTATGAAACTCGCTGTCGAAAGTTTGAAAAGTGAGGCTACGCCTCTTCGGCTTGAAGAAGCGATGGTCCCCCATGTTTTTCCTGCTGAAGGGTGGAAAAAATTCTGGGAAGCGGCCAAGAGAGCGATGAAAAAGGACGCTAAATTTGTCATTCCAGGAAAGAAGCATGAGCCAATCCAATACTTAGAGGAGGCACCGGATGCGAAAGCGGGTGGCTTGGAAGATTTGCAAGAGGCCGTAGGAGCCAAAAGGGTAATTGAGGCCTTGGAGAAGTTAGAAAAAGTCAGAAATGCTGGTGAACTTAAGGCAATCGCAGACGAGGCATTTCGACTGGTGGATGCCGCGGCTCAGAAGATTCCCAAAAGCCAGATCAGCCAAGTGGCTGAGTTGGCTCTCGCGAGGTCCGAATTTGCTGCTGCCGCTGGATTGCCCCCGAATATGGGATTGGTACTGGAGACGATTCTCCCTAGCGAACCCCATCGCATGGCTGTGGTGATTGAAGCGTTGCCTGCTGGCAAAATGCCGCGCTTTGCTGAACTCGCATGCCAGCAGTTGGGGGAAAGATGGACGGAACTGCTTTTTGCTCTGTTGCCACGAGCCTCGGGTCGTTTAATGGATGGCATCACGGCGCGCTTCAAAAAAGCGAACCGACTTGCGGAGTTGGAAGGTGCGTTGGATCGTCTTTTGAGAGAAAGACAGACGCATCCCGATCTGATTGTTTGGCTTTGTAGAAATCGTACAGGGGAGCTGTCGCGGCTCGCCAAACCTTCACTCTTCCTGACAGCCTTGAATGTTTTGGAGAAAGAGCAGTTGTCGGAGACAAGCCGTGGCTCTCGATTGAGAGATCTTCTTTTGGAGGATAAGGAGTTGATCCGTGACCTGTTAGCCCCCTCTAGCCCTGAAGAAGTCCGGGATGTGACGCGTTCGGCTTTAGCTTCGACCGCATTTGAGGAGTTGGACAAGCGCTCTCTGATTGGTGCCCTTGTAAAACTCTATCCGCAAGTGGGATCAATGGTAGCAGGGGAAAACCGCACGACTGTGGTGGAAGCCCCGATCGTGAGCTGGGAAAGTTTGGAAAAGAGGAAATCGGAGTTGGAGGAGATCACAACGAAAAAGATTCCTGCGAACAGCAAGGAGATCGGTGTTGCGCGATCTTACGGGGATTTGAAGGAGAATCATGAATTCAAGGCAGCCAAAGAGATGCAAGCGGTCTTGATGAGGCGTAAGGCTGAACTTGAGGCAATGATTGTTTCAGCCCAAGGAACAGATTTCAGCGGTGTGAAGGGGGATGAGGTGGCGATTGGGACAGTGGTTGAGTATCAACCTGCTGATGGGGGAGAGAAGAAGACAATTACGATTCTAGGGGCTTGGGATAGTGATCCTGACAAAGGAATTCTATCGTACCAAACAGCGGTCGCTCAGGCTTTAGTGCGTCGGAAGGTCGGGGATACAGCTGAGCTTCCTAGTGAGAAGGGTCCTCGCACGGCTGTGGTGATTCGTTCGATTCGGCCGTATCGCAGCTAATCCTTTTTAAGGCTGTCCCGATCGATGCAAACCAAGATTCGTACAGTTACAGCAAGGGAGGTTATTGATTCCCGGGGAAATCCCACGCTTGAGGCTGATGTGATTCTCCAAGGTGGAGCCATGGGCTCTGCGATGGTTCCAAGCGGGGCAAGTACAGGTATTCACGAGGCATTGGAGTTGAGGGACGGGGATGCAAAACGGTTTGGAGGGAAAGGCGTCTTGAAAGCTGTGGCAAATGTGAAGGAGAAGATTGCCCCACTTCTTGCTGGGAAAGATGCGGCTGACACCAAGGGGTTGGATCGTTTGATGATTGAGTTGGATGGAACGAAGAACAAAAAATCTCTTGGAGCCAATGCAATTCTGGGTGTTTCCTTGGCGGCAGCTCGGGCGGCAGCAGCGGCACAGGGAGTTCCTCTGTACCGTTGGCTGGGTGGTGAAAAGGCGAATGTTTTGCCTGTACCTATGGCAAATATTATCAACGGAGGGGCCCATTCGGATGCCCCGATCGATTTTCAAGAATTCATGATCGTTCCTCGAGGTCTTCCGACCTTTCGAGAGGCTATTCGATGTGGGGCTGAGATTTTTGCTACACTCAAAAAGATATTGCATGACCGCAAGCTTGGAACCGCGGTGGGAGATGAGGGAGGGTTTGCCCCTAAGCTGGAGTCCACCGATGCTGCGTTGGGAGTGATCGCGGAGGCTGTGGAGAAAGCAGGCTATTCCTTGGGAAAACAGGTATTTTTTGCCTTAGATGTAGCCAGCAGTGAATTCTTTGATGGCAAAACCAAGGAATATGTTTTTAAAAAATCAGATCAAAGACGTCTGAAAGCAGCCGACTTGGTTGAGTTCTATGTGCAGCTTCAAAAAAAGTATCCGATTATTTCGATAGAGGATGGTACGGCTGAAGAGGATTGGGATGGGTGGAAGGTTCTGACTCAGAAGATGGGGGATAAGACGCAATTGGTGGGGGATGATCTTTTTGTGACAAATGTAGAGTTTTTGAAGAAGGGAATTCAGGAGAAAGTTGCAAATTCAATTCTCGTGAAGGTGAACCAGATTGGAAGCTTAAGTGAAACGCTAGAGGCTATTGAGCTGGCGAGGTCGGCCCACTATACGGCTGTGATTAGCCACAGGAGTGGAGAGACAGAGGACTCGACCATTGCAGATCTAGCGGTTGCCACAAATGCTGGACAGATCAAGACAGGCTCCTTCTCACGGTCGGATCGGCTGGCGAAATACAATCGACTTTTAAGAATTGAAGAAGAGCTTGGGGACAAGGCGATTTATGGCGGGCAACTCAAGACTGTTTGATCCAAGAGGACTGGGACAAGCACCTGCCAAAGGGCACTACTGGAGGGTTCTGCAGCCGTGGGCTTATTCTTTGGTTGGACTTCTCTTTGTTGCCATCGTGTTGGCTCTTTTTTATCCCGCTTGGAAACGCGGTGAGAATACCAAGGCCCAAGCAATTAAGGTTCAACGGGAAGTGGAAGAGATGAAGCAAGAAGTGGGCGTATTACAGGATGAGGCAGGCCGCTTGAAGAACGACCCATTCACAGTAGAACGCATGTCTCGAGACAGTCTGGGTGTGGCCAAGCCAGGGGAGGTGATATTTAAATTTCAACCGTATCGGACCAATACCCCGACTCCAGGCGACGCCAAGCGGACAGTTCGTGGGATGGAGGCTTTAAGAAAGCCATGAATGATGTGATGCGAGTGGCGGTAACGGGAGCAGCTGGGCAGATCGGGTACGCGCTTGTATTTCGAATCGCTTCAGGGGGGCTCTTTGGTCCTGATCAGAGAGTTCGTCTGCAACTATTAGAGGTGCCAGCGGCAGAAAATGCGTTGCAGGGCGTGGTTATGGAGTTGCGAGATGGGGCGTGCCCGCTGGTGGAAGAAATTGTTGCTACAACGGATCCCAAACGAGCGTTTGAGGGGGCGGATTGGACGCTTTGTGTGGGGAGTATTCCAAGGAAGCCTGGAATGGAGCGATCAGAGCTGTTGGGACTTAACGGAAAAATATTTGTCCAGCAGGGGAAAGATTTGGCGGCGGTGGCGTCCAAGGAGGCAAGAGTTCTTGTGGTTGGAAATCCCTGTAATACGAACGCGTGGATTGCTCAGCAAGCAGGCCAAGGGTTGCCTGACGATCGTTGGTTTGCCATGACACGGTTGGACGAGAATCGCGCAAAAGCCAGATTGGCAGAGAGGGCGGGAGTTTCTGTTCGTGCCGTGGATCGGTTAGCGATCTGGGGAAATCATTCGACCACGATGTATCCCGATTTTACAAACGCACGGATCAGTGGAAAAGCTGCAACGGAGGTGATTCAGGATCGGGCTTGGTTGGAGGGAGATTTCTTAAAGTCTGTCCAACAGCGTGGAGCAGAAGTCTTGAAGGCCCGTGGGTTATCCAGTGCGGCTAGCGCGGCCCATGCAGCGGTAGATACCGTGCGCACCTTGCATGATGGGACGAAGGCAGGGGATTGGACGAGTGTGGCGGTTTGCTCCGACGGGAGTTACGGTGTGCCCAAAGGTTTGATGTGCTCTTTCCCGATCGAAGCTTCCGGGAAAGGGAAGTGGAAGATCGTTCAGGGATTGAAATTAGATGAATTTGGAAAGGCCAAGTTGTCGGCAACGGTTGCGGAGTTGGAAGAGGAGAGAGCGGCGGCAGCTGCTGCGGTAGGTCTTCCTACTTAGTCCCCTTTTTGTTGGTGGGATTTCCTCGGTTTTGGAGTCGTGTAGGCTTCTACTAGTTTTGCAGAAATCAGGGCAACGCAGGGAGCTGAGTGCACTTTGTGGAACGCTGAATTTGGATCAGTCCGTTTCCCGCATTGTGGCGGGAGGGGTGTATTCCTGTGGGGCGTGGCCTGGGGCTGCTCAGGTTCTATTGGCTCTGGCACTGGCCCGGCATCGCCAAGGCGCCGGTTGGTTGGTGGTGGTGCAGAGCGTGCGGGAACAGGAGGAGATGGCGGCTGAATTGGAGGCTTGGGGCGAGGAGGCTTTACTCATTCCAGAAGTTCATCGTGGTGGGGAAGGAGTACGGCCGGATTCTGATTTAGAAGCTGAGTGGTTGGGTTCGTTGGCGAGATTAGTGGGGCAACCCAAGCCTCGGCTCGTGATTGTTACGGAGGGAGTGTTAAGGGCGAAGCAGCCTGATCCCGATACGATCCAAAAGTGGTTATGGCGAATCGAGACAGGTACGGTATTGGATCCGCTCAAATTTGTTGAAGACTTAGTTCGCGCAGGATATCGAAAAGTGGGGACTGTTACGGAAAGAGGTGAGGTGGCAAGACGGGGTGGAATCGTGGATGTTTTTTCTACACAGTCGTGTGCACCTGTTCGATTGGAGTGGGGAGGGGATCGTGTGGAATCGATTCGGGAGATCGACCTGCATGAGCAGGTAGGGGTGGGGGAGGTAGGGCAGGTCACTCTCTTTCGTGGACAGGCGAACAGTATCGTTTGTGATTCTGAGATCACCGATTATTTGGGGCGCGGTTGGGGGAAGCTATTGTGTGGTGAGGACGCTCAAGGCGAGAGTTTAGAAAATATATTTTCTCGGCATGGACTGGCTGGGGAACCACTGCGTGAAGCGGGACTTATCGAAGCTCGTAGACGAAGGGTTGGTGCTGAGATCCAAGCCTGGTTGGATCGCGGTTGGAGAGTCATACTTTCTGGAATCAATTCAGGTGAAGCGGATCGATTGAAGGAGTGGCTTGCCGATTGTGATCTAAGCCATGAGAAAATAGAGAAGCTGGAGTTTGTGATTTCGGGTTTGGGGCGGGGCGTGGCTTGGCCTGAGGAAAAGTGGGTGATTCTGACTGGTGCGGAGTTGCTCGGGAGAACAGAAACGGGTAGGGGCTTTCGAAAAAGCAGAAGTCTTCAGGCCGACAAGTGGAAACGCCCGGTTTTTGACACGGGTGAGTTGAAACTGGGAGACTATGCTGTGCATTTACAACACGGGGTTTCCATTTTCGAGGGGTTGGGTGATAAGCCAGGAGGGGGAGGTCAATGTTTACTGCTTCAATTTGCGAATGGAGCGAGGTTGTACGTGCCCGTGGAGGAGTCGTATCTGGTCTCTCGATATGTCGGAGTCGGAAAGAAGCGACCCACACTAGATACCCTAGGGGGCGGGCGCTGGGAAAGGGCGAGAGCTAAGGCAGAGAAGGCGGTAGAGGAGTTCGCGGCGACGTTGTTGCGAACTGCAGCAGAACGAGAGGCGCTTCCTGGAGTGGCATTTCCTCCCGATCATGAGTGGCAATCCAAGTTTGAATCGGAGTTTGTCTATGTTCCGACCGGTGATCAGGTGCGAGCGATTTCTGAGACGAAAGCCGACATGGAGAAGAAGCGACCGATGGATCGCTTAATCTGTGGCGATGTAGGGTATGGAAAGACGGAGGTTGCGATTCGCGCGACTTTTAAGTCCGTGATGGCAGGCAAACAGGTTGTGATCTTGGCTCCAACGACGGTTCTGGCGCAACAGCATGCGAGGAACTTGAGAGAGAGATTTTCGGATTGGCCTATCGTGGTTGAGGAGCTGAGCCGATTCCGTACAGCAAGTGAACAGAAGAAGGTCGTGCAGGGAGTTGCAGAAGGCTCGATTGATGTGGTTGTAGGGACGCACCGCCTTTTGTCTCCGGACGTACAGTTCCATCAGTTGGGGCTCGTCGTGATTGATGAGGAGCAACGTTTCGGAGTTAAGCAGAAAGAAAAGTTGAAGGAGAGGTTTCGTCGAGTAGATGTTTTAACCCTTTCCGCTACCCCCATTCCACGGACACTCTATCTTTCGATGCTTGGTGCTAGGGATCTGAGTCAGATTGAGACTCCACCCCCTGGAAGGCATCCGATTGAAACAGTTGTGGCGGAGTACGACGAAAGGTTGATACGGGATTGGATCCGTAGGGAGGTAGATCGCGGCGGCCAAGTGTACTATCTGCACAACAGGATTGCGGCTTTGCCAAGTTTAGCGACCAAGTTAAGGCTTCTTTTCCCTGGAATTCGAGTGGCGATTGCCCATGGGCAGATGGGCGAGAGTGATTTGGAGGATGCGATGGGCAAGTTCGTTAAGGGAATGGCAGATGTTCTTCTATGCACCACAATTATTGAGAGTGGTTTGGATATACCTAATGCGAATACGATCATTTTAGATCGAGCGGATCGATTTGGTTTGGCGGACTTGTACCAGTTACGCGGTCGTGTGGGACGGGCATTGCATCGGGCCTATGCTTTGCTTCTGGTTCCTCGAGAGAAACGAAAAGGGGAGGCGGGGGAAAGGGTAGAGGCGTTGCAAATGCATGGTGGCCTGGGGGCGGGGTACCGAATCGCGATGCGGGATTTGGAGATACGGGGGGCGGGAAACCTTTTAGGAACGGAGCAGAGTGGGCACGTGGCGGTCATTGGTTTTGAGCTGTATTGTCGTCTCTTACGATCTGCGGTTGGCAGGATGAAGAAAGGGCAGTGGCGACCCCCTCCGACGGTTCAACTGCGTTTCGACTTCTTGACGCTTCGGGGTGGAGAAGCAGGAGACGGTGTTGCAGGGGCCTATTTACCTGGCGAGTATATTCCTGAGGTTCGGGAGCGGATCGAGGCCTATCGGGTTGTTTCTGAGGCGGGTAGCTTGGCCGAGTTAGGAAAGATTGCTGCCCAGTGGCGAGATCGTTATGGGCCATGGTGGGTAGAGGTTTCGCTTCTCTTGGCCTACCACCGAGTGAGAGTCGTTGGGGGACTAGCGGGTGTTACTCGATTGGAAACGGAGGGAGAGAAGATACGAGCATGGAAAGGCTTAGAGCTGGAGATGGTAGGGACAAAACTACCTCGTTTGACCGGTCAATCGGCACCCGATAAGCTGGCACAACTTGAGGCATGGCTAAGATGAAACTCATCCATCCGTTGTCTTTGCTCCTTTTTTTATGGGGAATGGCAGGTGTAGGGGTGTGCCAAAATACAATCAACAACGGTGTGGCAGCAGTGGTGAATAGCGAGGCGATTACCTTTCGTGAGGTTTTAGCTCAGACACAGATGGAGGAGGATGATCTGCGGGCGCAACAGCAAGCGGGAAAAATCACAGATGATGAGAGAAAGCAAAGAATCAAGAGTCGTAGAAAAACAGTGTTGGACTCGCTGATCGAGACGCGGCTGATCATTCAAGATTATAAAAAGAAGGGGTATAACTTTCCCGACTACTATTTCGATCGGGAAGAGAGGTCACGAGTACGGGATCAGTTTGGCGGAGATCGACAAGCGTTGGTGAAGACGCTCGAAGATCGGGGGATCACTATGGCGGACTGGAAAAAAAACATTCGGGACACTTTCATTGTTCAGCAGATGAGGCAGATCAATGCGAAGCGGTTTATTACCATCTCTCCCCATATGATTGAGGCGTACTATCAGGAGCACGTTAGAGATTTTCTGCAGCCCGATCGGGTGAAGCTACGAATGATCTATCTTTCACCGGAAAGTGGCCCTGAAGTTGAGGCGGTGGGAAAAGAGGTGTTGGGTCAGGTGGAATCGGGCGTGGACTTTGCTCAACTGGCTAGAAAATACTCTGAGTACAACCGTGCTGGGGGTGGACTTTTCCAGGATAATGGGGGTTGGGTAGAAAGGGATGGTTTAAAGAGTGATTTGGCAGAAGTGGCTTTTCAGCTTCGGCCGGGTCAAGCGAGTGGACTGTTGAGCCTGCCTACTGCCCAAGGAGCAACCGCTTACTATATCCTTATGGTGGAGGAGGTCCGAAAAGCCACGGTGACTCCGCTTACAAGCATTCGAGATCAGATTGAGAGCACATTAGTAGCTGCTGAAAGTGAAAAGGTGCAGAAAGAGTGGATCGATCGACTCAAAAGGGATGCCTACATCGAAAGATTCCTGTGAGAAAAAGGGAGCCAGTGGTCGGGATTACATACGGAGATCCTGCTGGGGTAGGTCCCGAGTTGGCGTCTTACATTTTAAGTAAGCTCGGACGCTCCTTACCCCTTCGGAGAGTCGGGCATGGGGAATCTCGCCCCGGCAAGCCCTCCTTGGCGGGTGCGAAGTTGGCAAAAGGAGCTTTGGCCGAGAGTGTGAGGCTTTTCCAATCTGGGGAGATTCAGGCTGTGGTCAATGGGCCGGTTTCGAAGGAGTGGTTGGGGAAAGTGGGGTTTCATTTTCCAGGTCAGACTGAGTTTTATGCAAAAGCTTTCAGAGTTAAGCCTGATGACGTCACCATGATGATGATCGGGCCTCGTCTTCGGGTCGCATTGGCGACCACACACATTTCGTTGCGAAAAGCGGTTCTGGAGCTTCGGCCCAAGCAGATTGTGAGATCGGCGAAGCATCTGGCGGAGACCCTGAAGAAGCTGGGCGTACGCAGGCCAAGAATTGCCGTGTGCGGATTGAATCCTCATGCGGGAGAGAATGGAAGGTTTGGGAACGAAGAGAAAAGAGTTGTGGAACCTGCGATCCGAGAGCTGAAGAGAAAAACCGATTTTCGGATCTCTGGGCCCGAGAGTCCCGATGCGGTGTTTCGTAGGGCTTGGAAGGGTGAGTTTGATGGAGTTGTGGCTTTGTATCACGACCAGGGTCTTATCCCGGCGAAATTGTTGGATTTTGATAAAACGGTGAATGTGACAGCTGGATTGCCGGTGGTTCGCTGTTCCCCTGATCACGGGACCGCATTTGCTTTGGCAGGAAAAAGGAAGGCACGACCTGATAGTTTTCTCTCAGCGGTCCATTTGGCTGGGCGCTTGGTGAAACAGAAGTGAAAGAGGTGACAGGGAAGGTAGCGATCGAGCAGCTAAAGCAATCGATCCCATCGAGCGGGTTGTTCCGAGGGAAAAGTTGGAGGTGGTCGGATCAGCCGTGGACGCTGGGTGCTGATGAGGTGAGGTGGCTGGAGGGGTTGGGAAAAAAACTGGCAGTCTTTCAACGCGCGGCGGACAAACTTTATCGCGAGAGTGTGCTGGGAAATCAGCCAAGATGGGTGTCGGAGTGGTTGAATCTGGGAAAGCCGGAGGAGGTGATTCGGGTGGGACGCGAGGCAAAGGGTGCTCTTCCAAGGGTGATTCGACCTGATCTGATCCGAACGGAGAGCGGTTGGGCTTTGACCGAGATTGATTCCGTTCCTGGTGGTGTGGGCTTAACAGCTTGGCTTCAAGAGGAGTATTCGAGGATGGGTCATTCGATCCTAGGTGGAGCGAACGGAATGAGGTCCATTGGGAGGGAGATATTAGGCGAGCAGGGGGAGGTGGTTATCTCGGAGGAGGCGGGGGATTATAGACCCGAATGGGAGTGGGTGGTCGGAAAAGATCGGGTGAAGAACGCTGAAAGCTATCGGCCTAAAAAAGGAGCTACTTATCGGTTTTTTGAAATGTTCGATTGGATGGGATTGGAGGGGATTCGCAACTCCAAGGAGGATGGGGTGAAGTGGGAGGCTCCGCTCAAGGCTTATCTGGAGGAAAAACTGTGGTGGGCGCTCTTTTGGATGAAGCCGTTAGAGGAGTGGTGGCGGAAGGAGTTAGGCGAGGGATACTTCAAGGAGTTGAGGGGGTTGGTCCCTAGGGCTTGGCCGTTGCGACCGATGGAGCTTCCACCGGAAGGAGTCTTTCCTGAACTGGAAATTCAATCATGGAGTGAGTTGGAGGGGTTTAGTCAAAAGGCCAGGGAGTTGGTCGTTAAGATCAGTGGTTTCTCCCCACGAGCTTGGGGATCCAAAGGTGTCTTTCTTGGAAGTGATCATCCAAAAGAGCGTTGGGTTCAAGAGGTGAAGCGGGCGTTGGGTGAGTGGTCGCAACAGCCACATCTTTTACAGAAATTCGCCCATCCTCTCTCCGTGACTCATCCTGTTTGGAATGAAGAACGGGGCGAGATGATCGAGGGGAAGTGGAGATTGAGGCTTTGCCCCTACTATTTGGTTACGGGCGAAAAGGTGGAGTTGAAGGGGGCTTTGGCAACGTTATGCCCGACCGACAAGAAGTTGATTCATGGTATGGAAGAGGCGGTGCTGGTTCCCGTTGGAACAAAGAAGGGGCCAAACGAAGGCCCGTAAGCGGAGATTATTTTTTCTCGCGGTGGAGAGTGTAGCGTTTCAGGAAGGGGTTGAACTTTTTCAATTCAATCCTGTCCTTCTGAAGCTTCTTATTCTTGGTGCCGAAGTAACGAGATGGGGGTTTCCCCTCCGCCCGTGCTTCTGTGCATTCGAAAATGATCTGCTCACGCATAAAGGAAAAGAATGAACCAGAAGGGGGTTGGGGTCAAGGCTTCAGGAGGTTCGGGGCGCGATCGGCATAGCGGTTGACCCCCGAACTGGCCTGCGCTGGCGGTGCCCGGCGGATCTCCTCTTTCGCAGGTCCAAGACTCATAAAACCCTTCAGAATGAACACATCCACCCACATATCGGCTTGGGGCTCATAGGCACGGTACGGGGCAAAGGTTCCAAAGAATCGGTACTGGTAGTTTTTGTCATCCTCGGGACGCGGGAGGAAGGTATTGGGCAGGGGGCAGGTTCTGGAGGTGCCTTCCAGAGCCACCCAACGAGCCTGCCGCCAGGACTCCTTGTCTTTTTTTACCCAACCCCAACCGCAGTAGTCCTCAACGATGGTTCTTTGGGCAACCCATGACTCTCCGGTTGTATCGCCATGCTTCGCAGGGGTGTGGGCCGCCGCAAGGGTGGCGCGAACGACTTTTTCCTCAACCGGTTTTCGTACCTCCTCATCGTCCTGACTTTCCGGGGGTTCATCTCCAGTGGGAGGAGTGGTGGCTTGGGGATTGGCTTCAGTTGAATCTGAAGAAGAGCGTGTCGGAAGCGGTGGGGCTAGACAGACGGCCGGGATCGCGATCCATACAAATAACGGAATCAGTAGACCCATGACCCATCCTTGCCTGTGGAGAGTTTCGGCATACCGCCATCGCTGTAGTCGGTTTTACCAACCGCCCCCACCATGGGTCTTCCCACGATCATTCTCCATCGCTGCGAGAACTCTTCGCCTGAATGGCAACCGTAGCTGACGCATTCCGCATCGGAGGTGAAGCTTGATCCAGAAATCTTCTCGAGATCATCAACATGGACCACGAGGGGTTCGAGGGCTCCGCCGTCCACGCGATTGCTGTAATCGAACATCCAACACTTCTTGTTGGAGTGGCCAAAGTATTCGAGCCTGCAAATCTTAGGCTTATCTTTTGATCCATCCCGACGTAGGAGGGTGAAAAGCTGGGTCTTGTTGTCAAAAAAGATGGGGGAGATACCGAGTTTTGCGCCGCGTTCCTGGATGAGCTTGAGGTAGTCCGTCTGATCTTCGGTGGTACGGCTGACATAACTGGGGCGGAAGACCAGCCACACGATCTTGTCCCCAGCCTTGAGATCCTTCTTCAGCTCTTCGCCACGAGTGAGGGCTGAATCGATGAAGTTGCCCCAGTATTTGTCGTGGGATGCCTTCTTGTATTTTTCAAAAGAGCGAAGGGCAGGTCCGCCGGAAATCAGGACAACATCGTGTGCCTGCAAGGGGAGGCTGAACAGGCTCAGGCAGCATAAGATCGGCAGAAGTCGCATATCGTGATTCTACTTTTCTTTGGGGCACGCTCAAGCGGGGGGTTTGGCGTTGACCGAAGGATACTGAACCGCAATTCTTTACGTCTTATGTCGAAAAACACACCTATCACAGTCGCCCGCGGGGACGGCATTGGACCGGAAATCATGGATGCCACGTTGGCGATCTTGAAGGGGGGAGGGGCTCGATTGGATATCGAGGAGATTGAGATTGGGGAGAAGGTGTATCTAAGGGGGAACACAGCTGGAATTGAGCCTTCGGCCTGGGACTCTTTGCGCAGGACGAAAGTATTTTTAAAAGCGCCGATCACCACCCCTCAAGGCGGTGGATACAAGAGTCTGAATGTGACCACGCGAAAGGCTTTCGGACTTTATGCCAACATCCGTCCCTGTATTGCCTATGCGCCTTACATTCGGACGAAACATCCGGGGATGGATGTGGTCATTGTGCGGGAGAACGAGGAAGACACCTATTCGGGAATCGAACACCGGCAGACTCACGATGTGATGCAGTGTCTGAAGCTGATCAGCCGTCCGGGTTGCGAGAAGATTGTTCGTTACGCGTTTGAATATGCCAGGGCCTACGGGCGGAAGAAGGTCACCTGCTTTATTAAGGACAACATCATGAAGATGACCGATGGTCTCTTTCACAAGGTGTTTGACGAAATCGGGGCGGAGTACGCGGATATTGAAAAAGAGCACTGGATTGTGGACATCGGCGCGGCGAAGTTGGCCGATACACCCGAGGCGTTCGATGTCATCGTGATGCCCAATCTGTACGGGGACATTCTCTCCGATGTGGCGGCGCAGATTGCGGGGTCGGTCGGGTTGGCAGGTTCGGCCAACATTGGGGATGGTTGCGCGATGTTTGAGGCGATCCACGGATCGGCTCCACGGCGGGCGGGTCAGAATCTGGCTAACCCCTCGGGTCTATTCCTCGGTGCGGTGCAGATGCTCGTCCATATCGGGCAGGCGGATGTGGCGGAGAAAGTGCACAATGCGTGGCTCAAGACGATTGAGGACGGTGTGCATACTTATGACATTTTCAAGGAAGGGGTGAGTAAGGAAAAGGTGGGGACCAAGGAGTTTGCGGCGGCGGTGGTCGCACGGATTGGGCAGAAGCCGAGTCATCTGAAGGCGGTGGATTACAGCAAGGCGAGCACCCGTCCTTTGACGACCCGACCTCCGTATAAGCGGGAAACTTCCAAAAGAGAGTTGGTGGGGGTGGATGTGTTTGTTTGTTGGCCGACTGGGACGATGGAGGAGTTAGCGAAGAAGCTGGAGCCTTTGGCTGGGGACGGGCTGAAACTGGAATCCTTATTGAATCGCGGAATGAAGGTCTGGCCAGGCGGGCATAAGGAGACCTTTACGGTCGATTCAACCGCCTGCCGGTTTCAGTTAGCTGACGGGAAAGGAGTCGTGCCCCACACTGCTGTGGTGAAGCTTTTGGAGCGGGTAACCCAAGCCGGGGTCGAGTTTGTGAAGACGGAAGGTCTTTACAACTTCGATGGAAAAGCCGGTTTCGCGAAAGGCTAATTAGTATCTGAGGCAGGCTAAAGTTTAGCCAGCAAGGACACCCAACTGGTCGCGGGCACCTAGGGATCGCGCGAGGTGGCAGGGATCTGTGTGGCCAGCTAGGGCTTCTCGATACGAGTGGAGCAGTCGGACGGCTTCTTCGGGAGATTCATCCAGGAGTTCTACACGGAAGTGGTGCAGGCCTGTGGCAAGAAGTTGGGGTAGGTGAGTGGCTCCGGATTGGGGACAAGAATTAAACACCGTGTTGCGGCAACCGACATCGGCGCGAATGGGATGAGATTCCCCGACGCGATCACGTACGGCAATTCGGTGGTGGTCGCAGGGGCGGCCACAGGTGAGATGGTCTTTGCCTTGAGATAGAAAAGCGGCGAAGACGCAGTGTTCCATATGAAACATTGGGATGTGCTGGTGAAGGGTCAGTTCGAACCAAGAAGGTGGAGATGAACGAAGAAGTTCAAGGAGCTGGGTGATATCGAGATCGTAGCTAGGTGTGAGATGTTCCAGCCCCTCGGAAATGAATAGATCAGCAGAGAGGGCATTTGCCACGTTGAGGGAGAAGTCGCCGATCATTGGGAGTTTGGCTGATAGGAAATAATCCAAAGCGCCAAGGTTGCGGATGAGGACTCCATCGGGTTTGGCACTCTCGATCAGGCGAAAAAATCCCGTCTCACCAGCTTTTTGGATTCGCGGGGTAGCGAGGTAGACGGGAACCCTTGATTTCTGCCGGATGGTTTGAACGGTGGGTGCGAAACGGCGGAGATCTTCAAAATCGAAATAGAGGAGATCGGGGTTCTCCGGCAGTAGTGCTTCCGCCTGAGCGGGGTTACGGCAAAGGACAGAGAGTTTGACGACTCCTGAGGCAGAGCGTTTGGCGGCGATGGGGGCAAGAAGCTGCGGTAAAATCGGCCCGGCCGAAAGTCCCACATTCCCGGGATTGTGGGATAATAGGGCCGTGGCAGATAGGCGGGCGACTAGGTCGCGACGGAGGCGGTTGAGTTCAGAGAGAGGTAAAATCACAGGCTGGGGAAGGTCGATCGCAAGGTCGCCGAGATGAAACGGCGTTCCGCCCAGCCGACTTAATTGATCCCGGAGGGACTCAGGGGTCAGAGGTCGGTTTCGAGCCGCCTCAAGGGGGATGGTGGAGGATAGCTTAACCTCTTGGTTTCCGGTCGCTGCATGGATCTGAAGAGGTTGCCCAGCCAGGCCGGATATATCTAAATGCAGCGGAGTCGTCTCGGTTGGAGCTTCCTTGGAGCGTTCGGCTTTCAACTGTTTCTCCAGCTGGGGATCCTTCGTTTTCCAAACTCGGTCGCCTGGTCGGGTGGAGTGAGGAGGAAGCGAGCCGTGACGGAAGCTGATGCGGTTGCCTTGGACGCCAAAGAGAAATCCGCCTGGCTCGTTGTCCGTATCGGAACCACGATCGATGACGACACCGTCGCCTGGATGAAGTGGGGTGAGCATTTCTTCGAGCTCTATCCAGTCGGGTCCAGTCCGTGCGATTTTCCCCGCAAAAGGGCCACGCTTTTTTCCAAAGCGAGCATGGACGAGTTGCTGATGGTCGACCCCATGAAACCAACCCGAGAAAAGGCCGCGGCTGAATGTCATCTCCAGTCGATATTTGTCTTCCTTAGAGGCAGGGGAGGGGTGATTGGCTAAAGCACGATCGATCGCCTTTCGATAAACAGAGGTGACGGCCGTGATGTAGTCGGGAGATTTGAGTCGTCCTTCGATCTTGAAAGAGTGAAGACCGAGTTTGATTAGCTCGGGAATTTCATCCACAGCGGCGAGATCTTGGGGGGATAAAAGATAGGCTCGATCGCCGAGGTCTTTGGGTTCTCCATCGACCTCAAGGCCATAAGGGAGGCGACAGGCTTGGGCGCACTCCCCGCGGTTGGCGCTTCGGCGACCGAGGACTTCACTGGTCAGACACTGGCCTGAGTAGGCGACGCATAGTGCTCCGTGGACAAAAACTTCCAAGGGAAGGCCCGAAGGTTCTGTGGGGGATGGAAATTTAGCGAGTTCGCGGAGGGAGAGTTCACGGGCAAGAACGGCGAGGGAGATGCCTTGGCGACGGGCAAAGGCAACCCCTTCGGGAGAGGTAAGAGTCATCTGGGTAGAAGCATGAATCTCCACTTGCGGGCAGACCTCCCGGGCCAATCGAACTAGGCCGAGATCCTGAACGATGATTGCATCCACCTTGGATTCCCCGACCCAGCGAAGCAGTCGTTCGGCTTCGACGAGTTCAGAGGGGAAGATCAGTACATTGAGCGTGAGGTACCCACGACGACCACGGGCATGAAGGTAATCCATAACAAGAGGAAGATCGGCTTCAGTGAAATTTTCGGCTCGGAGACGGGCATTGAACGCGGGGAGTCCGAAATAGACGGCATCGGCCCCTGCAGTAACGGCGGCTTTGAGGCACTCCCAACCGCCTGCCGGGGCTAGGAGTTCAGGTTTATGTGGCGAGGCCATCCCAGAAGATAGCCTCATCTGGGAGGGGAAACGAGCGGGGAGGTCTTAGTTGAGGAAACGGACCTTGCCAGTTTCCACGTCGTAGACGGCACCCATGACCTGCAGTTTGCCGTCTGCCTTGGCTTTTTGCAGGAGCTCACTGTTCTTGATGACCTCGATCATCTGATAACGGACGAGAGCTTCGACGGCATGATTCAGCTGATCTTCTTTGGATAGGTCGGAGTGTTCCTGATGGATCTTATCAATGCCGGGTTGGAGGGCCTTGGTTAAAATGGAAATGTTTCCGGGAACGGGTTTGCCTTCAAGAGTGGCGGTGACGGCGCCGCACTTCGAGTGGCCGAGGACGAGAATGGTATGCACGCCAAGGGCGGCCACCCCGTATTCGAAGGTGGCATTGACTTCCGGGGTATCAAAGCCTCCTGCGTTTCTGCATACAAAAAGGTCGCCCACACCGAAATCGAAAATTACTTCCGGAGGAGTACGGGAATCAGCACAGGTCAGGACGGCGACGGAGGGTGTTTGGCCAAGGCTACCCGTTTTCGCCACCATGCCCTTTTGCCAGTTATGAGCGAGAGCTTTTCCCTCTGTGAAACGTTGATTTCCTTTTTCGAGAGTGGCTTTGGCGCCTTCCATTTTGATTTCAGACCATGAGAGGGAAGCGGTTGCCAGAACAGTCATCAAGGGAAGTAGTAGTTTTTGCATCAGATATTGATAACAACGCATTTTCATTAAGACAAGGCAGACTGGTCGCTGGGCATAGATTTGCTAGGGTATTGGGATGGAACGCAAACCCCCTTGGTTGAGAGCCAAGATTCCCAGTGGACCAGGCTACACCAAAGTTAGGGATTTGGTGCAGGGCAACCGCCTGCATACGGTTTGTGAAAGTGCCCACTGTCCAAATCTCGGTGAGTGTTGGAGCCGAGGAACCGCCACTATCATGATTTTGGGCGAGACCTGCACTCGGAGTTGCCGTTTTTGCGCCATCGCAACGGGAAAACCTGGGGAGGTGGATTTTGGAGAACCCGCGCGGGTGGCGGATGCAGTGAGGATTATGGGGTTGAAGCACGCGGTAATCACTTCGGTGGCGCGGGATGATTTGCCAGACGGAGGAGCGGAAATCTGGGCAAGAACGGTCCGGGCGGTGAAGCATGTAAATCCAGAGGCTCATATCGAGGTTTTGATTCCGGACTTCAAGGGTCAGGAGCAGCCCCTGAACACTGTGCTGGATGCGGATCCTGATATTTTGAATCACAATATGGAGACGGTGCGGCGCTTGCAGAAGCCGGTGCGGGTGCAGGCTCAGTATGATCGGAGTATGGAAGTATTGCGCCGAGCCAAGGCCAGGGGTTTTGTCACGAAAACCGGCCTTATGCTAGGCATCGGGGAGAAGGAAGAGGAAATCGAAGAGACTTTGGGAGATCTGGCCGCTGAAAAAGTGGATATCCTGACTTTGGGGCAATATTTGCGTCCGACGGAAAAGCATTTACCCGTGGACCGCTGGGTGACTCCCGAAGAGTTTGCTCGTTGGAAAGACATGGCGTTGGTTCTGGGGTTCGGAGTGTGTGAGAGCGGACCGCTGGTACGGAGTTCTTATCACGCGGAAGAGCAGTCGGCCAAGTTTACGGGTGTGTCCTCTTTAGATCACTCTCAGTAAAAAATTTAGTTTTTAAAGATCGCTATGGGTGGGCACCGACCTCTGACCCCATATTTTAAAAATCGGCTTCTAAACCTATTATAGACAACGATTTGCAAGACCTCTGACCCCATGGAAGTAACAGTAAAAAATTTAGTTTTTAAAGATCGCTATGGGTGGGCACCGACCTCTGACCCCATATTTTAAAAATCGGCTTCTAAACCTATTATAGACAACGATTTGCAAGACCTCTGACCCCATGGAAGTAATTGTGGGTCAGGAGTTTATGAGGGCATCTTTTGAAAGTGACCTCTGACCACGTGCACTTTTCTATCAAGTCAACTGGAGTGAGGTAGTCGCGATTGATTAAGAGCTAGGGGGGAGCCAGTTGAGGGTGATATCGCGCTTTCCCTCAGGGCCGCGGAGATTCAGGGTAAGGCGGCCAGCGGGCGGATTGTAGACAGCACGGATTTCACCTTCCGAAAAACCGTAACTGCGAATGACACTGAGGGCAGCGCGGGCGGAGCCTTGCTTAATCCAGTTCCAGTCGGTTGGAATTCTATCTTCGGCGGCCTGGAGGGCGGGAATATCGAGTCGGCCTCCATGATGAAAGGATATGGTTCCGTACCCGCCACGGATATTTTTGCCTTGGGCGTTCACATTCACCAGCGCATCCACCTTGGACCTAAGCTGGAAAGTCCCGGGGGTGAGAGCGTCGGTAATGACGCGGCTTTCCATATTCGAGGTGGAGGACCAGGCAGACCAAGGGAGGTCGGGTCGAAATTCGAGGGTAAAGCCACCATCCAGAGAACCCCCGCCGAGGAGGGCGTTGGCACGACCATAGATTCCTTGTGAGTCGACGGTGACTGCGATCGAAAGGTTTTGGGCGGTAAGCTTGCGGTAGGTAATCTGATCGGCGAAAAGGGTGGGGACAACATTCTTTGCACGCTGTCCTTTAGAATCCTGGCCGAGGCTGAAGAAAAGATTACCTCTGAGGTTGATTACAGAAAGGTCGTAGGCGGGGTAGTGAATATCGGAGGAGGGAATCGTAAAGCGGGTGGAAAGCTGGAGTTGGGTAAAGTCGGTTAACTCGAGGTTCTTTTGTTCGGCAGCAAAATGGACGGGAAGAGGAAGGACGGGTTGCCCATTGATTGAGACGGATAGTTGCCCGTCGTTCAGCTGAAAATCGTCGATTTTGTAAGGAGCGGAGTTGGGTTGGGGATCAGATTTTCTTTGTTGGATCCGATCGACAAAAGCAAAGAGATCATCCCCAAGATAAATGGTGGGGTGGATGATGATGAGAGAGCGGATGCGGTGTTGGATGAGTTCGTCCCAGGTAAAGACAACATCGATCTTGGGGAAGGAGAGAACGGGTGCTAGGAGATCATTGGGGGAGTAGAAAGTTAATTTCTCTATCGTAGCGCTTTGCAGTATGGGGGTTGTCCTATTGTTTGAGGATCCAAAGTGAACATCGGTAAAGAGCAGGGGGGTGGTGTCCCCAAGACGAAGGGGGGTAGTTGGGATTCCCGGGCCCAGATTATCGAGAAAAAGGGTCGATTCGGAGACTAAGAGGTGATCGATGTGAAGGGGTATGCTTTTTCCCGAGCTCTGGGGGTTTTCCATTCGGCTCAGCCAACCTTCCGCTCCGTAAATCCGGAGTTCGGCGAGGTGTCCGCGTAAAAAATCTGGGTCGAATCGAAGAGTCACTGCTTTGATGCGGATGGCGGCTCCGTGTTGGATTCCGCGGATCTCGAGTTCTCCGATGCCGATCCAACTGGCTGAGGAGAAAGAAGTGGGGAGATTGGCGACAAAGAGAAGAAGATGGAGGGGGATTGAGGGAAGGGCCAAAAAGAGGAACAGAAGCGTGCCCAAGGAGATGAGGAGGTGGCGACGGATCATATTATTAGTTTAGTGAAGAGTTGGGGGTGGGACGAGAGATTCCCTCTTCCACCGCCTTGTGGATTGAGGGTTTGGGGATATCGGATAGAGTGGACGGATGAGAAGGGGATTGATTCTAGGTTTGGGGTTTTGTTTGGGGGGGTGCGCCTCTGTACAGTTGGACACGCCTGAACCTTTGCAGGTGGATATTCATATGAAGGTGGATGTGGAGCAGAAAGGGGGGGATGGAGAAAAAGGCAAAAACGAGACTCTCTCCGTGGCGGAGGAAAGAAGAATGTTGTCGCATCAGGTGCAGGTTTTGAAAAACGATCATCGTGTGGGCGAGGCAGCGGATGGAACTTTAATCTTAAAGGAAATTCCAAAGGACGAGGCTTACGCGGATTATGCTAAGACGGTGGTTGTAAAAGAAAATGGGGCTCGAGCGAAGATGTTTCGTGAGAAGGCCACTTTAGAGGGCAAAAGTGAGGCGCAGTATGCAAAGGAGTTTGCGGAGCGGGCGCGGCAGGCGAGTTATCCCGGGGAGTGGGTGCAGGATGAGAATGGGAAATGGAGAAAAAAGTAGCCTATTGAGATGAGGAAGAGGGTATGAAGTTTGAGGAGAAGGATTTGGTTGAGGAGTTTTCACGCTCGGGAGGGCGAGGCGGGCAAAATGTTCAAAAAGTAGAGACCAAGGTAGTTTTGAGGCATCTCCCGACAGGGATCACAGTGGTGGCTCAAAATGAGAGGTTTCGCGAAGCGAACCGCATATTGGCGCGTAAGCGAATGGTGAAGGCGTTGACTGAGCGGGAACGAAGGATCCGATTAGCGAAGGCTGCTGAGAGGTCGCGAGAGCGGAGTCGAAAAGCGAGAAGAAGCTGGGGTGCGACCCGAGAGTTGGTGGAGGGGAAAAGGAAACGGGCGATGATTAAGGCGGGCCGGGGAAAGTGGCGGGGGGAGGGGTGAGTGCCTGGGTGTACGTTTTGCGCTGTCGGGATGGGTCGCTTTATACGGGCTGGACAAACCAACTTGAGAGGCGTGTTCAAACCCATCAAATGGGGCGAGGCGGTAAATACACGCGAAGTCGCTTACCGGTTTGTCTGATTGCAGCGTGGAGAAAACGAAGTGCTCGGGAGGCGAGGCGTGCGGAGGTGTTTTTCAAGCAGCTCACCAGAGAGGCGAAAATGGTGAAAATAGGTAAGTGGGAACAAACGAAAGCCGCCGCCCGTATCCGGTTACGAACGGCAGCCTTCGTGGATTAGACCCCAGATTTTTTAGGTGTGCTGTCTGCTTTCTTTGCATGACGCTCGGCCTGAGCGGCTTTTTTTTCCTCAGGGTTGAGGCGACCATCCCCGTCTTTGTCGAATTTTGCGACCATGGCTTGCTTTTGGTTCGCCAGATCATTCCGACGAGCACTTTTTTCCGATTCGCTTAATTTGCCGTCCTGATCGGTGTCATACTTCCCGTGGAGTCTTTGAAAGAGCTCCTGGCGGGATTGATCGGCGGCTTTCTGCTCATCAGGATCGAGATGACCATTTTGGTTCACATCGAAGCGTTTGAGCAGTTTTGCGCTTTTGTCTCCGTCTTGGCAGGCCTGAGCAAGGAGGTGTGTAGTGGGGTTGAGTAGGGTTAAGGCGAGCAAGCCGAGGGCGAGCGCGCCACGATAGGTGAGTTGTGTTTTCATACAGGATTAAACTGGGGAATTTGGTAAAGGGTTCGGTTTTATTTCTTAGAACATTAAAAATTACAGGTGAACCTAAATCCCTAATGCACACCAACTATGTGTGGTTTTGATTAATTCGAGTTCCGATACTCAACGAAACCTAATCTGGGTCCAGGGCGTATTTTATTTTTTCAGAAATTTACTAAAGAGATTTCCTGGTTTGGCTGGGGATGCGCCGGGTTGGGGAGTAGGAGGAGTGGTAGGTTTTACATTTAGAGCGGGAAGCGGAAGAGGGGATTTTACTGCGTTTGCGGGGACCGCCAATGGGCTAAGGGTACTTGAACTGCTGGGGTGGCCAGGGGTGGAAGGTTGTCTGGGAGTATTTCCAAGGGTTGCAGCTATACCCATTTTAGGGGCTAGGGCTGGATTGAATTTTTCAGCGTGTAGGGTGGCAGTGGCAGGAACAGGCATTTGTGGGGCGCGTACGGCGATACTTTTTTCGAGCGCAATAGCCATTTTTTCGACTGTTTTATTTAGCTGGTCGACTTTTTGAAGAAGATTTTGAGCCCAGACAGGTTCTGCGGATGTGACGGTTGATGTTGCAGGCGAGGAAGGATCTACTGGTTTTGAGGTCGTACTAGGGGCTTCCGTAGCGGAGGGTGAGGGAGTTGGAGAGAGAGTGGAGTAGGCAACCCAATCTTGACCTCCCTCGAGAACGATAAGGGTAGAAGCTTGGATCGTTCCCGCGGTTCGAAGGTTCTGTAGGTCAGTTAAACCAACGGGACCGGCGGCCTGATTCTGAGCGTCGACGTAGTAGTACCGGGAGGTGGTGCTCATTGGGCACAAGATTGAGCGGAATTTTTCGAATTGGCTAGAGGGGAAGTGGAGAGGGTGGTGAGGAAGTCGTGAGCTTTCCGATAACTTTTGGATTCGAGAAAGTGGTGAAGGCGGGGGTTGATCTGAGATGCGAGTTCAGATTCTAGCTGTTCGAGCCGCAGGCAGTGGTTAATGAGATCGGGAGGGTTGGGCTGTTTTTGTGCCGAAACAGCCAAAAGGTACTCTTGTAGTGCTTGGAGGATCAGATTTTCTTCTTGGGAAAGGGCCATACGGGACGATAGAGGAGGTACGGTTGTGGTGTCGAATGCTTGAGTCGGCGGGGACAACGATTTAGCAATAGAGGATGGCAGAAAAGTTAAATCGGATCGCGGTATTGGCAGGGGATGGCATTGGGCCCGAGGTAATGGGGGCGACGATGGATGTGGCGAAAGAGGTCGAAAAGAGGCATGGGCTGGCCGTGGAGTGGAAAGAGGGTTTGGTAGGGGGGGCGGCGATTGATCCGAAGGGTAAGGCGCTTCCTGAGGAAACGGTCGAACTCTGCCGGTCGGCCAAGGCAGTTCTCTTTGGAAGTGTGGGGGGACCGAAGTGGGAGACCCTACCTCCGAACGAACAACCGGAGCGGGCAGCTCTGCTTCCTTTGAGAAAGATCTTCGGCCTCTATGCAAACCTTCGGCCTGCCGTTTTGTATCCCGAATTGGTCGGATGCTCGCCATTGCGGGCGGATCGGGTGGCGGGAGGATTTGATGTGCTGGTGGTTCGCGAATTGACCGGTGGGCTCTATTTTGGGCAGCCCAAGGAGACCAAGAAGACGGCGAAGGGGGAGCGGTCGGTCGATACAATGGTGTATGAGACACACGAGATTGAGCGGGTGACAGAGGTCGCGTTTCGGGCGGCGGCCTTCCGCAAGAAAAGGGTTACTTTGGCGGATAAGGCGAATGTTTTGGAAACGAGTCTGCTTTGGCGAAAAGTGGTGAAGCAGGTGGCTGCCAAGCATCCGAACATCACCTTGGACTTTATGTATGCCGACAATGCAGCGATGCAACTGGTGCGGGATCCGGGGAGATTCGATGTTCTTCTTTGTGAGAACCTATTTGGAGACATGTTGAGTGATGAGGCGGCGGCGGTGGCGGGTTCGTTGGGGATGTTGCCGAGTGCTTCGTTGGGGGAAGGGAGCTTTGGCTTGTACGAGCCAGCTGGGGGATCGGCTCCTGACATTGCAGGCAAAGGAATTGCCAACCCGATTGCGCAGATCCTGTCCCTTGCCCTGTTGTTAGAGATGAGTTTAGGCCAACCGGTGGCTGCCCAAACGATCCGTGATGCGGTAGCAGGGGCAATTCGGGACGGATGGAGGACGGCGGATATTGCTGCGTCTGGCGAGAAAAAGGTGGGGACTCAAGAAATGGCAAAAGAGATCGCCCGAAGAGTGGCATTGGGCGAGGAAAGGAGATAGAAACGAGGTATGCCTTCCACCTTGCTTGAGTTGATGCGTTTGGGTGGCCCGATCATGTGGGTTATCCTCGGAGCGAGCATTGTGGCGGTGGCTGTTTTTGCAGAAAGAATTCTGGAATACCGGAGGATGGGAGTACCGCTTGATCCTTTTTTAGATGGCATAGCCTCTCTGGTGAAAGAGAAGAGATTTCAGGAGGCTTTGGAGAGATGTGATGAGGCTCATGGGCCTGCAATCCGAGTCATTCAAGCTGGGCTACTGAAACGTGATATGCCTCTAGGTGATTTACGGGAGTCATTGCAGGAAGTCGCCCAACTGCAAGTACCGAGACTTGAGAAGAACCTTCCCATTTTAGCCACTGTTGGATATGTCTCGCCACTTTTGGGCCTGTTAGGAACGGTGACAGGAATGATTCATGTCTTTCAAACGGTGAGTGGGGCGCGTGGTACGGTGCCTGTGGGGGAGTTGGCAGGAGGAATCTGGGAGGCTCTTCTCACAACAGCGGCCGGGCTGGTTGTGGCGATTCCTGCGTATGTTGCCTACAACTATTTGGCATCTCGAATGGGTTCGGAGGTGAACGACATGGAGCGTGCAGGAATCGAGATGATTCAAATTCTGAAGGAGGGAGGACGCTCTCGCCCTGCCACGAAGGTGAGCACTCCGGTCACGACTGAGTTGCGTTCGGAGAAGCCAAAGCCATGAGGGTCCGGACTTCGGTCCGGATTTTGCGGGGCCCTTTGGATATGGCTCCGTTGATCGATGTGGTTCTCCTCCTTCTAATTTTCTTTTTGCTTACCTCTACCTTTGTCTTTCAGCCTGGAATCGTGGTGGATCCACCTTCTCCGGGGCAGTCGAAGGGCGGAGTCAGTGATACTCGATATGTGATTACAGCGACGGCTGGGGCGACTCCCCAGATCTTTTTCAACGACCGCGTTACGGATCTTGTGAAATTACGTGGAGAGATGGGGCGTTTAGCGAAGGCTGAACCTCGGGCTGTTGTGGTGATTCGAGCGGATCGAGAATTGCGTCATGGGGTTGTTGCTCAACTGTTGGATTGCGTGGTTCAAAATGGTCTCTCAGCCGTGTTGGCATCCCGATCGGGTGCTGTGGAACCGTGAAGTGGGGTTCTTCATCGTCGATGGGGCGCAGATTGATGGGCTTTCTTGTGCTTTCTTTAGGGGCACATGCGGCTGCCTTTTCGCTGTTTCGGGATCCAGGTGAGACCTCACCACTTTATCCGCAGGGAGCGGGTAAGGTGATTCTATCGAATACCCTTGGTGGGGATACGGGTTTGGCAGATCTTTTTGATCCGTCTGCGATTGTTCTTCCTGCAGATCAAACGAGGCAATTGGCCTCTTCTGTGACCTTGCCTTGGCAAGGAATGGCTTGGCCTGAGAGGCCGATTCCACCAGCACCTAAGTACAGGCCAGATGAAGTTGGGCAAGATGCACCCTTGGCAGTGAAGGCAACAACTTCGAGCCCGCTTTATCGAATCAAGAGACCGACTACGTCTTCAAGAAAAGGGGATGGAGGGGCTAAGACATGGTGGGAGTTGAGTGGAGACTTGCGAAAAAGAAAACCTACCAAGCCCATTGAGCTGTCTGCCATTAAAAGTTCGAACGCATTAGAGCCGACCACGGCAAGAATTGGTGTTGATGAAGATGGGGCTGTACGTTTTGTGTTTTTAGAGGGATCGACAGGGGATGCCTCGGTCGATCGGGAGGCTTCGAGTTTGATTCGAACGTGGCGTTTTGAGCCTGCTCAAGGCCACTGGATCGAATGGGGTAGAGTTAGGATCTTATGGGCGGTAGAGCCCCCCGATGGGGGCAAGCTATGACGTTGACTGGTTCACAACTTCTTCTTCTCTACTTATGTCTTTTTCTTGGCATCGTTTTTATTTTGTGGATGGTTGGAGGATGGAAAGCATCGCGTGCACAGAGAAGAGCTCTCGAGAGGGTAACCTGTTCTGTTTGCGGAGCGCAGACCCCACGGGGTCACGCCTGGTTTTCTTTGCGTTGCGGCAACTGTGGTGCAAGACGTCGTTTCCAATCTGAATCAACTGAAAGGAGCTGATCATGGGCATGTGGATCGGACGAAATCGGAAAGCTAGGGTGACCTATGGCTTTGATGAGATTGCCCTTGTTCCTGGGGATGTGACGATTAACCCGAACGAGGTAGATTGCAGTTTCTCGATCGGAAAGCATACCTTCCAGGTTCCTATTTTAGCGTCGGCAATGGATGGTGTGGTGGATGTGAAGTTTGCAGTGGCGATGGGCAAAATGGGTGGTTTAGCAGTTCTGAATTTAGAGGGCGTGCAAACCCGGTATGAGAATCCCGCCCATGTTTTAGAGCAGATTGCAAAGGCTGATAAAGATGCCTGTACGCATCTCATTCAAAAGACGTACGTGCCCCCGATTCGGGAGGAGCTCATTGCAAAAAGAATCAAGGAGATGAAGAAATCGGGCATTGTGGTTGCCGTGTCCGCAATCCCCCAAAAGGCGGAGAAGTATGGAGCGATTGCACAGAAGGCGGGTGCAGATATCTTCGTGATCCAGTCGACCGTATCGACGGCACGTCACATTTCTTCCGAGTATAAAACCTTTGATTTGGCGAAGTTTTGTAAGACGATGAAAATTCCTGTTATGGTCGGAAACGCAGTCACATACGGAGTGAGTATGGAGCTTATGCAGGCAGGAATCTCGGGTCTGCTTGTCGGCGTAGGTCCTGGAGCTGCTTGTACCACACGGGGAGTCTTAGGGTTAGGCGTACCGCAAGTAACAGCAACGGTGGACTGTGCGGCGGCTCGTGATGCGTATCACAAAAAGACGGGTCGTTACGTGCCGATCATCACCGATGGTGGGATGAATAAGGGTGGTGATATTTGCAAGGCCTTTGCCTGCGGGGCAGATGCAGTGATGATTGGAAGTGCCTTTGCACGTGCTCAAGAAGCCCCAGGGAACGGTAATCATTGGGGGATGGCCACACCTCATGCGAATCTGCCCCGAGGTACAAGAATCAAGGTGGGTGTGACGGGAAGCTTAAAACAGATCCTCTTTGGTCCGGCGACACTGGATGACGGATCACAGAATCTGGTCGGAGCGATTGTTACCTGCATGGGTAACGTCGGAGCTAAGACCCTCAAGGAGTTTCAGGAGACGGAGATCATTATCGCCCCCTCGATCAAGACCGAGGGTAAATTGTTTCAGACGGTTCAGGGTGTCGGAATGGGAACGCGCTGATTTCGGTAAGTGTGATTAGGCCGTTCTCGGAATAGGTGTAAAGCTGGTAGTGGGCTACAGGTTGTAGCCTAGAGACAGTTCAAAGCGGGAAGGAAGGAGTCCGATCCCTCAGCCCTTGTGTGAGCCATCGCAGAAAGGAGAGTTCTTTGTTTTGCCGCAGCCGCAGGCCCAGATGGGGCCGTCTTTCTCTATCGTAATTACTTTAGGTGCTTTGCCTGAACCTTTGTGGGAGCCGTCGCAGAAGGGGGGATTCTTGCTTTGTCCGCAGGTGCAAAAAGCCAGAGTTTGACCAGATTTCGCATCGATTTTGTAAGGAGAGGATTGCCAGCTCATGAACTCATCATTGAACAGTCATTCGATAAAGAAAGCTGAAACTGCGGGAGGTGGTAGGCGGGAGGGGGCTACCGATTCTTCTTGTACCAATCGAGAAGGATACGGGTGGGCGTATTAAGGGGTAATTGATAGCACTCCTCTAGCGTGCACCAGCGATACTCATCGGCCTCAGCATTCAGGGTCACCTGGGTGTTTGGGGTATGGGCGATGTAGTTCAAGAGAACGAAATGAGCAGGTTTGTAGAATTCCTTCGAACGAATGCAGTCTTGAACAACAGCAAAATCGATATCCTTCAAGGTAAGGCCCGTTTCCTCTAAAATCTCGCGTCGAAGCGCGTCTTCAGACGATTCCCCGGCCTTGATCTTTCCTCCAGGAATTCCCCATAAGCCCGACCATTTCAGGGTATGTACCATCAGCAAATTCTTGTCCGGACCAATGATCAGCGCTCCGACGGTTGGAGTGGGAGGGATTGCCTCCGGTTCGGAGTGGCGGCGAAGGATCTCCATGACCCCAAACATGTCGGGAGCGACATGGTCAGGAAGGGCTCGCTGTAGTTTTTTGAGGGAGTCGTAGCCTGTGAGGACGGCACAGGAGCGGATATTCCCGTAACGGGCGGTTTCAATATCGTGCTCCATGTCCCCCACAAATAAGGTTTCGTCGGCTCGAAGATGGTGATCGGCCAAGATCGAATGAATAGCCTCCCGCTTGTCGACGATTCCGGCGTACGACTTGTGGAAATAGTGGTCGACCCCAAGGCGTTTGGCCTGATGGAGAAAATCCTCAGCAGTGACACTGCTCAAAAGAAAAGTTGGAAGCTGGTTGTCGTGACAGTATTGAAGAATCTCTTTGGCTCCAGGCAGGAGTGAAACTGTGTGGTGGTGCTCGCGGAAGACCTTGCGGAATATCCTTTCGAGGCCTTCTAGGGCAACTCCGGGCAGATGTTCTTCGTAAAAGCCTTGATAGGGGAGGTAGAACTTTTCGCGAAAAGTTTCCCGGTCAAAGAGAGGCTTCCCGTGGAGTCCGAAGACGTGATTGGTGGCTGTCAGGACTGGTGTGAGGTCGTCGACTAGCGTTCCGGACCAGTCAAAGATGAGATTTCGGATCAATGGAGGAGACGATGAAAAGAGAGATCTTAAGCGTGGTAATCTTGCAGCGCTTGAACGGAGAGGCCATGGGCACGGATCGACTTAATACCTTCAACGCTAGCTTCGGCAGCGGCCACTGTTGTCATAACCGGAATCTTATTTCTTAAGGCTGATGTACGAATCAGGACCTCCTCTGATCGTGCGATGGCTCCTGCCGGAGTATTGATCACAAGGGTAATTTCTTTGTTTTTGATGAGATCGACGACATTGGGACGTCCCTCCGAAAGCTTAAGCAAGGGAGTGACAGGAATATTTGCGTCAGCCAATTTACGGGCTGTTCCGGAGCTAGAAACAATCTTAAAGCCGAGTTCATGTAGGCCTTTGCCGATTCGGACCGCAGACTCTTTGTCCATATCTCGGACGCTTAGGAAAACGGTTCCAGAGGTGGGCAGAGGTGGTTGGGCGGCCATTTGAGCTTTGGCATAAGCCAGGCCAAAGGAGCGGTCGATGCCCATGACTTCTCCGGTGGATTTCATTTCAGGTCCGAGCAGGATGTCCGTTCCTGGGAATCGGGCAAAAGGAAAGACTGCCTCTTTGACGGAGAAAAACTCTGGAATGATTTCTGAGGTGAATCCGAGCTCCTTCAGGATTTTGCCTGACATGACGCGGGACGCGATCTTGGCGAGGGGCTTCCCGATCGCTTTGCTCACAAATGGAACAGTTCGTGAGGCTCTTGGGTTAACCTCCAGCACGTAAATCTTATCCTTCTGAACTGCAAACTGGATATTCATGAGGCCGTGGACCTTTAACTCTCGTGCAAGGGAGAGTGTGGCCGTACGAATTTCCTCCAGAACCTTTTTAGATAAGGAACGGCTGGGGATGACGCAGGCGCTATCCCCTGAATGAATGCCTGCCTGTTCGATATGTTCCATCACAGCCCCAATGACGGCATCTTTCCCATCCGACACACAGTCGACATCCACCTCTGTGGCGTCCTCAAGGAAGCGGTCGAGGAGGATGGGGCGACCAGGAGCGACTTCTGTACACTCTTTCATGTAGGTCCGGATTTCATCTTCCGAATACACAATTCGCATGGCTCGACCTCCCAAGACGAACGAAGGGCGTAGCAGGAGGGGAAATCCAATCTCCTTTGCGGCTACGAGTGCTTGTTCTGTTGTGGTGGCCGTACCATTTGGGGGCTGGTGAAGTCCCAGCTTGTCCAACATGGCGGAAAAGAGTTTTCGGTCTTCGGCGCGTTCGATTGATTCGACGGAAGTTCCGAGAATTCGCACCCCGGCTGCTTGAAGTTCAGCCGCGAGGTTTAGAGGAGTTTGTCCGCCGAACTGGACGATGACTCCCTTGACTAGATCATTCTGATTTTCAGCCCGATAGATATTTATGACATCTTCGGCCGTGAGGGGTTCGAAATAGAGCTTGTCGGAAGTGTCGTAATCGGTGGAGACCGTCTCAGGGTTGGAGTTGACCATGATCGTCTCATAGCCGTCGTCCCGGAGGGCGAAGCTGGCGTGGACGCAGCAGTAGTCGAATTCGATCCCTTGGCCGATTCGATTCGGCCCTCCTCCGAGGATGAGGATCTTTGGTTTCTTGGTTGGACGAGATTCGTCGTCTTCCACGTCGTAGGTGGAGTAGTAGTAGGGCGTATAGGCCTCAAATTCAGCCGCGCAGGTATCCACCAAGCGATAGGAGGGATGAATCTTCATCTTTTCGCGCCATGCCCGAACGGCGCGGGTTCGGGTCACAAGCTCTTCGGCGGGTCCTGGAAGGATTCGGGCAAGGTCGATATCCGACAGACCTGCCTGTCTGGCCTGAAGGAGAAGGGGAAGGGAGGCCGGATTTCCGAGCCAACTTTGTTTTTCGATCGCTTGGGCGACTTCTGTAATCTGTTTCAGGTTATCTAGGAACCATGGGTCGATTTTTGTAACTTCGTGGACTCGTTCGACCGACCATCCTTGGTTGAAGGCGTGGCTGACATACCAAATTCGGGCGGGATGAGGTGTGCGGAGTTGAACGGTTAACTGATCCTCAGGGACACGGGGTGTGCGGGTTCCGAAATCGAGGTGACCTTCCAGACCTTTAATGTCCAGAGATCGAAGGGCTTTCATGAACGACTCTTGGAAGGTTCTACCAATACCCATGGCTTCGCCGACACTCTTCATCGAGGTGGTCAGAACTGCTTCCGCGCCAGGGAACTTTTCAAAGGTGAAACGCGGTATCTTGGTTACCACGTAGTCGAGGGTGGGCTCGAAGGATGCAGGAGTATTGCGGGTAATATCGTTTTTTAGTTCGTCGAGGGTGTAACCGACGGCGAGTTTCGCGGCGATTTTGGCAATGGGATAACCGGTGGCCTTGGAGGCGAGTGCGGAAGAGCGGGAGACGCGGGGATTCATTTCAATGACGATCATCCGTCCTGTCTGCGGACAAACGGCAAACTGGATGTTAGAGCCACCTGTTTCCACGCCGATTTCCCGAATGACGGCAAAGGAGGCATCGCGCATCCGTTGATACTCTCGATCCGTAAGAGTTTGGGCAGGAGCAACAGTGATACTGTCGCCTGTGTGGACTCCCATTGGATCAAAGTTTTCAATGGAGCAGATAATGACGCAGTTGTCCGCGTGATCTCGCATAACCTCCATTTCGTACTCTTTCCAGCCGAGAAGGGACTCCTCAACGAGGATTTCAGAGGTGGGGGAGGCGTCGAGACCTGAGGCGGCAAACTTTTCGAACTCTTCGCGGTTGTAAGCGATACCTCCGCCGGTTCCGCCCAAGGTGAACGCGGGTCGAATGATGAGCGGAAAAGTGCCGATCTTTTCCATCGCTGCCCGGGACTCCTCCATGGTGTGGGCCGTGACGGACCTAGCGCATTCGAGACCGATTTTGGCCATACACTCCTTGAAGAGCTGGCGATCTTCCCCTTTGCGGATGGCTTCGACTTGAGCCCCTATGAGCTTCACCCCGTGTTTGGTGAGGGCTCCCGACTCATGTAGAGCCATAGCAGTATTAAGAGCGGTCTGACCTCCGAGCGTCGGGAGGAGGGCATCGGGTTTTTCCTTAGCCATAATCATTTCCACCACGGCAGGAGTAATGGGTTCAATGTAGGTGCGGTCGGCAAACTCAGGATCGGTCATTATGGTTGCCGGGTTGCTATTCACGAGGATGACCTTGTAACCCTCTTCGCGCAGGGCTTTGCAAGCTTGGACCCCCGAGTAGTCAAATTCGCAGGCTTGGCCGATGATAATGGGCCCAGAGCCGATGATGAGAATTGATTTTAGGTCGGTTCTGCGTGGCATGGACTGGAGAATAAGGAAAAGAGAACGATCTAGAAGAAGGAATTACAGAGTCGTGGCACGAGATGTGAAAAATTAGGCAGACAACGGGAACCAGTGGAAAAGGGCCTCGGCAATACCGGAGCCAGCTTCCTGGGAGGCGAGGTAGCCACCCTCTTTTTTGACCTGCGCAAGGACTTCTGGAACTGAGTTGGATGGGCAGGCGAGGAAGTGACCAAATTTACGTTGGAGCATGGGCAGATCATTTAGATTATCTCCCGCAATAAAGGTTGAAGAGGGGGGGAGATCCAGAAGCTTTTGGATTTCTGCCAGACAGGAGCCTTTATGGTAATCCACATGGGCAAAACGAAAGTATGGACCGTTCCTGACGGTCGAGATTTCGGGATGCTCCCGAATAATTTCGGTCACCAATGCGTGGGTTCGGTCGATGCTTTTTTGAGAACCCGCGACTAAGCCAATGGCTCCTGCGTCTGGAATGACGGTGACTTCATCGGTTGATCCGATCTCGCGTTCGATCCTTTCCAAAAGGGCGCCGTGGCGACCGAAGAGGGCCTGATGAGTCTCGGTACAACACTTATTCCAGGCTTCAAGAGAGTGAGCCTGACCTTCCTTAACTTGGTGAATTTCCCTTTCCACGGTGACGATCCAGTCGGGCATGACGGGGGCTTTGTGGAAAACAAGGGCTTCGCGGAGGCTCTCCCAAGATCGGCCCGTGGCAACCACCCAGGATATTTCACCGATTTTTCTAGAGCTACTCAGCCAGCGAAAGAATTCGGGAGCAAGCGGCTCATCTGGGTTTTCTCCCGCAAGAGTCCCGTCGAAATCGGTGCAGACGAGTTGCGCCTTCAATGGGGGAGATTGAACTCGTAGTGAAGGATGGAGGCGAGAAAGAGGGAGGCCGTTTCGGATCTGAGGACGAGAGGTCCGAGGGAGGCGGGTTGAAATCCAGCCGAGCGGGCACGACCGATTTCCGCAGGGGTGAAATCTCCTTCCGGGCCGATGAGAAGATCTAAGGCCGGGGGTTTTTCTGCTTGTCGAACTGTCGCCAAAAGAGCGGGCAGAGGTTTGGCTTCGGGTTGAAGTGAGCCGATGATCCTGCCAGAAGGGGGGGCAGGATTGGGCGTAGAGAGAAAGTTATCAAGGGGACCTACTTCGTGAATCTTTGGGAGCCAATTTTGTCCCGACTGTTTACAGGCAGACAGGGCGATCGACTCCCAGCGATGAGAAATCCGCTTTTCTCCCGACGGCTTGGAGACGGATCGTTCCGACGCGATGGGCCAGATTTCACTCACTCCAAGTTCGGTTAACTTCTGGATCAGCAAATCCATTCCTGAGGGTTTGATGAGAGCTTGGCCAAAACGGATTCGAAAATGGGGCGGGGGGGTACGATTCGTGGACAGAGACTGGTAGGAAACCTCCTCTTTGGACACGTTCGCGAGTCGCACGCGTGCTTCGTTTCCCTTTCCGTCGAATACGGTGGCGGAGTCCCCTGAACGCAGGCGAAGAACATCCGCGGCATGATGGGACTCCTCGGGGGGAAGTTTTCCTGAGGCTAAATCCGGATTATAGAATCGGTGGCCAGGCACAAATCAGACCTTGAAAAGTTTTTTGGCTTTTTCGATGAAGGAGTGGCCCTCGGGGTGAGTATGTTCGTCGCATAGCTTTGCGAATTTCTCCAAAGCCTCTTTTTGGTGCGTGTTCAAGTGTTTAGGGATTTCAACCTGGATTCGGATATGAAGATCGCCTCTTGTACGTCCCGAAACGGAGGGGACACCCTGACCGCGAATCCTAAAAACCTTGTCCGATGAGGTTCCAGCAGGAATCTTGAGTTTCATCTCCCCATCCAGGCTGGGAATGCTGATTTCAGCACCGAGAGCTAACTGGCTAAAGGAGATGGGAATATTGCAGGCGAGGTCATTCTCCTCGCGATCGAAAACCGGGTGGGATTGAACGGAGAGGACCACATAAAGATCGCCTGCTGGACCACCCCTCGAACCCGCCTCGCCTTGTCCGACCGATCGTAGTCGTGAGCCTGTGTCTACTCCTGCAGGTATCTTTAGTTTAATTCGCGCATTTTCCTCTACGCGGCCTTCCCCGCGACAGGATTTACATGGATTTTGAATTGTTTGGCCTGAGCCGCCGCACTTTGGACAGGTTTGGGCGATAGAAAAGAAACCCCTACTGACTGCGACCTGTCCTTGTCCACGGCATGTGGAGCAGGTTGTGGCCTTCGAACCGGCCGCCGCCCCTGTGCCTTGGCAAGGGGAGCAGGGAACAGGACGACGAATTGTGATCTCCTTTTCACAACCCCGAACGGCTTCCATAAAATCGATTTCCAGATCATACCGAAGATCGGAGCCCTGGTTGGAGCGAGCCCCACGGCGACCGCCTCCTCCACCCCCGAATGCTCCTTCTAGGATGTCTCCAAATATTCCTGCCCCGCCCCCTCCAGAACTAAAGACCTCACGAAAGACCTCGAATGGATCATGAAACCCGCCTGAGCCACCCATGCCTGATCCTGGTGCAAAGGCGCGATGCCCATACCGATCGTACGCATCCCGTTTTTGTTGATCAGACAATACTTCATACGCTTCGCCGATCTCTTTAAACTTCTCTTCGGCTTTTTTGTCTCCCTTGTGCTTATCGGGATGATGTTGGACGGCAAGTTTGCGGTAAGCTTTTTTGATCTCCTCGGCTGTGGAAGTACGCGAGACGACCAGAACTTCGTAATAATCTCTCTTTGTAGACACGGCTTACGATGTAGGTGGCGCTGCAGTAATCACACTGGCAGGGCGAAGAAGGCGATCGCCGATTTTAAACCCACGGCGTCGCAAATGGAGAATGGTGCCTTCCGGCTTTCCTGGGGCAGGCTCTTGACCAAGAGCTTCATGCCAGTTGGGATCGAAAGGTTTGCCTAAGGCATCAATCGGAGTGACTCCATGCTCGGACAAAAATCGCTCAAACTGGGATTGAATTAGTTTTACTCCATTGACAACGGAGGCTGCATCTTTGGCAGAAGTAGCCGCTTGGAGGCCAAGCTCGAGGTGATCTAGAAGGGGGAGAAGATCCGCAAGGATCGATTGGTTTGCGTAACGCAAAGATTCCTCTTTTTCACGAACGAGTCTCTTTCTGCTGTTTTCGAAATCAGCCCGAGCTCGAAGAAGTTGATCTTTAAGAGAAGCGATCTCCGTTGCCGTTTGCTCGGCAGGGGATGGAGCGGGAGCGGGAGATGAATCTTGGGCAGGTATCTCTGCTTGGGGTGCGGTTGGCTGTGGGTTTTTTGGCTTCATTTGCGAATGCTTAACTATAGCAGATCTGTGCTTATTTTGAGCAAAAAGTGCTTATCCAAGCGGGTAATTGTTATGAAATGTACTTTTGATGATGAGTTATTATCGGATCGGACGGATTGAGTGGGGAATTGCTATTATCCTAAAACGTTATTCTTCGCTCCATAGGAAGTGACGATTTCTTAGGTCTTCGATCTTGCGGGTAAAGGCGAGTTGGCTGGGGCCACCCGCATTTTCAAGGATCCGATAGATCGAAAGTGCACCGCGAAAGTCTCCCCGTTTTTCTTGAAGGCGTGCGGCTTCAGCCCCAGCACGCGCGAACCAGAGATACTCGGGTTGCACAGGCCCTGACGGAGTAGAGGCCTGTTTTGCATAAAGGACGTCGAGGTAAGCCTGAAGTGCATCCTCCTCACGACCCAACTGCTCTAAGGATTTTCCACGAATGTATCCTGCCTCGTTTCGATCCGCTGAATCGGCAGCAGGGCTTGCGATTAGGCTTAAGGCAGTGGAAGCAGCACGTTCCAAACTAGCACGATCCGTGCCTCCGATCGCAAATTCACAGGCAAGGCGGCGTTTTGTGATCTCTACCCAAGCCCGTTGTTCAGGGGTTTTGTTTGCGAGAAGAGAGTTTGCGATTTGGAGGCCTCCTGAATAGTCGCCAGAGGTGCGAGAAGCATCGATCTCAGCCAATCGTGCATCCAAGCGGAGGGGGGAAGTTTCTGAAATCGATCGGAAAAGCTTCACGGCTTCTTCTGGATTTCCTAGGGCTAAGGCGCTTAGGCCTGCATAGTAACGGGCGTCATCTGCCAACGGATCCTTCGTAAATCGTTGTGCCATTTCACGAAAGCTAGAAAGGGCTTCCCCATGGTTTTTCTCTTCGTAGTGGGTTTGACCGATCTGAAAGGCTAGGGAAGGAGCCAAACTGCTGTCGGGAAAGCGCGCTAGGATTTTAGCGAATTCGGCACGAGATTGAGCTCCTGTAAGTTCTTTTTGGCGTAAGCGTGCTTCGATTCCCGAAGCGAGAGCTTGGGGAAGAAGAGGGGACTTGGGGAAATTCTTTTCGAATTCGTTAAATGCGGCGATGGCGGCGGGGTAGTCGCCTGTACGTAGGAGGGAGCTCGCCCTTCGCAATGAAGCTTCGTCTTTGAGAGATTCGGCCCCAGGCAGTTTCGAAACTTCCGCTAATGCTGATCGGCTCGCAGGTGAATCTCCTTTATTTTCGAGCATTCGACCGCGCTCCAATGCCAAAAGCGCTCGACGACTGCTTTCTGGATATTTCTTTGTAAAAAGCTCCTCGAGCCTTCCGAACTTTGCCGTATCGGGTACTCGTGCGGCGGCGAGAGCTGCGTTGAAGTAAGCCTGCTCAGCAAGGTTCACCATAGGGGCAGAAAGAGCCGCTTCCTCCCAAAGAGTGCTGGCCTCCGAAGCTTTTCCCTCCTGAAGGAGGATGTCGGCAAGAGCGGCTTTGCACTGATAAGAAATTTCTGGATTTATATTTTCCCGTTTGAGGAGGCCTTGAAGTTGTTCGCGGGCTTGGGGGAGTTGCCGCTGTTTGGCGAGTGCCTCTGCGAGAAGGAGTTGGGCCGATGGAATACCTGGGGAGGTGGGATAAGTTTTGATAAGATTATCCAGGTCCGCCACCGTCGCCTCTAGATTTTCCGAGTCCAGAGAGCTGGAGGCTAAAAGCAAAAGAGCAGGTGCGTATCTGCCGCGTTTCTCATCTTCACTTTCCCTATCTCGAACCGAGTCCCTAAGCCGTAGAGATGCAGCAGGGAGGGATTGTGCTGTTTTCGCGGAAGCGAGGTACTCCCGAGCCGCGGTCAGGTAAGATTCAGGGTTTCCTCCGCAATCTAGAGCTTTTTCGAATGCGGTGGCAGCGTCAGCGGGTTTATCACGGGCACGATCAATCTGTCCTATCGCGATCCAAGCTTGGGCAATCAGGTCCCGCGTCGCATTTTTTCTATCCTCAATGACTCTTTCGTAAAGGGAGCGCGCTTCGTCCGCTTTTCCTCGCACCGCGAGAAGCCTTGCTCTCCAGTACATTGCTTCGGCAAGAATGGGTCCTGAACTTTTTGGAGATATCTTTTCCAAAGCATCCGAGGCCTCATCAGATTTACCCTCCGAAAGGAGAATTTTAACGAGAAAAAGCCGAGCTAAGTCGTGGGATGAATTCTTCGGTTCATCCAGAACTTCGAGAAGTTCCCGGCTTGCGGCGGCTGGATTATCCTCGTGCAGCCAGGCTTCGGCCAGACCCAGGCGAATCTGGGTTTTGATTTCAGAGCTCTGCGTATCTTTTTTGGTTTCCTGCCACAAGCCGATAGCATCACTCCAGCGTCCGACCTCGGCCAAGGCAGAGGCTCGGGTTAATCTTTGTCTTATAAGAAGGTCAGGTGGACAGGTTTTAGGAAGTGAAGAGAGTGATTCGGCGGGTCGGTGATCCAGTAGCAGAGCCTCCGCAAGCATCACTTGAGCCAGAGGCTGGGGGGAGGAGTTATTCTTTTGCAGCCAATCCTGAATCCTTGTTGCGGCATCCCGTCCTAAACCATCCTTCATCATCTCTTCAGCCACCCGAAGTTCCTTTGGAAGTTCGGCAGGTGCAGCGACTACGAGGAGTGGGAAAAGTGTAAGGAGGGCAAAACGTTTCATCGGGTGGCAAGAATCTTTCCGGTGGCACTCTCGCTATTTCGAGCGACCTCTTGTGGGGTTCCCTTCGCAACTATCTGTCCCCCTTGATGACCGCCGCTGGGGCCTAACTCTACGATCCAATCCGCATGACTCATAATGTCAGGGTGATGTTCCACGACGACGAGTGTATGTCCTGATTTACATAAATCGAAGAAAACCGATAGCAGATTTTCAACTTCGGCTAGGTGCAGTCCCGTGGTTGGTTCATCCAGCAGGTAGAGAGTGGGTCCATGTGTTCGTTGAGCCAGGGCTGTCGCAAGTCGGACTCGCTGGGCTTCGCCTCCTGAAAAACGATCGGCCGACTGTCCAACGGGGAGGTAGCCGAGCCCGACTTTTTGCAGAGCGCCCAACGCATTGGCAAGGGGTGGAATGGCTCGCAGTAGTTCTAGGGCGCGATCGACGGGCAGTTGCAAAATCTGGCCAATCGAGTGTCCTCGATAGGTGATCGTTAACGTTTCGCGGTTATATCTTTCCCCACCGCAGGCGGGGCAAGGAGCGATGGCCTCTGGAAGAAGCTGTAACTGAACGGCAATTTCGCCCAGACCTGAGCAGGTTTCGCATCGGCCTCCCCGGACGTTAAAGCTGAATCGGGATGGGCTAAAACCGCGCGCTTTGGCAGAGGGAAGGGAGGCGAAGAGTTTTCGCACCTCATCCCAGACCCCAAGAAGAGACAGGGGATGAGAGCGGGATTGGCGAGACAGGGGAGATTGATCGATGACGACGGCTCGTGTTAAAGAATCTGTTCCTACTAGAGATTGGTACGGTCCGGGGATAGGAGCAGACGAGGGAGTGCCAAAGTGTCGCAGAAGGGCATTCGCCAAGGTATCAAAGACGAGGGAGCTTTTGCCTGACCCGCTTACGCCTGTCACACATGTGAATGCACCTAAGGGAATTGAAAAGTCCACTTTCTTTAAGTTGTGAGTGGCAGCTCCTTTTAAATGAAGCCAATCGGTGAAGGTGCTATTTCTTGTAGGGATTTTGATTTTACGTCGACCAGAGAGAAAAGATCCCGTTAAGGATTGGGGAAGGGCAGAAATCTCTTTAGGAGTGCCTTGGCCTGTGATCTGGCCGCCTGCGGTGCCGGCTCCAGGTCCGAATTCGATCAGGTAGTCAGCACGACGAAGAGTTTCCTCGTCGTGTTCGACCACTATCAGGGAGTTGCCGAGATCGCGAAGTTGGAAAAGGAGGTTGAGGAGGCGGGAGTGTTCAGATGGGTGAAGGCCGATACTGGGTTCGTCCAATACATAGAGGACACCTGTTAATCCTCCTCCAATCTGAGTTGCGAGTCGGGTGCGGCGGTATTCACCACCTGAAAGTGTATCCATGGTGCGATCGAGCTTGAGATATCCCAGTCCTAGCTGCTCGAGAAAGGAGAGGCGCTGGGTGAGGGCTGTCTGAAGAGGGACGAATGAGTGGGCGGCTGGGCCAGAGGCGGGTTTTAGATGGGTAAGCCAGTGGAGAGCGTCTGATGCGTTGAGTTGGCACAGAGAGGCGATTGAGTGGGTTTCGCCTGAGGGGGACGCCAAAGTTACGGAGAGAGAGTAGGGTTGAAGGCGTGTCCCTGAGCAGAGAGTGCAGATACCAGTAGAGAAAAAGCGCTGGAGTCGATACCTGGCTGAGTCGGATTTGGCTTTGCCAAGTTGGCGAGAGAGTTCGGGAATCAATCCTTCCCAAGGTTTTTTCTTAAAGAGGGGTCGACCTTGAGAGCCGTGTAGAAATATCTTTTTCCACTTCTCTGGCCATGACATGAAAGGGGTGAGGGTGGGAATCTTTGCGTGCTGGATAAATTCGCGTCCGAGAGTTCGGTAGAAGGCTCGCATCTTGGGATGAGCACGGTTCCATGGGGCGATGGCACCCTTTTCGATTGGTAGTGCGGAGTTGGGGATAATCTTTTCTACGTCCGGGGAAAGGGAGGTGCCTAAGCCGGAGCAGTTGGGGCAGGCGCCCTCAGTGCTATTGAAGGAGAAGTGTCTGGGGGTGAGGCGTGGAATGGCGGTGCCTGTATCTGGATCGTGGGGTTCCGTGGAAAAGGAGAGTTCAGGTTGAGGCAGGACTTTGGAGAAATCGTTATTGGTAAAGGCGACGCGTACTTTTCCTTGTCCAAGGCGGAGGGCGAGATCAACGGAGTCGGTCAAGCGACCTCGGGCGGAGGGGGCAAGAGTGATTCGGTCGACGACTAGTTCTATGGAGGATTGGGTGGAGTCTGCTTGAAGTTCGACGATTTCTGTTTTTTGACGGACACGCAAAAAGCCCTCTTTTTTCAAGCGAGCAGGGTCGGCATGTGACAAAGGTGCGAGAAGTACGACGGGACGATCTTTTCCTTTTTCAAGAATCTGATCAACGATCTGTTGGGGGGAAAAAGAGAGAAGGGCTTTTCCTGTTTTCGGATCGTGAGGGGTTCCGTGCGTGGCAAAGAGAACGCGGAGATGATCATGGATTTCGGTGGCGGTGGCCAGGGTGGAGCGGGCGGAGCCTCCAGCTTGGCGCTGTTCAACGGCGAGGGTGGGGGAGAGACCTTCAATCGTATCGATGTCGACAGCGGGAAGCTGTGCGAGGTGATGCCGAGCATGGGAGGATAGGCACTCGAGGTAGCGGCGTTGTCCTTCCGCGTAGATGGTATCAAAGGCGAGAGAACTTTTCCCTGACCCTGATGGACCAGTAAAGACGACCAGCTTGTGGCGAGGGATATCGAGGGAGAGATTAGCGAGATTGTGTTGGCGTGCGCCTCGGATTCGGAGGAGATTGCCCGTGGGGCTCACTGGAAGGGCCAAGGGGGGCCCGAGGGGCGGCTTAGGATGCCGCGGCGGGGGACGGATCGATATGGATGCGGCGGTTTCCCTTATCAAAGCGGACCCGGCCGTGGGAGAGTGCGAAGAGGGTGTGATCTCGGCCCATACCGACGTTTTGACCTGCCTGAAATCTTGTTCCGCGTTGACGGATAATAATGGAACCGGCGGGGATGGTTTCGCCGCCGAAACATTTTACTCCGAGGCGTTGGCTGCGGCTATCGCGACCGTTGCGTGTTGATCCTTGACCTTTTTTATGTGCCATGACGGTTTCCTCGGTTATTTGCCGGCTTGGATCTTTTGAATTTTGATCCGAGTCCGAGCCTGACGATGGCCGACGGTGCGGTGATACCCTTCCCGGCGACGATATTTGAAAGCGATGACTTTTGGGGCGCGATCGTGGGTGACAACTTCGGCAACGACTTTGGCACCGGCGACCGTGGGTTTGCCTACTTGAACCTTGCTGTCTTGGACAACGAGGAGGACGTCGGAAAACTCTGCTGAGGATCCTGGGGCAGTAGTAAGGCGTTCAATCTCAAGGGTCTCGCCTTCGCTGACCTTGTACTGTTTGCCTCCTGTACGGATGACGGCGACGTTTGCCATAAGAGGTAACAGTATCGGAAAAAAGGGGGTTCGGCAAGAGCAGGATTAGGCAGGGGGCAGTTTTGGGGCTTTCTGGAAGGCGGTACGAACGAGAAGCACGTCTTCGTGGCGGGCCCGACGGCGTTGATAGCGTTTATCGACCTCCTCAAGAAGTCGCTCCCACACATCGGTCGGAAGAAGTTTTGGGGTTTCCCACTTTTCCGCATCTTTCTCTTTGCGTTGCCAGTGTACGACACCCGAGAAAAGGGAGACGCGGTAGGTGGTGGTGGGACGAGTGCCGTTGGACTTATCGGTCCACTCCATGCAGCGACGCATGGGGTGTGTTTACAGTTCGCCGCGGTCGACGGCTTCCCGGGCTAGGCGTTCCGCCTCTTTCACCCGCTCTTTTTCGGCTTTGGTCGTCCAGTCGTCCCAAGATTTGCCAAATGCGGTGTCTTCGCCCGTGAAGTGAACGGCGGTGACATCATCGGCTGGGAACGTTTGGGGAATCGAGTCTTTGCCTTGAGGAATGTAAATATGAACCACTCCAGGGGATTCGTCGTATCGAAAAACGAATCCGACGATCTTCTTGCCGCCGCCGATATCCAAGGTCACGTCGCCACGGTAATCGAATGCAGTTTGAAGGGCATGTCGACGAGATGCGGTGTCGGAACAGGTGAGCGTCGTGCCCTCGATCGAGCCCGGCTTATGAGTCGGTAAAGCGTGTTTATCGGCCTGAGGCATAGTGTTGAGTAGAAGTGACGGAGGGGTTCAGGTCCCGTAGGCGATGGCAGCTTTCACCGTGCGGGCGAATCCAGGGAGAGAACCGAAGGTGTCATCGACCGAACTGGCTTCGTAGCCGCAGTGGACCATGCAGTCGCGGCACTTCTCGTTGCCGCTCTTCTGGCCGTAATTTTCCCAAGCAGTGTCTTCCATCAACTGTTTGAAGGTGGGGACGTAACCGTCTTGGAGTAGGTAGCAGGGTTTCTGCCAACCAAAGACGTTGAAGGTGGGGTTGCCCCAAGGTGTGCAGTCGTAATCCACGTTGCCTTGGAGGAATTCGAGGAAGTTGGGAGAGAGATTGAATTTCCAAGATTTTTTTCGTTGATTGAGAATTTCTTGGAAGAGTTTCTTGGTGCGTTCGCGGCCTAAGAAGTGTTCCTGGTCGGGAGCTTTTTGGTAGCTGTAGCCGGGGGAGAGCATCATGCCCTCGACCTTCAGTTTCATCATTTCATCAAAAAATTCTCGGACGCGGGCGGGGTTGGCTCCTTCAAAGAGGGTGGTGTTGGTGGTAACACGGAATCCACGAGCAACGGCTTCTTTAATGCCTTCTAGTGCGGTTTTGTAGGTTCCATCGCGACAGACGGCGGCGTCGTGTTCGGGCTCGAGACCGTCCATGTGGACGCTGAAGGTGAGATATTTAGTGGGTTTAAAGAGATCGATTTTGCGTTTGAGGAGGAGGGCGTTGGTGCAGAGGTAGATGTATTTTTTGCGGGCGACGAGGCCTTCGACGATTTTATCGATCTCGGGATGGATCAGGGGTTCACCGCCGGGGATGGAGACCATAGGGGCCCCGCACTCATCCGCCGCGTCCCAGCACTGTTGGGGTGTGAGTCTTTTATTGAGAACGTGATCGGGATACTGGATTTTCCCGCAACCTGCACAGGCAAGGTTGCAGCGGAAGAGGGGTTCGAGCATGAGGACTAGGGGATAGCGTTTGTTGCCACGGATTTTTTGTCCGAGAACATAAGAGGCAACTGTCCAAGCTTGGCTAATAGGAACTGGCATAGAGGAAGTAGTGAGGCTACAAATACAATCGCATATGTCAACGGAACCCGAGGGGAGAAAAAGATTACTCAAGTACCTAATGGATAGATATCTATGAAGATAGGTATTTTACAGTTAAATTTTACCGTTGGGGATTTTAGGGGAAATAGTGAAAAATTAGTGTCTGTGTACGAGAGGGCGGTGAGGGAGGGGGCGGAGTTGTGTGTGGGATCCGAGCTAGGGTTGTGCGGGTATCCGCCCCGGGATCTGCTGAATCGACGGGATTTTGTGGAGTCGCACGAGCGGGCATTGCGTGAGGTGGCAAAGAGGGTGGGGAAAGTGCCGTTATTGATCGGGGGGATTGAGAAAACGAATCAAAAGGCGGGTAGGCCGTTATACAACTCGGCTTTTTTCGTGGAGAAAGGAAAGGTGCGTACCGTAGCACGGAAGATTTTGTTGCCGACGTACGATGTGTTTGATGAGGACCGGTATTTCGAGGCTGGGAATAAGGTTGGGGTTGTGAAGATCGCAGGAAAGCGGGTGGGGGTGACGATCTGTGAGGATATTTGGAATGATGAGGATCTGTGGCCTGAGAGAAGGTACCGGATGGATCCAGTGAGGGAGTTGGCAAAAAAGGGGATGGATCTTCTGATTAACTTATCGGCTTCACCTTGGAACATTGGAAAGGAGAAGGTTCGGTATCGGCTTTTGGCGGAGGTGGCCAAACGAGAAAAGATTCCTGTGATTCAAGTGAATCAGGTGGGGGGGAATGATGAGTTGGTGTTTGATGGGCGGAGTTTGGGAGTGGGGGTGAAGGGTGGATTGCTGGCGCAAGGGGCGGCGTTTATGGAGGATGTGAAGGTGGTGGATATCGGAGGAAAAGAGCAGAAGCCGATCTGGCCGGGGGATGAGGAGCAGGTGTTCCAGGCGTTGGTTTTGGGGACAAGGGATTATTTGCAGAAGTGTGGATTTCGAGAGGTGGTACTGGGATTAAGTGGAGGAATCGACAGTGCGTTGACGGCGGTTGTTGCGGCCGAGGCGCTTGGAAAGGACAAGGTGTTGGGGGTAGCAATGCCGAGTCGATTTTCGAGTGCTGGAAGTGTGGCGGATGCGGAGGCGTTAGCAAAGCGGTTGGGGATTCGCTACCAAAAAATTCCGATTGAGGACACTTTCGCGGTGATGTTGCGATCGATCGCGCCCGCCCGGGAGGGAAGAAGTGGGGGATTAACGGAGGAGAATCTGCAGTCGCGAATTCGCGGCATGACACTGATGGCAATTTCGAATGATTCGGGTCGGCTCCTGCTCACGACGGGAAATAAGAGTGAGATGGCGGTGGGTTACTGCACTTTGTATGGGGATATGTGTGGGGCGTTAGCAGTGATTGCGGATGTGCCTAAGACGTTGGTGTACCGGATTTCGCGATGGATTAATCGGGAGCGGGAGATTATTCCAAAAAACTCGATCGAGAAGGCGCCGAGTGCCGAACTACGACCTGACCAGAAGGATCAGGATAGTTTACCGCCGTATGAAGAGTTGGACCGGATTTTAGAGAGCTATGTGGTGAATGAGGGTTCGATCCAGGGGATGGTGAAAAAGGGGATTTCAAAATTGTTGGCGGAGGAGATGGTGCGGAAGATTGACATTTCGGAGTACAAGCGGAGGCAGGCAGCGCCCGGGCTGAAGGTAACGACGAAGGCGTTTGGTGTGGGCCGGCGGATTCCGTTGGCTCAGCGTTTTGATCCGCGAGGCGCAGCGTCGGGTGGAAAAGGGAACTGATAGCGTTTCATTATTCCGCCCAGCTCTTTCATTACCCAAGTTTTGGTGAGCCCATATTCTTTTAGGGTGTATCGGTGTGAACTTTTGTATTCGAGTGAGCGCTTGGTTTCGGTCTGGATCTGGCGTGCCGCGCGGGGAGTTAGGGGGACTCCAAAATGATGGTAAATCGAGCGGACGACTGAATCGGGATTTCGAACAAGATCGGTGTAAAAAATGCGGAGGTAGGATTCGGATTTGGAGGTGATGTCGTATTTTTCCAAATGAAGAAACCAGGCGGCGGCAAGTTCGGCATACTCCATGGATTCAGGTCCATCCTTCTGAATCTTGGGATCGACCCAGTTCCAGACGGTATAAAAAACACTGATATGGGACGGGATGGATTCCACTGGGTTTCGTAAGATATTAATGATGCGTGCATCGGGAAATTCGGCGCGGATGGATTCGATCGAGCCGGATAGCTGGGTGGCTTTGGAGAGAAGAATCTTCTCGGGACCATTTAGATAAAGGTGTCGCTGAAGGCAGGAGCGGTAGTAACGCATGAGGCGGCGGCGTTGGCGGGGTGGAAGGTCGTCTGCAAAGCCAGCCCCCCAGAGTGCGCGGACATAGGGGAATAGGAGGTAGATGGCCTCTGTCACGAAGGTGTAAACGAAGAATCCGTCGTCCTCTTCAGGTTCGGCAAAGCGCATTTTGTGCATTCCGTCCCAACCTCCGAAGCAGTGGCGTTCGATCCATGAGGAGATGTCGAACAGAAGTCCGCCTTTTTGGCGACTCGCGGCGGCGACGGAGTGAATGAATTTCTGAATCGTGATGCTGGGAAAGATGGTTTGGTACATGAGGACGGGGGCGAAGGTGTTGCGATTTTTGGCGAGGAGTTTTTGAAGAAATGTGGTGCCGCTTCGGGGAGGGGCGATGATGAATACGGGCTTGTGAATCTTTTGCCTGCGAAAGCCAGGATAAAGGATATGGTCTAGGGAGCGCCCGATGAATACGACGACCCAAAAGCAGCAGAGCAGGAAAAGGAAGAAGGTGACGATCACCCAGCGTCTGAGTTGGAAAGGGCGTGCCAGGTAGTTCAAATAAAGAGCTTTGGCGGTAATGCCTAAATTCAGGTACATAGGGATTAGCTTTTTTTAGTGAAAAAGGCGTTAAGGACAATCCAAACCCCCTAACTACGATGACCCTCGACTTTCTAATTAGCGCGATCTCTGACTTTCGTTATCTGGCGATGTTTGGAATTCTTTTTGTTTCGGCCATGGGAGTGCCTCTTCCGGAAGAGCCTTTGCTGGTGGCGAGTGGTTTATCGGTGGGTTGGGGAACCTCTTCTTACTGGATGACGTGTCTGGCTTGCTTGGCGGGAATTCTATCGGGGGACTTGTGGGTTTATTTCTTGGGGAGAAGGGGTGGGGAGTGGTTTTTGCAAACGCGTTTGGGCTCGGTGGTCTTTTCACAGAAAAGACAGAAGAAGATTGGGCACCTGTTCGAGAAGCATGGGATGAAGACGGTTTTTCTGGGGCGATTTATTCCTGCGGTTCGGTTCGGGGTTTTCTTTTTTGCAGGAAGGCACCAGATGGATCTTAAAAAGTTTTTAGCTCTGAATGCGGTGGGTGCACTGGTGTACGCCCCTTTATGGATCTGGTTAAGTGCGGTTGCGGGGGAACGTTTTGCCCAGACGCCTGCGGCTGCGAGACTAGCGGAGCAGTGGGTGGGTCAGGGGAGTTTGGTTCTGATTGGGCTAGTGGTTTTGATAGTCGGCGGTTTGATTTGGGGAGCGGGCAAAAAAAGGGAATGAGTTAGCGGGAGAAGTTCCAGTCGCTTGTGGCGTAGCGCTCTTTTTCAAGAGAGTCGGCGAGTTGGAGCTCGGCTGAGGTGAGTGAGGAGGGAGTGGAATTTTCGCCCAGGCAATCGGCGAGGAATGTGGGCAGGAGATTAAAAAGGATTGGAGGGATGGTTTGGGGAAGAAGGATGCTGCCTTGGTGAAGGCAACCCTGTTTGGTGCGTCGTTGGGCGGCTCCTGCAAGCTTGTGGCCTTGGGGATTGAGGATATCGGCTGGAACAGGTTTAAGGAAACAAGCGGGGTCGTCCTGTTTGGGTTGAGCTGTGGCGAGCTGGCAAGGGACGCCGCTTTTCTGGAGGGCATGAGCGATTGCAGAGTGGATTTTTTGGTAAGAGGGGAGAGTGCCCGAAGTAGTGAGAGGGTGAGTGGGGGGAAGGACGAGAGTGTAGGTAAGGTCTTTTCCGTGTTCGACGAGGCCTCCTCCCGTAAAGCGGCGAACCATAGGACGGTCCGTGGGGGCGAGCTGGGCTTTTTGAAAGTATCCGATTGAGACGCAGGGTTGGTCCCAGGAGTAGATGCGAAGAACGGGGTATTGGACGTGGCGTAGGAGGGATTCATCGATGGCCATGTTACGAGTGGGAGACGCGGCGGTGTGAAGGAGTAGGCGAAAGGGCATGAGGGTACGATGGTGAGAAGAAGAGGGGCGGGCAAGAGTTGCCAGCGTCTTGGGGTTTGCTAGGGAAAGGGGATGAGATTTATTCTGTCGATAGGTGGTGCGGCTCTTCTGTTTCTTGCGGGTTGCGCAAGTTCGGGGAGTCGAGATGCGGGGATGGCGATGATTTTATCCGACGTCCCGTTCAAGGAGGCAGGGCCGAATCAGGTGACGCCTGCCACATCGACCCTACGGAGGGGTGATCGCGTGAGTGTGAGGAGAGTGATTGGAGATTATGCTGAGGTGGAAACAATGGATCATCGTCGTGGATACGTTCCGACGGCAGTTTTAGAAGACCAGTAAATTGGAAAAATAATTGGCGTTGGGGCAAGGGAGGTTTATGTTTGCTTTGTGGGGAGTCTGGACGGCCGGGCTGAGAGTCGGGAACCGTGGTCCCGAGACCCTTAAAACCTGATGCGGATCATGCCGCCGTAGGGAATAGGGATGACCCTTTTTCCACGGCAGCACGCAATGGGGAAAGGATTCAAGATGAGTAAGAATGTAAAGATGCCGAAGATTGAGGAGTTGGAGGATTTGGAGGGGATGAAGAGGGTGTATGTGCAGGGTTCCCGCCCTGATTTAAAAGTTCCATTTCGCGAGATTGAGTTGCAATCCACGCGTCAACCCGATGGGAAACTCCAACCGAATGAACCTGTGCGGGTATATGACACGAGTGGACCTTGGGGAGATCTAGATTTTCATGGAGATGTGAGGCGAGGTTTGCCTGCACTAAGGGGTACGTGGATTCAAGAGAGGGGGGACACGGAGACTTATGTGGGTCGTTCTGTGCGTCCTGAGGATAATGGTCATTCGGGTACGAATGGAGCAGTTCGGGAGCAGTTTCCTGGGGTCTCGAGAAAGCCTAGACGTGCGAAAGCGGGTTCTGTATCGCAGCTGAACTATGCGCGCAAAGGGGTGATTACCCCGGAAATGGAATTTATTGCGATTCGGGAGAACATGAAATTGCAGGCGGCGAAGGAGGCAGTGGAGATGTCGCCCCAAGCACCACGGGATGATTTGCGGTTCCAGCATCCAGGTCATTCATGGGGTGCGGCGATTCCTAAAGACATCACGCCGGAGTTTGTGCGTAGTGAGGTGGCGCGTGGGCGGGCGATTATTCCCGCCAATATCAATCATCCGGAGTTAGAGCCGATGATCATTGGGCGGAATTTTCTGGTGAAGATTAATGCGAACATTGGAAACAGCGCAGTGGCGTCGTCGATTGAGGAGGAGGTGGAGAAGTTGCGATGGTCGATTCGTTGGGGGGCAGACACAGTGATGGATCTTTCGACGGGAAAGAATATTCATCAGACGCGGGAGTGGATCTTGCGTAATTCGCCTGTGCCGATTGGAACAGTTCCGATTTACCAGGCGTTGGAAAAGGTGGGTGGCAAGGCGGAGGATCTCACGTGGGAATTGTTTCGTGACACTTTGCTAGAGCAGGCGGAGCAGGGGGTGGATTATTTCACCATTCATGCGGGAGTTCTTTTGAGGTTCATTCCGATGACCGCAAAGCGGATGACGGGAATTGTGAGTCGAGGGGGTTCCATCATGGCGAAGTGGTGTCTATCGCATCACAAGGAGAACTTTCTGTGGACCCACTGGGATGACATCTGTGACATCATGGCGGCGTATGATATTAGTTTTTCGATCGGGGATGGCTTGCGACCCGGATCTTTGGCGGATGCGAATGATGAAGCGCAGTTTGGGGAGTTGAAGGCTCAGGGGGATTTAACCAAGAGGGCGTGGGAACGCGGGGTGCAGGTGATGAATGAGGGGCCAGGTCATGTGCCGATGAATCTCATTCAGGAAAATATGGAAAAGCAGTTGGAGTGGTGTCATGAGGCGCCTTTTTACACGCTGGGACCGTTGACGACCGATATTGCGCCTGGGTACGACCATATTACCTCGGCGATCGGAGCTGCGATGATTGGTTGGTATGGGTGTGCGATGCTTTGTTATGTGACGCCCAAAGAGCATTTGGGTTTACCGAATCGAGACGATGTAAAGGCAGGTGTGATAGCTTACAAAATTTCCGCACATGCAGCGGATTTAGCCAAGGGCCATCCTGGAGCGCAGTATCGGGATAATGCGTTATCGAAAGCGCGATTTGAGTTTCGTTGGAGGGATCAGTTCAACCTCGGATTAGATCCCGTCACAGCCCGTGAATATCACGATGAGACTTTACCTGCGGAGGGGGCGAAGAGTGCGCACTTCTGTTCGATGTGTGGGCCTCAGTTCTGCTCGATGAAGATTACGGAGGATGTGCGAAAGTATGCTGCGCAGCAGGGGTTGAAGCAGGAGGAGGCGCTGGAGAAAGGTATGAAGGAGAAGTCGAAGGAGTTTGCGGAGAAGGGGGCAGAGGTTTACAGCTGAACCTTTAAGTGAGGGATTGGGATTTTTGTGATCAGGTCCCTAATCTAAGGATGGCAGAGAAAAGATTCGGTGGGATGGGCATGACAGAGAGGCGGGATTGGCGAAGAAGCAGCAGTTTGGAAAATCTTTTATCTGCTTTGAGTTGATCGAGGGTGACAGGTTTGGATAGGACCCGTGGCGCTCCTAGAAGCACGGAACTCCAATCCTCTCCTTTGGGTGAAGTGGGGTCAGGGAACGCCGTTTTAAGAACTTGGGCAATTCCGACGACGGCTTTTTCATCCACGCTGTGATAATAGAGGACTTGATCCCCTACTTGCATGGCGCGAAGGAAATTGCGGGCTTGGTAGTTTCGGACTCCGTCCCAGATCGTCTTTTTCTCCTTTAAAAAGAGTGAGAAGGGATATTTGGAGGGCTCCTGTTTAACCAGCCAGTGGTTCATGCGGGGATATTGTTAGGGTAGTTGAGAAAAAAGTTGAAGATTAAGTTGGGGGTTAAGGTTTTGGGTATCCATAGTTTGGGATAAGGCCCTCTATCGACTATCTCTTTCAGGCTCCCCCTTTTTTGCGGTATTTGATACGCTATACCGATGCACGGGTTCCAGAGAAAAGGAGGAAAGCTTTTTGCCGAAGGTGTCAGCCTCGATGGTTTGGCCGATCGGTTTGGCACCCCCTTGTATGTGTACTCTGCAGGCACGATCGTGGATCATTATCGCAGGTTGCGAGGGGTGCTGCGTGCCGTGAATCCCTTGATCTGTTACTCGGTTAAGGCGAATAGCAATTTGGCTATTTTGTCGATTCTGTCGCGTTTGGGTAGTGGTTTTGATGTGGTGAGTGGTGGGGAGTTGGAGCGAGTGCGCAAGGTCGGGGGCAAGATGGAGCGATGCGTCTTCGCTGGTGTGGGAAAGACACAGGAGGAGATTGAGCTAGGCCTCCGTTTTGGAGTGAAGGCTTTCCATGTGGAGAGTGAGGAGGAGATGGAGCAGATCGCGGCAGTAGCGGGCCGTAAAAAGGGGCGTCGTGCTCCGATCGCCTTACGGGTGAATCCTGATGTTGAGGCGGGTGGTCATGCCAAGATCACAACAGGAACGTACGCAAATAAGTTCGGCATTCCCTACGAGCTGGTGGCCGCTGCTTATCGGAGGGCTGGGGCGGATCCGCGTCTTCATCTACGTGGAATTCAGATGCACATAGGGTCGCAGATCATGCGAGTGGAGCCGTTTCGTGCGGCCGTTCGCAAGATGATCCCCTTGGTGGAGCGTTTGAGGGATCGGCACGGGTTAGAGTACTTCGATGTCGGGGGTGGATTGGGAATTGTGTATGAAGATGCGTTGGCCAGTGGGCGGGATGGTTGGTGGAAGACTTTGCGTTCTGAAAAGGCGATGACCCTGAATGAGTATGCTACCTCTCTTGTGCCGATGTTGAGAGATCTCAAGATGGATATTCTTTTGGAGCCCGGACGTTTTCTTGTTGGAAATGCGGGAGTTCTGGTTTCCGAGGTTCTCTACCGGAAGTCGACAGGACAGAAGTACTTCACGATTGTAGATGCTGGAATGAATGATCTTGTTCGGCCTGCCCTGTACGAGGCTTATCATCAGATTGAACCAGTTAGAAAACCACGACCTGGGGCGATTCCAACCGATGTGGTGGGACCTGTATGTGAGTCGGGTGATGTGTTTTGTCACGACCGATCATTACCGCCTTTAGAGAGGGGAGATCGTGTGGCCATACTGAGTGCGGGGGCATATGGGTTTTCGATGAGCTCGAACTATAACACGCGACCTCGTCCAGCCGAAGTTCTGGTCACAGGTTCACGGGCAAGAGTTGTGAGGGCTCGGGAGCGCGTGGCTGGTTTATGGCAAGGGGAGAGAAAGTCGTGAGCCGTGCCGTTCGTTTCTGGAAGTTAGAGGGAGCAGGCAATGATTTTCTTGGGTTCGATGGAAGATCGAGAGGGTTTCGACTTTCTCGTGCTGGGATTGCTCGCTTCTGTGATCGCCGACGTGGGGTAGGGGCGGACGGGGTTCTTGTTGTCGAAAAGCCGAAGAGTCCAAAGGCTGATTTTCGAATGCGGTACTACAATTCGGACGGGGGAGAGGCTGACATGTGTGGAAATGGAGCACGTTGCTTTGCTTTGTTGGCGCGAGCCGTTACAGCCCGTGTAGGAAAGAGTCTGCGTGTCGAGACACGAGCGGGTTTGGTCGTCCTCGAGATTTGTGGAAAAGATGTACGCGTCTCGATGACGGAGCCTGGCTTGCCGAGATTGGGGAGAAAGATTGTAGCGGCGGGTCGAAAGGTGATGTTGGACAGTATCAACACTGGGGTACCCCATGCGGTGGAGTTTGTGCGGTCGTTGGCGTCGGTGGATGTTTTAAGAAGTGGGCGTGCGATTCGCACTCACTCGGCCTTTGCCCCAGCGGGAACGAATGTAAATTTTGTACAAATTGGGAAGGGTGGGCGGATCGAGGTAAGGACGTATGAGAGAGGGGTGGAGGGGGAGACATTGGCTTGTGGAACAGGAGTTGTAGCTTCGTCGATTCTTTCGAGTCTACGCCGTGGAATCAGGCCTCCGATTCGGGTGAGGACTCGAGGAGGGGATCTTTTAACTGTGAATTTCAAGTTAGAGGCGGGGCGTGCCAAAAAAGTTACCCTGCAAGGACCCGCCCGAATCGTGTATAGGGGAGTGCTGTATGTTTAATGGAACTTATACCGCGCTGGTGACCCCGTTTCGCAACGGGCAGGTAGATGTGAAAGCATTTGAGGCTCTGATTGATCGGCAGGCCGCGGCTGGGATTGAGGGAATTATTCCTGTCGGAACGACGGGTGAATCTCCCACTTTAAACATGCAGGAGCATGTTCGGGTAATTGAGTTGGCCGTGCAGTTCGCGAAAAAGCGGATGAAGGTGGTGGCGGGTACGGGATCGAACAGCACCGCAGAGGCGATTGAACTTTCCACGGGAGCCCAAAGGGCTCGGGCGGATGCTCTTCTCCTTGTTGCGCCTTACTACAACAAGCCGAGTCCCGAGGGAATGTTTCAGCATTTTCGCGCAGTCGCAAAGGAAGTGGATCTGCCGATCATGTTGTACAGCGTCCCCGGACGTTGTGCAGTTGAGATTACCGTGGAGACGATTGGGAGATTGGCGGAGGCTTGTCCGACGATTGTTTCCATCAAGGAGTCGGGAGGGAAGCCTGAACGAGTGGACGAAATTAAGAAGATGGTGCCATCGACTTTTGAAATTGTCAGCGGAGATGACAGCATGACGGTTGAGTTTATGAAGCGAGGAGCGGTGGGCGTAGTGAGTGTCGCCTCGAATCTAATTCCTGCGGAGGTTAGGGCTTTGGTGAATGCGGCGCAGAGAAAGGACTGGAAAAAGGCGGAGGAGCTTCATCAAAAATATTCGGGAATCTTTCGGGATCTATTTATTGAAAGCAATCCAGCGCCTGTAAAGGCGGCGATGGCAGCCAAGGGTTGGCTTGCGGAGGAGTTACGGTTGCCTTTGGTGCCGATCACTGAGGGGAGTCGGCGGAAGCTTTTCGCTACTTTAAAAGAGGCAGGATTGTCGTAGGGTGGAGTAGTTATGGCGACGCAGTTACTCATGGTAGGAGCGAAGGGCAGGATGGGGCAGGCCATTTTGGCCTTAGCCCGGAAGGACAAGGGTCTTCACATCGTGGGCGAAGTGGACAAGGGGGATGATCTGGTCGGACTGGTTGGAAAGGCGGATGTGGTGGTGGATTTCAGTCATCGATCGGCGACGGAAGGGGTTCTTGAGAAAGTGTGTTCTGCAAAAGTTGCTTATGTGTGTGGAACCACGGGTCAGACCGAGGCGGATCTGAAGCTTATTCAGGCTGCTTCAAAAAAGGTGCCCTTGATCCACTCGCCAAACTTTTCTGTTGGGGTGAACCTGCTTTTTTATCTGACTGAGCAGGCGGCCAAAGCTATGCCTGAGGGGTACGATCCTGAGGTGATCGAGATCCATCATCGCCTTAAGAAGGACGCCCCGAGCGGAACGGCCAAGCGTCTCTTGGAAATTATCGCTCAAGAACGGGGAGCCAAGGTCGATCAGGTTACGAAGCATGGTCGTTCAGGTGAGCCTGGAGAGCGCACAGGTAGTGAGATCGGTGTGCATGCGGTACGGGGCGGTGATGTGGTGGGGGATCATACCGTTTTGTTTGCGGGAGAAGGGGAAAGAATTGAACTGGTGCATCGGGCGAGCTCGCGGGACGTGTTTGCTCAGGGTGCATTGCGGGCGGCGAAGTGGTTGGTGGGGAAGCCGGCTCGTGCTTATCAAATGGTGGATGTGCTTGGGTTGAGCTGATGCGGATCGGGATAGGGCTGGGTTCGAATGTTGGGGATCGAGCGAAACAGTTAGCTCTGGCGCGGCGTTGGTTGTGTGGTTTGGATGTTGGGGCGCGCTTTTCGTCGGAATATGAAACTTCGCCCGTGGATTGCCCTCAGGGAACGCCTCCGTTTTGGAATCAGGTGGCGGAGATCAACTGGTCGGGAAGTTTAGAAACTCTTTTACAGTGGATGCAGGAGTACGAGAGGTCTTGTGGGCGAAAAACTGTTCGCGGAAAGAATGAGCCGCGGGTTTTGGATTTGGATCTACTTTATGCGGGGCGGAATTGGATTCAGAATCCAAGATTGGAGATTCCTCATCCTCGAATGGGGGCGAGACGTTTTGTGATGGAGCCTTTGGCGGAACTGTGTCCGGGTCTTAGAATTGCGGGTTTGCCCGGAACGGTGTGGGAGACGGCTTGCTGGCTGCGCAAGCAGGGGGAGGTGTTATGTCGGCGAGTCGGGTAACGCCAGATCAATTGCGGAGTTGGCCAAAGGGGGAGTCGCTTTTGGCACTTACGGCGTACGATTATCCTTTGGCACGGATTTTGGACGAGGCGGGGGTGGATCTAATTCATGTCGGGGACAGTTTAGGGATGGTGGTGTTAGGAATGGCGGATACGACGGGGGTGACGATGGCAGATATGGTGCGGGCAACACAGGCGGTTGCGCGTGGGAGAACGAGGGCAATGATTTCGGCAGATTTACCGATTGGAACTTATGAGACGGCAGAAGCTTGTGTTAAGAATTCTAGAATCCTTTTGGAGGCGGGGGCAGATGCGGTGAAGCCAGAGGGCGGGAAGGAGAGTCAAGCCCAGTGGGAGGCATTACAGAAAGCGGGGATTCCGTGGATTGGACATTTGGGGATGTTGCCTCAAAAAGTTCGTGAAGAGGGCGGTTACAAGAGAAAGGGAAAAACTGTTGAGGAGGTGGACGGAATGAAGTCGGATGCACGAGCCATGGAGAAGGCGGGGGCATGTGCAATTGTTTTAGAACTCTTGACTCCGGAGGCAGGGTCCGAGGTGACGGCCGCGTTGAACATTCCGACGATTGGAATCGGAGCAGGCAAGGGAACCACGGGTCAAATTCGCGTGAGTTACGATCTCTTGGGACTGACGCCTTGGAATCGGCCTGGGTTTGTCAAAGAGGATTTGGGCTTTGCCCAGCAGATCCGCAAAATGGTGGAGGGAATTAAGAGGACCGGGCGCGGCGAGCTCGGATAAAAGAGCGGACCGCCAGAAAGATAAAGGCTAAGGAGAGAGTGGCATTGATGGCCTGAGTGATGATAGCTGCAGGTTTTTCGGCGGTGCCGTTGAATAGCTCGGGTAGATGGGAGAGGGACCGAGCCGTCCCAAGAAATGCAATAAGGGCGATGAGCACGGCGGCATGCATCACGTGTTTGCGAAGGTTGTCATTTCGCGCCAAAAGACCAAAAATGAGAAGCAGGACTCCGAAAACGCAGGGGATGAGTGCGGTTTTGTGGGTCGAGCCCGTAAGAACAAAACCAGCGATTCCTAGGACGAGATAGGCAAAAGCAAAAGCAAGTGTGGTGGAATACATGAAGGTTTTCTACATCTTGGAGGGCGGGATCAAAGGTAAATTTGGGATGCCTTGAGACTAGGATTTGAAATACGATACCCGCTTGATGAAGTGTGTATTCAAATTGTCTCTTTCTATTTTCCTTTGTTTTGCTTTTTGTAGTTGGGCCGCCCCGGACGCAGGGTTGGTAGTTGGGACGAATAAATATACTGGTGAAGTGGCTAATTTTGCTTTGCAGCCTGTCCCATCTCCCGGGGGTGTTCTTCTCGTCGGAAGTAGCACATTCAAGAGATGGGCAAATGCGGTCCAAGATCTCGCGCCCCTACCTGTCACAAATCGTGCTTTTGGTGGATCCCAAACTTCCCATCAGCTGATGTTCTTTGATCAAGTGGTGTCCACATGCCATCCCAAGCTGATCGTCTGGTACTGCGGTAGCAACGACGTCAAGGGCAAGAAAGAACCTCAAAGTATTCTTCAAAGGACCGAGGAGTGGTTGGACAAGGTTATGAAGTACGATTCTTCAATTCAGGTTTTGCTGGTCTCAATTCATCGGTGCCCACAAAAACATCGGGATGCCCAGATCGATGTGGTGGATGCGGTAAATCGTGGTTATGAAGAGATTGCTCGAACAAAAGAGGGAGTTTTTTATGTGGATGTAAATCCGGCCCTGCAAAGCCTGACAGGGCAACCGAGAGCGGAGCTTTATGTTGAAGATGGTCTTCATTTGAACGTGGAGGGGTATCATCAGATGACTACCCTTCTGAAACCCGCGATCGAGAAAGTCTGGGGAAAGAAACCGAATCGATGAACTGGATCGCAAAACTAATCGGGCATCGTTGGGCTGTATGCAGCCTTCTGTTCTTTGCCACCACAATCAACTATATCGACCGGCAGATTCTTTCTCTACTCAAGCCGATCCTCGACGACCAACTTCACTGGACCAATGCGGAGTTTGGTATGGTGAACTCCGCATTTCAGGGGGCCTATGGGGTGAGTTTGCTTGTCTTTGGTTGGTTGATCGACAAGTACGGGACAAAAATTGGCTACTCCATTTCGATTGCTGCGTGGAGCTTGGCCGCCATGGGGCACGCTTTGGTAGGGAGTGTAGGGGGTTTCCTTTGGGCGAGGGTGGCCCTTGGTCTTGGGGAAGGGGGGAACTTTCCCGCGGCTATCAAGGCCACCGCCATCTGGTTTCCAAAAAAGGAGCGGGCACTTGCAACAAGTCTATTTAACTCAGGAGCCAATGTCGGGGCCATTGTGGCTCCTGCGATTGTTCCGTGGCTGGCCTTTAAGTTTGGCTGGCAATCTGCTTTTTTGGCGGCCGGAGGTATTGGTTTTCTTTGGCTTTTTCTCTGGATGCCATGGTTTGAGACTCCAGATAAGAAATCGTCCCTTTCCAGTAAGGAACTGGCATGGATCCAATCCGACGGAGCAGAGGTGCAGTCTAAGAAGATTCCATGGGGTCAGCTATTGGGATATCGCCAAACGTGGGGTTTTATTTTGCCTAAATTGATCACGGACCCAGTTTGGTGGTTCTTTTTGATTTGGCTTCCGGATTTCTTTAAACAGACCCGTGGATTGGATATTAAAAAGAGCTGGGTTCTTCTCGTTACCATCTATTCGATTGTCACCGTTCTCAGTATTGCAGGCGGGTGGGTTACGGGGCATCTGGCCAAACGCGGATGGTCGATCAATCGCGCGCGAAAGGCCGGGATGTTGCTCTTTGCGCTTTGCGTCGTACCCATTTTAGCTGTGACGGGTGCATCGGATTGGGGGGCTGTTCTGTTGATTGGTTTGGCGGGGGCGGCTCATCAGGCTTTTTCGGCCAACCTGTTTACCACTGTATCCGACTCCTTTCCCAAGCAGGCGGTGGCGTCGGTGATTGGGATCGGTGGTATGGCTGGTGCATTAGGAGGGATGCTCTTTCCCATCGTCACCGGTATGTTACTCGATTCCTATAAGGCATCTGGAAACGTAGCAGCAGGGTATGGAATCCTTTTTACCTTTTGTGCTGGGGCTTATCTATTTTCCTTATTTCTTCTCCAGTTTTTGAATCCGAGGTTGGAGCCTTTGCGTATTCAAAACTCGTAAAAATAAATTGTATATGGGAGCAAGTCTGGAAAGATTATACACCTACCAAGAAAGGCATCGATTATGAAAAAACTCATCTCCTTAACTCTCCTAGTTCTTCTCGGGTCATTCCAGGGATTCGCTCAAGAGACTCCGGCACCTGCCAAGGCCAAAAAGCCTTCTGTAACGAACACTAGTTCGGAGAGCATTACTGGAAAGCTCGGCTATATTTCCGATAAAAAGATTACGGTCAAAGCGAAGGGTGCAGAGGCTTCGACCACTTTCCTAATCGATTCCGAAACAAAAATTACCTCAAACAACGAGGCAAAACTTTTTTCAGATCTGAAAAAAGGTTCCCTCGTCACAGTAACTCCCAAGACCGAAAAAGTCGCAACTGCGTCTCTCATCGACCTGAAAGAGATCAGCGCAACAAACGCTCCGGCACCTGCTAACAAGACCGAAGAGTAGTCTTTTTTCTGTATTTTTATCGCTGGGCAACGTGAGCATTGCTTGGAGGCGATTATTCAATTGCCTTCCGTTAGAACAGGGTGATCCGCTAGGTTGACCGAATGGGAAAGTCGTCAAAAAAGACCAAAAGCAGTCCGGTAAAAAACCCTGTTACCCAGGACGGCTTTCTCCTTCCGACAAAAACGGCTCGTCGGCTTTACGACGTCGCATCGGAGGAGCCGATTTACGATTATCACTGTCATCTTTCTCCCAAGGAGATTGCAGAAGATAAAAAGTGGGCAGATTTGTCCGACATTTGGTTAGGTGGTGATCACTACAAGTGGAGGGCAATGCGGGCCAATGGTGTGCCTGAAAGCCATATTACGGGAAGTGCCAAGCCCTATGAAAAGTTCCTCGCCTTTGCCCGCACAATGCCTCGCCTCCTTAGGAATCCTCTCTGGCATTGGACCCATCTCGAGCTCGACCGAGTTTTCGGCATCAAGGAGATTCTGAACGAAGATACCGCACCGAAAATCTGGGCCAAAGCCAACGACAAGCTGAAGAGCCTTTCGGCTCAAAAGATTCTCAAGCAGTTCCGAGTCAGGGTCGTCGGCACGACGGATGATCCTTGTGACGATCTTGCGGATCATCAGAAAATCGGAAAGTGCGGAATCGGGACTCGGGTCTACCCGACGTTTCGTCCTGATAAATCTCTGGTGGTGGATCAGCCCGAGGTTTTCTTGCCTTGGGTCCAGCGTCTGGAGAAGACGTCTGGCACGGACTGTTCGGCTTTCCATGGCTTCCTGAAGGCCTTGGATCAGAGGCATGAGTTTTTCCACCAGCTCGGTAGCCGGATTTCGGATCATGGGATGAACCAGGCGTTTGGCCGGGGCGGGACCCGCGAGTTGGCCACCAGAATTTACACGGCCGCCCGGAAAGGAGAAAAGCCCACTCCAGAACAAGCGGAAGCCTATAAAGGGTTTCTGATGGTCTATTTTGGCGAATTGGATGCGAGAAGGGGATGGACGAAACAGATCCATTTTGGCGCCCTTCGCAATGGCAATTCAAAGGGGTTCCGTGATTTGGGGCCGGATACCGGCTTTGATTCGATCGGCGATTGGCCCCAGATCGATCGTTTGGCGGGATATATGGACGAGTTAGCTGGTCGGGGAAGTCTTCCGAAGATGGTCCTCTATAATCTCAACCCGGCCGACAACTATGCGGTGGCCACCCTTTGTGGAAGTTTTCAGGGAGAAGGGGCCAGAGGAAAGATTCAGTTCGGAAGCGGTTGGTGGTTTTTGGATCAACTCGAAGGGATGAAGTGGCAGATCAATGCACTTTCGAGTCTCGGCATGCTGGCCAACTTTGTCGGGATGCTGACCGATTCACGAAGTTTCCTGTCCTATCCCCGGCATGAATATTTCCGAAGGTTGCTTTGCCAGATTTTGGGCGAAGAGGTCGAGAATGGGACACTCCCGAAGGATATGAAACTTTTTGAGGGGATGGTCCGGGATATCTGCTATCGGAATGCCGAAGCGTATTTTGGAATGGAGCCGGGTAAGGCTTAAGAAGCGTTTCGAAATCGCCGTGCGTTTTGTGGATTTTCGATTAGAATGCCATTATGTCATTGGCCAATCGTTTTGACTTAAAAGGAGAGGTGGCGGTTGTCATTGGGGGGACCGGTGGACTCGGCGGGGCGATGGCAGAAGGATTGGCCGAAGCCGGTGCCAAGATTGCTATTCTGGGCAGAAACAAGGAGAGGGGGGAGGCCAAGGCTAAGGAACTTTCGAAGCACGGGCAGGCCATTTTCTTGTCTGTTGATGCCTTGGATCCAAAGGCTCTCGAGCAGGCCGAGCAGAAAGTGGAAAAAGAACTCGGGCCGACCACCATTTTGGTGAATGCCGCCGGAGGAAACCAACCAGCAGCAGTGGTTACTCCAGAGAACCCGGTGACGAAACTCGCCCTATCAGCCTGGAAGGAAAATTTTGATCTCAATCTCGTCGGGGGAGCCCTTTTGCCCTGCCAAATCTTTGGTGCGGGTATGTTGAAAAGGAAAAAGGGAAGCATCATCAATATTGCCAGCGTCTCCGCACATATTCCCTTATCGAAAGTGGTGGCTTACTCTGCCGCTAAGGCCGCGGTGATCAGCTTAAGTCAGTTCCTGGCACGGGAGTGGGCACCATACGGGGTGCGGGTGAATACCCTTACTCCCGGTTTCTTTCCTGCGGAGCAAAATCGGAAACTTCTCTTTAAAGAGGACGGCACACCGACGGATCGGGCCAAATCGATCATGGGTCATACCCCGATGGGACGTTTTGGAGAGCCGAGCGAGCTGGTTGGTGCCGCAATTTTCCTCGCCAGCCCGAAGGCCAGTGGGTTTGTGACGGGAATCGATCTGCGTGTGGACGGTGGTTTCCTCTCTCAAACGATCTAATGTCCGAAAAGTCGCTCTCTCCCGCCGACGTTAAGAAAATCCTGCAGGCTGGCCTGCCGCAGGGTGAATTCAAAAATCGCAAAGTCCTGTTGATCGTTCCTGATCATACCCGGACGGCTCCGGTCGGGCAGATGTTCAAGGAGGTGCATGCCTGGTTAGGCTCGGTGGCGAAGCAGATCGATGTGATGGTGGCACTGGGAACCCATCCGCCGATGAGTCAGGAAGCGATTTGTCATCGCTTGGATCTGACGCTGGCCGAAAAGGAGAAGACGTATCCCAAGGTCCGACTTCTCAACCATGCCTGGGATGATGACCGGGCCTTGATTGAGATCGGAAAAATTCCTTCGAACGAAATTCGGGATCTGACCGGGGGTCTCTTTGAGATGGAGGTGAAGGTCCGAATCAACCGCGCGGCCTTGGAGTATGACGAGCTCGTGATCCTTGGACCCACGTTTCCCCACGAGGTCGTCGGCTTTTCTGGCGGGAACAAGTATCTCTTTCCTGGGATCAGCGGGCCCGAGGTTTTGAACTTCTTTCATTGGCTCGGAGCGGTGGTGACGAATCCAGGAATTATTGGGAAGAAGTGGACTCCGGTGCGAAAAGTTGTGGATCGAGCGGCGGCATTTGTGAAAACACGGAAGTGGTGTGTTTCCATGGTGGTTCGCCCCGATGCCTCTTTGGCGGGTCTGTTTGTAGGGACGCCCGAGTCAGCTTGGGGGCAAGCGGCCGATCTTTCCGAAAAGCTTCACATCATTCGGAAGAAGAAGCCGTTCCGCCAGATCCTCTCCTGTGCGCCTGAGATGTATGACGAACTTTGGGTGGCTGGGAAGTGCATGTACAAGCTCGAGCCGGTGCTGGCGGATGGTGGGGAGTTGATTATTTACGCACCGCATCTGAAGGAGGTGTCGATTACGCACGGGAAGTTGATCCGCCGGATCGGTTACCACTGTCGGGATTATTTTCTGAAACAGTGGGACAAGTTTAAGGATGAGTCGTGGGGGGTATTGGCTCATTCCACCCATGTTCATGGCGGCGGAACCTATGAAAACGGGGTAGAGAAGCCACGGGCACGTGTGATTTTGGCCACGGGGATTCCTGAGGCGGTTTGTCGGGAGATCAATCTGGGCTATCGGGATCCCAAAACGATCCGGAAAGAGGATTTTGCCAACCGGGAAGAGGAGGGGATTTTGTTCGTACCAAAGGCGGGTGAGAATCTGTATCGTCTTGAGGATGAACATTCTTCTTAACAAATAGGCGTCTGCCCCCTACTTTGAAAAGCATTCATGAGCACAAAAATGAAGATCAAAACTGACGGAGCGTTGGATTTCCTTTCTCTGGGGGCACTTGTTCATCGCTTGGACCCTGGGATCATCCCTTTCCGCAAAGCCACAGAGTGCAAGATTCATGTAAGTGGAGGTGAATTCAATGTTGCGGCTAATTTGGCCGACTGCTTTGGAATGCGAACGGGAATCGCCTCTGCGATGGTGGAGTATCCGATTGGGGATCTGATTGCAGAACGAGTACGGGCGATGGGTGTGCGACCCTTCTACAAAAAGTTTAAGCATGATGGGGTGAACGGTCCGAATATGGCGGCTGTATATAGTGATCAGGGGCATGGGGTTCGGGCGCCTGTGGTATTTTACAATCGGTGCAACGAGGCGGCGGCATTGCTGAAGCCGGGTGATTTTGATTGGAAGAAAATCTTTGGGGAGGGTGTGCGCTGGTTTCATAGTGGGGGAATCTTCTCAGCTCTCTCACAGACCACTCCGGAGCTCATCATTGAGGCAATGCAGGCGGCCAAAGCCGCGGGTGCGACTACCTCGTTCGATCTCAATTACCGCGCGAAACTTTGGAACATCCAAGGTGGACACGACCGTGCCGTGGTAATTCTTGATAAGATCGTGAAGAACGTCGATGTGCTGGTCGGAAATGAGGAGGATCTGCAGATGGGGCTCGGAATTCCCGGCCCCGATGTGCATTCGAAGTCGAAACTGGATCCCTCCGCCTTCCTTAGCATGATGAAGAACGTAACCAAGAAGCATCCGCATGTGCAGGCGGTGGCCACGACCTTGCGGGAGGTGCACACGACGAATCATCACAGTTGGAGTGCGGTGGCATGGATTAATGGAACCACGCATCAGGCCCCGACTTGTGAGTTGGATGTGATCGATCGGGTTGGAGGTGGAGACGGATTTGCAGGTGGGTTTATTTACGGACTCCTTTCCGGAGCCGAACCAGATGACGCGGTGAAACTGGGCTGGGCGCACGGGGCGTTGCTCACGACCTTCCCAGGTGACACCACCATGGCGACCGTGGATCAGGTAAAAGCTTTTGCTCAGGGTGGATCCGCCCGGATTCAGCGTTAATTTATGGCAAACGAACCGCAAGGCGATCTGGCCCTGATCGGGCTGGCTGTGATGGGGCAGAACCTCATCCTCAACATGAACGACCACGGGTATACGATTGTGGCGTTTAACCGTACCGTTTCGAAGGTGGACGACTTTTTAGCTAAGGAAGCCAAAGGAACCAAGGTTCAGGGAGCCCACTCGATTGCTGAGATGGTGTCGAAGCTCAAGAAACCACGCCGGGTGATGCTTTTGGTAAAGGCTGGGAAGCCTGTGGACGATTTTATTCAAGAGCTTCTGCCTGTAATGGAGAAAGGGGACATCATTATCGATGGTGGAAACTCGCTTTTCGACGACACAAACCGTCGTCAAAAAGAGGTTGAGGCGAAAGGTCTTCTCTACATCGGAACCGGAGTTTCGGGTGGTGAAGAAGGAGCTCGGCGCGGTCCGAGCATCATGCCGGGTGGATCGCCAGCCGCTTGGCCGTTCGTGAAAAAGATTTTCCAGGATATCTCCGCCAAGGTTGACGGAGGGACCCCCTGTTGTGATTGGGTAGGGGAGCAGGGTGCGGGTCACTACGTGAAGATGGTTCACAACGGCATCGAATACGGGGACATGCAGCTGATCTGTGAGGCGTATAACTTGATGAAGAATGGTCTTGGGATGAGTTCGGATGAGATGCATCAAATCTTTGCTGAATGGAATAAAGGGGAACTGGACAGTTACTTGATCGAAATTTCCCGGGATATTTTGGCTAAGAAAGATACGGACGGATCTCCGCTGGTAGACAAGATCCTCGACACTGCCGGACAGAAGGGGACGGGAAAGTGGACCGTGATCAATTCGCAGGATCTCGGCATTCCGATTACTCTGATGGCAGAGGCGGTCTATGCGCGCTGCGTTTCGGCGTTGAAGGATGAGCGGGTAGCGGCGGCCAGAAAGTTGAAAGGGCCGAAACCTCTGTTGCCTGCAGCGAAGGATCCTGAAAAGAAGAAAGCCTTTATTTCGGATATTCGGGATGCGCTGTATGCCTCCAAGATCGTGAGCTACGCCCAAGGGTATATGCTCATGCGGGCGGCGGCGAAGGAGTACAAGTGGAACCTTAACTACGGTGGCATCGCCCTGATGTGGCGTGGGGGTTGCATCATCCGCTCACGTTTCCTTGGAAAGATCAAAGAGGCGTACGACAAGAATCCGAAATTGAACAACCTGCTCCTGGACGACTACTTCCGTGGCGAGGTGAAGAAGTCGCAGAAGGGTTGGAGGAACGTAGTTGCATCAGCCGCGAAGCGCGGGATTCCTGTCCCTGCCTTCAGCACTGCATTGGCGTTCTTTGATAGCTATCGGAACGCGGTGTTGCCGGCCAACCTTCTTCAGGCCCAGCGGGACTACTTTGGGGCGCATACCTATGAGAGGGTGGACAAGCCCCGCGGCGAGTTTTTCCACACAAACTGGACTGGACATGGCGGCACAACCGCCTCTTCCACCTACAACGTTTAGTTTATTCGCTTGGAGAGCGGGCTTGCAGGGGAAGCCTTCTGAACGAAGATAGAGGTATTGCCGGCTTAGCTCAGTGGTAGAGCAGCGGTTTTGTAAACCGCTGGTCGTCGGTTCAAATCCGACAGCCGGCTCCCCTTTGAGTAATTCAAGTCAAAATGCAAGTACTTATAATATAGCTCTTTATGTAGGAACTTAATCCACTAGATCACACGTCCTTGTAAATATATGAGGGCAAAGGGAGGTTGACAGTAGGTATTAAAGTATTTATACAGAAATTATGAATAACACCCTCCGTGTAGCGATCCTAACTGTAATCGCCTTGGCTTCCCCTTTAGCCATGGCTGATTCTGGCTCCAAAGGTAGTAACGATGACTGTTCGGTCGAGCAGGCCTTCATTGCGATTCCCGATCTTTTGGTCGTGCGTCCGGTGAGCTTAGCTGGTTGTGCAGTGGGTTTCACCGCTTTCGTGGTGTCTTCTCCTTTCACAGCTATGGCTGAATGTGTGGACGAATCCTGGGACACTTTGGTCAAGACCCCGGCTCGTTTTACGTTCGAGCGTGATCTCGGCGATTTCGACGACGTTAAATAAGTTTCCGACCCAAAGGGTCTGAGCAAAGGGCGATCCTGAAAGGGATCGCCCTTTGTGTTTTTGGGCTTCTAGAGATTTGGGCTAGGCGGGGTTGGCGAGGACGCCCTATCTTCAGAGAGTGTTTGGCTACTACACGCATGATTTGAGTCCGTTCCTGATTCAGTTGGGGAGTGGTTGGGGTATCCGATATTACGGGATGGCCTACGTGGTGGGCTTTCTGGCGTGGTTTTATGGGCTTCGTTGGTTTCGTAAGCTGGGCTGGTCGAATCTGAGCGATGATCAGATATCGGAACTACTTTTTTATACGGTTCTTGGGGTTTTGGTGGGGGGGCGGCTGGGCTATTGCCTGCTTTATGACTGGGCCGAAACGATCCGAAATCCAGTTAGTATCATCGCTTTTTGGAATGGGGGTATTCGAGGAATGGCCAGTCATGGCGGAATCTTGGGAGCTCTCACAGGTTTTCTCCTATGGGCTCGGAAAAATCGGGTGGATGGGTGGGCTGTGGCGGATAACGCGGCTGTGATTGCCCCAGTTGGAATTTTCTTGGGCCGTATCGCCAATTTTATCAACGGAGAGTTGTGGGGAAGGGTAACAAACGTTCCGTGGGCTGTTATTTTTAGTGAGGCGGGAGTGGAGCCCAGGCATCCATCCCAAATCTATGAGGCCCTAGGCGAAGGACTTTTTTTGGGACTGGCAATGGGGTGGATACGAAGCAGAAGACTAAAACCCACAGGTCAGGTCATTGCATCCTTCTTTCTGATCTATGGGGTCGTACGAATTGGATTGGAGTTTTTTCGTGATCCTGACGCTGGTGATCCCCTTTGGGAGGGTTTGAGTCGAGGCCAATGGTTTTCGTTCGGCCTTGTGATTGTCGGCTTTGGGCTTTGGTTATGGAGGAGGCGGGGTACGAGTCGTTAACGGGTCTTGGGTTTTAGAGGGATGCGCAGGGTTTGACCTGGCACTAGGAGATCGGGATCGTCCATCGGATTAAACAGAAGAATATCCTCCACACCGATTCCGTACCGTTTCGCAATGGTGGTTAATGAGTCACCCCTACGCACGGAGTAGATGAGGGGTTCGGATTGAATCAGTAACTCCTCAGGTGCTGGAATCTGAGTTGAGGGTTCCGAGTTCGTAGCTTGAGTCGAGAGTGCTGTAGTGAGCTTTGGTTGTGGAGCTGGGGAGAGGTTCGCAAAACCGTAATCAAAAAGAAGGCGTGTATCCTGCCATTTATTTGCGCTTTTAAGCAGCGTGAGGCGTAGTTCACGACCGTCTCTTGTCGCTGCAGCGGCGAAGGTGTGGCGAGCTTCGTAGGTCCATCCGGTTTTTGCAGGCCCCATTCCTGGGTAGGAGCCTAAAAGTTTGTTATGGTTACGCATTCGTTGGACACCGATTGCAGTGCGCAGGTTGTAGACCTGGGTTTGAGCCATTTGCCGAAAGCTAGGAATGGAAAGAAAGTAGTTAAAAAGTTTCATGAGATCTCTTGCTGTGGTGCGCTGGGAGGTTCCTGGAAGGCCGTGTGGATTTCCGAAGCGGGAATCCGTCATGCCCAGCTTTGCGGCTTCGGCATTCATATCTGCGACGAACTGGTTTACTGAGCCAGATGAGGCACGGGCGATGGCCATGGCGCTATCATTATCTGACCCAATAATGATGGAGTGGTAGAGTTCGCTGATCGGCAAAGTTTCTCCAGCACGAAGGGGTACAGTGCTGGGTTCTACTCGGGTATCTTCAGGGGCGATTGTGATCATTCCTTGGCCTCTGTTTTTCTCGTAAGCCACAACGGCAGTCATAAGTTTAACCGTGCTTGCGGGTGGGTAGGGGGCATCGATGTTTCGTGCGTACAGAACGTCCCCTGTGAGGGGATCGACTAAGAGGGCGGCTTTCGCCAGAAGTTCGGCCTGAACCTGCTCTAAGGTAGGTGGTTTTGGGGGAGGGACGGGGGGGGCGGCATCGAGAAGGGAGCAAGTGAGGAGAGTTACAAAAATAAGAGCGGGGCTAAACTTCATCGGATTTCCCACAGGTTTGGAAAGCGAGTGAGCTTTTTTAATCCTTGGCTTTGGACCACAAACACATCCTCGATTCGAACGCCGCCGATTCCTTGAACGTAAAGACCAGGTTCAACAGTCAGAACTGAGTTCAAGGGGATGCGTGGAGTTGCAAAGCGAGGGGCTTCGTGGATTTCCAGTCCAAGTCCATGCCCGACACCGTGGAAGAATCCGCTCCAGCGGCCTTTTTTTATTTCTGTAGGGTACCCTTGGTCCCGAAACCAGTTTCGGAGTTCATCTTGGATCTTCTGCCCGTTGGCAGATGCGCATGTCTGAGAAAGAACTCTCTGTTGCCCTTTGTTCACCGTAGCTCGAAGCTGGCGAAGAGCCTCCGAGGGGCGCCCTTTCACGATTGTGCGCGTGATATCCCCGAAGTAGCCGGTAGAGGAGTTGCGGGGAAATATATCCAGAATGATGGATTGATGGGCATAAAGGGGGCCGCTTCCACGTTCGTGCGGGTCGCAGCATTGGTGTCCTCCTGCAACGATGGTGTCACGGGCTAAGGCTCCGTGACGAAGACAGGTGATCTCCATTTCGGTTCGGAGTCTCTCTGAGGTCAGGACAGAGCCCGCCCAAACGATTAGTTTTTTCTTTTGAATTCTGCTGTTTCGAAGGATTTCAACGGCTCGGGCTAAACCGGCTTCAGCTGCGCGAATCGCTTGGGTGATATGACGGATTTCTAAGGGGGATTTTTGTAGGCGTTTCGGAAAAAAAGGCTCGGGTACGGATTGTAGTTTGAGTCCGGCCTGGGTCAGGCTGTGGGCGAGGCCAATCGGAAAAGTGCAGGGGATTTCGGCAAACCGTATCCCGTGCCGTCTCAGGACGTTCGCGAGAGTTTTGGGATAAGAGTGTTTTCCCGGTCCCATTCGCTTTTCTTCCTCAGAAAGGTCAAGGCACTGATCGGCTCTTCCGGTCCGGCGGGCCCGGTCGATTTCTAATGGACCCAACAAGGCGAAGGTTTTGCCCGAAGCGGTCTGGAACCATGCGAAATCGTCTGGGACAAACAGCCCGGTTGCATAGGTAAGATCGGGTACGCGGTCGGTATTTCCAACGAGAAGACGGGCGAAGCGAGGCACGGCTAGGATGATTTAAGGAGTGCGCCCGCAAGAAATCCGCTGAGGAGAAAGGCTAGAAGGATCATGGGGGTACGAACCTCCAAACCAAACAGATAGAGGTCGAGGTGAAGAAAACCAGACTGTCGGGCAATGAGGGCTACGGTGGCTGCGAGAATGGAGAGGGATACTAAGCGTTGGCGGTTCATAGTTGGGCTTGGAAGAGTAATTTCATCGGGTATGGGTAGGGAATGTCAATTGCGACTCGCACTGGGGATGGGGGTACCACGGCTCTAATGTATGGGAGACGTGTGTCAAAAGACAGCCCTCGTGTTGAGGCTTATGGGGAAGTGGATGAGTTAAATGCCTGTTTGGGGCTAGCGAGGGCTCAGATTCAAGGTTCTAAGAACAGTTTATTGGAAAAGATTCAGAAGGCTTTGGTGGGGCTCATGGGGGAGTTGGCGGTGGCAACTGAAGATCTGCAGCGTTACGAGGCAGATGGTTATGCCCGAATCAAAGACGAGGATTTGGCCTTACTGGATAAGGAGATTGAGCGATTAGAAAATGAGGCTCCCCCCGCAAAAGGGTGGTCGACTCCAGGCGGTAATTTGGCGGGGGCAGCACTTGATTTGGCACGTGCAGTTTGCA